>JAABUO010002357.1_pt1 | contig 23124 bp, 28 predicted proteins | sample 5559291 | NCBI WGS metagenome assembly JAABUO01 (sample SAMN10711878, study PRJNA513372) | rock metagenome | isolation source: Antarctica rocks | place: Antarctica: Victoria Land, Finger Mt sud
AGTGCAGGAGCTTCCTCGCCAGCCAACGCTGCTGATGACGCCACTGTACTGCGTGAAGAGCAAAGCATGCTTTGATTGTACACTGCTGCAATTGCGGGCGCCTGTATGATTAAGCTGTACAATGCCTGAGAGCTTGTCCCAAGTGGGACAAAGTGTGATTCCTGAATAGCTTCAACAGTTCCAACAGGTACACACTTCCACAGTCTCAGTGATGCATGTTGAAGCCTGATGGGCATGTCCAAGCACGTTGTGCATGCATGAGAACATACAATGTGCAATCGATGCTGATATTTTTTCCACGCTAATGGGCTGCATCACAAAGGCAACTGGGTTAAGCATGCAGTCACAACTCAAAGCTGACGCACACCTGCCCAAAACACCCCAACTGGTACTGTGCGGTGGCCTGTAAGGGTGGGAGGAATATAGTCCTGAATAGGGTTCAGAGAAAATACCCTACAGAACAACAAAACAAGTGATGTAACCTGTAGATGCTGGAGTGTTGCTGCAATGATACTTGTTGCAGCCACAATAAGGTTGTTCATGATCTGGCAGGTTTTGCCCTATTACCTAGCAGACAGATCTTTGGATGCAGCAGCAATCCACTGTGAGTCTTCTGACCAGTCTAAGGCTGTTACGTCAGCATGGCATTGACCATAAGTGCGGTGCAGCTGCATTGGGGCGACGCTCTTTTGAAACCCAGGAGTGCGCCACACCTGTCCAGCCAGCAAAGATCATCATTGAGTTCTCACATATGGCTCATTGGCATTTGTGCATTCAGCATGGACCAGCATATCAGCAGAGACTGTGGTCCTGATCTGACATATTGCAATCCACAGTGCATTGTAGCAACAAACATAGGAGATAAGGAAGCATCGTCTGAAGTCAGGTTGCAGGCTTCGACATGTAAGACCACAGTGTGATTGCATAGACTAGTAACCATGACAGCAGGGCAGGGCTGACCTGCACGAGGCGCTGGACCGCGCATGCTATGTACTGACCATCTGGGCTGAATTTTGCTGTAGCAACAGGTCCTTTGAAGCTGAAATGATGCAGGAGCACTTGCCGCTTCCTGTTAATGAGCAGGGCCTTGCCCTCTGTGTCTATGGCGAGCAGGAGCAAGCCATCAGGGCTGACGCACAAATTTCTGAGCTGTCCCAAACTCTCGAATGGCAATGCAGACCCAGTGGACTCGTTCAAGTCCGTCTGCAACGCAAGGCGAGCAGAGTGAACACCTGCCCAAACGGAGCGTGACAGTTGCCGGCAATTGGATTACACAAGACGCGCGCCTGCAGCACCCGATTGCCTCCGGCTGACAGCAAATCTGATTCTACCAGCAGGAGGTTTCCGCCTCGGTATGGCGAACCTAGCAGATTTGAGAACTTGTAGTTCATTAGTGTTGCTGCTGTACGTGTTGCCGCAACTCAAATACGTCTCTCTGCATTCATGGTGGTCCACGACACTGTCGGAGTCGCCATTTGCACTTGACAGCTTCTAACGCGACTGCCATTTGCACATAGAGCTCTGCAGGACTGCAGTTGCGGCATACCCTACTTCTGGCCCTAGACAGTTTCAACTTTTGAACCAGCTAAAAAGCTGCAGACTGAAGCACGCAATTACATGACATGCATCTGCACATGGCTGCTTGTGAGTACAGCAGTGGCTCCAGACTTACGTGTTGAGCAGCAGCAGCCTGCCAAATACTATGTGCTCTCATACGTGGTGGCCTTGAAAGCATACAACACCATGCCACTACCTGAGTAGCATGCGTGCAAAAGGATGAGTTACTCTATTCGTTGTATGCGTACAGCTGCTGCATCTATTGCACATGCATATGAGTCTACCGTTCCGTGACAGCCTTGCTGATACTATCTTATCATATGCACAATAGAGCCTCTGCTGAGATTGTGACGACCTGACTGTGCCATTTGGGTCCTGTAAAGCCAGTACCTACAATAGCACTACCTTTAAAGCAACGCCACAGCTCATGGAACTAGACACAATTGTGTACATGCACTTGAGCAGCAAGCCTGCCTTAAGTGCAGCACGTACTACAGTAGTAACGCAGCTATACATACACGCATGCGCATTGAATGCATGCAAGTACGTACGCATGCGTGTATGTGTGTTTCACTCCCTGCAGCAGATGACCTGACAAAGCGCCGACGTGCAATTGCAAGCAGGAGTTCTTGCTTCAGAGTAAGAACTTCACAGCTATATTGAATCCAAACCAGGGGATTGCTCAAAGACTATTGTAGACACAGGAAGAGACCTAGGCCTATGAAGCTGGTTCATGAACATGTGTTGATGTCAACATGTCTGTCTGCTAAATTTAATTTGCATACACTGTCTGAATGCCATTGGCCTGAGTCACATGAAGTTGGCACGATCTTTGCCGTGTGCACAATTACATCATTAGGGCAGCCTTCAACATAGCTAGAGCGCATACTAGACACTTTGAAATATGGTTTGCATGCCAATTCGAAGGTGTCTGTGCAGAGCTAGCGCAAAGCACCGCAAGCAGCCTAAGTGTGCTGGGGCAGTAAGGCACATTATGCAACACAGCTTGATTGCAAAAACAGAGACATGTCTGAACAGGTTTGCTGAGAGGTGTAACAGCTGCTGACGCTGCATAAGCTCTGTCACCTATACACGGACAGCAAGCCTACTTTGAGTTGCACTGTCTGCGCGGTTTAAAAATGCGAGCAGTGAACAAAAAAGAGGAGGCGTATGTTTGCAATGAGCACAACGAATTGTGCGCAAGCAAGAGCTGGTCCCTGCGTGCCAGGCTGCCGAGCTTCGCGCAAGATCTTTGTTGGCAGGTTTGAAACAGTCTGCATGCCGGATGAGTTGCCTCAAGTCGTGCTACGCCTGCCGTGACCATTAATGGGTGCCATCAGCCAGTTCTCCATCGGGCTTTCCAACCATTAATGGTATTCAATAGGCTTGCGATTGCCGATGCTCCTCAAGGTTAGGTCAAAGGGCATGTTCAGGAACATAAAGTACTGCCATGTCAGCAAAGTGCAAGCAAACTGAGCAAAGTGCGAGCAAAGTGCTGCAGCGTAACGCTACTTTACGCCTGATGACACGCGCAGGCAATGCTCCATCTGCGCTGGACGAGTTCAAAATTGCGAGCTAGCCATTGTCGTAGCGACTGAAAGTTCACAACACGATGGACAGGGCCGACTGTCCAGTGTTTCGACCTTCCCGCAAGGATATGTCGAGGTCCTTTGAAAAGTACATTGCGAGTATCGAGCAGGAATGCCAACCTTATGGTATCTGCAAAATCACAGCAGCCAAGGGCTGGACACCTTGTGCTCAAGGCTATACTGGTCAGGACTTCGACTGGGAGATTGCACGCATAGAGCAGAACATCACGAGGGAAACAATGGCGTCAGGAGTATACACCGCAGCAATGACACCCTTGCGTAAGCAGAGCGTGCGCTCCTTCAAAGAAGCAACGGAACTCCCCTCAGAGAAGCGACTCAGGCCACCGGCTCAGTACCTGGACAACTTACCTGGGCTAGAATGTGCTTACTGGAGGACCATTCCCGGCAACACTGAATATGGAGCCGACAACGAAGGCTCTCTATTTGATGAAGGCATCAAGGTAGTCATGCATGCACCTATCAAAGATTCTCTGTATCAAAGGTCAACGCTGTTGTTCTAGACTGTACTATGGCTATAGCATGCATGATGTGCTGTTGCCATGCTTACACAGACTCAAGGCAGGGCTTCCTGATGCAGGGGTGGAATCTAGCAAGGCTGGACTCATGCTTATCCAGAGGGCTGGCATCTGATCCTGCAGGGCAGAGCTTGAAGGGCGTCAATACACCATACCTTTACTATGGGCGCTGGAAAGCCACATTTGCCTGGTAAGTTAAGTTCTCCCTGTTGTCATTGAGTTACAGAACATCGGCGGTTTGAATTGCCTTGACTTCTGCCAATCAGCACTTGGTACATGTTCAATGCTGATGGCATGCATGCCTTACACAGGCACACTGAAGACATGGATTTGCATAGTGTGAACTACCTGCACTACGGCGCCCCCAAGGTGTGGTACTGCATACCACCCTCAGACCGTCAGAAGATGGATGCCTTTGTAGCCAAGAAGCTGTATGCTCAGCATGGCAGATGCAGAGAGTTCATGCGCCATAAGGTAGAGCCTGACTGCACATTCTGTATGCTGTCATGAGCGAGTAGGAATATCAAATAGCCATGTGTCTTCATCTGCATACATGCTAGCTTGTTGTACAGCTGTACAGCTTTTCTTCAGAACAGGGCTTTTAAGCTAGGTATGTGCATTTTGGCTAGTTCCTGCTCGGTGCGGATACAGACACCATACACACATTCGACAGGCTATGCCTCTGCCTCATTGAAGGGAACAGACACCCACTGTTGCATCCTGTTTGCATTCTCTGATGCAGCCACACTGTGTTGCAGACAGTGCTGATCAAGCCAGACACGCTGGAGGCAGCTGGCATTGCAGTGCAGAAAGTGGTCCAGCACCCAGGCGACTTCATCATCAACTTCCCTGGTGAGCTCTTCATTCATTCACATGGCTGTACACAGGTGTCTTTTGGACTGAGATGCGCACATGTTTCCTGTGACAGCATTTGCCAGCACCTGAAACTGACTTCGAAATAGTCATGACTTCCAGTGACAACTGTCCTGTTGATTCTTAGCTGACACTCAGGGTACTTAGTCACAGTGATCACGCACACGGCATTCGTGAGGGACAACTTAAATGACGTTTTCATCTTGTGCTCATCCAGAGGTGTCTGTGCTTCAGGTGCATACCACTCTGGCTTCAATGTTGGCTTCAACTGTGCCGAGAGCACCAACTTTGCCACCACATCCTGGATCCAGCATGGAGCCGTAGCTCAGTTCTGCCGCTGCACACCTGGACAGGAGCCTGTCCGCCTAGACATGGGCTTGTTCCTGTCAGAAGCACCTGATGACCACACCAGGCAGCTGGTCAGGCAGCGGATGGCCAGAGACAGGGCTGCAAGGGGCGAGCCTGTAGATGCCAGCAGTGATGCTGATGCCGGCTCAGGCTCAGGCTCTGATCAGGACTCATGCAACCTGCGCTGCAAGCACAGCAGGGCAAAGCCCAGAGGCAAGGCGGCAACTGACAGGGGTGCAGTAGACAAGCCTTTGAAGGCAGTGAAGAAGCGTCAAAGGGCAGAGGACAAGCCTCTCAAGGCGGCAGACAAGCACCAGAAGGCAGCGGAGAAGCCTCAAAGGGCAGAGGACAAGCCTCTCAACGCAGCAGACAAGCGCCAGAAGGCAGCAGAGAAGCCTCAAAGGGCAGAGGACAAGCCTCTCAAGGCAGCAGACAAGCACCAGAAGGCAGTGGAGAGGCCTCCAAGGGCAGAGGACAAGCCTTTTAAGGCAGCAGACAAGCACCAGAAGGCAGTGGAGAAGCCTCAAAGGGCAGTCAAGCAGATCAAGAAGGCTCTGAACTCTCCAGGCAGAGGCAAGCGCACCAAGGCTGACACCAAGCAGGTGGCTGCGGCGCTGAAGGCCGCAAAGCATGCTGAGCAGGCACCTGCAGCTGCTGCCAAGTTGCCACAGCCTGTGAAGGTTCTGCCTAGCCCCCCTGTGTCACCCTCTTCACCCCCCCGCAAACCCACCAAGGCGCCTGCATCCCCCTCCAAGGCAAGAGGGAGGCCCAAGGGGTCTTCCAAGGTGGCAACTGCCACAGCCAAATCACCCATGGCTTCGCCACAGGCGCACCAGCATTCACTGGCACCTTGCCACCAGCAGCAGCAGCAGCAGCTGCCGCAGCAGCAGCAGCAGCAGGTGCAGTCGCCCAGGCATCAAAGGCACCAGCAGCAAGAACAGCGGCAGGAGCAGCAGCGGCAAGGGAAGCGACTTCTTGAGCAGACTGAGACGTCTGATGGGCCTCAGGTAGCACACGTTAGCAAGAGGCGGCGGTTGTCTGTAGAAGACCGCTTGAGGTCACTCAGACAGAAGACTACAGCAGCCATCAACTGGGTGGCTGGGCTGAGTGATGGTAGGCAGGCTCCAGAGTCAACACAGGCAGAGTACCAGGATGACAATGGCCACCAGATACAGCCGAGACAGCCTCCTCAGCATGCACAGCATGCCCAGCGCAGCACTTCTGGCCAGGGCTCGTCTACGCAGCAGTGGCAGGATGACGCGCAGGGAGGTCTGGGGCAGCAGGAGTCAGATGACAATGACGCAGAGGTTGCATCTACTGGTGAAGCAGACAGTGGGGGACTCAGTCAGAATGAGGCAGCTGCTGCAAATGCCGAGACTACCAAGGGTGAGCATCTGATGTTCAGCTATCTTGCCTTGTAACACTGTCTGGAGTAATTTCCCTCTTGACCTGATTTTGCCTCGTCTTGGGAGTCGGTCAGGTCAAAGCTAGGCAGATGGCTTGCGGCTGGAAGTGGGTGCAGCCTGAGCCTTGCACTTTGCAACAGCAACAACAATCTGAACGCTGCAGGGCCGTCACAAACCGGTGCCTTGCAGGCAACATGAAATAGTTGATGTGCCTATGCTGTTGCAGGTGAGCCCATGGCAAAGGCGTCGCTGCCAATCTCAGATATCCTGAAGTGGCGGGGCACTAGAACGCGCAGCCAGCGCTCCTCCCACAGGGCAGGTGGAGAAGGCTGCCCTTCCTCTTTTCAGAAACTGCTGTCCAGGTGACCCATTCTGCCATACTTGAGGCTTTATCTTGAATAGATGGATTGAATATGAGGCTTTATGTTGGACATATGCGTTTAAATTACAAAATGCAACAAACACTTGTGGCTTTTTGGTTGATTGTCAGGTGGCTGTCTTGCTTGATGAACTGCAGGACTGTCATGGATCCAGAGTTGCTTTGTGGATAAGGGAAGTGCAGGCTTGTGCATGCTTATGCAACTGCGGGATGCAGTGTACCCGTACTAGTGTCTTGCTGATGTCAATATCCTGTGAGCTGTGCTAGGAAGGATCTATATATTGAGAGTGATCTGGGCAATTCTGCTGCAGGTGATGCATGGACCAGATAACTCCCATTGATAGTTGGCAACAATATTGGATTGCCCGTCACATGGCGCTGGTTGTATGAGACCAAATGCAGAAACTCACCTGAAAGGGTGTCATCTGCTTTACTGATCTGGCATGTATGATGCGCCCGCAAGATCTTCATATTTGTTGGCTGCTCTGCTGCTGTAAGCATACATATGCTCTGTTGTACCATTGCTATTCAAGTTGCTTTCCTGACAATAAAGCTGGATGTACTTCTGACTGTTCGTCTCTTTTGCTCTCTGCTGATTAGGATTGCAATAAAGTCAGATTTGTATCACCGCAGCTTTTGTAGAAGCAACTCCCATTGAGACATTTGGAACAGAGTGCAATTCAAGAACGAAGACAGTGTTGCGATGTTAATTACATGAGTAACCATGATCCGACCTACGGCATGGTAGCAAAAAACATTATGAACTGCCGCATGTCACCAACGCTTTTGTTGAGCAGCTGCTGGTACCAATGCCAAAGAAATGATGCGCTGTGCTACTGCTGCTGTCTGGTCGATGAAGACCATTGCAAGCAATGTGGTTGGGAGCAAAGTCATTCCAGATTGTCGGCATGGAACCACTTACAGATCTAGTGCTACACAGACAATGTGCTCTGCTAGCACTCTCAGCCTGACCCAAGCTTGGGCTTCCACCCACTCAGCAAGACATCATCACTATATCTTGTGTTCTGCCAGCTGGATCTACTCCGTATATTATCTAAGTAAATGTGCACAGCCTTCAGTTCTTGTGGAATGTCAAAACCCTGCACATGACACACTATCAATGAGTCTGCTGTGCATTGACAGCACACCAAAGCAGACACCATAGCAGGTTCTGCAAGCTGTTGTGAAATATATATATTTGCCTAACTGAGTACTGACCTTAGGGTTTTCTCTGCATTATGTCAGGATATGTTCATAAGCACAGGGTTGGGAGGGTTATGCACAGCCCAGCATTGCAGCAGCTGACCCATTTATACCTCGAAAGCTTTCAAGGCAACTTGCATGTGATGCAACTTTGGAGCCAAAGCAAGGTCGCCTGCTGAGATCTCCTTGCCCTTCAGATAAGGGCCATGACTTTGTAGATGACTGTTCAAGACCTTCAGCTCCTGCACGTTGTGCCTTCTCAGTGCAATTCTGTATTGATCAAGCTGCTGACAAATGTCAACGCTTGATTGTATACAGGCTTGGGACACTGCAAGCCCGGTATGCAGTCATGAACAGCAGGATCAAAAGGGCTCTAGTGAGTGAATCATACCTCTTTGAGTGGCTCAATCTTGCTGTTGTCACCCTCAGGGCTTTTTATTATCGCAACAAATGCTGAGAAAACTTTGGACCCGCTGCATGTAGGGCAATCTGGATGAACCTGAGAGCTTTGGAACCATAATGCCAAGCAAGCGAGAGGACTCACGCGTCAGGCGCATCAGTAGATTTGCCCAGAGCTGGTTGAGGGTGCTTATCTTCTAAGTAATCCACAAACTTGGCTGAATCTACAAACCACTCCTCGGTTTCTCTATCTTTCACGACTGGGACGCTACCTTCAGGATTGACCTTCAGCAGCCTGCATTTGCACGAGTAGCTTTGTGCGGTGCTGGTATCGCAGCCGTGACGGAACGCGCTGTGCGGTGCGGGAAGGCGAACGTAAAAGTGCAACCAGTGCAGCAAGCCTGCCGGGCACGCACCACTCTGGCTTCTCTGCAAAATCGACGTAGTCTTGCGTGTACTTGGCATGCTTTTCCTCCAAAGCGAGCAAGGCTCGGTGGCAAAACGGGCCTGCGCGGAACAAGAAGACTGACTCGCAACAAAAGAGCGTTACGAAAACCAGAACCCGGTCCTGCTGCTTACAGTCGCCGAGCGTTTTGGTCTTGGGGTCTCCTTTGACCCACGCTTCGTAACCTAACTGTACAGCCATCGTGCGCACCGGCCTGCTCCGGCGAAAGGTGCCAGATGCTGATCTCCGATCGATCGCAGAAAATGGAGGGCACAACAAAGCCGGTCGGCACCACAACTCAGCGCAATTCGTACGCGATGTAAGTTGTTGCATCGCGGTGATTTTCCCCGGCTGTCGTCTTCCGAATGTTCTATGCACATGATGGCACGAGACTTGTTATCACTGATGTAAGCCGAGCTAGGGTTTCTGCTTCACGCTAGGTACCAGTTGAACACCGACTTTGAGCATCGCTGACGAGTGTTGCAGCAGACATCTGACACGTCCTGCTGCTTATTGCTCACAAATAATTTCTACGCAGTTGTACAGGTAACGGCGTTGCATAGGCAGGGCGAGTGTTGCTTCATTTGGACCTGCGTGCTACCTACCAGGCACGCGGGCTCAAACAATTGGCAGCAGTTGTGTCTGTCTGCCTGCACAGCAATTAACTCCTTCTGCCGTCAAGGACCTGTCAGCCAACCAATTCAAACGCCTTAGTGGTGCCCGAGGGGTGCATCTCCTGCAAAATGGACGCAGCTCTGGCAACAGCACAGGCTCAGCCAAGTGTCCAGGAGGTTGCAGCCACTCAGTCATCAGATGCGTCCATTGACTGGTCTAAGCATCCCTCGGGCATCATCCCCACCCTACAGAATATAGTAGCCACTGTCAACCTGAGCTGTAAGCTGGATCTTAAAACCATTGCACTCAAGGCTCGAAATGCAGAGTATAACCCAAAGGTGTGAATCTGGGCACGACAAAGTTTCTCTTTGGCCAACAATAGTTCTCAGTAGAATCACTGACTATTTCCATGTGGCTACAGCGGTTTGCTGCTGTCATCATCCGTATCAGAGAGCCCAAAACCACCGCTTTAGTATTTGCATCTGGCAAAATGGTGAGCTCTAGCTCTTGTCAGCTTACTGAGCCTCACCAACTGCTGCTTTTTTTGGTCCCAGCACTCAATCCTGGACACAAGCTGATCACACACTCTTGACGTGAATCTGGCACTGCAGGTTGTAACAGGTGCCAAAAGCGAAAAAAACTCCGAGACAGCTGCCAAGAAGGTTTGGACTCATCAACATGTCACAGGCTCCTGTAGGGATACACAACCAGCTAATGTGGTTTGGTTTTGCAGTTTGCCAAGATCGTAAAGCAGTGTGACTTCCCCGATGTCAAATTCCAGGCAAGTGCTGACCTGCTGGCACAACAGGTTGGTGTTTTGTCCACAGTGATGTAAATGCTGTGCTGAGAATTGTTTCACACCATGTAGGATTTCAAGTTGCAAAACATTGTTGGTTCTTGCGATGTCAAGTTTCCAATCAGATTGGAAGGCCTGGCCTATGCTCATGGGCTTTTCTCCAGTGTAAGTTGTTTCTATCTGAAGCAGTCTATGCTAGCGCAAAGTTACAGACACTGTTTGTTTGTTGTCACTGATATCTCTGGTGTCCACAAATTAGGCGGGAGGGGGGGGCGGCTTAGTCAATGCACAGCAAACAGTCGTAGCACGGTCTAGAAGAACTTCTTTGCTGGCTCATTCTGTGTGTTTGTGCACCATCGCAGTCAACAGCCCTTTTCCAAGGATCCTTGCAAGAGTCACGCACACTTTGCCAGTCTGCTTTGGTGCAAATGTGTAGAACGTGGTGTTGTGCCTGCAGTATGAGCCAGAGCTGTTCCCAGGTCTCATATACAGGATGAAGGTGCCAAAGATTGTCCTGCTGATCTTTGTCTCTGGCAAGGTGGTCCTGACAGGTACGCTGCGCTGCATAGCTGTTCATATACTTTGCTGAGATGAGCTTCACTTGCACGTTTATACAAGGCTGCAGTTTTGGCATCTCAAGAGCCTGTTCAAGCTCTGTGATGTTGACCTGAATAGTTGCGCACAGGTGCAAAGTTCAAGGAGGAGATCTATCAGGCCTTTGAGCAGATCTATCCTACTCTAGGGATCTTCAGGAAAGGAGATGTGCCACCTCAAGGGTCAGGCGCTCCCCAGTCGTCTCAGGCTGCATCCCTGGTATGCTTTTGCACCTGTTTGCTGTAGGGTCTGTCTTTTCTGTAGTGCTCATTTCTATGAGTGATCCTCCTCCTACCTTGCTTGTCTGCTTCTGCCTTTGTTGTGAGCTGATCATGCCAATCACATGCCATCAATTCAAGCTGTCTGCAATAGGCTTTCTGTAGGCCAATGGACTGCAATGCATGGCAAACTGCACATTGTATGCTTGGCCTTCCATTGGCAAGCTGACCAATGCGCGCTGGTGACAGCAGGAAGGCAGGCAGCAGTCTGCTCTTGCTCTGCCTGCCCCTGCCAGTCAGGCAGGCACAGGCCCCAGCACCATCCCCCCTGGCATTGGGGCGCCAGCTGCTCATTTGCCGCCTCCAACCATTGGCGCACCAGCTGCTCACCTGCCTCCTGGCAGGTGACAGCTGCATGCACAGCCAGCAAGATGCCGCAGCACCCATCTCATATGTATTGTATAGATTACTGCCTGCTTCTAGTGATGTTTTCTGCAATATCCCTGACAAGGGTGTTTGTGCTGTTCTGTCTGACTTGCTCTGACAACGCAGTGCGCTTTGGCTATGTTACACTGTACATGGTTTTGGCTTTGTAGATAGTTCAATGAAAACGTTTTCCCATTAAATGAAAAGTTTTTTTTTTGACTCAGCAACGCATGAGATTTGGTCGATTCTGCAATTTGTAACATCTGGTGATTGAAATGCTGAACATCCCACCTGCAGCGAACATAAATGGGTAGACGCGCGCTGTGTGCTAGCCAGAAACTGCGGGTCAAGCTCAGAGAAAGAGAGGAGATCGTTGTAAAGGGAACGCTTCTTACACGCTGAGGCATGCCAGGAGCGTATTGTCACGTAGGATTACTTGACAGACCTGAAAGACCTCAGCAAACGATCAAAGTATGCGTGCTTGGTAAGGCTCCGAGCTGATCTAGTAATTTGATGTGTGATTGGGTGCGCATGCCGTGGGGGGAACCTGTATCGCGTGCTTTGATCTTTGAAGGCTGTGAAGCAAGCTCATGAGTGTGGGGATCATCAGTGATCAGACAGTCTTGTCCTTGGTTCAGGCAAGGGAAGCTGTGGTAAAACGCAGCTTATCAACCGGCTCGTCGATTGTCCTGCCCTCCTGCCACAACAGACACTCGGTCTGCAAGTGAAAGCTCTCAGATGGCCCAACCAACAGACAGAGCACCTTCAACAGGATGAGATTCCAACAATATTTGAGTTTTGGGAGGTAAAGCCTTAAGCAGACTATTTTCAGCCAAAACATTGTTGACCATGTGTCAGGTACTCGATGTCAAAGAGTGGACCTCCTCAGGTGGGGTCTGCAGCTGCTCTGAAGGACTCATCGCTCCTACCAGCTGCAAAGCAGTCCTCGGCTATTGCATTGCTTGTGTTTTCAATGACAGACAGGGCTGGCTTCAACCAGCTTCCTGAATGTCAGGCAGAGTTGGAGCCAACACCCTGTATTGCAATTGCAACAAAATGCGACCTTGTGCAGTCCTGGAGTGTAACTATGGTGAGCTGCCTGCACTTGCTCTTGCCACCTTGCCAAGTCCGCAAGCATGATCAATAAGCACATCCTGTATTTTGAAGGCGGATATAGAGGCAGTGGCCAAGAGCAACAAGCTGCCAATATTCCCCTTAGATATTGCATCAGGATCAGAAGGTTCAGATAAGACAAGCACTGTTTACAGTGCCATCTATCAGAAGATGTTGGCAATTGTGGAGGAAAATCTGTGGTAGCAAAATTTGGACAATAGCATGTTTATTCACAAGGAGGGCTTGCAGATGTGCGGACCACATGGATCAGGTTTTTTTGCTTGCACATTATCAGCTTCCGTGTCATGTACTGCAGGACAATAGTCATGTGGTCTGTTGTGAGAATCTGCAGGATGCTGCGAGTACACTCAGGATTATCTTTCTACTTTTCATTGAGCATGCTAAGACTTATGATACAATAGCAACACCTAGCTTTAACACAATGACTGAAGGCCAGCACATGAATTCACCGAAGTTCAACAATAAAGACGCTTGCTTGATGCTGAACGTGTACAAAAGGAGTTATTGGCTACCTACCATAGCAGAAGAAGCAAAAACATCTTCCTCACTTAGTCTTGCAAAATTCTGAATTTCAGCTGATAGCTACTTGACTGAACAAAGCTAGCAGCACAAACGTCATGCACTCTAATGTACACGCTGGTAGATGCAGATGCAAACCAGCACACCGATACACTCCATAGATGTGTCACAACAGACAATACAACTCGAAGCTGCTGAAAAAAGCAGATCAGTGGTATGGCTTGAAGTACTTCTGCAGCATATGAGGTCTACACCTCTGCCCACCATGCAATGCAAGCTTCATCACAGTATTAACGGGTGCTGCCTTGCTAACCAGGTCAGGGTGCAAGATGCGCGCCAACACTTCGACGCCGTGCACAAGCCTGCATCAAGACAGACGCAATGGTCATTTGCTGCTGCAAGGGTTACATCCAGAGGTAGACGAGACTGGAATGGGCCCAGTTCGGTGCATAAAGTCTTGCAGCATTTATTGAAGTCTCAATCCTCGCAGAATACTCGATGTATTCTTGGCTGTCTTGCACCTAAAAAGAGAGAGAAAAAGGGGGAAAATTGCAGATGACCCATGAAAATTAAAAATGCAGTGGTATGACATACCTTGGACCAGGACGACTGAAGAAGCTGTGGTCACAGATGTAGACTCGGCCAGCCTTGACAGCAGGCAAGGCCCACCAACCAGGTTGTGCCGCCAGGTTGCAAATCTCGCCCAGGCTACGCTCCAAGTTGGATGAGCAGGGACACAGAATGAGCACTTCTGGGGCATAACGCTGTACAGCCTCCCATGTGACACGCTGAGGGGCATCCCCAGGTTGCTGCCACTCATCCCGGCCGCCTGCCAATCCCTTCATGTCTGGCAACCATTGCCCACCTGCAAAAGGCAACGCACGCCACTCTTACTCAATGTTTTGCATGCCGTTTGTAACATGCCCACACATCTGAGCTGCATCTTTAGGGCTTGCTGCATCTCTGCGCAGCAGACTGTATAAGATGCCGAGATCATTACCGATTAAGGTACAGTGCAGTAAGATTGCTGCAGGAGCAGTGCTTGCTGGACATGCCACACATGCCTCACAATGAATTGTCACTCTAAGTCCACAGCATAGCATAGCACTGCCAGCATGCACACAGCAACAGCAACAGCAGCATACAAGCAGAAACAACCCTTGCACTGTGCACAGACAGCTGGGCAAGAACAGGCACATGTGACAATGGGTTCTGCATCCAGTGAGGTCAACATACCCAAGACCAGTGGTTCAAGCCCTTCTAAGGACAAGACCTTGGGCCTCTTGGCCTTGGCAACAAGCCCCACTACCCTTCGTAGGCGGGCTTGCAGGCTGTCAACCAGCTGCAGTGCCTCTGACTCCACATCAGCTGCACAGCCTACTCTAACGATGTCCTGCAGGGCGTCTGCAAGGGTCCTAGGGGACAATACCAGGGCTTGTGTGTGGGGTGAAGCCTCCTGCAGCGCCTGCATGTCACAACATGTCTCACTTTGGTCAGCAATGTACATGTTACACCACGAATGAGTCTGATCAGCAACATACATGTTACACTGCATGTGAGTTTGGTCAGCAGCGTACATGTTACACTGCATATGAGTTTTGTCAGCGACGTACATGTTACACCTTGTGTGAGTCTGGTCAGCACAGTATATATTACATCATGTATGAGTTTGGGCAGCCATGTACATGGCAGACGAGTCAGTGCCAAAGGCAATCTTGGCTGTTGCATGAGGATCGCATGCAGGGTGATACACGCAGCACAGCTGCTTTGCACAAGAGTAGCAAAATGGAGGGCCTGCAAGTATGTACACTCAAGCTGATGCTTGCCATGATCTACATTCAGGTCAGGCATAAGATGCTTGATATATTTATCTGTAGCATCTGTAACAGCACATTGACCACTCAAAGCGTAGCTGTTGGTTGAGCAAGAACTTGCTGACATGAGGCACAGGGCATGGCGCCTGCAGCACACCACACTTACAGAACAGCAAGGAAATGAAGATGATCAGCAGAGCAGTGATCCCAGGAAAACCCTACAAAGGAAAGCATGGAGAGGGCCCAGCATCCCTTTAGTGATCAGTGAGCAATTTGATACCTTAGCAACAGCGCTGCTGTCAACGTCACAGGCCTGGCAGGCGTCCTGTGTAAGCAGCAGACCGGGCCGCTGTTGTGCCAGGCAGGCCTTGTCAATGGTGAAGGGCGACTGCTGCCTGGCCTTCAGCTCCTGCATCCGTGCTTCCACCTGAAGTTCCACCATTCTTGAGTAAGTTTCAGCGTAAGTCTCACCATTCTTGAGAAAGTTTCACCGTAAGTTTCAGCCACTCCACACTGCGTTGGTGGGCAGCTGGTGACAGAGCATCATGCATTATGGTTGTATGGGCCATGTACATTGCACACAACCTACAGCTTATGACAGACTGTCATTGCAGCATGGATCTAAACGCAGTAATTTGACAGAGCATCATGCATCGTACTTGTATACATGTACAGCTCACGAGTAGACATCATCCAGCTTGGATCTGAGTGCTGTAATGCAAAGAGCCTTCAGAACAGCGTCATGGTATGTCGTCATACACACAGTGCTTGCTTGGTGCTTTGCACAGTATCCATTGGGTAGGGATGGAATGCTGAGGGCAACTACCTCTGCTGATGTCATCTCGGCTGAGTTGATGCAGCTATGCGAGACCTTTGTCTTAGACGCGGCCTCTGGCGGATAGTCACACAGATCACTCACACCAACCAGCCTACATGGATGTACATGGGCCTGTCCAGAACAATAATACTAAGCAAAAGCTGTGTTAGCACAAGCTAGGTAGGGCCCATTTTGCTTCCCCAGACAGGCTTGTTCCGAGCGTGCGTAGGTTTGCCCATTTGAGCAACTAATGCATCCCATGGTGCTAGCACTCAAATCTAGCCAGCCAGGTTATGCCATGCTACACCACCAAAATTAAGTGCATGCGCAAAGCACAGATTGTCGATCTCATGTGCAACCTTACAGTCTGCTGTGATGACGGACACCAACTTTTCACACAAGTTTATGAGATGAATGAGCATGCAGTGTCGGCAGGTCATGCCATCCTCATGGAACATTGATTGCAGGACGGGTTAATTGCAGGACTTAAATGAATTGTATGCATGTCATGCAAGGCATGGCAGTGAGTGCACAACAATGCAGTGACGCGCCAGAGCAGTACCTGTCAGCCAGTCCCAGAGCATACAATATTTCAGTACCACTGGGAAGCAAGCTCACAATGGCATCTGCATTCACCGTCTCCACAGCACCTGGAGTGGCAGGCGGCAGCCCACTAGAAGAAGACCGGGACTGTGTCTGGTCATGCCCATGTGACCCATGAGTCATCCTGCCAGACGTGGACGCCGTGCTGGTGTCATCATTTCTATACAAAATGCCATCACCATGCATGAGGCTGCTGACTCTGTCATTACAGCTGACGGCGCCATTTGGTAGCATGCTGCTGTGTGCTGACAACACTCCAGGATGAGGTGCAGTCATGCTGTTTGGCCTGTAGACTGCGCCCTCTGGGAGCATGCCACTGTTGACAGACAGCAAACCACTGTTTGCAGACATCAGGCTGTGGCTGGTCAGCATGGCAGCATCAGCAGGAAGCAGTGTGCCATTGGGGTGCAGGATGGCATTCATGGGTGGGGCTCCGCTGTGGGGGGCTTCCAGGGGGGGTGGGTATGTGGGGGATTGGGAGCCATGCAATGATGAGCCTTGCACAGGTGAGTGAAAGGGCGAGTGCAGCTGCTGCGGCTGTTGCCCCAGTTGCTGAAGTGGTTGCTGATGCGACTGCTGGTGCAGCTGCTGTTGTGGATACACTAGCTGTGAGTGCTGATGCTGTGCCTGCTGGCCCCATTGAGAAGGGGGGTAGCTCCCCTGCGGATGAGGGGGTGCCTCCATGCTGCTGTGCTCTGCCACATCATTCAGGGGGGAGGTGGGCAGGGAGTGGGGCTTGAGGGGTTTATAGAATATAGGCAGACTTGATGTACGCTGTGGTGACAAGGATTGATAGTCTGCTGGATTGTATGCTTGCGCAAAGACATCCACAGCCACAAAGCGTCCGTCAGGGTCGTATCTCACCTTCCTGGGCAGATGCTGCTGGTGCACCTGCTGCATAAACTGCTGCTGCTGCTGCAGCTGCGAATGAGCACATGGGATCTCTGCATCATCAGCTGAGTGCCGAACCAAATTGGATGGCCGATACAGGGAAGAAGACTGAAAAGGCACGGCAAAGTCAGGGACTGACATCATCTTGGGAAGTTGTGGCTGGGAATGCAAGCTGCCGTTTTGCATGCCATGAAGGCTGTTCATGTGCCCGCCGTGTATGATTGACTGCTGCTCAGCAGCAGCTGCAGCATGTTGCTCCTGGTGACAAGCTCTTGCAGCAGCAGCATTGACAGCGTTCAGATCCACGCCGTGACAGCTGTCTACCAAGGACTGCGCAAGCTCGGGAGCACTGCCAAAGTGTAGGTGGACATAGCTGGCAAGCACATTCTTCCAGGTGTAGCCTTCAGCAACCGGTTCAGCGCCCGGCACCTGCAAAAGGCAATCACTGGCATTCATCAGTGTTTCAGCTTATAGCGCTGTGCACTTAGACAGGGTGACTTTGCTGCATTGCCAGGCTTCAGCTTGCAGTGTTGATGTGTCACAGGACTTGTTCAAGCAGACATCCTGCACAATTCAACACCCTTATGGATGCTGAAGCATTGCAAGAGGTGCATGCCGCTGGTGGCAATCAGCTCTGAATGATGTAAGCAATCAAAAGAGAAAGCGTTGACGCCCAACCGCAGCTCAGCATCATGCATCGTCCCAAATGCAGTTTGGCAACATGCTGTATCATGCGGCGAAGACCTGCATGGTGGCTTGATAGCCTGTCTCCCACTCCAGCTCTTTGTGTCTACCATTTGTGAAGCCCCCAACGACCTTCTCTTGCAAGATCTCACTGTAGTGGTAAACATGGCCACGGGCCTTGCAGTGAGGGGGAAACAGGTTACACCCCTGCTGAGTTTCCACCTCTATGTACCCCATCTTCATCTTGTCCTTTGTCATCTGAGTCCGGAAAGGAAACAGACCAGCTGCAATGCACACTTACATGGTGAATACGTGCCATGTTACAGCGGGTCTGACCACATTGCCTGGTAGGTTCCAAGGCCTGCTTCAAAGTTGGTCCGGGTCAACGCAATGCAAGTGCAGACTGTTTTGGGGTCCAAATTGGCAAGAACTATTGCAATTCCCAGGACAGATTCTGACTGCGATATCTGTCCAGCCAACATTTCACAATGCATGCATACAGCTCATTCACGCTTCAGTTGCCATTCCTTTTCTGCCTGGTCACAAGCAGCAGGCCACTGTGCAGACCGAGGCAGGCATTGTGCCTTACGCATGTCACTCCATCCTTTCAACACAAAGAGATGCTGACCAGCCCGGCTGAGCTTCACATTTGTACACAGGGCCCTGTGTTGCTGCTGACATGGTCTCAAAACTGGCTTGACCTGTGATGCATCAGTGCTACCTGATATGCTTTCACACACACAAAGCTCACCCATGCTAGCAGGCGGCTCTTGAATGGGCTGTATGCTCTGCGACAGATAGATGAGGCCTCCACACTCAGCATACACCACACCCCCAGCCTCTGCAAAGGCCTTCACAGCAACCAGCAGCATTCTGTTCTTTGACAGCTCCTGAGCATATTTTTCAGGGTAGCCGCCCCCCAGGTACAGCCCTGCCAGGTTCACTGGCAGGCAGTCCTCAATGGGGGAGAAGAAGACTAGGTCGGCTCCTGCCTCCTCCAGCAACCTGAGATTGCTGCAACACAACAATCGAGTCAGTCCACTTGTTCACTGCATGCGGCGTGTCTAGTAGCCCTGCACGTGTCAAGCAGCAGCTGCCCCTTGCAGTAGAACACTGAGGCTCAAAACTTGTATAACTGCACCTTCATGCATATTATTGTGAATGCGCTCAACATCAATCTGAAGCTTCTGGAGCCCAATTACCTAGAGCTGTATACTTGCCTGCTGCATTGACAACATGCATGCACCACACCTGCCGTCTTGCAATCTGGAAATATATGGTGTGTGGAGATGATCCAAGATTTGATATGTAGCAGCATCAGCATATGTGAGAAGACACAATCCCTTGACTATGATAAGTCTGCTTAGGCCTGCTGGGCCGTCAGCTGGGCAGGCACTGCCATTGCTCTTACTTACTCATTGTAGTAGAAAGCAAAGGCACCATCCTTTGCAACACCAATGCGCACGGGCTGCCGCCCATTTTGCAGATGCCCTGTTGCCTTTTTCCTGCTTGGCAGAGGCGGCACTTGAGCTGTTGCAGCAGTCTGAAAGACTTGCTCCATATCCAAGTGGGCCTCCACAAGGTCTGCCAACTTGGCAAGGTGACTCTGTAGCGCTTGCATTTCATGTGGCATGTGCAAGCCCAGATATCGCTCCTTGATCACAATGCTGTCGTCCTGCAAAGCATCCACTGCTGGTGCCAATGGCTGCCATGAGGGTCTGTATAGCTTGCAAGCAGCAAGCAACTGTGCCATGTGGCTGCGGATGCATGTGCAGACATACACATGAGCATAGCTTTTGAGATATACTCGGCAGGGCAGACTGACATAAGGCAGCAGAGTTGAAAAGAAGCTTCAAAAGCTTCAACTGAAATTGTTACTTAGCACTGATGGCTTGCCGCAATGCAGCTGTCAGCAGAATTGCCATGAAGACATCAATGGCTATTTGCACCGGGCCGGTTGCTGCTGTTTGCGTGTAAGTCCGCCAAGTTGCAGCCACATGGTGTTTGACATACCTTAGGGATGCCACCAAAGACCTTTGTCTGTACACCAGTGGCTTGAACGGCCTCTGTCAGCCACTGTGTATGGGCTTTGCTGCCAATCTTGTTGAAGATTACACCAGCTAAGTTGAGGTCTGGGTCAAACTCCTGATAGCCCTTGACCATGGCTGCCGCTGACCGTGCAACGCTCCAGCAGTCCATGACAAGCAGTACCGGAGCACCTAGCCATTTAGCCAGCTCTGCTGTGCTACCAGCTTCTGTCATGCCATCTCTGCCGTCAAACAGCCCCATCACTCCCTCTACTATGCAGATGTCTGCATCTGCAGCGTGCCTGTGGAAGCTTTCCAGATTCTGCTGCTTGTTCAGCATCCACCCATCAAGGTTCACTGAGGGTCTGCCGGTAGCCACTTCGTGGTGCAGAGGATCAAGGAAGTCTGCAGCATAAGTGTTGACTGGAACAAGATTTGCAGATTGGTTTTGCATCTGTTGGGATTTGAGCTTACAAGCTGACTCACCGGGACCGACTTTGAATGCTTGTACCTTGAAGCCCCGTCTCCTGCAAACACGCAGGTAATTTGAGCTAGCATTGGTATCTGTGCTGCTGACAAACTCGCTCACTGACAAGAACGGTCAACGTTCGATCCTTCACAATATGACCGACCTGGCAGCGGCCATAAGGCCAACAGTCAAGGACGTCTTGCCCACACCGCTTGTCACACCACTGACTACAACGACCTTCATGATCTCTGGTCCGGGATGCTCACGGCGTCTGTGCAGACCGTTTAAGCTATAGACAACGGTGCGCAAGTCGAACTGCGCCGCAGTCTGCCGCACGCTCGACTCAACATGCACGCACAGAAAGCATCATCCCCAGCTGCACATCGACCTCAGTCAACCCGAGCGGCAAGCGTAGCGCCAATCGACTATCGCTTGTGAGCTGCTTCTCCAGACAGTTAGGCCAATCCTCTTCTTCCTGTGTGTTCATTCAACCATTCCCACCTTCCGAGTTCCAAATTTTGTTGACTGCAACAGTCTCGCCGATAGTCGCCCTCACAGGCTACTGAGCCTCAGCGTCTGACAAAGCAGCAGAAGTCCGTGTCGGCAGTCTGCAACCTGTGGCGAGCTGGCCGCCCTCGAACGACCCTTGCTGAGCACAGCTTGTCATGATCATATTTGGCTTCTGAGGCACGCCTATGGCCTACCACAGGCAGGACGAGCCTCTGGTGTCCGACTTTCAGCCAGCATCGTCTGTATATGGGGTCACTTTGACAGAGTTGACGGAGCTCAACGAGGTAAACCCCACTGTCCTTGTCTGAGGCTTGTCAGACAGCACCATTGTTGGACCATTCTTGCACGCCGTGCAGAACAAAGACCTGAGCAAACTCGAAGCTTGTGGCGGGGTCCAGGGTATTGCGAAGTCCCTTCTGACCAGTACTACTGATGGCATCACTTCAGCACCTGAGGGTGATCTATCCCTTGAGCACAGACGGCGCATATTTGGTGCAAATGCCTTCAAGGAAGTCAAGCAGAAAGCATTCTGGTCTTTGCTGTTTGAGAACCTGCAAGATCCAACACTGATCCTACTCATGGTTGCTGCTCTGGTAATTTGACAACATTGCTCCCACAGTTCAGACTTGACTGCAAAGTTTTCCTGTTTTCTGCGCATCACTGCTGATGCGTCTGCTTGTACAGGTCTCCACTGTGCTTGGAGTAGCTATCCGCGAAGAGCGTCTGCAGCACTCATGGACAGAGGGGGTTGCTATCTGGGTAGCTGTGATTGTTGTCAGTGGAGTTGGTAAGCCAAATCAAGGATTGCTCACTGCGACATACTGCTTGAACCACAAAATCCTCGTGGCAGGGTGCACTGGCTACCAAAAGGACAAGCAGTTCCGCAAATTGAATGAGAAGAAGGATCTACTTGATGTCAAGATGATACGTGGAGGCGCCCAAGTTTTGATCCCAAACCCTGAGATTGTAGTGGGAGATGTGATCATCCTGCAGACTGGTGACAAAATTACAGCAGATGGCATTGTCATAGACTCAAACAACATGGTAGTAGACGAGGCTTCCCTCACTGGTGAAAGTGAACCTATCAAGAAAGGTCCAAAGGACATTTTTTGTCGAGCTGGTACAACAGTAAGTCCATGCACAACCTGCCTCAGCATGCATGCAAGGAGGCAAGGTAGCATGCAACAAACAGAGATGCAGCACGCAATGCCATGTGCCACTGCAGCTATATCAGGTTGCCGTCAGAACTTCCTGGATTTGACAGCACACGCTTCATCGCATCATCAGCACATGCAAGCACCATGGCCTCAAACACGCATGCAGCATGCATGCAGATTCACCTACATACAACCTGAATGTTGCAGCTGAATGAGGGATCAGGTTCCATTTTGGTGGTAGCAGTTGGCGTGAACACAGAGTATGGGAAGACCATGTCGCTGGTCATGACAGAGGCTGCCAGCACACCACTGCAGGAGCACCTGGAAGTTCTGGCTGCCTCCATTGGCAAAGTCGGCTTTGTTGTTGCTGTCATCTGCTTCATTGTCCTGCTCATTAGGTGCGCAGGCCTGTGAAATGTACCTGCTGCTGCAGCATTGCCAATGCTGAGCATTGGCATGGTTCATGTCACTTATGGTCATCCACCACTCCTGCTCACTCTTCAGACTACCAACATCTAATCAACATCTCACCAGCACGTCTGGCACGTATTTGCCTGCATGCATGCCTGGCTGCTGCTTATGATTGCCACGTGATGTATTGCTGGCGTGACAGCATGTCATGTGGGTGTCACAAGTCACTGCACCATGCGTGGCCATACATGAAGCCCCTCCAGTCTGTTATCTAGCTTGGAAATCACCAAGTCTTACTGTAGCATGAGGTGTAGAGGCAGGTAACACAGCCCCTATGAGCTGTGCCTAGTGCTCTGTAATCAGCTCTTATTGCATCCTGACACATGTGCACCATCCATTATGCCATTGTTGACGTGGAACCTAGCCAATGCAGGTGGTGTGTTGAGTACCATGGCTTCCCAGTGAAGCACATTGCTGATGGCCCTCTTGCCTTCTTCATCTTTGGTGTGACTATTGTGGTGGTGGCAGTCCCTGAAGGCCTGCCTCTGGCAGTCACCATCTCCCTGGCATACAGCATGAAGAAGATGATGAAGGACAACAACTTTGTTCGTGTACTGGCAGCTTGTGAGACAATGGGTGGTGCCACAGCCATCTGCTCTGACAAGGTACCCAAGGCTCAGGTCACAGGCTTGCACTGCTGTCTG
>JAABUO010002358.1_pt1 | contig 23114 bp, 22 predicted proteins | sample 5559291 | NCBI WGS metagenome assembly JAABUO01 (sample SAMN10711878, study PRJNA513372) | rock metagenome | isolation source: Antarctica rocks | place: Antarctica: Victoria Land, Finger Mt sud
TGGGGGTGAATGTGAGGGCTAGTAAGCGTTGTGGAGACTTTTTACCTTGGGGGCTCCCGGGGAGTGGGAGCACAAGGGTTTTGGGAAGCGGAAAAGACCAACCTCCTCGCTGGTGCTTCCTGGAAACTGGCTTGTCAACTTGCAAGTCAGGCTAATGTGTCTTTTATGTACATATCTAGATAGGAATATTTTGTCTCCCTTGTCTTCCTTGCCTCTGACATGTGGTATCGTGAGTTTGTTATGGTGGTGAGTTCGGTGGAAATTGGCGATGAGTTTAATAGAAGCTCTCCATCGAAGAAATGGGTTCTGAAATGAGAGGTAGTACTCCTCCAGATACTCATGAGCAAGACAGGTCTCCTTTTGTGAACATTGGATTCTAAACTACTCCATGTAAGCCTGACAATAGGCAGTGATGCCTTCTAGATCCTTATTAAATTGCAGGAATAGAAACGGCTCAATCTGCTCTGCCTCAATCAAAGCAAATGACCCATCCTCCCTCATGACCCCTCCCACGCGCAAGTACTCCATTCCCCGCTTCATCGCGTTCGCATCACGTCTTGCAAATTATGGAGGTGAAAAAGTCGACGAGTCGTTGGCCGGTTCCACGGGCTGGCAGCGGGACATCGGACCATAGTAGCTCTGAATTTCTGCCGCCAAATGCGGCGTTGATACTGTATTCACCTTGCGCCGGTACTACTAGGACTGCGTGGGTGAAGGTGCCATGGGTATACAACAGGGAATACTTTCCGCTCGCTATCCCCATTTCAAAATCCTGGATCATCAGACCCGATGTCTTGAGCGTCGAGGAAGTCCTGTAGACTCTCTCGGTCTTCTCTTGTCAGTGACTGAGGCGTGTTGACACGGTGACTTAGCCTCCCCAACGCACCTACGGGCGGCTTGAAAAAGACGGGTTGGGCGGCCGCAAGACCCTGCACAACGGACTCAATAGTCTGCAGGTTATGCTGGGACAGGTCCATGAATTTAGTCGTGGGCATTGAGAAGCCGGCGTCCTGCAACTCGGCGAGGTGTATCTTGTCCATATTTGAGAGGATAAGTGCGAGGTCATTGAAGACATGGATGTGCGGGTGCTACTCCTGCAGAGGCATCAACACGCCCTTGAGAAAACGAGCCAATTCGGACATGTAGTATATGTATTATCGCAGGGTAAGAGGCTGATGGTGTCAAAGTGGGCCGGGGTGGACATGGTCAGATTGGCATCTCCACGCCCGTGCCTACAACCCTGCCTCCGCTCTCTGCACACTGTCATTCGACATCTCATTGCCCAGGATGAAATCATTCTCATGGGATCCCCGTGGTGAGGAAGAGCACATGGCGCTTGGAGACACTCATATATGATCTGACCGAAATGTAAACGCGGCCGATTTCTTAATCGGAAACTTTAAGTTTCGTTCAGCTCGTTGGCCCAAATGTAAACGGCCGAATTCATGTTTCGGTCAGCTCGTTGACCGATATGTAGGTGTCCGACATGTAAATGCACGTAAAAACGGAAAAGAAGATATGCAACTCTGATAAATTTTGAGAAAGCGGGGGAGACGAGATGATTGAAGGTTACAGCGCTATTTGAAAGGAAAAGTCAGCTCATTTGGCGACATGTCGATGGGCTAACATCACCTTCTTCCACAGCTATATCCATATCGCGAGGTGCAGGGTGTTGGTATTCAAGAGGGACTTTCGTGCGGTGCTGGAGATCGTATTTTTTTGGTGCAGAAGATGTCTATGGCAATAAACCGTACAGCCAGCATTGTTCTATCTGCATTTGCACAGCTCCAAGCATTGCAAGGCACTCGCTGCGTTCTGTATAGTTCTGTATAGCTAGCTTTTCAAGTAGGAACGAGTGTGGATATGTTAAAGACAAACTTGGTATCTTGTGGACAAGTTTTCGCGTACGCGGCGTATGGTGGAGAGGAGGCGTCCGATTTATATCGGACAGATTCAAGTTCCCTGTCGCTAAGGTAAGTCGACCAAAATATAAAGGCAGCATTAACATTTCGCTCAGAACATATACAAGTCAGACGGAATCAGGAAGATCATCAATAGGTTAACTGTATGGACATAAACGATGAGTAATTTGCTCTACGGGAAGGCACCCAGTAGTCAAATCATAATTATCGAATGAACTGTGTACGGTGCAATGAAGCACGTGCGACACTTCAGGTTCGCCAAGGACCGCTATGCGAAACTTGCTTCTCTTCATACATAGAAAACAAGGTGTTTAAACACATAGACATTCTACGACAACGCCTACGGTTCAATCGTGGAGACTGTAAGAAACTCCTAGTGGCTTTCTCCGGGGGTAAGTCTTCCACCATGCTGCTTGACTTGCTTGCAAAGCTTGTCCAAAAGCACCGTGAAGTGCACAAGACAGTCTACTATGAAGTATTCGTGGCATACGTGGAGTCTGGCGAAGGCTGGGATCTAGACAGTCTACGCCAAAGGTACCCGAACTTCACAATGCACACGGTAGATATACAATCCATGGAGATTCTGGCAAACCAAAACACCGTGGTGGAGCATGGTGAGTTACGAGTCGAAGAGAGTAACGGTCCGATATCAACTCTTTCAAACTTTAAAGGAGATAATCTCGATATGTGCAAGAAGGACATTCTAGGTATGATGCAAAGGAAGTTGCTGATTTCTTTTGCGCGTTCGCTAGGTTGTATTGCCGTACTCTATGGTGACTGCATGTCGAAGCTTGCCCAGACCATTTTGAGTTCTACGGCTCAAGGTCGCGGGGGCTCTCTTGCACGAGAACTCAGAGTCTATCAGCAAAACGATTTATTTATCCTGCGGCCTCTACGAGAAGTTTTGGACGTCGAAGTGCAGCAGTATGTTCGACTAAACAAGCTCGACACGCTCATCACGGATCGTCCAGGCAAGGCAGTACGGTCGACGACTATTGATGAGCTCATGCGCGAATACTTGCAGGATGTACATGAGAAGTTCCCGGCTATTGCTTCTACAATCATGAGCACGGTGGCAAAGTTGGAAGACCCATCTGAAGTCTATGCGGATACGTGTGCTCTGTGTGAAGCCCCCTGCACGGACGAGAGTAAGTGGCTTCAAGATATCACAGTGCAGGGACTTGATCCGTCGCCACACAATCAGACGATATGTTATGGCTGCCTGGTCATGGCGCGGGGCTTGAAATCAACACAGTTCCCTTGGACTGGCCGTCAGTCAACTCGAGCTACTCTTGACCAGTACATCATAAGTTGATTGCTCTATGCTAAAAATTGTGAACACCAGTCTCCTGTCCAGAGACCTGGGCAGACGCCATGACGTTTGGAAAGGCTGCCTCTTTATCAGGCGGCAGCGCTTTCCCCCGTGTTAGCCACGCGGATTTGGGTGGCTTGGGCGATTGTGAGATGTAGGTGCCATCCGCATCGTTAGTTGTCGTACTAGCAGCGGCGCTTGTCTGGCTGTCAGCAGCAAAACCATGTCAACACTCACATTCGCAGCCCCTCGATTGCGAAGATACTTCTCCAAAAGTATTGTATTTCTGGTGTTGCATTTATAAAGGATGTCACCAATGTCACCAATGATCGGGATGAGGCCGATGCCAAAGTCGACAGCCACATTTGCATACATTTGCGCAGTCACGCTAGAGGGTATCTCGGCCTCCTGGGCAGTCCTCACTACCGACAGAGCCAGCATGGCGTCGATAGCGTCCCCAATACTAGACACTATTAGCAGGCTGCCATATCAAGCTTACAATGGCAGCAACCCTATTATGGCGCTCCACCCAATACGTGTACCGCAACACCAGCACAGACTCATATCTAAGTACCACGCACGGCGTTTGACACGTTTCAGAATGCGCTTGTCCCGGTCACTGATACCTGGCGGCATGGCCTTCTTCTTCTTCTTGTGTTTCTTGCGGCCCATATCTTGTGCGGGCACCGTCTCGTACCACGGGTCATCCTCCTCCCTCCTTCCAAAGTTGTTTCCCACCGTCTCATTGAATATGCGCTTCGTGACGAAGCTGGCCATGACGTTCCCCATCTCGTACGCTCTTCCTTCACTGTTGCATCATCGGTAGCGTAGCGAGCGAGACTATCGCGGCCAATGGCGTCGTTCTTTGCAGAGGCCACGCTGGAACAGACGCTGGATGACTTGTGCGTGCGCTTCATCCTGAACCTTCCAGCCGAGGAGCTGGTGTCTATTGAGGCAAGTGTGCGTGCTTTTTACCATGCTCACCTTAGCGTATCTGCTTCCAGATCGAGGAAGCGCAATGGTTCTACGAGGACTTTGTACGGGAATGCAATCCAGCCCTGCCGTCGCTGCCGCTCCGTAACTTCTCCGCGAAGATATTTGCGCGGTGTCCGCTTTTGCAGGCATGGGAGGGTCATCATCAGGAGGCCTACGACACCTTCTTGGCCTACAAGACCCGGGTTCCTGTGCGCGGGGCCATCCTCCTCAACCTCTCCATGGACAAGTGCATTTTGGTGAAAGGGTGGAAGGCGTCCGCTGGGTGGAGCTTCCCACGAGGCAAGATCAACAAGGGAGAGATGGATGTGGCGTGTGCGGTGCGGGAGGTTTTTGAAGAGACAGGCTTCGACGCAGGCGGGCTAGTGGAAGAGGGCTACTACGTTGATGTGAATATCCGCGGCCAGAGTCTGCGGCTGTACATCATCCCCAATGTCCCTGAAGATTCCATCTTTGACCCGCAGACCAGAAAGGAAATCAGCAAAGTTGCGTGGTTTGAGCTGGCCAAACTGCCGGCATACAAAAAGGGTGCCCTGCAGCCAAAGGCGAGTACAGAGAAGTTCTACCATGTGGCGCCATTCCTTGGCCCCCTACGTCGGTGGATCAAGGATCAGCAAGGCAAGGTGGAGGCTGATGTAACGGAGACGTACATTGTTTTGAGCAGAGGGAGTCTGACGCGGTCGTTGAAGGAGCTACTCCGCGTCCACCCAAGCAAACCACGGCCTTTGCTTGGGCCAATGCCGGAATTTGAGGCCCCAGACATACAAACTTATCCTCAACAGCAAGAGAACGGAATCCAGGAGGAAGTGAGCGCGGCCAATCTACTGAGCATTTTGTCAAACGGAGACCTAATGGCTAAGGGAGACGAGCCAGTGCATAAGGCGAATGGCGATGGAATTACATCGAATCCGACACCTCACGCAGCTTCACTCCAATCCATTATACATACAAAGCCAAAGCCCACCCTAGTCAACGGCCAGGCGAAGGATACAGGTGCTGCTCCGCGAGTAAGAGCGGAACGTAATGCTGTCGACAGGAGGGGGTCCGAACACCACACGAGCTTGTTGGCGACACTACAAGGTGGGCCATCGAGAGCGACGCCGCCGCTGCAGCCTGCCCTCTCTCCATCTCCACCACAAGCGAGCATGTCGGAGAACTTGTACGTCAAGCAACTTGGTGACTTCAAGCGGACCTCAAAGTCCCGGAATGTAAGCGAACAGGAAAAGAGGCCCATGGACAAACCGGCAAAACCTATGCGCATTCTCAAGCGCGAAGTGCCCGCGCCGAAACCTGTTGCCGAAGAGCCTGAGCCTGTAGCAGACGCCGCTCCTCCACCACCTCTCCAAAGCAGACAGCCGTCGGCCAATGTATCAAAGACCATAAACAGCGCGAGGAGCCAGTCGCTTTTGGATATCTTCAACAGCTCCACACGGTCTCGCACCGCCACACCAACAGCCATACAACCAAACAGCTCCACACGGTCTCGCACCCCCACACCAACAGCCATAGAACCAAAGCAGCAGTCGCTCCTGGACCTCTTTCATACCGACTCCCGACCCAAAGTGCGGGAAGAGGTGCCAGCCAAGACCGGCGTGTCTGTGGACGATCTGTTTTCCAGTGCTCGCGCCAAAGCGAGTCCAGTCAAGTCCAACCAGCAGGCCTTGTTGGGGATCCTGCGTGGCGATCGCACATAGCTGAATGACGAGAGGTCCTGTATGTATGAATTCAATATGTATGTATGTACAAGATATCGTCGGTGGCAGGAGTCGGGGATTAGATGCGATGGGCTGGCTGATGGAAAGGACTCCATATGCCGCGCACGCTGGTGTTCATGCTCTCCACCGCGCGGTGCCTCTTCAGCTTCCTCCCCGACGCATCGCACAGCAACTGGGCCTTGTCTGCAATCTGATTGGCCTCCAGATTGCGCACACAGACCGCCTTTTGCCGGCCATTGATGTACTCCCCGAGCAGCAGCGGGTGCCTCCCCTTCCGCCGCTGCACCACCATCTCCACCTGCGGGTGCTGGCGGGCTGTCTGGCGGAACCCATTGGGGCTGCGCAGGAAGGCGAGCATGCCGCGCGACGACCCGCCCCAGTCGCAGTAACTGAAGGTGAGGCGCTTGCACTGCAGAATGAAGGCGCCGACCCCGTTGCGCTGCTTGCTCTGCAGCAGTCGTGCTGTGATTGCCATCGTATCGCCCACCCCCGCGAGACAACGAACGACATGAGCAGCATCCCCATGAAGCTGCTGAACGAGAGCATGGGCCACGTGGTCACCGTGGAGCTCAACTCGGGCCAGACGCTGCGAGGCAAGCTGCTGGAGATGGAGGACACCGGCAACTGCTCGATTGCAGGCGTCACGGCCACGGCGCGCGACGGACGGGTGACGCACTTGGCGCAGGTGTATGTGCGCGGCAGCTCCGTCAGGCTGTACATTGTCCCCGACATGCTGCGCAATGCGCCCATGTTTCGACGCAACCTGGTCAGGTAGGGGAGGGGGGAGTGGAGAGTATGTACATATAGAATGCATCGCATCCTCATTGTCGGGCCTAGGGGAGGGGGAAAGAAGGAAAGCGTGCTGCGTGCACTGCAGCTGGAGGACGTGGCCGTGCAAGAGATGACGCTGTGCAATACGTACTTCTCCATGGACATTGGCGTGTGGATCGATGAGTACGAGGAGGTGGAGGAGTGGATCGCGCTCTGGGGAGGGGAGGAGGCGGACGAGGCCAAGGCGGCCGTGCGCTGTCTTGTATGTCTGGAGGCCGAGGATGCTGGCCGGATGGAGGCGCTCTTCGACTGCGACAAGGTGGTCGTGGATGGCGAGGAGGATGGGGAATGGGAGGCTGTGGAGGCGCACGATGCTGCCCGTCTGCGCCAGCTCATCGAGACCAGTGTGGCCGAGGTGGCGGATGCGGAGGAGACAGTGAGAGAGGGGATGGATCTTCAGGACTCGTACGACACCCTTGTCTCTCTGCGCGCCGCCCCTCTGGACCCGGAGGCGAAGCGCACACAGGCCATGGACGCCATCCGCCGGCTCTTATAACTCCCTCCGCTTGCCCCGCTGCATCCGTCTCCGCTGCCTCAACAGGTGCGTGTACAGCATGTACAGGCCCGGGGGGTAGATGGCCAGCAAGGCGTACAGGGCCACAGGTGCCAGAGGATGCACGCGTCGCGCGTCGGGGACGGTCATCGTGACCAGCGCCATTTCACCAGCAACCCCCGCTGGGTAGAGGAGGAGGAAGCCATTGTACCGTAGCCAGGTGACGAAGCCCACATTGCGCCGCAGCCGCAGCAGCTGCAGCGTGTAGAAGAGATAGCGCGTCGCATCGGCCACGCTCCAGGCCAGCAGCACCAGATCCAGCACGCGCGACCTCCTCAGTCCAGGCGAGATGCGCGGCAGCAGGAGGAGGACGAGCAGGCGCGAGGCCACCTGCACGGCCGCAGTCAACAACGGCGACCTGACCAAGCCCATGGCCGCGTGCACCACGTCCAGCACGGCCAGCGACTGCACCCATTCCTCCACCACCCCGCCCCCTCCTAGACGCGCGCCGCCAGCCAGCCTGCTCACCGCGCGCACGAGCACCAGCACCCATCCCGCACAGGAGGCTGCATTGAAGGCAACAAGGTAGGTGTTCTTCATGACGTGTGTGCTAGGTATGTACATTCATTACGGGTAGATCTCCACCAGACTGCGCGGCGTGATGCGCTTGCACCCCTTCACTGCGCACAGAGCCGTCTTGCCTGCCCGGCGCGTCACGGCGCACGCCTCGCAGTAGACGTGGCCGCAGCGCGACGCATAGATCCGTCCCTCGCCGCTATGATGCAGACCCCCTTCGCACTGCGGACAGACGAGCTTGTCCTTGGATCTCGGCGAGCGCGTGAAGCCCTTGCGCGGCGGTGGTGGCGGTGCTGGGGGTGCTAGATACGTAGATGCATCGGGCACTGCCTCCTCTGCGTCCTCAACAAAGTTCCCGAATGCGGCAGCGAGCGTGTAGTCGAGGTGAGGAGGGTTGAAGATGGTCGTGTGCAGGTGGTGGTGGTGGTGATGGCGCAGATGCTGGTGTCGGTGATGATGATGATGGTGCTGCTGTTGCTGCGGCGGCTGCCCACGGCCGTTGGCAAAGTTGTAGTCGCGGCGTGATGTGGAAGCGCCAGGGTAGACGCCACCGCCGACTAGAAACTCCTCCAGGTCAGTCGGCAGTGCGAAGTGCGCCGCATTGGGATGTGGCCGAAAGAGTGTCCCTCGTGGGAGCGAGCGAGAGCGTGGACGAGGAGATCTGTCGGGCAGAGAGTCCACATCAATCACCTCGCTGCGCTGCCCCGGCGAGTCGCTGGTGAGATCGATGGTTTCTGTCATGATTCCGCCAATGGGTCCGTCAGCGGGATCCGTGGTGCACTGTCCCGAACCGGACGATCCCGGACAAACGAACCACCAACGCAGCGTATGTAATAAGTGATTCAATCCTGCGCAGACCCGAGAAATTCGGCACTTGCTATAAAGCAGTGCATATATCACTAGGACTGCATGCACGTATCATATCACTGTTGCGTTGATTGCGGACTGGATATGTATCCCTACCTGGCTGTTTTGGTAGACGTAGTAGACACAAGATATTAATTAGACTCCTACAGCCCAGTGCTTGGGCACCTTTATACACCTGCCTATTGACCTCTTTTGTTTACCTCGCTCACTTAGGTACGTCGGCGGAGTCTGCTGTAGGGCATTACGTACACATGGGGTTTCGGATAGGTTTCTATTTCATTTCCAAACGACTCATGACAGAGCCATTACGGGCCATCAGTGGGTGACTGCACGGCCATGTGATGTGCTGGAAGGAGGAGGAGAAGGAGTGGATCAGCGTGAACTCCTTCTTGGACACGCTCCACAGCCAGAGGCGGAGAGATTTCGTCCCGGCAGCTGCCAGGTAGTGGCCGCTATGTTCCATGCACATATCCACCAGCTCATCTTCCAACTCCAGCGTATGCGCAACGGTCTGGCTGCGCAGATCCCATACCTGCACCTGCGTGCCTCCGCCGACAGCCAGATGGTAGCCATTATCGGAGAAGGCCATTGCAGTCACCGGGCCCCGGAGGTCGGCAGCGTGCTGCCCATCAGAGACCGAGTAGATGCGTACAGCGTCGGGCGTAGCAAAAGCGAGCAGGTGGCCGTCCGGATGGAATTGCATGCCGGATATCGAGTGACCCGTGCGAAAGGTGCAGACAATCTTCAACGAAGATGCAAACGCACGCACGAGTCCCCACTCGCCGTTGCGGTTCGCGTAGGCCAGGAGGTCTCCATTCGGGTGCCCGTCAACAAAGTGTCCATCCACGGCGACTGCACCTTCGTGCCCATGCACACTCATTACGTCCTCTGAGAGGCACACCAGCGTGTTGTTTATCCAGGCGGCGTCTAACATCGGCCTCGTCTGCTCCTGCAACTGATCTAATGTTAGTTCCACCATGGCGCCCTGTTTATCGCCGCCTGCGACGATGCATTCACTACTCCCACAAAACACAGGGCCAGAGTAGTATTCCAAGGTAGTCCGCATATCGGTCCAGGTGGCCCCCTTCATCATGTTTACCGTCAGTTCCGATTCATCTTGCATTTTGTTCTGCTTCCGTCGCGCAGAGTTCGCTTTGTGGGCTCTCTCTACCTCCTTCCTGATCGCTAGCGGCACCACGCCCTCCGGTATGGCCGTGTTGTCGTCGTCGTCGCCGGCAGCAGGTGGTTCCCCAGATTGCTGGACGGCAGAAAACTTGGCCAGCGCGTCCCTGGCCTCGTCGCGCTCTTGCATTAGGCGGGCAAGGAGGCGGGAGGCAGCATCATTCTCGTACAAGGCCACACTCAGCTGCTGCCGGGTCTGTGCCAATTGGGTCTTGAGGGCAAAGGTCTCCATGGCCACACCATCCCACTCCGACTGGAAGAGGGCCAGCAAGGAGGGGATGGAGGTCATGTTTGCCGCACGTGGGGCAGCCGACCCGCCCATCTTCAGGTCCACCAGGTCCTCCGGGCTCGACTCCTCCCCGGTGACAGGGTCGGTGAGGTGCTCTGCGAGGTATGCTTCGATGAGACTCCGCTCGTAGACCTGGCCTGACTTTTTGGAGACAACGCCGTGGGAAGGGGCCTGACCGGAGATTGCACAGAACATCCTTTCTCCGTCTCTCCTTCTACACTCACCTGTTCTCGCCTGTTCTCCGATTCTCCCCAATTCTGCCCAGTTCTTCCTTTGCTCCTTCCTATCTTGCTCTCTTCTCTCCAACTGCTCGCTCTCCTATTCTTCTGTTATTGCTCCAAGAATCCCACTTTTCCAAAAAACCCCAAGTTCACCTACAAAAGGCAGAAAATATCACCGCCTCGCTCGACGTCACTTTGGGGCTGCAATCTCGCCCAAACAGCCCGCCAGCAGACACTTCTACAAGCAGGCGGTAGCGGAGCAGAAGAAGAGAAGACAGGGCTGGTGCGGGTACTGGCGTTGGGTGGCAGGCTGGCAGTTGGCCCCCCTCCCCTTCCACACCGCCACCACCAGGCAAGAGGCAAAGGAACCTTGATTCCCACCCTCCCCCCGCACGTCGGATCGCAATCCCCTACACCAACACCCACCACACCATGGCAAAGTCACAGTTCCACTTCTTGTCGCGCAGGGTCCGGCTAAAACACTCGCCAATCTCCATCCCGCTCGGCGTGCTGGTCTTCACCCCACTCACCTTCATCTGCTTCCTCTACTCCATCTTCCTCTACCGACACCCTAACTCTCCGGCCGCTGCATTTCGGCTGCCCGGCACCCCACCCGCCATTCGCGGCATCAACCAATCCATTGACCGGCCGTTTGTGGTCGGCTGTCTGGATCCCGAGCTGAGCGCCAAGCAGACACCCCGCGCAAACGGCGTCCTTGTCATGCTCGCCAGGAATACTGAGCTATGGGGTGCCATGGAGTCCATCGAGTCGGTCGAACGCCACTTCAACCGCTGGTTCCACTACCCCTACGTCTTCCTCAACGATGGAGAGTTTGATGATAACTTTCGCGAGACGATTGGCAAGCTGACCACCTCCAAGGTGGAGTACGGGAGGGTCGACCGGAGCATGTGGGGGTTTCCTGAGTGGCAGGATGCAGAGGAGGCACGCGAGTGGATTGCTGAGCAGGGCGACCAGGCCATCATGTACGGCGGCCTGGAAAGCTACCATCATATGTGCCGCTTCAACTCGGGATTCTTTTATCGCCATCCTCTGCTCGAGAAGTACGAATGGTACTGGCGCATCGAACCCGACATAAAGTACTTCTGCGACATCACGTACGATCCTTTTGTGTATATGGAACGCAACAATAAGGTGTATGGGTTTGTGATTGCCATCAAAGAGCTAGTGGAAACGGTTCCCAATATCTTCCGCTATGCAGCTGCCTACAAGCGGACACACAATTTTACCTCCAAGGGGATGTGGGAGATGTTCCTGGAGAGGCCGCCACAGGATGAAGCCAGACCGACCGCCACGGCGACGAGTTTCATGCCCCAGGAAATTCTGTGGGCACAGCCTGATGCACACCGTTTGCCGGACATCGACCCGGAAGCCATGGAAGGCGAAACGTACAACATGTGCCACTTTTGGAGCAATTTCGAAATCGCACGCCTGGACTTCTTCCGTAGCAAGGAGTATGAGGAATTCTTCAGTATGATGGACCGCACTGGCGGATTCTGGCAAGAGCGATGGGGCGATGCTCCTATCCACTCGCTTGCGGCGGGCATCTTGCTTTCGCCACATCAAGTTCATTATTTTAGAGATATTGGGTATCGGCATACAACCATTCAGCATTGTCCTGGGAATGCTCCAGCGCGTCAACGGCCACGCAGCCCCTATATCGAGACGGGGTCTGGCAAGAGTCGCGACGTGCTCGAGGACGAGGATACGTACTGGGATTCGTGGGATCCAGAGCAAGTCAATGGTGTGGGATGCCGCTGTAAATGCGACACGGACGTGGTGGACGTGGAGGGCAAGGAAGGAAATTGCTTGAATGAGTGGGCGGATATTGTGGGGGGCTGGACGACACCACCGCCATGATGGGATGTCCCTCCCTATGCATCTAACGATCTCTACCCACTCTGCCTCGGCGACTAGTCCAGCCTGCTCCACACCAAATATTTATGCATGGTGAGTAGTCATGGGCTGGTTATGAGTCCAGCCAGCACGACAACGGAGGCTGGGCATCCCTTGCACTGGGAGAAGGTCATGACGGGCGCTGGATGAAACATAATGTGCACTTGGAATTAATGAACCTAATAATACGTGAGACCTTTCTCCGTGCGTGCCCCGTGCGTCCCCCCGTCGTAATTGCCCCACGCCCTCCTTGAAACTCAACATCAATCAGGGCATGGACGGGGAGTCTGACTTTGAATTGACCGATGGCATTACCTCTTCGGAAGAGGGCTCTGTCTCGGCTGTATGGACGGCGGAGTCTGATGCGAGCTTTGCGGATAATAGCAGTGAGGACGGAACTTTGACGGATGAGCCCCAAGAGCATCAGTTGGTCGACAGCCTGCTGCACATGGAAGCGGAGGGGGCATTGGACGTGCAGAGCAATAGCGAGGAGTGTGAGCCTTGTGAGGTGGGGAAGGATGCGCCTGGTCCTTTCGTGCATACAAAGATGCTTGCAGAGACGCCTTCTTCACGGACTATGCACTTCAGTATGGAAAATGCAGAGGGACACGGACAGCGATACATGGTACAAGAACTCTCAAAGCATGCTTTGTGTGATGCAGAGTTGTTTGTACTCTATCTTGGGCGTATGGAAGATGGTCAGCGAATTGCACACAAATTCGGCCAGGTGGTTCCCTCGTCTATTGCATATGCACCCATTACAGGCCCCTCGCTTCATGGACCAGTCGAGTGGAAAGCAGAAGTCGGAGACGAAGGGCTTGCTACTTTGATGGCCTTCTCCACAAATGGAAACCCCCCCTTATTCAAATCTAACATGTTGAGTTTCATCGTCGAATGCGACGCGAACTCTTCTGCGGTCGACGCTTTCTGTCGCAGGTATGGATTGCCAGTCTTGCATCTCAGCCGGGTGGAGAGAAGGGAAGTCCCACGGACTCGGAACATGATGTTTCCATGGACATTTTTTGCTGAGCGTCCTACCCCAAGAGTATACGCATTGCCACTCGAGCAGTTTGAGGCCTTCGATCCAGCATCCATTGGCAGAGCAATCCGATTTTGCAAAAGGCGTTCTGTGAAGCAGGTTGCGAGGAGCGAATCCTGGCTTAGACTCTCCTGTGTGCTCCTGTCCCTCTGTGCTGTTTTCTTCAGCTTTTACCCGAGAGTCTCGCCACTATCTTCTGTACTCTCGGCCATACCTTCTCCCGAAAACAGCACTCATGGACTAGCAATTACAAAGAACGGCGTTGCGTGTACTTCGCCCACACAAAGCTTAACAAGATTATCTCTGTTTCCACGCCGGATGACTAACGAGTCCGGACGCGAAGTGCTAAATAGAAGCTTGCATCCTGCTTTAAAAAGCGGAAATAAAAGCGTAGCTCACTTGGCCACGAGAGTTGTGCCCAGACCAGAAAGCAAAAGCCCAACCTTTTGGACTGACCTGCTCCAGTCTTTGGAAGAGTCGCAGCTGGTTGCTGTCGCTTTATGCCTTCGAGTCAAGCAGCAATCCATGGGCTTGTGGGATCAGCTTCAAGAGACGTCGCTTGGGAAAGTGGCCATGGTGGAGAAGTTGGACGTGATTCTGGACAAGGCTGCGGCGAGTGTGCAAGCGCGATCCTCTCAGTTACAAACCAAGTGGCACGGCTTGAATGTATCTGCGCGGGTTCAGGAAGCTCTTGCGCATGTTGACACGAGAGGCATGCAAGAATCTGTTGGACGGGGCATGGTGAGGGTTAGGGAGCGCTATCGCGAGGGGCGTCTCGTATTGACTGCTCAACAGCAGGCGCAACGTATCTGGCAGGTGGGTATGGTGAGAGTCAAAGACAAGCATCCCGGATGGCTCCTTCCCACTGCCCAGCAGCAGGCAAAACGGGTCTGGCAAGAGGTGATGATGAAAATCAGAGACAAATACCTCGAGGGGCTTCTACCTACTGGCTGACAGCAGGCATGTCGCATCTGGCGCTCTGGGACGGCTGGGAGATTTGGCGAGGCGGGGCGGGTCAAGCAGGAATGGGGGCAGGTCTGGTGGGAAGGCGGAAGGGAAGGTGTTTGTATTTTCTTTCCGAAAGACTTGTTTCTTGTCGTATTGAATAGGAGAGTTTGCTCTTCCAGAATAGTATATGTAGGGTTGCATGTTCGTTGCAGGCGAGTTTCAAAAGACGGGTTGGCGACAGTCTCTGAGTCTCTGTTGGAGAGTAGGTTCAAGCGACTGCTCGTTTTCTGATCCAGTGCGCCGATCCATTAGCAGTCTCATCCTGTCGCCTCTCCATTGCTCATGCCTGTCATAAGGAGCATTGGCAAAGGTCGAGAAGCATATCGAAGGATCACGTGATTGAACCTCAAATCTAGCGAGCGGTAAAGAATCAACAAGACGACGAACGACACGACGAAACGACGAGAGCATGAGTGAAAAGAAACTAGACGCGCCGTCCACAGACGAGACAAAGTCTGCCATCACGGAATCATCTACTGCAGCCTCTGCTCCAGCCAAAAAAGAGGCTGCCCCTGCCTCCATATTCGGTGGAGCAAGCGATCAGAAGCAGGTTTTCGAGCGAAGCACATTTGGTGTCAACGCGTCTGCCCCGGCGCCCACGCCTGCAGTTGAAGAGAATAATGGAGAAGAGGATGCAGAGAAGGAGGCAGATGTGCATTTTGAGCCGATTGTGAATCTTACGAAAGTGGACATCAAAACGAATGAAGAGCAGGAGGAGGTCGTGTTTAAGATGTAGGACTTTGTACTGCCGAGAGACCCGCTAACATTAGTCGGGCCAAGCTGTTTCGCTTCGATCAGAAGGAATGGAAGGAGCGGGGCACGGGGGACCTGCGTCTCCTGCGGCACAAGGAGAACAAGAAGATACGACTGGTCATGCGACGCGACAAGACGCTCAAAGTCTGCGCCAACCATTACGTCTCTTCCAGCATGAAGCTCAGCCCGAATGTGGGCAGCGACCGCAGCTGGGTGTACAATGTGGGCGCCGACTTCAGCGAGGGCGAGCCGACGGCCGAGACGCTGGCCGTGCGCTTTGCCAACTCGGAGAACGCCACACTCTTCAAGGACAAGTTCGAGGAGGCGCAGAAGGAGAACGATGCCGTATTTAGCAAGAAGTAAACATCATGCCCCCGTCGAGCCTCGTTCCACCACCGCCCATCCACGACATACGACTACCTGACCACCACCACCACCACCACCATGACGTCCGAGGTCAAGCGCACCGTCAAGCTGATCACGCAGCAGTCCATCCTGACCGACGTGCCGCCCGTCGACGAGGGCTTTCCCATGCGCCGCTGGTCCATCAGGGTGGTGCTGGCCGGGAGTGCTGGCGGCGAGGACATTGCAGCAAACATCTTTGAGAAAGTGACCTACAAGCTGCATCCCACCTTCACCAACCCCGTGCGCAGCCTCAAGCGGCCGCCCTTCAAGATTGAGGAGGAGGGGTGGGGCGAGTTCGACATGGAGATCACATTCACGCTGATGGACCGCGGCGGCGAGCAATCCGTGCGCCACGACCTCAATTTCCAAAAGCAAAAGTACGAGTCGCTGCACGTGCTGAGCGTCCCGTCCACGCGGCCGGCATTGGCACAGATGCTGCTGGAGAGCGGGCCTGTGCCGGGCCTGGGGGCGGGTCCGGTGGCTGCTGCGGGGCCTGCTGCCGGCGGAGCGGATTCCGGCCTCATTGGCGACAACCTGCCCAAGCGCGACAAGCGCAAGCCCGACCTGGACGACAAGCCCAAGAAGAAGTCCAAGGTCGATTCAAAGTCTGTCGACATGGACAAGCTGGCGGAGGGACTGCAGAAGCTGAGTGAAGACGACTTGCTGCAAGTCGTGCAGCTGGTCACGGACCACAAGACCAACGAGTCGTACGTCGTCAACAACGTCGATGGTAAGCCACGCATGGGAGGGTCACTTGGCTAACTAAATAGAGGGGGAATTCCATCTCGATCTCTACACCCTGCCCGAACAGCTCCTTCGCATGCTGCAGGAATTTGTGAGAAAACGCGTTGATAGATAAAGCATCTGGCAACATGTACCATATCAAATAAAAAAAAGAGCCTCACTGCGCCAACAAATGGCCCTCCTTCCAAAAATGTTTATGACTTCTGTTTTGTACAATCGGGCAGGAAAGTGGGTTATGCCCATATTTTGAGCGTCCCGTCCCAGGATCCGGTGCACAGACTGACACCGTCGTTGCTCACCCCGAGACAGCTGACGCGGTTGTCGTGTCCGGAGAGAGTCCCTACGCGCTCGCCACGCAGCGTATCCCACACTTTGCACTCGTTGTCGTCGTAGCCAGCAAAGAGAAGCCTGCCAGAGACGGAGAACGCGACCGAGGTGACGCCCACGGTCGAGCTGTTGGTGGCGTAGCGACACAGCTCGCGGTCCGCGCGTATATCAAAGAGACGGCAGGTGGAGTCATCCGAGCCTGAGCCGAATGCCTGTCCGTTGGGAAAGAAGTGCACGGCATTGATGTCCGACTCGTGGCCCACAAACGTCTGCGCCGCCTTGCCGCCCGTCCGAATGTCCCACAGCTTGGTTTGCGCATCGCACGCGCCGGATATAAACATGTTTTGGTCTGTGGGGTTGATGGAGAGCGACATGACGTCCCCCAGGTGGTCGGCAAAGTCCACGACCCGGGTGCCGCGATCAATGTCCCACAGGCCACACGTCATGTCGCCGGAGGAGGTGAGGATCTGCCTGTCGGAGAGGAAGCGGCAGCAGGAGAGGTAGCCCGAGTGTCCACTCAGCTCAGCCACGACGCGTGAGGGTCCCGCGAGGGCTGTGAGCGAGTAGATGGTGCAGATGTTGTCCAGGCCCCCGCTGGCAACCAGATGGCCGCTCGGCGCATACGCACACGTCATTACCCATGACGAGCGGAGCGGAATGGCGTGCACCTTGTTGGCCGTATATGCGTCCCACACGATGAGCTTCCCGTCCTGCGAGGCAGACACAAGATGCCGACGATCCATGGACCAATGCATTGCGTAGATCTTGGCCAGGTGGCCCTTGAGATTACGCTTCACTTTCATCGAGAGCCTCGGCAGCGGCTCTACGGCGCTGCGTTTCGACAGTGCAACGAGGGAGGTGTCTGCCGATTCGCTCTTTTGTCGGCGAATCCGCTCCTTCAAGACCTCTGATTGGCGCTTGGTGGCGGAGATCCTCTCCTGAATCTGCTCCATGGTGGCTCGACCGGGACTCCGCCGCCTGCTCGTCTGCGCAGTCTGCGCCTTGCCAATGCCACCTCTGGTCCGGCCTTGCTGACCGAGACGGCCTTGTTCTCCTCTCCGGCAGCGAGGTATTCCCCGATGGACGAACGAAGGACGGGAGATTTCCGATGTGCGGAAATCGAAACTTGTTTTGATAAAAAAGACAAACAAAATCGAAAAAGGAATTTCACAAAATAATAGAGTATCTGAACGAGAAGACTCAGGAGCATCCGCATCAGCATGCTCGCATTTTGGAGACGCCAGGCTGTTGTGGTCGGTGCTGCTGCGGCCAGGAGTGTGAGGGCCAGACCAGTGCGAAGGTATGCCTCTGCAGCAGACGCAATGCCGTCCAAGTCAGACACGCCCTGGCTGATTGGGTCGCTGGCTGCGACGGTGCCGGCTGTTGGCTACTTGCTGATGAGCGGTGGCGGCGATCCTCATCCCCCAGAGCATGAAGAGCATAAACAGAAGCCCAAGGAGGAGGAGCCGGAGGAGGAGCCGGGGGAGGAGGAGCCGGGGGAGGAGGAAGGAGGAGAGAAGGAGGAGCAAGATGCTCAGGATGAACACGGCGAAGACGGCAAGCCCGGAGAAGAGGAGCAAGATGCAACAGAAGACGAGCACAAGGAGAGTGCAGAGGGCGACAAAGAGACGGCCAATTCAAAGACGGCCAATTCAAAGACCAAGCAGAATGAAAAAGGAGAGCCCGAGGAAGGCGTCTCCAGCGACGCTCGCAAGACCGCCAGCGACAAGAACATCTCGTCCTCGCTAGAGGCAGAGAACCGCGGGGAACAGGTAGGTATATCCCGTCCTCCTGCTAACATAGCCCACGACGAAACTGACCGGCCGATCCCCAACGCCGGAAGACTCGGTCAAGAAGTCGTCCACGCCCGTAGATACACGAAAGTAATTAGCACGCACATCCTCCCTTGCTCGCCCCCTCCTCCCCCAGTGCTACACTCGGCGACGACATTGGCTGCGCAGGCGGGTTCTTCATCACCTCCTCCATCATGGCCACAAAGATCTCCCGCACGCCCTGGCGCGTCTTTGCACTGGCTTCGAGATACCGCGCGCCGTGCTCCGCCGCATACGCCTGCGCCGCCTCCTTTGTGACGGCACGGGCGCTGCGGTCAACCTTATTGCCCACGACCAACTTGATGATGCCGGACGGGGCGTAGGTGGCGCTCTCGCGAAACCAGCGGTCCAGGTTGGCGAAGCTGGGGGCGTTGGTTATGTCGTAGACGAGCAGGACGGCGTGGGCGCCGCGGTAGTAGGAGGAGGTCAGCGTGCGGAAGCGCTCCTGGCCGGCCGTGTCCCAGATCACCAGCCGCACCGTCTGCCCATGGTACGTGAGCTGCTTGCTCTTGAGGTCGACGCCGACGGTCGCTGCGGCGTCGTCTGCGTTGAAGAGGTCGTTGCAGTAGCGCACGAGCAGCGAGCTCTTCCCTACGCTCGAGTCGCCAATGAGCAGGATCTTGAGGGTGAGGACGTCATCCATAGCATGACGACGAATTGCTTGGAAGATGGTACACTGCAACAAGGTCAATGAGAGGAAGGAAGAAGGAAGAGGGAAAGATTAGACAGACTCCTGGATCTCGGGCTCTACAAAATCACCTTCCACCTTGTTCCCTGCATCGTCCTCGCCGCCCTCGCCGTGCAGTGCAAGCAGCGCCGACAAGTCGAACTTGGGCGCCTTCAACAGCTTGACTTTGCGTATATAAACAGATTGAAGAGGATAAATCCCCTGCGTCGCCTTCTCGATTTGCCGTCCAATGACTTCCGGGATGAGCTTGCCGCAGAGCTGCGCCAGGGTGCACGAGGTCGCTTCTTTTTGAATTATCTCAAACATCTTCTTGCGGATCTGTCGGATCTGCGAGGACTGGGCGTAGGTGGTCTTCTTGATTTGATTCGGACGGCGCTTCGTGAACCCAATGGCAAAGAGCCGCAGAACGTAGTCGTCTGTGGTCTTGATGGTGGCATTGGCCTCAATCAGCGTCTGCCACTTGCGCACCAGCGAGCGCAGCTTGTCGGACGTAAACTCCAGTCCGTGGAAACTGGTCAAGCAGTTCTTGCCCTGCACTTCGTCCACGCGCAGCTTCACCTTGCGGAATGCATGCTCCTCGTCCTGCTGCAGGTCGGCAAGGGAGACTTCCAGCACCCGTCCCTTGAGTGCGTCGTTCGCGTTCTTTAGGCCGGTGGTGCGGTTGACCAGCGTTTTGCCAACGTCGCGGATTCCAAAGTACGAGGGAGCTTTGATGTTGTACCAGTCCTTGCGCGTGAAGGGGTCGACAACCTTCTTCTTCAGCCCCTTCTTGCCTTTGGACAGCCTCTTGTTCTTTCCGACAGCCATGATGGTGGTGTTCTGTTGGAGAGTGCGAGAATCGACGTCGTGTGACTACGTTTTAGGGTACAGATCACACGATCCCCACCACAATACACCACGATACTACTCGACCAATACCAGAGGATCTATAAATTCACCAATATAAATACATTATTTCTTCTCCAACAAATTATTCGCGTGCGCCAGCTCCTCCTGCATTGTGTGCAGCTGCTTTTGCAGGTCGCGTATGTAGTCAATGGCCATCTCCACCGTGTTGGCCTTGCTTCCTCCCGTCAGATTGGGGGGCAGCAGCTGAGCAATCTCCACGATGGCATTGCTGATGCGGTTGCGTCGCTCCTGCTCTGCAAGCTTATGGCTTGTCTTCTTGGACGTCAGGCCAGTTGCCAGCGCCTCCGGGTACTGCAGACCCAGCTGAGAATGATTGCCCTCGACGATGTTTTGGTAGTTTGACTTGGTCGTCAGCAAAGTTCCAATATCATGCTTGTCTCCATTCGCGTATAGAGGTGTTATGCACGGCGAGATCCGTGGCTGTAGTGCCGGCGAGGCATCCATGGAAGACATGCTCCCCTTCTTCCTTGCAGAATGCATAGCCTTGTGCCGATGTTCGCCCATTGCAGGCGTTGGGGGGTTCGACTGAGATACGATTTGAGGCGGCCCATCGTAGTAATGCTCGCCCCATTGCTTTCCTCCCTCCATGTACTCCATGTGCAGAGGTAATGCAAAGCCGCCGGTAGAGTCGCGCTGGCTTGTGTCCAGCGAGAAGGGCATGTTCTTCGGCATGTTCATCAGAGAGGCAGGCGTGGCGGGGGAGAAGGAGACTTCCGTCATGGCAGGAGATGCTTCTGCAGAGGGCGGCGGAGCGTGTTTTGATTTGGTGGTGGATGATGAAGAGGACGAGTGCAATTTAGGGGGTGCTGGCGGTGCCATGAGTGAGTCTGCGAGAGCCTCTGGTGAGATCGACTCGGAGGAGACGCCTTGGGGAGAGACTTCGGACTGGGGTGCGGCGACGAAAGAGACAGCGCCGGCAGAAGAGGCAGAAGGCTGCCTCTTCCGCTGCGCCTTCATCAATGGCGAGGCGCGAACAGGGCGCAGTGCCTTTGGCGTGCTCCCAGACCGGCTTTTCCTCGCGCCAGGGGACGGTCGTCCTTTCTCGCTCCCACCCCCCTGTTTTCCTTGTCCATTCTCACGGAGGTAGGGTTGTTGGCTACCTGATATGGCAGGGGAGAGCAGTGGACTGAATCCGTTCGACGCGATGCTTCCGTAACGCGATTCACTTGGCGTGTTGGTGTAGCTCGCCTCGCTCGGTCCGACGGCCGGCGAAACCAGTGGCGTGAATATGTCATTCCCCTGCAGCCCCATATCCTCCCAGATGATTGCGCTTGAGGGCGTGTCCAGCGGCGACATGAAGTCCTGCTCAGAGGGTACGCGCAAGGCGCTCATGGCCTGAGAGTCAAATTGCCCGCCGGCCAACGCCGAAATATCGGGCTGCATTTCGCTGGCGCCATGCATCGCATGATCGCCGTGGTCATCTTCAAGGCTGGCCGCAAAGTTCAAGTAGTCCGCCAGGCCCGGGTGTTGGTCGTGGTGTTGGTAGTAGACATCCTCCTGGTGCTGCATTCCGATCGCGGTGAGATGTGCGAGAGGCTTCCGCAAACTCAGAGCCGCTGCGTGGGAGCCATGGCTGGTGAGAAAGACAGAGAGTACTCGGGGCGCGTGTGCTGCGAAGCTCCTGGCTGGTGCAGTGCACTTCACTTGGTGGCGATGGGATACTGCTATCCGGTGGTCGCTGAGGTCCTTTTCTTTGGCCCGCCTTTCCACAAGCGAAGAGGGGGGGAAAACTTACCGCGGGAAAAAAAGAAAATATCCCGACACCAGTTCTGAATACGAATACATGTTTGCATGAATGAGAAGGGAGTAGAATGAGAAGTGAGCAGAACGCCTAGTATGGTGTAGGAGCTGGGCAGGGGTCCGGCAGCACCTACCGTGAGTCAAACACAGCCGAGGAGGCTGGGAAAGGCCACGAATGAGAATGAGAGTTTGATATTCAAATCAGTGCGTTGCCATTTGCCAGGCTAGACGAATGAAAAAAACGGTGACATAGCAGACATGTAGCAAGTAGGCCACAGAGTAGCAGCATCAGCTCTATACAGCCTATCTGTGCTTCGTACAGTACTCCTGCCATAGAGCAGATTGCTGGAGTTTGTGAATGAACCGGTCAAGAGCGTCAAAAGAAGAAGCGAAGGAAAGCAAAAGTCGATTCTGCCTCCTGCTCTACGCAAAAGTAGGGGACCCACTCCACAGAGAAGCCAGCGCGAGCCTACCAATACTCTCTCGTAGCATGTGGCACGATCTTTTGGCAGCAAGTACACTTGTTGGAACAATCGGCCTTATCGACGAACAACTTCTTATTCAATTCGAGAGAAGACGAAAAGGACTTGTTGTTTGTGAACTGCTCAATGTTCGACGGAAGGGACAGTCTTCTAGCTACTGGGTGCTATGCTTCGTAGTTCCGCTTCCTCACCACCATAACAAACTCACGATACCAATCTCAGAGGCAAGGAGAAGAAGGAAGACAACATATTCCTATCTAGATATGTACATAAAAGACACTTTAGCCTGACTTGCAAGTTGATAAGCCAGTTTCCAGGAAGCACCAACGAGGAGGTAGGTCTTTTCCGCTTCCCAAAACCCTTGTGCTCCCACTCCCCGGGAGCCCCCAAGGTAAAAAGTCTCCACAACGCTTACTAGCCCTCACATTCACCCCCAGCAATAGCCTTCCTCCAACACCGCCCCTTCGACACGACAGACAGCAGGCCAACAAATGGACGGGGAAGTGATGGTCCACGCGGTGCACGCAAGCCTGGCTTCTTACATGACGTGTCCGTCAATGAGCCAGCAGGGCCGACTTCTTACATGACGCGTCCGTCAATGAGCCAGCAGCGCCGACTGCTTACATGGCGCGTCCGCCAATGAGCCAGCATGCAACACCACGTCCTTCATCCACCTCCCCTACCTCAGGTCCCATGGCCATGCCAAGGGTCCGTCATCGGATTCCATCTGCCACCCACCGCTGCATGCCGTCGGGTGCCGTGTTATTGGAAGACCAAAGCCAAGAGATCCTGTGGGGTGTTCGTTCGTTGTGGGCTTTTTGAAATGGGAAGTGGGAGGGGGGCCCTTTTAAACCCCCCACAACAACTCTTGT
>JAABUO010002359.1_pt1 | contig 23108 bp, 19 predicted proteins | sample 5559291 | NCBI WGS metagenome assembly JAABUO01 (sample SAMN10711878, study PRJNA513372) | rock metagenome | isolation source: Antarctica rocks | place: Antarctica: Victoria Land, Finger Mt sud
CACAGGTGGTCGTGATCAGCGACGGCAGCTACCAGGTCGCCGGCACCGTCGATGACACCGAGGTCGGCCAGCTCAAGACCGGCGAGCAGGTTGTCATCACCCCAGATGGCTCCACCACACCGGTCTACGGCACCGTCGGGACCGTCGGCCTGGTGCCCAGCTCGACCTCGGGTGTCGCCGCCTACCCGGTGACGGTGAACGTCACCGGCAACCCGGGCGGCCTCTACCCCGGGCGCCGGGGCATCACTGTCCATCGTCGTTCGGCAGCTGACCGGGGTGCTGGCCGTGCCCACCGCCGCCGTGCACAGCTCGGCAACAGGCAGCTACGTCGAGTCGACGGTCGGTGGAAAGCAGGTCAGGCGACCGGTCACGACCGGGCTGGCATCGAACGGCTACACGCAGATCACCAGTGGGCTAATTGACGGCGCTCAGATCGTCGCTCCCGCCGGCGTGCGGGCGAGGACCGGCACCGGCACGGGCGGCCGTCCGGGCTTCGGCGGCGGTGGCTTCGGTGGCAATGGCTTCGGCGGTGGCAGCGGCTTCGGTGGCGGCAGCGGTGCCGGCGGCTCCCGAGGAGGTGGCGGGTGACGAGCGCCGTCTCCTCAGCCGCCTCAGCCGCCTCGCTCGGCCCGTCTGCGTCCTGGTCGGGCGGCTCGGCCCCGGTCATCGAACTGCATGGCGTCCGCAAGGTCTACCGGACCGGGTCGCTGGAGGTCGTCGCGCTGCGCGAGGTCTCGCTGTCGATCGCGCTCGGCGAGTATGTCGCGATCATGGGCCCGTCGGGCTCGGGCAAGTCGACGCTGATGCACATCCTCGGCGCTCTCGACGTCCCGACCAGCGGCAGCTACCGGCTTGCCGGTGACGACGTGAGCCGGATGAGCGAGGAGCAGCTCGCCGAGGTCCGCAACCGGCGGATCGGCTTCGTCTTCCAGTCGTTCAACCTCCTGAGCTCGCTGTCAGCGTGGCGCAACGTCGAGCTGCCACTGTGCTACGCGGGGGTCGCTCGCGCGGAACGGCGGGAGCGGGCGGTGGCCGCCCTGGCCCGGGTCGGGCTCGCCGACCGGGTGGAGCACCGGCCCGGCGAGTTGTCAGGCGGTCAGCAACAGCGGGTTGCGGTGGCGCGAGCGCTGGTGGGCGACCCGGCACTGATCCTGGCCGATGAGCCGACCGGCAACCTCGACTCCGCGTCGACCGAGGATGTCCTGGGCCTGTTCGCGGCGCTGCACGAGGCGGGCAGCACCATCGTGCTGATCACCCACGAGCCCGACGTCGCCCAAGCAGCGGGCCGGGTCGTGCGGGTCCGCGACGGGCAGATCGCCGACGACTCCGGCCCCGCTCCGGCGGGAGCGAGCCCGCGGCCCATCGCGGGCAAGTCCGGAGGGCACCGGTGAGCTGGCTGGAGACCCTGCGCACGGGGCTGTCGGCGGTTCGCACCCACCGGCTGCGCTCCATCCTGACCATGGTCGGGGTGCTGATCGGCATCGCGGCGGTCATCCTCACCGTTGGGCTTGGTGAGGGCGCCCAGGCCCAGGTCAAATCGAAGATCAACTCGCTCGGCAGCAACCTGCTCATCCTCGCCCCCGGCAGCACGACCAGCACCAGCGGCGTGCGGGGCGGTTTCGGCTCGGCATCCACCTTGACCATGCGGGATGCAGATGCGCTGAGCTCGGCAGTCGCCGCCCCCGACATCGCCGCCGTCGCCCCGGTGAGCCAACGGTCAGAGACACTGACCGCGAGCACGTCCAACTGGACCACCACGGTCATCGGTACGCAGCCCTCCTGGCTGCAGGTCCGAGCCCGCACCGTCACCCAGGGCCGGTTCATCAACCAGGCCGATGTCACGTCGCACGCGGCGGTCGCGGTGCTCGCCTCGACCACAGCAACGGAGCTGTTCGGCGCTGCGGACCCCGTCGGACAGACCGTGAGCATCAACTCAGTACCGCTCAACGGGGTGGGCGTCCTCAACACGGCCGGCTCGTCGGCCGTCGCCAACGAGGACGACCAGGCTGTCGTCCCGATCACGACCGCTGCGGACCGGCTGTTCGGTGGCGCGACCCGCAGCTCGGTGCAGGACATCTACCTGGAGGCACGCTCCTCGAGCACGCTTTCGGCGGCGTACCAGGAGGCCAACAGCGAGCTGCTGAGCCTGCACGGGGCAACCACTCCCACCGCAGCGGACTTCACCATCGCCAGCCAGCAGTCGATCCTGTCAACGGCGACGTCCGTGGACAGGACCTTGACGGTGCTGCTCGCCGGCATTGCGGCCATCAGCCTGCTCGTCGGCGGCATCGGCGTCATGAACATCATGCTGGTCTCGGTGACCGAGCGGATCCGCGAGATCGGGCTGCGCAAGGCCCTGGGCGCGACTCCCCGAGTGATCCGCCGCCAGTTCCTGGTTGAAGCCTCCGTGCTCGGGCTCGCCGGCGGCCTGCTCGGCGCCGCCGTCGGCCTTCTCGGCGCGGCGCTCCTGCCCCACCTGATCTCCCAGCAGATCGCCGTCAGCCCGTCGGCCACCGCTGGGGCCATCGTCGTCGCGGTCGGCATCGGCATCGTGTTCGGCGTCTACCCGGCCAGCCGCGCCGCCCACCTCGCGCCCATCGACGCACTGCGCAGCGAATGACACGCGATCGTCGCGCGCCCACCGCCCACCTGACAGGAGCCCCGAGCGTGACCACCACTTCGCAGCCCGTCGCACCCACCACCTACGCATCCCGGACCTGCGCCCGCGGCGCTCGGCTCGTCCCCGTCCTAGCTGTCGGATTGCTGGCGGCTCTCACCGCTTGCGGCGGTGGTGGCTCCGCGAGCACCTCGGCGAGCGCCAACCCGTCGAGTAGCCCAGCAGGGGCGACGAGGGTGTCGGGGGTCGGGCAGGCCCCTGCCGGCACCTCCGGTACGGTCGCCGCGGTCAGCGCCAGCAACGCGCAGGTGCAGAACCCGACCGACGGCCAGGTCACCGTCAACTTCAGCGCGACAACCAGGTTCACCCGCACCGTCCCGGCAACCCGGGCGAGGGTCACGGTCGGCTCCTGCGTGACGGTTACCAGCACCAACACCGCCAGCCCCTCCTCGGTGCCGGTGACGGCCCTCACCGCCCAGGTGGTCACGGTGACACCGGCGACGGCAGGCAGCTGCACGGCACAGGGGGCAGGGTTCGGCGGGTTCCGCGGCGGCGCCATCGGCAGCCCAGCGCCAGGCGCAAGCAGATCGACCCCTAGCCCGGGAGCTCGCCGGGCCGGCAACCGGGTGTTCGGGAAGGTCACGTCAGCGTCGGCGGCCGGCTTTGTCGTCCAGGGTCGGGTCGGTGGCAGGAACGGTTCGGCTGCTGACGTCGCGGTCACGGTCAACCCAGCCACGACGTACACCTCGACAGCCGTGGCGGACAAAGCGGCGGTCACCGTCGGCTCGTGCCTGACCGCCACCGGTCCTTCGGACAGCACCGGCGCCGTTACCGCACGCTCGGTCAACATCCGTCCGGCAGGACCCGGCGGGTGCACCGTCGGACGCCGCTTCGGCGGCGGGGCGGCGACCGGGGCCAGCAGCAATGGCTGACCCGCGCCCGCTGGAGCCGCTGAGCTCGGGCGGGTCGCACGACCGCCGCAGGCCGGGGCGCTGGGCAGCGGCCACCGCCGGCGTGCTGGTCGTCGCCGTCGGTGGATGGCAAGCTGCCGACGCGGCCAGCGCAGCCGGTCCCAGCTACCGGACGGCTGCCGTGGGCCGCGGCAACGTCGACGAGACGATCAGCTCGACCGGGACCATTGCTTCGGTGACGTCGTCCTCGCTCAGCTTCGCGCTGGCGGGGCGGGTCACGAACGTTCTCGTAGCGCCCGGCCAGCACGTGGCGGCGGGGCAGGTGCTCGCCCAGCTCGACACCGCCAGCCTGCTCGCCCAACTCGCCCAGGACCGCTCGACCGTCGCCGCAGACCAGGCCAAGCTCGCCGCCGACCAGGCCAGCGAGACCGGCACGGCGACCCCCTCGACCGCCGCCGGCACCGTGACGGCTGGCAGCACGACCGCCGCCGCGACGGCTCAGCCCGCATCGGCCGGCTCCACACTCACCGCTGTACCAGCCACCTTGACCACTGCGACTGGGACGTTCAGGTTCAGTCCAGCCGCTTACAGCAGCCGCCCGAGTTCTGGCTCGCCTTCCGCCGCATCAGCCGGGACTGGCTCGCTGCGCAACCAGATCACCGTGCTGCAGGCCAAGCTCGGCAGCGACCAGCACGGCGCCGACGAGCCGCTGCTGCAGGCCCAAGCCGAACTGCGCTCGGCGACGACGACATGCGCTCCGCTGCTGTCCGTGCTGGGCGGCGCCACCGTGGCCGCCCCGACCGCCTATGGGCCCCCACGTCGTGGCATCTTCACAGTTGAACCGGCGGCGCTGTCCACTGCAGCATCGGCCGGCCCGTCACCTTCCTCGGCGACAAGCCCGCAGAGCAGCACCGGTACCTGGAGCGGCACGGGCGCCGGCAGCGGCACCCACACCGACGGCGGCACGGGCATCGGGACCGGTGCTCGAGGCAGCGGCAGCGGCACCGGCGGCCCAGGTGATGGCACCGGCACTAGTCCTGGCGGCGGTATTTCCTCATCCGCCGCAGCAGCAGCCGCATGCGCCGCGGTGCTCACCAAGGTCATGAACGAGCAGAACCAGGTGGCATCCGCCCAGGACGCAGTGGGCGCCGATGAGCACGCGCTCAGCGCCCTGCTGACCCAGCTGGAGGCACTGGCACCGGCCTCCGGCGGCAAGGGGAGCCCTGCGGGAACGGGGAACAACCCGGCCGGACCCGGCGTGACCGGCGGCTCGGCAGGCAGCCCGGCCGGCAGCGGCGGCAGGACCCGCGCCGCCGGCAGCGGCGAGGCCGGCGGACCGGGTGCCACGGGGTCTGGCGGCAGCCCGGCCGGCAGCGGCGGCAGGACCGGCGGTGCCAGCAGCAGCAGCCGGACGGGTGCGACCGGCAGCGGCAAGGCAGGCGCCGCCGGCTCTCGCGCGGCTTCGGGATCCTCCACCATTCGTTCGGGCAGCACTGCCGCCGGAGGGGCTGGGGGGTCCGGGGGGTCTACGGGCAGCCGAGCCGGGTCAGCGCCGGCCACTCCGGAGCAGCTCGCCGCCGACCAGGCGAACATCGACGCCGCCAGTGCCGAGCTGGCGCAGGAGCAGCAGACGCTGCAGCAGGCGCAGCTCGTCAGCCCGATCACCGGCACGGTCGCCACCGTGGGCGTGGCTACCGGTCAGAGTGTGTCGGCCAATTCCACCAGCGCGCAGGTGCTTGTTGTCGCCCCCGGGGCCTTCGAGGTGACAACCAACGTCCCCGACACCAAGATCGGCCAGGTCAAGGTCGGCAGCCGCGTGACAGTCACCCCCGACGGGGTTCAGGCACCCCAGTCCGGCCGAGTCGTCGCTGTCGGCCTGCTGCCGACAGCGGCTGCCTCCAGCTCGAGCTCGAGCTCGGTGACCTACCCGGTCACCGTCGGCTTCGACAACACCCCGTCGGGGTTGTTCACCGGTTCGGGAGCAGACGTCTCCATCGTCCTGGCATCCGCATCGGGGGCCCTCACGGTGCCGAGTTCGGCTATTCGCACGGTTGGGGAGAATCACATCGTCACGGTCCTGCGCGCCGGGAAGACCAGCACCGCAGTCGTCACGCTCGGGGCTGTGGGACCCTCGCTGAGCCAGGTGACGGCCGGGCTGACTACCGGTGAGCGCGTCGTATTGGCCAATCTCAAGCAAGCCCTGCCGACCAGCACAACGACGAGCACGCGCGGGCTTGGGCTGGCCGGAGGCGGCGGGACTGGTGCGGGAGCAGAACGCGGCGCTGCTACTGGTGGTCGCGCGGTCGGTGGGGCAGGCTGACGCAGGTGACAGCCGGCCGTGACGCGGTGTCGGTGGACCGGTCTGGTGAAGCGACATGGGCAGGCAGAGCCCTCCGCGATATGGACCTGGACATCGAACCGGGTGAGACCTTGGTTGGCCGCACTCGCAGACCCCCAGCCCGCTGCCCGGAGTCAATCCGTACGGGAAGTAGATCAGCAGCATCGGGGTGCGCCCGCGTCACCAGATGTCTCACCGGCTTGCGTCGCGGTAACGCGCGAGTGGGCGGTACCAGCGGCAGGCCGAGGCCGAGTGCGCCGGTTCGTTGACAGCCCTCGGCTACTTGCAGGTGGAGACTGAGCTACCGGCAGTCGGCGGTGGCGGTGGTCCGCGTGGCCGCCATCACAGGGGTGTCCATCCGATGAGGGGAGAACGTGTGCTGCTCGAGGGCAAGACGATGGTCGTGACCGGCGGCAACAGCGGCATCGGGGAGGGGATCGTCCTCGCCGCGGCGGCCGAGGGTGCCAACCTCGTGGTCGACTACGTAGTCCATCCCGAGGAGACCACCCAGTTGATCGGCAAAATCGAGGAAGCTGGCGGGAAAGCCGTCGGTGTGCAGGCCGACGTCACCCGCGCCGGCGACCTGCACAAGATGGTCCAGATGGCGGTCGACACCTACGGCCGGCTGGACATTTTGGTCAACAATGCCGGCGTCGAGACGCGGACGTCCATCCTCGACACCACCGAGGAGGACTACGACCGGGTCATGAACATCAACCTCAAGAGCGCCTTCTTCGGGACCCAGTTCGCCGCCAAGCAGTTCATCGCCCAGGGGGAGGGCGGCATCGTCATCAACATCTCTTCGGTGCATGAGGACTGGCCGATGCCGGGCAACGTCGCCTACTGCGTGTCCAAGGGCGGCACCCGGATGCTGGCCCGCACCGCCGGCGTCGAACTCGGACCACATGGGGTGCGAGTCGTCAACATCTGTCCCGGTGCTGTCGCGACGCCGATCAACGCCTCGACACTGAGCGACCCCGAGAAGCTGAAGCAGCTGAACGCCGCGATCCCGCTGGGGCGGATGGCGCAGCCGGCGGAGATCGCCGACGTCGTCGTCTTCCTGGCCTCGGGCAAGTCGGCCTACCTGACCGCCACGTCGGTGTTCATCGACGGCGGGATCATGCAGGGCAGCGTCGGGCTCTGAGCGCGCTCCCATCGACGGTCCTGGCCGACCGCGGGCAAGCGCAGGGCAGCAGGGCCCGCGGCGGCTGGCACTGGGTCGAGTGGGGGTGCGAGCTGCTCGGCACCGGGTTGCTGCTGCTGGGCGGCCTGTCGGCGGTCTGCTGGACCATGGGAGCCGGCAGCGCCGTCCGGCGCGTCGTGCCCGACCAGTCCACCCGGCTGTTGCTGACCGGGCTGTTGTTCGCCGGTACCGGCAGCCTGATGGCGGTCAGCCCCTGGGGTCGGCGCAGCGGGGCGCACCTCAACCCCGTCGTCACCCTCGCCTTTTGGGTTCAGGGCAAGGTCCACGTCCACGACGTTGCCGGGTACGTGATCGCGCAGCTGCTCGGTGCCGTGACCGGGACAGCCGCCGTGCTGGCCCTATGGGGACCAACGGCGCAAACGCTGCACGTCGGGGCCACCCAGCCAGGCCGCGGGTTCGACGACCTCGCGGCCACCGGCCTGGAAGCGGTGATGACCGCCGCCCTCATGCTGATGATCCTGCTGCTGACCAGCAGCGCACGGACGGCTCGGTGGACGCCGATCGGCAACCTGGCGCTCGTCGCGGCCCTGGTCTGGCAGTGCGCCCCGTACACGGGCACCAGCCTGAACCCGGCCCGCAGCCTCGGCCCGGCCCTGCTCGCCCCGCTGCTGGCGCACATCTGGGTCTACCTGGTCGGCCCGACGGCGGGCAGCCTGCTGGCCTGCGGCGCGTTCGCCCTCGTCCGGGACCGGCACACCCTGACGGCCAAGCTGTTCCACGACGCGGCCTACCGCAGCACCCTCGGCAGCGAGCTGCCCGTCGCCGCGGCCAGCACGCACTCCCACCGCTAAAAGGTCCATGCGGGCGGCCGTGGGCCGCCGGCGAACGAGAGGACTCCCCCATGGCACTGGCGATCGATGACTACGCGCTGGCCGGCGACCAGCACGGCGCCGCCCTGATCAGCCGCGGCGGCTCCGTCGACTGGCTGTGCCTGCCGCGCTTCGACTCGCCCGCCGCGTTCGAGGCCCTGCTCGACACCCCGAGCGCCGGAATACAGCCGCCGGGGCCGCACCCACAGGGTGATGCCTGGCGGCCGCGGCCTGACGGGGAGCCGGTCCCGCCGGCTCAGCGAGGGCTCCGGCGGTGTCCAGCCGGCGCAGCCCGGTTATCGCTTTCTATCGCTACCGGTCCACCCGTGGGCTGGTCGAGGTCACGGTGAAGGCCTGCTCGCCGGTGTCGACGTCGTGCCTGGGGAAGACGAGCTCGCGGCGGGTGCCCAGGCTCAAGGTGGTGAGCCAGGTCAGTACGGCGCCCGCCCGGTTGCGGAAACCGGTGAGGAACGTGATGTGGATCAGCCCCCACACGAGCCATCCGAGCAACCCGGACAGTCGCACCCAGCCGGCCTCGACCACGGCCTGCCCCCGGCTGATGTAGGCGGCGCTGCCAAGGTTGCGGTACCGGAAGGGCCTGCCCTCGACGTCGCCGTGCTCGACCTTGCGGTGGATCTCACTGGCGGCATGCAGGCCGGACTGCATCGCCACCTCAGCTACTCCCGGCAACTTGTCCAGGCTCATCACGTCGCCGGTGACGTAAACGCTGGGATGGCCCGGGAGGGTGAGGTCCGCCTCGACCACGAGCCGGCCTGAACGGTCCTGCTGCGCACCGGTGACGCGGGCGACGGCCGTGGCCAGCGGAGCCGCTGCTACCCCTGCGGTCCAGAGCACGGTGCGGGCATCGACGCGTTGCGCGGCCCCACCAGCAGTGCTGACCTCGAGTCCATCAGCGTCGACGCCGGTCACTCTGGTGTGCATCCGCAGTTCGACGCCGAGTTGGCGCAGGGTACGGGCCGCACCGCCGGACAGTTTCTTGCCGAACGAGGCCAGCGGAACGTCTCCGCCGTCGAAAAGCAGCACGCGTGCCTCGGCCGGGTCGACCGTGCGAAACTCCCGCTCGAGCGTGTGGGTGGCGAGCTCGCGGATCTGACCGGCCAGCTCGACGCCGGTCGGACCCGCACCGACCAGAGCGAAGGTGAGCCAGGGACGCCGTTGCTCGGCGGTGGGCAGCGTCTCGGCCATCTCAAAGGCGTCGAGCACACGCCTGCGGATGGTGAGGGCGTCGTCGACGCTCTTCATCCCGGGTGCGTAGCGGGCGTACTCGTCGTGGCCGAAGTATGACTGCTCGACGCCCGCCGCGATCACCACGTAGTCGTAGGCGACGTCCAGCTCGGTACCGTCGGGCCGTAAGGCTTGCACCGTCCGGGTCCCAGGGTTGAGCCCGGTCACCTTGGCGAGCAAAGTAGTGACGTTCTCATGCCGCCGGAACAGCCGGCGCAGCGGGGCGGTGATCTGCCCTTCGGACAGCAGGCCCGTCGCGCACTGGTAGAGCAACGGCTGGAACAGGTGCACGCCGGTGTCGTCGACGATCGTGACATCCACCGGAGCCCTCGCCAATCGGCGTGCGGCGAACAGCCCCGCGAAACCGCCTCCGACGACGACCACCAACGGCCGCCTGGCAGGCTCCGTCAAGCGAGGTCCCACGACCGCTTCCGGCACAGGACTGTCCCCCGATGGCGCCGGCACGAGCTCTGAAGACACCAGTTCAGCATGCACGAACATCTTCTCCTGCTAACCCCACCTCACCGCTGTCCTACAGTCAGCACATCGCGTCGACCTGCAGTGATGCACCGACCGGTTGAGATCAAGACCGATTCCGCTGCCGCAGGGCCGATATCGGGCGCCTGCTGTCACCCTGTCTTGAGCGGCTTGGGTGGCTTGGTGTGCACGACGCCGTCGGTGGGGGCCGGTAGAGGGCTGCCGTCGAGGGTGACCAGCGGGGCATCGGCCGAGCCAGCGGGCCGGCCTCCGGCCTGGGGGGCACCGGGGCCGGTGCGGGTGTCGGCGAGGCAGGCTGGATGACGACGCCGCCCGGGGCCGGCGGTGCCGGCCTGTTCAGGCTGGGGTCGACGTGATGAGCGAGGGTCGGGGTCCGCCCCCCGACAGCCAGCATGTGCCCGCTGGTCGAGTTCGACCCGGCACCGAAGTGTGGTCGGCGAGGGTGAACGTCCTCGCCAGCCACGAGTAGAATGGGACCACCGCATCGGTGTCCACCCGCACCCCCAGCGCCGGGTTCTCCCCTCGCCTGCTCGAGGAGCACTGCTGCAGCCCCTCCCCCGTCGTCCGGCGCCCGGTCGACCGAGCCCGGACGTCACTGCTCACGCGTGGCTGTGGCGGGACGGGCGGGCAGCAGCATCAGAGCGCTGAATGCCCCGGCGACGCAGACCCCAGCGGCGGTCAGGCAGCCAGTGTGGAGGCCGGCGAGGAAGCCCGCGGTGACCGCGTCGTGCAGTGCGCTGCGCAGCGGCGCGGGGGTCTGTGCGGCGATGGCGAGGCCTTCACCGAGGCTGCTGCCGGCCCTGGCGAGCAGCGCAGCGGGTGCTCCGGCGAGCGCTCCGGCGGGGTGCAGGTGCTGCGTGTACAGGCTTGCGCAGATGCTGCCGAGCACGGCGACACCGAGCGTGCCGCCGACCTCGCGGGTGGCGTCGTTGACCGCCGACCCTGCGCCGGCCTGCTCCGGGCGCACTACTCCCATGATGGATTCAGTCGCTGGGGCGGTGGTCAGGCCGAGGCCGCCGCCGAGCAGCACCATCTGCATCGCCACCGTGGTGTACGGCGTGTTCGGGGTGATGGCGCTGATCCAGGCGAAAGAGGCGGCCAGCGACACCAGGCCAGCGGTGACCACGGCCTTGGTGCCGAACCGGGTGATGGCCAGACGGGTGCCGAGGACGCTGCCAGCGGCGATCGAGACGGCGACGGGCAGGATCCGTACGCCGGTGCTCAGCGGGCTGTAGCCCTTCAGCAGCTGCATGAACTGGGTGATCAGGAAGATGAAGCCGAACAGGGCGAAGAACGCGACGGTGACGGCGCCGCTGGCGGCGGAGAAGCGCGCGTTGCTGAACAGTCCCACGTCTAGCAGCGGTGACGGGTGGCGCCGCTCGGCGGCGACGAACAGGACGAGGGCGAGCGCCGAGACTGCGAACCCGGCAAGGCTCCGGCCGGCGAGCCAGCCGGCCGTCGGGGCCTCGATCACCGTGTACACCAGGCTGCCGAGCATCAGGATCGACAGGGCGAGCCCGGCGGTGTCCAACCTGGGCCGGGCGGTGTCCCGCGAGGCCGGAACGACCAGGACCGTTCCGATCAGGGCGAGCAGCGCGGCGGGGATCAGCGCGAGGAAGACGCTGCCCCACCACAAGCTCTGCAGCAACGCGCCGCCCAGAACCGGGCCGATGGCAACGCCCAGGCCGCTGACGGCTCCCCAGGCGCCGATCGCCGCGGCCCGTGGGCCCCGCTCAGCGAACGTGTTGGTGATCACCGACAGCGTGGTGGGATAGATCAGCGCAGCAGCGGTCCCCATACCGACGCGAGCCGCGATCAGCGCCTCGGTGCTGGTGCACAGCGCCGCCGCCAGGCTGGTCACCGCGAACAGAGCCAGCCCGCCCGCGAGCGCCCCTCGCCGGCCCAAACGGTCGCCGACATTGCCACCCGCCAGCACCAGCGCGGCGAACGCAAGGTTGTAGCCGTCGACGATCCACTGCAGCCCACTGGTCGAGGAGCCCAACTCCCGGTTCAGCGTCGGAAGCGCCACGTTCACGATCGTCGTGTCCACGTTGATCGCCAGCGCGGCCAGCAGCACCACCCCCAGCACCAGACCTCGAGGCAGTTCCCGCCGACCGGCAGCGACCGGCTTTGCGGCGAGTTGTCCCGTGTTGGCGGACAGCTGGGCGACGGCAACGGACTCGGACACGTTCAGCGCCATGAGAACCTCCGACACAGTATGTGGGCAACGCCCACATACTGCAGCCGAATGTTCCCACTGTCAACACGGGCTCAGAAGGTCGAGAAACCGTCCTGGATCACGTCGCACAACCGGTCCAGCGCCGCCGCTGCCTGGTCGTTAGGCAGATCCCGCAAAGGGCCGTCCAACAACAACGTGGCTAGCCCCTGCACCGCCGACCACGCCACGACTTCGCTCTGCGCACGAGACGCTGCGGGCATCAGCCCGGCGGCCACGAACTCATCCACCACTGCGCCAAGAATCGCGTACGGGGCGGCGCCCTCCCACTGAGTAGGCTGCTCGGCCACGCGGACCGAACCGGCCGAGAAGGCGGTACGGAACAGGCCGGGCTCGGCGAGCGCGAAAGCCACGTATGCCCGGCCGATCGCCCGCAGCCGGGCCCGAGCCCGGTCCGATGCGCCCATGCCAACGTCCAACGGCACCGCCGCAAGGGCAGCCGTCATCGCAGCCGCCAACTGGGCCATCCCACGTTCGGCGACCGCCGCCACCAGTTCCTCGCGCCCCGCGAAATGCCGGTAGCCCGCGTTGTGACTCACACCCACCCTGCGCGCAGCCTCACGCAGCAAGATCGCCGAAGGTCCGCTCTCCGTCGCCAGCTCAACACCCGCATCCACCAGCGCATTGCGCAAGTTGCCGTGGTGGTAGGGCCGGTCACGTTCCGACACCGTGGTCACCACTCCAATGTTGGCACCCGTCAGCAGAACCCGCGAGCTGCTCGCCGGCAACTGATATGGAGGTCAGTCTGTCAGGGGCGTTCGAAGCCGACGGCGGGCCTGGATGTCTTCTTGGCCTGCGTGTTGTGAGCATTCTTGTCGCTGTTCCTCGACGGCGCCTGTCGGTGCCAGGGAGCGCAGGAGGTCAGGGGCGGTTGTTCCCTTGCCCAGTCCGAGCGCCGCGGCATGCTGGCGGGCGGGGGGACAGGACGGTGGGGGCCGGCCGGCAGTGGCGGCGTACGTGTCATGGCGACCGCGCGGTAGCCGCCGTCCGCGTTGCCTGCCAGGTCGTGTGGGCGCCGGCGATAGCCAAGCTCGCCGAGTAACCCTGGCAACCGGATCGCCTGCCGGGCGCCCGGGCTCGCCGTTCGGTGGAGCGACACCGCCTCGACACGCGCCGCGACCGTCAACGGGGGGGCTGCCGAGGTGGCTGCTGCAGGTTCCGTGCCCGCTCGCTGCCCAATACCGAGGCGTCGGTCTCCCACCAGGGGCGCTGCAGCTCCCGCCCCGTCGCCGAAACCGGCTCCGAGCTGCCAGCAGCAGCGGCGGAGCCGGCCGGCTGCGCATCCAGCTGTGCATCGACGGTGCGGGCCTCCCGCTCGTCCGCGCGGATCCACTGCACCACGAGCAGGACCAGGAATGGCAGGTCTAGCACCTCACCAAGCGACCACAGGATCGCGCCGGCCGTCTGCTGGTCCTGCAGCGGATGCGGCCCCCAGCGCCGCCCGAGCGAGGCGGCCCACGCTGGGGCGAGCAGGTCCGTGCGCGTGCGCATCAGGAAGCCGGGGACGGCATCGAGTAGCAGCTCGACGAATCCGACGAATGTGGCGAGGGCAACCGCCAGCGAGGATGCGGCGCCGATACCGGCGAGCGGCAACGTCACCAGCAGGCCCACTGCGAGCAGTCCCACTTCGGCGATGTCGTGCGCAGCCCATGAGGTGAGGGTGGCGGGCAGCACCCCGGTGAACAGAACCAGGCCCAGCACCACAGGCACCAGTGCCGGTCCGACCAGCGGGCTGGCAGCCACATTGAGCAGCCGTCGTGGGGTGCCACGCGGACCAGCCGATGCTGGGGCCCCGCGGGCCCGGCGCCACTGGCGGACGAGCCCGGCCGGCTGGCCCAGGGCCAGCAGCATCGGCACGACGAGCAGCAGCAGGACCACCTGCAGGACGTGTACCCACAGCAAAGTGGACGAGTAGGCCCCGACGAAGCCGTTGGTGGTGACGGCGAGCGAGCCCACGCCGGCCAGGAGCCACGCCGCCGTGCGAGCCGCGGGCCAGGCGGTGCCCCCTCGCCTGACCCGCCGCACCACCAGCAAGTAGGCCACCGACAGAACGACGACGAGCGCGGACCCGGCAGGGTCGAGCGTCCAGGAGCGCCACGCCGTGCCGACCCCGAGCGCGGGCAGCTGCCCGACACCGACGACACCCACCCTTCTCAGTATGGGCCGACGCCGAGGTAGACCGGGCAGCAAGTCCGTCAGCTAAGAAGCCAATCAGCCCGGCGTCGCCCACGAAGTTGCGGGCCGGGATCGCGACGTTGACGATGGTCGTGTCGACGTTGACCAGGAAGGTCGCCGCCAGCACGACGGCGAGGGCGAGGGCCGGACGCCGCACGCCCGGCTTGGCCTCGTCGAGGTCGGCGGCCGGGGCGGCCTCGAGCTCGGTCACGCCGCGTCCCGGCGGGTCGGCGCGGGGCCTCAAGCACCGTCTCGACGAGGCCGGTCTCCAGGCGCAGCACGTGCCCGGACACGACGATCCGGTCCGAGGCGAGCGGGCTGGCGAGCAGCCGATCCATGACCGGCACGTGAGCCGTCACACTCGCGTTCTGTGTCAGTCCGGTCAGCGTCCGGCACGTACCTCTCGCTAACTGGTTCCCGGCACGAATGGTGGTCTTTGAGTGAAGCCACGTCCCCGACGAGGTCGGGCGTTCTGAAGAACGACCTGACACGGTGGAAGGCGAAAGCGGCCGCCGAGTGGTCTGTCCCGCCAGCGCCGGCAAGTGCTGCTCAAGTAGCTTGTCCCGCTGCGGAGCGGCGGAAGGCCGGCTCGCCGGGGTCAGCTCAGAGCCGCTCGGCCAGCTAGTGGACCGGTCGCCGTTCGGGGGGCGCAGACAAAGAGGAATTAGCCTGGGTTTGACAGGGCCGCGTGGGTACGTAGCGCGTATCACGCCCGCCGGCGTGGCCCGTCCAGACCACGCGGGGCTGTGTGTGTTGTGCTGAATCGAGACGTCCGAGAGCGGCAACTGTCGGCCGTGCTGAGCGAGTTCGCGCGCACAATGGTCACCAGTTTTCCCATCCAGCGGATCCTTGACCATCTCGTCGAACGGATCGTCGAGGTGTTGCCCGTCACTGGTGCCGGTGTCACCCTGATCTCCCCGGGAACGGCTCCGCAGTACGTCGCGGCCTCGGATGCGGCTGCGTTGCGCTTCGAGCAGTTGCAGACCGAGCTCGGCCAGGGGCCGTGCCTGGCGGCGTACGAGTCGGGTGAGGCCGTCGCCATCGCCGAGCTCGCTGCCGACGCAAGCTTTCCCGAGTTCGGTCCGGCGGCGGTGTCGGCAGGGATGGCCGCAGTGTTCACCTTCCCGCTGCGGCACGACGAAGGCCGGCTCGGGGCGCTGGACCTCTACCGCGACACCCCCGGCGCGTTGGATGCGGAGGACATGGCCGCGGCCCAGACGCTGGCCGATGTCGCTGCGGCCTATTTGCTCAACGCCCAGGGTCGTGAGCAGGCGCTGGATGCCCGCGACCGGTTTCGGCACAGTTCGCTGCACGACGCACTGACCGGGTTACCCAACCGGGTGCTGCTGGCCGAGCGGCTCGAGCACGCCGCCGAGCGAGCCCAGCGTTCGCACTTCAGCGCGGCGGTCCTGTTCGCCGATCTTGACAGGTTCAAAAGGGTCAACGACACGTTCGGGCACCCCGTAGGCGACGAGCTGCTGGTCGCCGTTGCCGCGCGGCTCTCGGCGTTGGTGCGCCCTGGTGACACTCTGGCCCGGGTCTCAGGGGACGAGTTCGTGATCCTGTGCGAGGACCTGGCGCACGCCAGCGATGCCGAGCTGCTGGCCACTCGCATCGGTGAGGCACTTGCCGCTCCCTTCCACCTCACCGGCCGGACGTTGTCGGTGACTGCCAGCGTCGGCATCGCCTACTCCGGCCCCGGCGAGGCCGTCACCTACCAGCTCGTCATTGACGCGGACACGGCCATGTATCAGGCCAAACGCAGCGGTGGCGCCGTCCATCAGGTGATCGACTTGCCTGCCGCCAACCATCACCGCCGCAGCATCGAGTTGGAACGCGACCTGCGGGTTGCGCTGTCCGAGGCGGGCCTGGACTTGGCCTACCAGCCGATCGTGCGCGCCGCGGACGGGCTCGTCACCGGCGTCGAGGCGCTCCTTCGCTGGACGCCACCGGGCGGGGTAACGGTCCCGGCTGTGGTAGCTGTCGACGTCGCGGAACAGAACGGGCTGATCGTCGACCTTGGGCTCTGGGTGCTGGAACGCAGCTGCCGCGACAGGAGCCGCTGGCTGGCCGAACTCCCCGCCACGCCGCTGGAGCTGTCGGTCAACGTCTCCGCCCATCAGCTGATGAGCCCAGGGTTCTGCACCACCGTCGAGGCGGTGCTGGAGGCAACCGGGATGGACCCGGCGGCCCTGCTGCTGGAACTGACCGAAGGAGTCCTGCTCGAAGACGGCGAGCGGGCGATACGGGTGCTCACCGAACTCAAGACCCTTGGCGTTCGCCTCGCGCTGGACGACTTCGGCACCGGCTACTGCTCGTTGGATTACCTGCGCCAGTTCCCCGTCGACACCGTCAAGATCGACCAGCGATTCATCGCTGACCTCGGCCGTCGCCACACCGGCCGGGCCATCGTGGCCGCGGTGACCAACCTGTCCCACGCGCTGGGGCTCAGCGTCACAGCCGAAGGCGTCGAAACCACCCAGCAACGCGACGAGGTGATCAGCCTGGGCTGCCAGTTCGCCCAAGGCTTCCTCTACGCCCCACCCATGACCGGCCCCGAACTATCCGCAGCGCTCGCAGCCGAGCCGGGCCGTCCGCTGCACCTGCCGCGCCCGCCACACCTGCCACAGAAGCCACCCTTGCGCGGTTTGGACCTGAACGGCCTGCGACCAGTTGCGCTGATTGCCCCCCAAAAAGCAGCGCGTCTCCTGGTCGAGCCGACCATCAGTACCAGAGCCTTGTAAAGGCAGCAGGGGTGAGCATGAGCGGCGGGGACCGGACCGCCAGCCCTTGTGCGCCGCTGCCAGCCCCCAGGCCAGCGTGGAGAGCTGCTCTGCAGTGCCTTCCCAGGCCCGGGTGGGACGTGTTCACCACGCGGCAGGATCGGCAGCGCTTCAAAAACGCGCGGGCCCGGCCGGCCAGTTCACCCGGTCGGGTGATCAAGTCACCGGTCCAACGGACCGATGCACACACCCATCCCATCCCGCCAGGAGGTAACCGTGTCCACAACCCTGCGCTTGCTGTCCATCCACCTGCTGCTGACGCTGCTCGCCGCCGTGCTGACCGTCATGGCGCTGAGCACCGCTCTGACGCTGGCTGGTTCAGGGCATCACCGCGCCGGCCTGGGATTTGCTCATCAAAGTGCCGGCCGTATCTCGCCGAACCACGTCGACTGGAGGTAACAGCGGCAGAGAGCTGGCCCGGTCGCAGCTGCCAGTGTTCCCGCCTGCGCGGTGGTGGCGTGTCAAGTGTCGATCGATGCCGGCCACTGCGCTCCGGTTAGGCGCTCACCCTGGCGGCATCGCCTTGAGCCAGGTCTCTACCCGTTCAAGGCTGGTGCAGGGACCCTCAACGACGTGGTTGCTGCTCATGTCGACCAGGACGTAGTCGCCAGCATCGGGGCCAACTCGTGTCTTCCTTAACCACAGGTGCCGTTGTTCGGCTATCTGACGTGCGCGGACCTCGCGCACGTCGTCGTTGTCCTCCACAACTGGCCTCCTGCAGTCCATTCCGGTGGTGAGGTGAGGTTGTCGGTTTGTCTCACGGAACGTCAAGAACGATCAGCGGGCTTCTGCCTTGCTCCAGGTGGGCGGTTTGTGCAGGGAGCGGCGGTAGGCGCGGGGCAAAGGCGACCTGATCACGGCCGGCGTCTTTGGCCCGGTACAGCGCGAGGTCGGCGGCGGCGAGCAGGTCGATTAGGCCGTCGCCGTGAACGCCCAGGACCGCAGCTCCAATGGAAACGGTGAGCCGTCCGGGCGGGTCGGTGCCCGGGACAAGCAGGTCGGCTACTGCCCGTCGTAGTCGCTCGGCGACGCGGCCGGCTTCGCTCTGGTCAGCGTTGGGCAGCACGACGCTGAACTCCTCGCCGCCGAAACGGCCCAGCTGGTCGTAGACCCGAAGTCCACCGATCAGGCAGTGGGCAACCGCGGTCAGCGCCTGGTCACCGGCGAGATGGCCGTAGGTGTCGTTGAACGCCTTGAACTGGTCAAGGTCGATCATCAGCACTGTCAGCGGGCGGTGTTCGCGGTGAGCCCGGACGATGTCCCGGCCGGCTTCTTCCTGCCAGGCGGCCGCGTTGAGCAGCCCGGTCTTGGCGTCGGTGCGGGCGGCGGTGCGCATCTGGGCGTACGTCAGGCTGCGCTGCAGCAGCACCACGGGAGGGAGAAGGACCAGGACCAGTAGCGGGGTGAGGACCCAGGCGGCGAACACGGTGACGCCCATGCACACCTCGACCAGGTCGATGTACAGCGACTCGCGGTCCAGCAGCATCGGGCGCCAACTGACCTCGGCCGTGGAAAGGCGCACCGCGGTCGTGATCAGCGCCGTATTGACCAGGTAGCACACTGCTGCGCAGCCGAGTGCGATCAGTACGGTTCTGGCCGGGTTGGCAAGTAGCGAGGCGCCGACTTCGCCGGTGGGCAGCAGCCGGTGGAAGAGCAGCGAGGCGGTGTATTGTGCCAGGCCGATGGTGGCGGCGCTCAGCACCCGCCGGTAGGCCAGGTCGCGACCGAGCCGCAGCTGGCTGAACGCTTTGAGCGGCACGGGTGCCAGCAGTCCGTAGACGGGCGGCAGCAGTAGCGCGATCGGCAGCCCCCACGCCGACTGCAAATCCCTTCCTATTCCGGCTGTCTCCCCCAGGCGGCGGGTCGCCCCCACGCACACCGCAGCGCCGCCCAGCAGGACTGCGAAGCCGGTCAGGTCTTCAAGCGTGAGCGCGGTCCTGACCAGCAGCACCCCAGCCAAGGCCACGAACACAGCCACCGTGGCCAGCAGATACCCGACAAGCGATCTCGGTGCCGTCCACAACCGCCATGACCGCAGCTGCACCAGCGGGTGCCTTGTGATCGACATCGTCGTGAAGACCGCCTATTGCACTGGATCAGGGTGCTGGAGTAACTCATCCCCCTCACCCGATCGGGTGAACGGTCACCGTGTTGAGCTGAAGAACCAACTGGATGTCGCCCTTCCCTTGCTTCACCTTGCTGATGTGCAATTTGCCTGGGGCCGGCAGAGTTCGTGACTCTTAGCCTCGATCCACCGACGATCTTGGGGTTGTAGCGGCGGGTTGGGACGCCGAAATGCCCTCGCACGCTGGGACGATCGGGCTTGTCTAGGGTCCGACCACACAACGCCAAGGGCATCTCGCGGATGCAGCTGTCGCACACCCGCCCGCTGGCCGGGGCGAGCTTCGATGAGCCGAATCTCGTGTCGTCGAGCGGACTGGCCGTGACGGCGTTCACCCTCACCCGCGCCGCCAGCACCCTTACCGGAGGCCGGCACGCCACGGCAGCCACCGGCACGATTCGACGCCAGCTCGTGCACGTCCCGGCCCGAATCGCCTCCTCGGCCCGACGGCTCGTCCTGCACCTGCCGACCGGCTGGCCCTGGCAGACCGTCTGGAGCGAACTGTTCACCCGCAGCTGCGGACCACCTCAAGCCACCACAACCTGAGCACCGGCATCGACGCCACCACTCGGAGCAGGACAACCCCGACCACCAGGTCGGGCAACAGACCCCCCTCGAACCCGATGATCAACAGGCCACACAAGATGACCTTAAGACCCCAAGATCGTCGGTGGATCGAGGTCAAGTAGGACGCCTTCACTCAGTCGAAGTCTCACAGGACCAACTGTGAGATCGGTCTGGCAGTCAGTGCTCGTCAGCTGGTCCGCACGCGGTAGCGATGCGACGGGCGGCCGGCGGAGCCGTACTGCAACTCCAGATCCAGCAACCCCGAAGCGACCAGCTGGGCGAGGTATCGCTGAGCAGTCCCCCGGCTGATGCCGACGTCTGCGGCGACTTCCGAGGCAGAGGGCTGATGCCTACTGTCCTTCACGGCCTGCAGTACGGCGCTCATGGTCGGCAGCGTAGACGACGGCGATCCGGCGTCGGTAGGGGAGGAATCGCCGCTTCGCAGCAGGCTGAATAGCTTGTCGACGTCGGCCTGGGACGGCTCGCGCAGGTCGGTCATGCTCTGGCGCATCGCGCGGTAGCCCTCCAGGCGCTCGGCCAGCTGCCGGAAGCCGAAGGGCTTGACGACGTAGTGCAGCGCACCGAGCTGCATGGCGGCGCGGACGTTCTCGACGTCGCGGGCCGCGGTGATGACGATGGCATCTGGCTGCGCCCCCGGCCGCTCGTGCAGCCGATGCAGCAGGGTCAGTCCGTGTTCGTCGGGCAGGTAGAGGTCAAGCAGGAGCAGGTCGGGCTCCGCAGCCGACACCATCTCGTACGCCGCAGCTGCCGAGAAGGCGAGTCCGGTGACCGCGAAGCCGGGCACCTTGGCCACGAACGCGGCGTGGATGTCGGCGACACGACGGTCGTCGTCGACGACCAAGGTGCTGATCACAAGACGCTTCCGGCAGCTTGCCGGGCGGGAAGCGACACCTCGAAGACGGTCGGGCTGCCCGGACGTAGTCGGAAGGTGCCGCCCGCCTGTGTGACCAACCGGTGTACGAGGGCCAGGCCGAGGCCCCGGTGCATCCCCGCCCGCGGTGACTTGGTGCTGTAGCCGTCGTCGAAAACTCTCGCCCGCTCGGCGGGAGGGATACCGGGGCCGTTGTCGGCTACCCGCACGACGAAGCAGTCGGCCTCGGACAGCTCCAGGTGCACCTCTATACGCCCCGCTGGCTGGCCGGCTACCGCGTCGATGGCGTTGTCGAGCAGGTTGCCGAGAACCGTCACGATGACGCGGTTGTCAACTGCTGCCGAGTCGACCGGAGCCTCGGCGGTGACCACAAGCACGACGCCCCGCTCCCTCGCGATGGTGATTTTCCCGAGCAGCAGCGCGACGATGATCGGATTGCCAACGGTGTCCTTCAGCTGCTCGCCAAGCCCGGCAGGATCCCCCGAGATCTCCTCGAGGTAGGCCGCAGCGTCCTGAGGCCGGTCGAGCTCGAGCAGTCCGGCGATGGTGTGCATTCGGTTCGCGTGCTCGTGCTGCTGGCCGCGCAGGGCATCGGTGAGCGTGGCGACGCTGTCGAGCTCGCGCAGCAATTCGACGTGCTCGGTGCGGTCCCGCAGTGTCACCACCGCTCCAAGGGTCCGGCCCTGCAACCGGACAGGCCGATAGTTGACCTTGAGGCAGAAGGAGTCGGTCAGGACGATCTCGTCGTCGTCCGGGTCGACCTGGCCGGTCAGCACGTCGTGCAGGCGTCCGGGCGGCACGACGTCATCCAGGCGATAACCCGGTGCCTGGTGGCCGATTCCGAGCAGCCGTCGCGCCTCGTCATTGACCAGCGACACCCGTCCGTCGGGGGCGAGGGTGATCACGCCCTCCCGGATGCCGTGCAGCATCGCCTCGCGCTCCTGCAGCAACTCGGCGATCGCGTGCAGCTCGAGGCCGAACGTCTGCCGCTTGAGCCGCCGCGCCAGCCACAACGAGGCGAGCAGTCCCGTTGCGAGCGTGATCGCGGCGTAGAGCGCCAGGCGGAGCAGTTCGCGGGTCTTGGAGGCCGCGATCTGGCTTTCCAGGATGCCGGCGGAAACCTCTCCCACGATCCGGCCATCCGCGGTGAGAACCGGCGCCTTCCCGTTGGCTGAGCGCCCCAGCCGGCCGTCGTCGAGCCCGGTGTGCGTCTGGCCGTCGAGAGCGATGACGGGCTCCTCGACCCGCTGACCGATCAGGTGCGGGTCGGGGTGCGAGTGCCGTATCCCGCTGCGGTCGATGATCACCACGTAGGCGGCGCCGGTGCGGGTGGTCAGCTGCTGGCCGAGGGCGGGGAGCGTGTGGCTCGGGTCGCCCGCGTCGAGCGAGCGCGCCACTTCTGGTACGGCAGCGGCGACCCGAGCGACAGTCAACGCCCGCTGCTCGGACTGCGTGTCCTGCGCGTGCCGAGCCGCCTCGGCGAACAGCACCAGGCCGGCGGTGGAGGTAACAGTCAGGATCGCCAGCTGGCTGAGCAGGATCTGCGTCGACAGGCGCCGCCCGACAGCCATCGCCCGCACCCTCCTCATCGCGAGGGTTTCATTGTGCCTCTCGGCGGCTTCCCCGAGAACACCGCGTGTTGGCCACTGCACGTGAGCAGAATGAGCAGAAAGCAAAAAACTCAAACAATTAGAAATATGCGAGCAGAAACTGACGTGCTGCCCTGTGTGCGCTAGCTTCCGCCTGTGTCGCCAGTCACACCAGTACTTGCTCTATCTGGAAGGACGCTGATGCAGCCGCCTAGTGCCGCACCCGTCATTTCCTTGACCGATGTCACCAAGCGGTTCGCGACTCCGAAGGGCGGCGCGTACACCGCTATCGAGCACGTGACGATGCACGTCGCCCCCGGCGAGTTCTGCACCGTCGTGGGTCCCACCGGCTGTGGCAAGTCGACGACCTTGGGCCTCATCTCCGGCCTGACCAGGCCGAGCGAGGGCAGCGTCGAAGTCAGCGGACACGTCGTCGACGGCATCAGCGACGGCATCGGCTACGTCTTCCAGAGCGACGCCATCTTCCCGTGGAAGAGCGTGCTCGACAACGTTGCCGCCGGACCGCGGTACCAGGGCAAGAGCGCACGAGACGCCAAAGCGCTGGCGCGGGAGTGGATCGGTCGCGTCGGGTTGTCCGGCTTCGAGGACCGTTACCCCCACCAGCTGTCCGGCGGCATGCGCAAGCGGGTCGCGCTCGCCGCGAGCCTGATCAATCAGCCCACCATTCTGCTGATGGACGAGCCCTTCAGCGCCCTCGACGTACAGACCCGAGTGCTGATGGAGAACGAGCTGCTCAACCTGTGGTCCGAGACCTCCGCGGCGGTCGTATTCGTCACGCACGACCTGGAAGAGGCCATCGCACTCGCCGACCGGGTCTTCGTCCTGACCTCGGGCCCGGCCACCGTCAAAGGCAGCTACCGAATCGACCTGCCGCGACCACGGAACCTGGCCGGAATTCGGTTTATGCCGGAATTCGTCACATATTACGAGACCATTTGGAACGACCTTCGAGAGGAGGTGCTCGTCAGCTATGAGGGCTCTCCGCACTTGACGGGGGTGTCGTGAGGTAGGTGAGGCTCGTGGCCTCGCCATGCTGGTTGTTCTTCAGGCATCCAGTAGATGAGGCCACGAGCATGGACGACCGTACGACCTTGTTGTTTG
>JAABUO010002360.1_pt1 | contig 23107 bp, 28 predicted proteins | sample 5559291 | NCBI WGS metagenome assembly JAABUO01 (sample SAMN10711878, study PRJNA513372) | rock metagenome | isolation source: Antarctica rocks | place: Antarctica: Victoria Land, Finger Mt sud
CTGCTTCACCTCTGCTGGAGCCTTGACTGACCCCCCTGACCCCCCCACTGACCCCGTTACGCTGACTATGGCCAAGGCACCCACTGCCACAGCCAAGCCCACTATGCCCAGAGCACCTGGGTAAAGCAACACATACTTGCTGAATTCAAGCTCAACGTTGGATTCCCAGGTAAGAGCATTATGATAAGCTGTTGTGATCTATGTGCAATGAGCTGTAGGAGCTCATGCTAGTAGGCCATGTCATTGATGTGTGGTCAAGCCACCTGCTGCAACAGCCAAGCCTGCAAGAACTGCACTCTCACTGCCACTTATATGATCAGACATTCAAGACTTGTGACACCATGGCAAGGAAATACACCCTTGTTGCACCTGGTAGATGTGTGTACCCAGACAAAGGGTCTGTTGAGCTAAATGAACTGCCGATTTTCACAGTGTACCGCTTGGTGCTACAGCAGGTGTTGTTGTGCCTAGACGTTAAGGCAGACCATTTTGTACAGCTACAAATGCACCCAGCTTCCTAGAGATTAACTGCAGGCAGGAAGAATAGCAACTTTGTCTGAGAGGCTCTTAAGCACCACCGATGACACCCTTGCAAGACCACATGCCACCTTGAGGAGCCTGAATGCTCTGCAATGTCTGCAACAAGACTACAGGCATCCACTAACTATACCATTAGCACCATTATCACAGGGTGAATGCCAGCACAGCTGTGTGGCTCCTGCCTTGCATTATACTACCTTTCCTGACCTGTAGTTGACAGGCAGGAGGAAAGAAGGTGCTCACCCACTGTGGTGCCTGTGTCCTCATCTACCAGGCTCTTGCCGCCGCTTGTGACAGCCTTCTTGGCTGCTGCTACAGACTGACCTGGTGGAGACACCCTCACCTTTGTTGTGCCGCCTGCAGTGCAAGGTTGTACAAAGATGCAGCATCACAGATGACCCAAAGTCTCATGCATGTGCCCAGTGCATACCATCCCATCACATGCTGAGGTGCTGAAGTGTACAGGGAGGCAGACAAGAGGTTGTCAGCCATGCAGTGCTATGCAGCGCACCCTTGCCAAGCGCATTGTGTCCTAGTGCACAATGCGCTTGGCAACGGAATTTGCCCCTTTGCATGTGGCATGTGCCCTTATGGTTGCACGAGGGCATAGCAGGTTGTGCTGGAGCATCTGTACACATTGTGGGATGCTCCAGCACAACCTGCTGTGCCCTTGTGCAACCATAAGGGCACATGCCACATGCAAAGGGGCAAATTCCCTGTTGGCCTGTGGAATCTGTGCACACATTCTCTAAGCACCAGCTTCAGGGCTGCTGGTTGCAGACTACTGGGCAATGGCTCATCAAGTGGGTACAGCACAGGACAGCAGCCCGGGCTCATGTGAGACGCCATGTACTGGAAATTGCTCTGCACTCTGGCTGCATCTTGTATAGGATGCATGACCTCGGTTCATGATTCATAAGATAAACAAAGTGCACCTGACTTTGGCCTTGTGCTTCTAGTCCCCAAAGATCCTCCCCCTTTGGCAGGTGCAGTGCTCTTGCCTCTGGTAGAGGACGTCCCAAAGAGGCCTTTTGTGGGAGCAGCCTGCTTGGCCTTTACACTAGCAGTGCCAAAGAGGCCTTTCCCACTGGAAGCTGCCTTCTTTGCCTTTTGAGGGGCGGAGCCTGCCTTTATCTTGGCAGTCTTGCCCACTTGCTGTGCCTTTCCACCCAGAGAGGGAAGGGAAATGCTGGGCTTTGGAGCCTGCTTGCTGGCTTGCTTGCTGGCCTGCTTTGTGCCACCCTATAAATGCAAGACATGCTTTGATTGTCATTCTGCTGTGAAGCTTGATGCCAAACAGCAACTTGACAATCTGCGTGCAGTCCGAACCAAGCATCAAATCTGATTGCAGCACTCTGCTGCACACAACAAGTATCAGGACAGCATCTTTTGCACAGGGCTGTTCAAACTGCTAGATAAGGTACTCAATGCTTAGTTCCTTGCATAAACATTGCGAACATACATAACTGCCCTGTCAATGATAATGGTGTGTATTGCAGTGGTTGCAAGAAGCAATCATAGCCTCACCATAGACAACTCAAATGCTTGTCAGCATGTGTCATGTTTTGCTTGGTCTTGTGCTATGCAGCTTTGTGCAAAAAAGCGCGACGAGAGATGTAACTGCAGCAGCAGCTGTTGATATGGCTCACCTTGATCTTGGCTTTGATCTGATTTGGCTTAGGTGCTTTAGCTGCAGCTTTGCTACCCCCTCTGGAGCTGATAGCTGCCACTGCAGCCAAGACGACTGCCCCCACTCCTGCCAGCAACCCTGCTGAAGGCCCGCCACTAGCTGCACCAACAACAAAGTTCTAAAAGCTCTTGGGCTGCTGGAGACTGTCAGGAAGGCGCAGATTGCAGCCACAGAAGCAAGTGCTACTTATGGCTGGTATACAAATTTCTTGTATATCTGAGCAGCAGCTCAGCTACTCACTGGCCACATACTTTGTTGTTGGAGTACACAAGGCAATTCCTCTGCATTGCTGGTTCAGAAGCTGCCATGCTATCTTGCTTAAGTCGGAAACTTCATGGGACAACTTTGGCGTCATCTGAGTTGGCGTAATGGACACATTGAGTTTTACGTGCTGCTGTGCTGTTCACAGGACATTTTGTGCAGCTTATTTCAATATGCTTTACTCCTGGAGCATGCATGCTAGCACAAACTTGTTGCAAACACAGCCACACCCATGCTTCCAGAGTCTGGAGCAAGTGCCAAAGAAAAGTGAAAGACTTGATGCACTGCGCATTGCCATGCCTTTGGCAGCACATCTAAAATTGTAAGTACAGCATGAATTTGATGGATGTACAAATGACAAATACACATTTGGGATATGCGCGCAGGGGCGCTACCAGCAGCAGCCTTGCTTGTCGGCTGTGGCAACGCCTTGGTGATCGGTAAAGGAATTGCTGGTGCTTCAGGTGCAGGCGCAAAGGCCTCAGTGGGAGCTTTGAATATTTCAGCAGGGATCTTGGCTGCCTCCTGAGCTTGTTTTTGAAATGACTCAAAGAGTGAAACGGAGCTGCCACTGCTCCTAGACTTGATGATGTTTTGTAGGTCCTGCACATGAGAATTACATGCTACGGACAATGCGCTGCTTTTACTCAATTTTGGCGCTGATTTTTTGGGATACCTCGTACGGATCAGTCTTTTTGACGGGGTTCGTTTTGGCCAGTGCTGACTCTGTCGCGGCAAGTGTGCCTATAGACACAGCGGCTGCAAGGGCCGCGCTAAGTAGTCTGCGCGATGTAAAGCCCGCTTCGCCCTGCCTGTCAGTGTCGGAAGATTTGCAACTGTTGACCACCTGGAGGGCCTGCCGACCCTTCTCTTCCCGTACAAGTCTCAGTGAATTTTGCGAGCATGGGCTACGACGGCACGGAAGCAGCGCAATACCGCATCGATGATGAAGCGGCTGCAAGACGGTCTGCATATTTCTGCTGTCTAGGTCAACGCCTTTGCAGTAGAGCTGCTCGCAGAAAACACAGCACCGGGCACAGATGGACTAAGAAGGATGGCGACCGCTACTGAATCACCGGAGTGCAACTGACGTGCGACGCAGCAAAACTTTGTCAAGGTCACCTGCAATTGGACAGCCCCGACGATAAGTTGGCACGCATGCCGTGGCCTACGTCCTCCGTCATACACGTCACATTCTGGGTAGGCGACATTGCACAAGAACAGATTTGCATAGAATGGCACTATGGTTTGTAGAGGCCCACTGCAGGTCGGGACAACAAGCAGGGAAGGGCACATCTTTTGGAACATATCGTGCTAGTGTCGTGGAGCTGTTTATGTTTTAGGCATGTGTGTGTCGGTCAGACAACGCTTCCTCATGCCACCATTCTGTTCGTTTTGTCATGAAGTTGCATGCTTCCTTGATAGATTGGATCTCAGATACACGTTCCCAAGGATACACTGATTTGCAGAGCTTGTTAAAGTGCCTGGATCATAGAGAAGTTGCATACTTAGCACGTCAAAAGTTTACATTTAGTTCAGATCTGTGCACAGTCTTGCCAGAACTGAAGGCAGTCTAGCTTAATGTAGATTGGCTTGCCTGTAGACATGACAACATTAGAGGTCATATTCGTGGTCGATGTAGTGTAACGCTCCACGAGGCGAGTTGCAGAGCAATGGGGCCTGTGGCCTGTCGCACCGTATCTCGTCCTATCCATTTGATTGGCCGATTGGGCATTCGTATCTGCACTAGCCCTCCGCTTCAAATAGAGCCTGCAGCACGTCAATCGCATCGCTCTCCTCTGCTTCGCTTGTCAACACTCAGAACCTTTGCAACCACAGTCTCAACATGGCAGCAGTCACCAAGGCTTTCCTGGGAACCTCCCTGCGCGCTGCTGTCCCCACACAGGGACAGGTACAATCTGAAACGCAGTGTTTTCCGAGTCAGTGCTTCTGCTGTTAAGCCTTCATCGCTGCATTGCATACAAGCAGTTTAGTTCCTGCAAGTGGCGGTGGTTGTGCCTCATGTGTCGAGCGTCGTGTGTGACCTTCCTGCCATACATGCTGATCACTCAACTATTTGATGGCGACTGCAGGGCAACCGCCAGGTCACCCGCGCAGCCGTTGAGTTCTACGGCCCTGATAGAGCCAAGTTCCTGGGTAAGCACACGCAGTTTGCCTGCGCTGATGCTTTGCCTCTCGTAAAACTCAGCTGCTGTCTTGCGTACGCGTGGCCTGAATTGGCCAAATATGACGCGACTGACTTTTCTCGCGTACCCCGCCGCAGGCCCCTTCAGCGAGGGTGTGACCCCTGACTACCTGAGCGGAGAGTTTGCCGGAGACTATGGCTGGGACACAGCCGGTCTGTCCGCTGACCCACAGACATTCTCCAGGTGATCTTCGACACCTATCTATGCGCGCCACGGTCCTGCTTACGGTGGCTTCACACTACCGTCCCATGTATTGACACCTGCGCTCAATGCTGCCATGGGAGTGAAGCCACTGCTGGACAATTGTGCTGCATACCTGCAAATATCTTGCCTGATATCTGATATGGATGATCCCCATTTTCACAGCTTTCAAGTTGGGCTATGGTCATAGCCCTGGGCTGCTGCTCCCGTTATGATCGCTGAAAAGCGTAAACTTTTTTCCCGATTTCTTTCACAGCTTTCAAGTGCGTAATTCAACATAGCGTCTGTGCCCCAGTTGTGCACAGCTTTCAAGTGCATAATTCAACTTAGCGTCTGTGTCTCAGTCGTGCATAGCTTTCAAGTGCATAATTCAACATAGTGTCTGTGTCACCTTGCAACCCTTTAATTGAGTCAGGTGCTTGGACAATGTTCATTATCCTGGATATGTGTGTGTCATGCTGCCTGTTTGGTGAAACACAGGTACAGGGAGATTGAGGTGATCCACGCCAGGTGGGCCATGCTTGGTGCTCTGGGATGCATCACCCCTGAGCTGTTGGCTGGCAACGGTGTCTCCTTCCAGGAGCCAGTCTGGTTCAAGGCTGGTGCCCAGATCTTTGACAAGGATGGTCAGCCCCCCAAAATGCTATCAGCTGATGCAGCATGGTGTAGCCTGGACTAGACATGTTGCATGCCACAATTGTTGCATCGGATCTTGCTGCAAAGCTGCCTGCGCTGTGTTTGGGCTGTGTTTGTCCTAAGCTGATACCTGGACAGCATTATTGTTGGCCATCAGTTGCAACAGCTTCTGGACACTGCCTATGGAAGCTATTATTTTGGAATATGCTGCTGCAATTTGTTTCAACGGCATGTATGCAGTGTATCACTATCTTTCATGTGCAGCTGATCAAGGCAAGCATCACAGCACTTGTAGTAACTCATCTTTGCGTGTCATTCATCCAGCTTACCCTACATATAACCTTGTATGCAGGCCTGAACTACTTGGGCAACTCCAGCCTGGTGCACGCCCAGTCCATCATTGCCACCCTGGCTGTCCAGGTACATTTCTCAATCCAAACCCATGCGTCAACATGGATTTTGGTTGAGGTTCAGCCCCCAGGGTTCGCTCATCACTTTTTGCATTTAGTGTTGTGTGCCGCTCACTTGCTCACACGTAAGGCAGGTGCATGCTGTCGTTCAGCAAGCCTGTAAAACCATCAGCAACAATTACAGGTCATTTTGATGGGAGCTGCTGAGTCATACCGTGCCAACGGCGAGGCCCCAGGAGTGGAGGGACTTGACAGCCTATACCCAGGAGGTCCCTTTGACCCTCTTAACCTGGCTGACGACCCAGATTCATTTGCTGAGCTGCGTGTCAAGGAGATTAAAAACGGCCGTTTGGTAAGCCCGCTGCTGCTGTTGCTGCTGCCACCAGGAGTGATGCTGTATGCAGGTTTCACTTGCCTTTGTAGCCCTCACAATGCAATTCTGCATTGCAATTGGGGAAACAATTGGTTTTTGCATTTTTAGCATGCTACATTTCGACATTCCACACCAGCACTGAAGGGCTGCAAGTTGCTAGTACTCAATACAGGCTTTGTGAGCGCAGGCTATGTTCTCCATGTTCGGATTCTTTGTCCAAGCTATTGTGACCGGCAAGGGCCCAGTGGAGAACCTGCAGGACCACCTCAGTGACCCTGCTGCCATCAATGCCTTCAACTTTGCCACCAAGTTCACCCCTTCATCCTAGATCACATATCCAGCAGAAACGTCTCTGGACGCATTAGTTGATCATTATTTGCAGGGTTGTGACATTTGAGTGGATGTCTTCTTCGGATTGACTGTATGCCTTCATTCTCGAAGGCTGGGGTGTGTCCAGTGTCTGTTTAGTAACAGTCCTTTTCTTCGTGAGTAGCTTCTTCAGCTTGAGCCTATTCAGCCAATGGGTTGTTTGGGATGTCTGATGGAGTGCACACAGGTGCAGGTGTTTAGTAAGTCAGTCATGTTTGCTGTTTTGATTGTGCTTTGTTATAACAGCATTCTGGAGCACCTGTTTGTAAGCAGTTGTTTGAAAAATTACGATCAATATATGCTTGTACATGCAATCAGCACATGCACAGAAGTGCGACAGGCCACTTTGCACTGTCAAAGTGTGGCTCATACACGGATATGAGCCTGCTTACAGCGCCAGCTGTGACCTTATACCAACCCCGCTAGGTCTAGTTTCAATGATGTTGCATTACGTGATTGTCAAAACTGTCATATGAGTAGGCCTTACAGGGACGCACAAGACAGGCTTCTCAAGACTTGTCCTGCACGTACCTAACTCATTCATGAGCTGGAAAGCGTTTTAATTATTATTATTAATGCTCGGGGGATGCTCGGGGTATGCGGTCATGCATTCTGCCACATGGCGTTTGCCCTGTCCAAGACAGCATGCATTTTCTTTGCACCATGCTGAGCAGCCTGTTCACAACGTTGATGGGCAGCAAACAAAGGCTTCAAGATGGACAGTATGGTTAATGTAAGTTACACACATGGTGTATCATTTCAGATAACCTGCTATTGGTGCAACTCACCTCTCTCTGTTGATGTCTTGGACTCTTCTGCAGTATGCCACATTCAGTAACGATGATTGCACAACCAGACAAATGAAATGCCCCTGGTACCATCAATCAAGCCATTGATGGGTACCATTGATGGGTCCACTAAGCAAGGCGTCGCTCTGCACAATGTGTGGACTACCAGTTATCATACAAACACAAAGCCTATCTGACGTGCAGCAAAGTCCCAAGACTGCAGTCAGCCGTTACGATGCAGCTATCAGAGTCAATGTGAAACCCAAAAGGTATGTATATGACAGGCCAGCAGCGCTGGCAACAGCTGCAGAAGGCTTAAAAGCAGCAGATACAGGTGCTGTGCTGATGACTGACATCAGAACTATTGCTAGTGATGCAAAGCTTGAGCATCTGTTCCAGGATTGCCAGCTGCATCACTTCCAAGTGACTTCTTTTCATACTTTGCTGTCAAGGAGTAGGCCCTGACTGGGAGCCCTTTGGCTGCTGAGGGTTAACGGCAGACGGAACCTTTGGGGGCATTTCCTGGGGGCCATCAGGGGTCTCATTGGGGCGCACATTCTTGGTCAGCTCCTCTGCATAGCTGCCAGGCTCTGGTGATCCCTCTGGTGGACCCTGCACCATTATTTGATGATCATAATACTGCCAATGTCAAGAGTTAGCAACATATGGATAAGTAATTTGGATATACCCAGAGCTGAGTTTCTTAAAAAGTGCTGTTGCTGCAATATTTATGCGCAATATGTATACAAGAAGTTTGTGAGGAAGCTTGGGAAGCTTGTTAAAAAATTCTTGCAGGGCAATCTGCCCATGACCAAAGGCATCAAAGCGGAACAGGAAAGCAAGGCTCTTCTGCAGTTCCTGAAATGTTTTTGTCATTAGATTCTGTCGACATCACTGCATGTGCAGAAGACCACAGGCATGACACCAGTATGATCAGCAATCACCGTGTGTTTCTTGCAACCTTGTTGGCAACATCAAGCCAGCCCAGCTATAGACCACACAAGTGTGGTGTACATGAACCCCACTACAATTGAGCCTTTGGCTGGGTCAAGTGAGCGCACTGCAGCATGTACATCACACTCCAAAGCAACAAGAATATGTACAAAAAAGGAAGCAAGCTTTGCAAGTACATGGCAGCCATCAGAAAGATGGCTTACGTCAGTGGGGCTGAGGCCTGATCTCTCTTCTCTAGGGGTCCTAGGGTCAGTCACCCTGGCCCCCTTGTCCAGGCTTGGGGTGTCAGAGGAGGGGTCCCATGAGTCTCCTGATCCTGCTGACCCCTTGGCTGCAGACAGAATGCTGAGAGGTAAAAAGCAAACAGTGGCCTATGTTGAAAATGACTTTTGAGTTGCATGTATGTATGTATCTACCAATGGGGCACCGAAGCAGAGCCCTTTCACAGCTGCCGTGTTCACCTGACCTAGGATAGATGTGAGAAGGCTCTGTGAAGCAGCAGCCAGTAGATGAGTTTGATGCTGCTTCACAACAGGCAGGAAATTCTACCTCGAGCAGCAATGTGACCTCAATGTGTAGGTCAAGAGAAGTTGATATCCATCTACGGGAGATTGCAGAACACACACACACACACACACACGCACGCACGCACACACAGTGTTGTGCCGCAGTACGCTCGACGAAATCTGCGGCACTGCGTGCAGTATACGCAGTACGCCGCAGTACCGCGGGGTCCTTCGCCGCGTACTGCGCCGCGCGTACTGCGGACTGCGGGTACTGCGGACTGCGGACCTGCGGCACAGCACTGCACACACACACCTTATTGCGTGCGCGCAATAAATTTACGGCCCAACTCTAGACTGCCCATGTTCGTAATGTGTACACTAGCAGCAAATCAATAAGTCACAAAAATCTGTACAACATGCGGCTGCTGATGGCTAAAGCTGTCTCTCAGACGCGACGCTCAGCAACCATGCTATCCTCGGTCCTGGATCCCAACAGTATTTTAATCATGAGAACATACCTTGGCGCTTGCCCTCATGGTGTTCTGCAGGCGAGCCAGAGGCTGGCTTGGCGTCTTTAGGCATGCCTGCAGTGTCCCCTGAGTCTACATCATGCACATTGCCCTGCCCCCCCTGCCTGTTGCTGCCTTGCATCAGGTCCTCTTCGTCCCTGTAACCATGAACAGGAACTTAGGCGTGCTAAGTGTGGTGCCTGCAGCAAGCATTTGAAGGTGTATGCTGACTTTTGAACAGTTGTGCAAGCAGGACCTGATAGTGACAAGTGTGGTGCTTGCAGACTGATGTTGCTGTGTCGACACATTGAGCACTCAGGTCACCATTACTAGATCTGGCACACTTGTTGAACGTCAAGCAGCAGTGCATCGCTGCCCTTGCAGATATGTCAAGTTTCTCAATATGTGCTTGAGTCATGCGTTTGCGTGACTGTTGCTACACAAACTTAATGCATGCTAGGCAAACTCACTTTTGAGGATCTTTGTTGCCATAATCTGGGTTGGGGCCCCCAGTATCCTTGGTAGGGTCACCCCCTAGGTGTCCCATGCCTTGGTTCTTGCCCTGCATCTGATCAGTGGCACCCTGCTCTGTAGCAGTTGCAGGGCGTGGCTTGCTCTCGTCATACCCAGGCGGCGTTTTGCCAGGCCTGCAGACCCAGCGCAAACATATGTATGGTGGCAGGGCACAGCTTTGTTGCAAGCGTCATTCATGTAACCATTGATGTTCAGTCTGACTGTACTGAAGTTTGCATATGACGCTGAATGTGAGGAGTCTTCCACAATCCTTCCACACTGCTTTCACTCATCAAGTGACTGCCAACAGACTGTAGACATGCCACATGCAGAATCTGCAAGCAGAGGCAATTATGCACTTGATGCGCATGCAATGGCACTGCCTGCAGGCCCGTACATCATTTCATTTGGATCTCCACCAGTTGTGCCTGTGCGGGGTCGTGTTTTGTCAGGATCTCGCCCTGCTGAGTCTTCTCTGCTTGGGATGCCAGGGCGACGCACAGTGCCATGTTCTGTTGGCTTAGGGCCTGTCTGTGGCTTGCCTCCAGTCCTGTCTTGCTCTACCTGAGAGGAGCCATAGCCTGTCGTCTGACCATCTGCAAGGCAGAATTGGATTAAAGTTGAGGTTGAATTATTTGGTGCTGTCTCTGAACACACTGAATGTTATTCGGCCAGACAATGAGCATGCATGTGTCTCTGCTGGTGCAATGTGAGTGACACGCCGCCACATGGGCAGAAAGTGACTCAGCACGGTATGTGAGAGAAGAATTTGGAGCTGGACAGTGTGGGCAAGCTGGGCAGCAGAGGGGCAAATTGCCTAGCTGACACTAGCCCATGGAGATTGCATACATTTTGGTGCTGGCTTGTTGTCTTTGACATGAGGTCCTGAAGAGTGGTCAGTATCACTAGATCCTGAGCACGCAGCACAACAAAGGGAACGTGATCAACTTCCAGCGGGGAACGTTCAGCAGCAACAACCGCTTTGCAAGCAGGCAACCTGATCAGATAGCGCACCTTCGACTTTGTCTTGTGCAGGTACTGTGTGGATAGGGCTGATGTGTTTCACAAAAGTAGGAGTCACTGTGAGCAGATTATTGCTGGGTGACATAGACACAGATTGCAATCCCTCCCTGCATTGTTGTAAAAGGTGATGCACAAGCAGTGTAAGCTCATCAAACGCACGGAGGTAAAAGAGCTGCATTAATTCATATGCAAATAAACTTGAATTTTGCACCTGCTTGCCGACCATGGCGGCACGCGGCCCAGCAGCCTGGTAGCGTGACGGATAGCGTTAAAACGCATGCCTTGTCAAAACTCGTGACAAATCTGCTTTCCTGATCTATTCTCGCCCTGAAGGCTCAAGGTAAAAGACAACGTGCCCTGTGAGCCACCTATATATATATATATGCCTTGCAACGATTGTCAAAAGGTACGTCCATCTAGCATCGTCAGTATTACTAGTGAGCAAGAAGAAGATTAAGACTCGCGGCAAGCAAGTAGATCAGTCAGACTATCAGTATACGTAGTATACTGCATAGGCAACTTCTGAAGCATATGCTTGGCGTTAGGGACAGCACTGCAAACGTCACTGTACTAGCTGATTTGGGCCGTTACCTTTACTTTTCTAGGGGTGGGACAAATTTTGCGACATCGTAACAACGAAGCTGCACATGGCTATAGGGGCAGATGATGATGATGCTTGGGTGTATTAACCCCCCAGGGTTGCGTGCCATAAAAGAACTCATGTGCAACATGCTAGAATGATGAAGCAACAAACGATGTCTGTCAGCCATAGAATAGCACATATTGTGAAGCAGCTTGTCAAGCAAATTAGCGTCATCTTGTTAGGAGCCGTGCACAATGCAAACACATGCACGTTCAATGCATTGTGTACATTGAATGCAACAGATCAGTCTCCTCGCGACACAAAAAACCAGTCATACAGATTCATGAATCAGCAAGCAGGATGGTCATGCCATGCAACATGCCAGTCAGACAGGCGATAACAGCAACATAATTCAGTAGTGCGGACTGAATGACACCATCTCAGAAGCAAATCAACACCAGAATATCAGTATTAGTATAGCAGAAAGCGGTCCGATGTAGTTCTTGATCTGTTACACATAAAACATGCCATGTGACACATGAAGGTTTAGCTTTTCGCCAGGTCAGCTGCCAGCGTGGGATCGACAACAAAGGTCAACAACTTCCACGCCTTGCCCGATCACAAACGCGTTTCCCTGCTCGCACTTGACCCGTAAGTGGAAACATGGCGCCAAACGCAACTATGGAAGTAGGACAGGATGGTGTGGCCATCATCACTTTGGCAAACCCTCCAGTGAACGCACTGCACCCTAACGGTATACACTGTAAATCAAACAGACGTCTCTGATGTTTGGCGTCGCAGTGTCGATTGTCTTTGCACCTTGAGCTTTGAAATGACTCAACCTTACTGTGGAGGAAAAGCTGAGTTTTGTTGATGGTGGGCTGCAGTGCTGTCTTCCCTCTTCAACCACGCCAGAGAAGCTCACAACCGCTCTGATGTCAAGGCTATCGTTGTTACCGGCCAAGGCGGTCGCTTCTCAGCCGGCTTTGACATCCAGCAGTTCCTTACACAGTCAGGAGGAGGCGGAATTGACAGCAAGATCAACGCTGCTTTCTGTGAACTTCTGGAAAGCGGTCCAAAGCCAACAGTTGCAGCAGTAGAGGGCATTGCTCTGGGTGGTGGCTGTGAGACAGCCATGGCTTGCAATGCTCGCTTATGTACACCAGGCACAAAGCTGGGACTGCCAGAGCTTTCCCTTGGCATATTGCCAGGATTTGGCGGCACACAGAGGTTGCCACGGCTGGTGGGCCTGCAAAAGGTGACAGTCATAGTCAGCTGTGCCCAGTTCAGTAGGCAAATGCTCCCATTTTTTGCTGTGTGTTTGCCAAGCAGCCTGTGAACTTGCTGACAGCTGTCACTAAGGCTGAGCAAAGTCAGTTGTGCTGTGCGTTTGCTTCTATCCATCTTGTGAATCACTGTGTCTTCAGTGTGATATACATGACATTTCATCAGCTGTGACATGACATGACATGACAACTTGCAGGCCTGTGAGATGATGCTGACCAGTCAGCCAATCAAGGAAGGCGCTGCCAAGAAGCTGGGTCTGGTAGACGATGTCGTCCCCAAGGAGAAGCTTCTCCCAGCAGCAAGACAGCTGGCCCTAGCTATTGCGGCTGGAAAAGCGCCCAGGTCGCAAACGCTATATCGTACAGACAAGCTGGAGTCCCTAGGAGAAGCACTGGCCATCATTGACTTTGCCAAGGCTCAGGCAGCCAAGAAGGGAGCCCACTTGACCCACCCCCAGCTGTGCTTGGATGCCATCCGGTGGGGTGTGGAGTTTGGAGGCCTGAAGGGCATTGACAAGGTGTGACAACTAGGCTTAAATGCTTTATCTGTTTGTGTCCTGTATAGTTTGATGGCGATTCTGACAATCTTTGGGAAAGAAAATTAGGACCTCCCCACCTCCTGTTGGCAAAATTATGCACCAATGCATCACATTGCAAGTTCTTCTGCTGCCATTCTTGATTCTTAAGCAGCAACACTTTGATCTGGACATAGGTTGCGGCAGTTGCTCAGCTGCACTATCCAGCACAATGCTGCTCTGCACTGCTCCAGGACATTGACCGTCAACAAAATGTCGACTTCTTTACACATACTTGGTCTGCATCAGGTGCGCCTTGACCATCCATGGTCTGATCAATGCTCATGGACAGGAGCAGCAAGGTTGCTTGGAAAGGCTTTTCTGCTCTGCAAGTCAACAGCGTCTTTCATACATCAATTTCCCCAGCCTGCAAAGTTCTTGTCATCACCATTTGCAGGAGCAAGAAGCCTTTGCCAAGGCGGCTTCCCTAGACACCCACAAGGCTCTGGTGCACATCTTCTTTGCCCAGCGCTCCACCAAGAAGGTGTCCGGGGTGACAGATGCCGGGCTGAAGCCGGGTAAGGTGCGCAAGGTGGCAGTCATTGGGGGGGGGCTCATGGGCAGCGGCATTGCCACTGCAGGCCTGCTGGCCGGCCAGGAGGTCATCATCAAGGAGGTCAATGACAAGTTTCTGGAGGTATGCTGCTGATGCAGTGTGTATGCTTTGTAGTGATTAACAAGTAGGTCAATGACAAGTTTTGAAGGTATGACCGCAGTGTGCATGCAATGTAATGTTTACCAAGCATATTGTTGTGCTTCTCCTGCAAAGCTGCACAGTCTGCATAGACACCTGGACAGCTTCTGCTGAGTGGCTGGTCACCAAGGCAATCACTCTGCTTTGTTCATGTCTCACAGCAGAGCTGGCAAAGCTGATTCAGCACGACTGAATGTGAGTTTAGCGCTCTATGACCAGCCTTGTCTGGCAGGTGCAAAGAGTTGTCACAAATCATGCTTTATTGCAACTGCTGCAATACAAACATGATCTGGTAGCTTGCCCACACCCATTGCAAGCAGCAAACAGCTGAATGGTCGTGTAGCACATTCTGCTGCCATTGTTATCAATTCAGGGAAGATAGGGAAGCCTGCTCATATCATTCCAAGCAGCACGCAACATGGTCTGGCACTACATTCAGCTACCAGTGCTGTCTGCTATCTTTGCAGGCTGGGTTAAGTCGGGTGAAGTCCAACCTGATGTCACAAGTGAAGAGGGGCAAGATGAACCAGCAGCAGGTGGACAAGCTGCTGTCCAAGTTGAAGGGCACCCTGACCTATGATGACTTCAAGACAGTGGACATGGTTGTGGAGGCTGTCATCGAGAGCATCGACCTCAAGCAGAAGATCTTTGCAGGTAAAATTGAGTGCCTGCAACAAAGCATGCCTGTGTTGACAGCTGCTGGAGCTCGTAGAATTGTGCAATAGGATGTAGCACAAGCTGCAGGTGGTCAATAAAAGCGTGGTCAATATGCTGCTCACAACATATGTGGTGCTAGCAGCATGCCAGCAAATGTAGCCTCTCAAGAGCACAGTTTCTGCACCTGGCCTCTGCAAGTACTGTTGGCAGCAATTGCTCCATCCCATCAAGTGGACTTGTTACACAGCTGGTACATGTGTCAACTCTTGCAGCACTGCACAAGGCAGTGGGCAAGCCTCTACTCAAACGGCTGGCTTTGATTCAAAATCCAGGCATAGAGCTCCATGCTAGCACATGATGGACATGCATATGCTACAAGTGTGCCAGGACTGTTGCTGCAGACTTGGAGAGGGTATGCGGGCCTGACTGCATACTGTCAACTAACACCTCCACCATCGACATTGAGCTCATTGGCTCAAAGACCAAGTCCCAGGACCGGATCATTGGTGCTCACTTCTTCAGCCCTGCACACATCATGCCCCTGCTGGAGATTGTGCGCACCAACAAGACCTCAAAGCAGGTGTGCTGCTGCCTTTACCTCCTGTGCGTGTGTGCTGTGTGGGTCACATGTTGGTGCTTACCTTGGTATGTCCGTAAGGGCTGATCCAACATCATTTATGCAGCATCCAATGGCAATAGCAGTTTCCAATGAGGCAGGTTCCCATGAGAGCAGCATGTCCCAAGTACCCTTTTGCTGAAGCAGGGTCTGATGCAAACCACAAGCCTCATACTTGGCAAATGTCATGGCTGAATGAACATAGTCCATCTGGACAAGATGCTTTCGCCATCCAGACTTCTGGCAAAGCCAAGGCTCAGTACGTGCAGTCTGATATGCACTAGTCTTGACAGGAGCTTGCAATTGTGCAGGTGATCCTAGACACCATTGAGTATGGTGCTCAGATCAAGAAGACCCCTGTGGTGGTGGGCAACTGCACGGGCTTTGCAGTGAACCGGGTGTTCTTCCCCTACACCCAGGCGGCCTGCATGCTGGTGGACCTGGGCCTGGACCCCTACATGATTGACATGGTCATCCTCAAGGGCTTTGGCATGCCCATGGGGCCCTTCAGGTATCCTTTCCATTCACCTATCCACGCAGTCATTCATGCAACATGCGTCTTCCCTTAGCTTCAGGTATGTATTGTTCTGAGTAGCTTCTGGTTTAGAGTCCTGCTTTGGCAGTCAGCGTACCAATCAAAACATGTGTTGATGTACTCTACATCAGACTGAACAACCTCACACCAAACTTTGCAACTATGACCAGGGCGTCTGTTGCCCTCAACTTGACAGAACATAACCCTTCTGGTATGCACCATGAACAAGTGGCATGTGAATTATTCATTGTGTGGACAGTGTGCTTCTTGTCTAAGCCCAAGCACAGCGCTGAAATAGCAAGCATACAGCTGTGCACTAGTGGTACAGGTCTTTATGTGCTTGACAGGACTCATGCAGGATAGATCAGAGTATAGCTAGTACACACCAGAGTGCAGCTTTTGGAAGTCTACTGGACATGTGTGGATGATCGCAGCTAAGACTGATCACCTTCATGGCAGCAAATTCAGGAACGTTTGCAGCAGAGACTCACACAGACCAGTGTCGACCAAGAGTGCAACTTTTCATTGAGCCCAGATTGGATCCACAAAGCAGCAGTGCTGTGCATGTGTTGTGTTTGCACTGTATATTGCATAAGGACTATGGATTAGTGTTGCGCGTGATGACTGCAGGTTGAGTGACCTGGTGGGGGCTGACATTGGGCTGCATGTGGGCAAGAACTTCATCGAGTCCTTCTCAGACAGGGTGTACCCCGCTCAGATCATTTCCCTCCTGAATGACCACAAGCGCCTAGGAGAGAAGACTGGCAGCGGTTTCTATAAATTTGACAACAAGTAAGCCTAATATAGTCTTACCGACTGGCAGCTTGATCCTTTACATGCAAAACACTTCCAGAGGGGATGTTCAGTCGCGCATGACTTCACTGCATCTGCGCATTTATTTGCTCGAGACTTTTCTGCACTTACGCTGTTTTGTAGTGCGTGCTCACCGCAGTCATGATGCTGGTAGCTGTATCAAGCTCAGGACTCGGACACTACACAGATGTTCATACCACAAGTGTATCAATGCAAGTCTGTGTGAATCTAGGCGAAAGGCATCCGCTGACAAGGACTTGGCGCCAATAGTGGAGGAGTCAAGGAAAAAGGCAGGGCTGTTCAAGGGACAGCCCCCAAAGCTGAGCCCAGAGGAGATTATCCAGTTCATCTTCTTCCCTGTTGTCAATGAGGGCTGCCGGGTGATCGATGAGGGCATTGTGGACAAGCCCTCGGACCTGGATGTGGCCACCGTCATGTCTATGGGCTTCCCAGCTTACAGGCCAGTCAACCTGACTTTACCTGAATGTGTCATCTGCATATTTATGCTGTGTTCCTGACGGAACCCAGCATTTGCTGCTGAAAACCTAACAAGACCCTATTCATATAAGCTCTTGAGCTAGAGGAACATTGCAAGGTCAACCGCTTTCAACTTGTGCAGCCAATATAAGTGGCAGCCAGTGCTGACATAGTTTGGTGCCTTGTGCAGGGGAGGACTGATCAAGTGGGCTGATCTGCTTGGAGCCAAGGTTGTGGCTGACAAGTTGAATAGCTGGGCCAAGCAGTACGAGCCTGCAGGTCTTGCTGGCTTCTTTAAGCCATGCAAGTACTTGCAACAAGCTGCAGACAACAACACCTCCTTGGAAGCGGGTCGCAAGTCTTCTTCCAAGATGTAGGTTGGCATGTAGATTGGGACCTTGTCAGTGTGCACTAGGGCAGCTTTGTTTGTTGATGCAATTCCTGTGCTCTTAGCTTCAGTTCTCCTTAGGTATAGGCATGTCACAGTGTGTATAGATTCAGTGATACGTGTTTTTAGCAACTCTACATTGTGATACACTGATTGATCTGGCTTGTGCACACCCGTGTATCAAATAGACTGATACGTGTTCTGCATGCCATGTATTTCGGCCGATGTATTTGTTGCGTGTGTGTGCACGCAAAGCCTTTCTGGTTCCGTCCAGGCTTTCCTACCAGGTCGTCTGCACCTCGGTGCTAATGGATATCATTGCGTTTGGCATGACCAAGTGGAAACAAATTTGCGCAAGTCGCACTTCATAGTGTACATATGACTGGTTGCTCTCGCATTGCTGTGTCAGACAGATGGTGCCACGTCAGTCAACACTCATTGTAGCCTCTGTCATCCTTGCAACCGCAGTCCTTGCGTGAAGTGTGTGATGAATGGGCCAAAGGTTGAGACGGAGGCTAAGAGACTCTATTGTGCCCTCGCAATAGATTCACGAAATACTGCCACAGATTCCGTTAATGTCAACATCAATATCGAAATGACATTTTTAATTTAGCAACAAGCATTCCTTTGCAGCCCTGCGGGCTAGGGCTTTCCCTCGATCTTATGCCTGTAAAGTTATCTAAGTTGAATGCGAGGCATGAGCGACTCTTGCAGCGGCAGTGCAAGAGTGCGTACATAATTGGAATTGCATTGTGCACTCTAGCAGCAAGAGACAAAAAATGTTGTCATCACATCATGCTGATGCACAATCAAACTGTAGCTGCTAATGGATGCAGCCAAACACAACATGCACAAAAATGCAGCCAAACACAACATGCATAAAAATGCAGCCAAACACAAAATGCACAAACAATACCACGGTGTTAAAGCCCTATTCCCCTTTCCTGTAATTCTGAGCTTTCAGCTTGCCAGACTGCTCAGGCATATCAATCGGACCCAGGTCATCCACATCAATGCTGCCCTCCATGGAAGACAGCAGGGGCGACTTTGGCCTCGCATCTACTTCTATCTGCTGCACAATATGCTGAGGCAATGTTGCAGCAGCCAAAACTTTCTCATCAACAACCTCCATGCCGCCTGATCGCTTGTCTTGTGGATTATGACCAAACCAGGCGTTGGCTGCTTCTGGGGTATCAAAGCCTGGGGTGCTGCTGAGAGCCAAACTGCTCTCAGCCTGCAACAATGGACACAGCATTCACAAAGAATATTGATCCAATGTGTTGCTGAAGAAGCTAGCACTGATGCACAGAAGGCAGCAGCGGCTGCCGCATAGTCGCATCAGTGCAAGTCAAAATTCACTGTGGTACATTGAACCAGCAGTTGAGGCGTGGATATGATGGTCTGCGCTGAGGCTAGTACAGGACATAACAAACACTCATGTTGCATGCTACATGCACAGAACAGGATGGCAAGGTCAGACACACATACAGCCCAAATGAATAACTATCACTGTCACTCAGCATCATTTCAAAGCACGCTCATACCTTACTCTCAGCTGCACTTGGCGTCTGCAAGCCAGCAACAGCAGATTGGTTGCTGTCAGAGAGGTGAGCTTGCTCAGCACCACCACCAGCCTGCCGACGTACCAGCATGGCATAAATTTTGCCCTCAGCTAGTAAGCTATCATGCGTTCCCTGTTCTACTATGCGGCCTGCTTCCATAACAATGGTATGGTCAGCAGACCGTACCGTCGACAACCTGCAGGGAGCACATGACTGGGTGAGGCCATGTGGGTCATTCATGAAGAGGCATAAGACTGCTGCTTGTGAAATTAGGTACCAGTCTTGTGTCAACTACTTGTCTGATGTGCTTCAATGCATTGACACAAAAATTTAGTGGACAAAATATATTTCATTGCACAAAATGAAACGGAGTTGCCTAGAACTATATTGCATGTGAAGACTCGCCCTGCATTGCTAAGCTGTGCACAAGTTTTGCATGTGTGCGCAATTATGGGTAATGACCGAGTTGTCACTGCATGCAAGACGGCGCAATGATTTGCAGTGGATGAGGGTGACAAGCCTGCAGGGCAGAAGAAACCAGCAACATCATGTGTGCACAGCCAGCACTGACCTACAAATGAGGTTTGTAGCACAGCTGTGAGCAGAGTATGACGTGCAAAAGCCATAAATGCATGAACTGACCTGTGTGCAATGACTAGGACGGATCTATGGCTATTCTTCATGGCTCTATCTAGGGCTTCCTGAACGGCAGCTTCACTCTTGGCATCTAGCGCTGATGTGGCCTCATCTAGGATCAGCAGTTTGGGATCCCTGACTAGGGCTCTGGCGAGGGCTATTCGCTGCCTTTGGCCCCCTGACAACAACCCATCCCTGACCTGCAGATGATCACATGGAAGGCTAAGGGAGGCTGAGGGATAGAGCAGTCAATGTAGTCCAGCACAACTACACAAGCCGTCCACTGCATTGCAGACAAAGGGCATGTACATGCAAATGAGCAACATGCAGGCAGAGAAGCAACTGAATCCTCAGGTTGATCTGACATTGAGACATGTAAACAGCCAATGCAAGTTTGAGCACGTCGTGGTCTGTTCCCAAAGACAGCTTAGATGGTTATTTGCGGCTACCTTGGTTGCATACCCATCTGGGAGAGCCAAGATGAAGTCATGCGCATTTGCTAGCTTCGCCGCCTCTTGCACATCTTCCTGCATCAACCTCAAAGTTGGTGCATGTACTTGGCTAACATCATTGCGATGCGTCTTGGAGTGTCATGGGTCAGCTCAAGAGTGGTGCCCAAAGCGCTGTGGCTTTAATGCTGACGCAAACAATGCTGTTGTAAATGAGATGGCAATGCACACAATTTACAGATGGTGCTTATCTCGTTACAGCCTGTGGCCGACCTGTGTCTTTTGAGTGCAGCCATAGGTGATGTTGGCAGTGATGGTGTTGCTGAAGAGGCGTGGGTCTTGAGCCACCACTCCAATTTGGCCGCGGTACCAGCTGGCATCAACATCTGTCAAGGGCACCCCATCTAACAACACCTGAAGGCCAAATAACAGCTTTGGGGTACCTTTTGGTGTAGTTTTGCTTCAATAGGATTTGAATTTGGTATGTCAAGTGTTGCTGATGTGCCTGTGCTACATCTGTAGCAAGCCAGTGGAATAGGCTCTAGGGATTAGGGATTGTTATACTAAAGACTAGACTGTGACTGCAACAAGGCCAATGGGTTTGCATCCATGCTGTTAGAATCTAAATGTGCCGACGCAGGCAAACACTGAAATAAATCCAAAGCACATGGCACCAGTTGTGGTGTCATTGCAAATCAAACATAGGTACAGATGCCTTCAGCAACAAGAGCTTGAGTTGAACAACGCTTGGGTGTTCAGCAAAAGCTTGTTGCATGCTGACAGTGCTGTCAAGTCCCACTTGGCTGTCATACCTGGCCTGAGTTGGGGTCATAAAGGCGCTGCAAAAGTGCGACCAAGGTGGATTTGCCGCTGCCTGACAGCCCCACAAGGGCAACTAGCTTGCCAGGTTCAAGCTTGAATGTGACATCTTCCAGCGCCACAATGTCGGACCTGGTAGGGTATGCAAACCCTATGTTGGTCAGGTCTACCTGCACACCACAACACATAGCTTCTGCCAGGAAAGCAGACCACGCTGACATGCGTTTGTTTCTGAGGTGAGATGAGTGCATCAGCACACTTCTGACAAGTCCTCAGGCTGTGTCTCAACACCGCAGGCCAACCAGATCTGGTCAGTTGTTTGGTGGATCAGAAAAGGACAGCATGCAGTCAGCAATGATTGCAAGCAACAAGTTTGTCCGTGAGTAATTGTTCAGTCAGCAGTGGTTCAAGCAACAGCTCTGTCCATGAAACGCCTGCTGCTCTTTCAAGCCCTCTTCCTCTCTCTTACCCCTCACCTTGCCAAACCACACAGAGTGTTGTCGGCAGCAATTTGAAGTTCCAGTGGTAGATAGGTACATGACCCTCTGTTGAAGTTGTCTGCTCACATCACAATCAGACAGTCACTGCCTCAGATCCACACACAGTAGACGATCACCTTGCCAGACCAGGAAGGTAAAGTCCGGCCAGCAGCAATTTGAGGGGCCGGTGGCTTATCCAGGTAGTACATGACCCTCTCTGACGCCCCTATGGCCTCCATGAGGGGACCCCACTGGTCACACACACTCAGACTGGCAGCCGTCACAAACTCCACATACAGCACAAAGGTGGTGAGCTGTTCAGGATTGACCTGCCCTGCCAATGCCATGCTTCCCCCCACTAGCAGCGTCACCACCTGTACATACTGCACCTCTCAGATTCCTCCACTGCAAACCTTGGAGCAACAGGAGCTAACCAGCAGATCTTGGAAGCAGGGGTGCTGTTCTGGTTGAACATTCCAACAGAATCCATGTTTTTGGTGGACTATTAAATAATTAGATGGTTTATTGGTGTGTAATCTGCTCAAAGTATGCAAGCTTGGTGAGCTGTTTGTGAGGCAGCCGCCCATCAAGACCTCATCATGCAACATGCTTTGGGAATCACCATTTGACATGCAGCTACATGGCATCAACTTCAAAGGACTGACAGGGTACTCAGTAGCACTCCTTCTTCTTCCCAAAGTACAGTCCCCGCGCTCCCTACCTTCTTCAATGCGTCAGCTGCCAGTCAGACTACCAATGTGGGGGACATTGCTCTGCCTGGTAGACAGCAGTAGTACATTTTGTGAGATGTGCTTGCCCACCTTGGTGAGGTTGAAAAGGAAGGAATTGGAAGTAAGGTACAGCAGGTAGGCGCCAGCTTGGCGAATACTGATGTGTCGCAAGATGCCCAGCCTGCTCTGGTACCTCTTCTTCTCAGAGTCCTCTGTCCCAAATGTGCGTACCGTCCTTGACAGCAAAAACACCTCTTCGGCAACCTGCAAACTCACAGCCTACCATAATCAGCTCATGCAAATATGCAATCTTATGTTGCGGGGCAAAGATGGAAGGCTAGAGTAGTAGCATGAAAAGCAGGTAAGGCTGCGGCTCCAAACAGTACAGGTTCTGTGATGCTGTTAGGAGATGCCACAATGAAGGATAGATCACTTTGACCAACAATTGCATAACCTTTAATGATGACAGGCAGGTTACAGACAGAATATGCACAAGCAGATGGCATTGCCAAGTGGCACTTCCTTTCACACAGACTGCAAGGTCCATGTGCATGGCTCAGCAGGAAAGCTAGATTCCAGATTGGCAGCATCAGGTGTTGCGGCTACAGGCATGCCTGATTGGTCTCAGCAAGGGCATCTTGATATGTCCTCTGGGCTTTGCGCGAGAAGTTGCCATAGCACAGAGCCACAATCCACAAGAATGCTGTCACTCCAGCAACAGCTGCAGCAAGCTTTCTGGACAAGTAGAACAGATACGCTGCCCCTCCTGCAGCATACCTTGCACTGTTCCATTCAACGCAATATACATGACACCAGTGATTAAAATA
>JAABUO010002364.1_pt1 | contig 23075 bp, 29 predicted proteins | sample 5559291 | NCBI WGS metagenome assembly JAABUO01 (sample SAMN10711878, study PRJNA513372) | rock metagenome | isolation source: Antarctica rocks | place: Antarctica: Victoria Land, Finger Mt sud
TGGTCATGCCAGCCGACGCCGTAGGCGAAGCGCCAGCTGACCACGAGCACCACGAGCGTGACGAAAACGGCGGCCGCGGCGGCTGCCGTCGCGATCGCGCTGGCACGCGGAAACCATGCGGTAAGACTCGCAAGCCCCGCAAGAATCGTCCCACCCTTTTTGGCTTCGCTTGCGAGTGAGGCGAGTTCGCGCCGCGTGACGGCGTTGACTTGCATAACGGCGCCGACGACGTACCAGCTCGATGCGTCCGGTGGCATTTCCTCAGCGACGCTCGTCGCGTAGCGATACAGTTCGGTACGCGCGGATTCGCTCGAGAGAGCGCCCGCAACGCGATCGAGCGGAGTATCGCGCCCAGACTCGCGAGTGTTCACGATCCGAGCGGCGTCGGAAGCCCGAGGAAATCACCCGCGGCATCCAGAGCCGTGCGAGCCGCGGTGAGCCAGCGTGAGAGCATCTCGTCGTCGGGATAATCGAGCACGCCCGGCCGGGTCGCGGCGGCGAACGGAAGATGATCTTCATCGAGATCGACGATGATCCAGCCGCGCAGCCGCGGAATGACGACTTCGCGGCCCCCGCGCTCAAAGAGTTGAGCGCGAAGTTTCGAGGTAAGCCAGCGCCGATAGTCGCCGTCATTGCCCCAGAACTCCGAGCGTACGGCGATGATGTCGTACCCGGACCCGAGCTCGAGAGCGTCGGCAATCGAGAGCCGCGACGCGACGAGCGGCGAGATCGGGACGACGAGGGTAGATCGAAATCCCAACCGTGCCGCTTGGGCAGCGAGTCCGGTCTCGCGTTCGAGGGCAGCCAAGACTGAGAGCGAGGCTGCCGGCAGATCGACGAGTACGTCGGCCTTTGCCGCACGTAGCGGTCCGATAAGCCCCTCGATGACGTCGCGCATTCCGCTGTCGTCACGCCAGCCGTGCAGCGCGAAGGTGTCGACGCCGGAATCTCCACGCTGGCCACGCTCAAGTCTCCCGTGCTCGTCGCGAGTACCAAGATATTGCGCGAGCTGCCCGACTTCACCATCGCCGTCGAGGAGCCACGTCGCAGGTTCCACCTCGCGCTTGGTCTCGGCGAGCAGACGCGCAACGAGACTCTTGCCAACGCCACCTTTACTGCTCGTGACGAGGATCCAACGCCTCACGCCGTGCGATCCTCGGCTTCGAAGACTTTGCTTTCGTTGTCGCGTGAGCTACGCGATGAAGGTGCGTGGCTCGTCGTCGCCTTCGTCTGTCGCGTCTTTGCCGGCTTCGCATTCGAACTGCTCGATGTCGTCTGCGCGATCTCTTGCACCGACTGACGCAGACTTTCGACACTCGCCGAGATGCCGGACGCTTTGAGTTTCTTCGCAAGGGCCGTCGGACTGTAGCCTTGAGCGATCGCCTTGAGGATAAGGGCGCGATGTTCGTCGAGCGCGTTCTTCACGACGGAAGATCGCGTTGTGGCTCGCGTCGGTCCGGTTCGCACGGCATCTTCGAGCGCCGCCTTAACTGCCCCTGATACGTCCATAGTCGTCCGTTACCGATGCTGGCTTCGGGACCCTTTGCCGGGAAGGGTGGCGACGGTCTCAAGCTGAAGTCACTCCGGAAGGATGAGTAGAGGACAGGATATAGGTGCGGGTACCCGAATCGAGGCACCTGCGGTGCGGTCGGGAACGGAAGCCGGACGGTCGACGGAGCAAGTGAAGCTCCGTCTGCGTCCGGAGGACGCGCTGCGCCTCCGGATCTCGGCGCGCGACGCTTACGTCGATCTGAGCACGTACGTCGCGCTGCTCCTGGACGACCCGGAGCGCGCTGCCGCCGCTCGCATACCGACGTCGGAGTATCCGCTCGCGGATGTCTCGCGGCTTGCCGGCTTGCTCGGCCTCTTACCGGAAGAAGTGCGCCGATCGCGCGGCGAGCTCGGCCGCGCGTTTGGCCTTCTGAAGCATCTTTTCGAGATGCCGTTGACGGCAAGCAACGCGGAGCGGCATGCGTTCGCGCTCGCCAATGCCACGCGCGATGCGCGGGCGGCGATCGAGAACGTCGATGCGGCCGTTGATCGGCTCGTGGACGAGCTTGCCGTGATCCGCGAAGATCTCGCCGTCACGGCCCGGCGCCTCGCGCAGCCGCTACGACAGCGGTGACGGCACCGCAAACGGCCGCTCGACGATGATCGCAAAGCTTGCTCCGAAACGGCGCGCGGGACGCGGTTCGTTCGGTGCATTGAAGCGCTACATCGAGGTCGACGCGGACGACCGTGAACGCGACGATCTCGTCGCCTCGTGGAGTGGCGGCGTGGCCTCGCACGAGACGGCGGCGCTCGAGATGGAGGCCGTCGCGCAGCAAGCGCGCGCTGAGGGGAAGCGTCGGGAGCTCGCGGATCCGGTCTACCACGTGATTGTCTCGGCACGGCCCGGCGAGACGATCGACGTCGAACAGATGAAGCTCGCGGTCGATGCTGTGCGCCGGTCCTTTGGCGCCGACGAGCACCAATATTTCGCGGCGATCCATCACGACGCCGACACGGACCGCTCTCATGTTCACGTTGCGATCAACAAGGTGTCGCTGCGGGGGCGGATGCTCGATCGCTGGCAAGACTACGCGAAGCTTGCGAGAGCAGCCGAGTGGAGCGAGCGGGAGATGGGACTCCAGGTCGACCGGCACGTCGCGTGGCGCGAAAAGCTCGGCGAACGGGAGCTTGGCATCGTCCCGGATGCCGAGCTGAGTCTCGGACGTCCCGAGGGCGTGGCGCAGGGTATCGACCGGCAAGAGGGCGCGACGATCGACCGGCGCGATGCGGTGCGCCGGACGCACTATTCGTGGGTCGAGCTCTTGCAGCGCGAGGCGGTTCCGGCGGCAACCTTCGCGGTCGCACGTAAGGGCGCGAGTTGGGATGATCTGCATGCCGTCTTGCGGGGGTACGGCGTGCGGCTCGAAGCGGCCGGCAGCGGCGCGCGCGTGGTCGGTCCGGAGCATGGGCAGCGGGTCAAGGCGTCGGATCTCGGGCTTGACCTCCGGGCGCTCGAGCCTCGGCTTGGCCCGTTCCAGGCGCAGCTGCACGAGGAGCGATCGTGGGAGCGGCGCGTCAGTTTCGCGCAGGCTTCGATTCGCGGCGCGACGTCGTGGGCGGGGCTGCATCGCGAGCTCGAGACGATCGGCTTTGCGGTTGAAAAGGCCGGGCGCGGCGGCCGCGTGCTTGATCTTGAAACGGCTCGGCACGTACCGCTTGGGCGGGTCGCGACGAGCATGGGTCGCCTCGAAGAGCGTCTCGGCACCTACGAGCTCGCGCCGGCGGTCTCGGCGCGAGATGGCCGGGAGCTCGATCGGCGGGCAGCGGGGATCTCCGAACGGGTCGAGCGCTTACGCGAGCAACCGGAGCTCGTGCTCGATCGGCTCGCCGAGACACGATCGGTGTGGAGCGCGGCCGACGTCGAGCGCGAGGTGCGTTCGGCACTCGGCGTTCGAACGGGGCACGATGCGCAGGTCGAGGTGGCGACGCAGGCCGTGGTCGATGCCTCGCTTGCGATCGACGACGACGCGTTTACGCTCGAGCGCGTCGTCACGGAAGAACGAGCTGTTTTTGACGCGGCGGCGACGCTTGCGAAGCGGGAACGGGCCGTGGCGTTGCGAGCGCCGGACGCAGGGCTCGACGGGCAGCAGCGGGCGGCCTACGCGCATCTCGGCGCCGATCGCGAGCTCGCGATCGTAACGGGCATCGCTGGCGCCGGCAAGTCGCGGTTGCAGCGCGACGTCGCGGCGGCGTACAGCGAGGCCGGGTTTCGCGTGATCGGGGCTGCCGTCGTGGGCGATGCGGCCCGCACGCTCGGAGAAGAAGCCGCCATCGACGCACGCACCGTCGCGCGGCTCTTGGTGGATCTCGAGAAGGGCCGCGATCGGCTCGACGATCGCACCGTGCTCATGATCGACGAAGCCGGGACCCTCGGCGCCGTGCAATCCCGCGAGCTGCTCGAACGGGCGCGCGACGCGGGGGCGCGCGTCCTGTTGCTCGGCGATGTCTCGCAGCACGAGAGCGTCGGCCGCGGGAGCGTCCTGCGGGGGCTTGCCGAGACGCACGGCGCGTTCGATATGCGTGACACGCGGCGGGCGAGCGAAGAATGGCTGCGCGGTGTCGCGCGGGATCTCCGTGCCGGGGTCGTTTCGCGCGCGCTCGACGTCCTCCGCGAAAAGGGCGCCGTGCGCGAGCATGCGACCCATGACGACGCGCGCAGCGCGCTCGTGCGATCCTGGGTCGAGGCGACCCGGGCCGGCAAAAGCGCCTTGCTCGTTGCGTCGCGCAACGACGACGTGCGCGCGATGAACGACCTTGCGCGTGAAGCCGTTCGCGATTCGGGACCGAGCGCGATCGGTGAGGAACGCATCTACGCGACGGATTTCGGCGAGCGAACCTTCGGGGTTGGCGACGTCCTCGTCGGCCGAGAGCGCGCGCATGGCGGCGTCAACGGTGATATGTATACGCTCACGGCGCATCGCGACGACGGGCGCCTCGAGCTCGTGCGCCGGCGCGACGGCGAGCACGTGCTCTGGAATTTCCACGAACATCGCGCAATCGACCACGGATACGCAACGACGTCGTATCGCTCGCAAGGCCGCACCGTCGATGCCGTCTTCGCCCTCGCGTCGTCAGCTGAGGCGCGTCGTGGGCTTTACGTCGACGTGACGCGCGCACGCGAAGACGTCACGATCGCCTACGGTAAGGATGAGGTTCAAGATTTTGGCGACCTTTTAGTTCGCGCGCAGCGCGACAATGGAAAAGTGCTCGTGCTCGACGTCGTGCGCGACGTCAACCTTCGGGCCGAGCGCGAAGAGGAAAAAACGCGGTTGCGAGCTTTCGCGCTTACCTCGAAACCCGAGCAGAAGATCGAGCGCGGCCAGGAACGAGGAAGAGGCCGATGAGCTCCGACATTCCGGCCTGCGACTGACTCGCCTTAGTTGCTCGGTGCCAAATTCGTCATCGTTGCCTTGGCGTATTTTTTGCGCGCCACGTCTTCCAATCGATCGATGTAGGGCCGCCTAACGTCTCGATGTTCCCCGGTTCAATCGCCTCAAGAAAGAGCACGACGTTCAAACAATCCCAACGCGCGCTCGGGACAATTAAGGCGTCACAACCGAGAAAAGCTGCCGTATCACCGATCTCGCGTGTTCGCTCGTAAAGCGGGTCCCTATAGCGCGCCGCGTCGACGCCTAGCTTGACGAGCTCCGCAATTGTTTCGAGCCTGATAACCGACGACGCTCGGACGTGCACCTTATAGGACACTGAACGGATCCGGGACGGGAACACCGGCTGCTGGCTCAGATGGTATTCGACTTCTGCGGTAGCACAGTCAGGCTCCATCGATGTGTAGAGCACGTCGCTTACACCAAGATCCCACCGGCCGCCAGCCCTCGACGCCTCAAGCGGGTCGCGGCCTTCACGAACGACGCGCCAGATTGTGCCTTCGAATGTCGTGCGCGCTCGTTCATCGAGCGCATCGAGCAGTTCCGGATCACGAGCCCGTCTAGGAGTGCTTGCCACCAGTTATACGTACACATCGGCTTCAAGGCGCTCGATCGCCGCCAAGACTTCTTTCGTTCGGTCGGCATGGATGAGATCGATCGCGCGTTCATTGTTGAGCAACGGATGACGGGCATTAAGCCACAATCGGGTCTCATCTGAGGTGTAAAAGTCCGCAAGCTTGTCTGCGACGTACCGCAGATCAGACATCACAGTTTGTGTGTCGATTGTAGGTGACGAGGTGCCATTCGCCCATCGCGATACAGTCGCAGGCGACACGCGAACGATATTCGCGATGTCTTTTCCTTGTAGTCCCCGCGTTTTCAAATGCTCAATTAGCTTGGCGACCGCGGCGCTCACTATAGTTGTGCCCGCTGATCTGGGGATGCGTTCGACGCGCGGAATCGTGGGGCGATCGAGCGCTGACCAGGCATACCCATGTCGTGCAAATGCTCAAGAATGGGAGAGAGTCGCTCGAGTCGCGTGCTTTCTTTAGACACCACTTTTGCCGTTTCAGAATCGGAAATTTTGAGGCGTGCAAAAGATCTAGCCTTGCGTTCAACCGCGGCCAGTTCAAATTCAATAAAATGCTGCGCGCGTCGAAGGTTTGGTATACTGGAGAGGTTCTCGAGCGGCCTACGTCGTTGGTAGAGGTAGTGTGCTTTCGGATCTTGCCACATATCGGTAAGCCCCCGCGGGCAACAATCAACGTCGCTGCATAATATGGCTTTTCGTCCGCCTGGCGCGGCCATGATTGCGTCGAACTGCTTGCGCGTCAGCTGGCGATCTAGAGCGGGCACAAGGACACGCGTTGGCAATCCGAAGCTATCTTTTTCTTTTGGCGGAGTGTTCCAGTCCGATGCGTCAAAGCGCTCCATGTCGCCAACACCGTGCGCTACACCGCCAGCGGCACCAAACGCGATCACCGCTAAAGCCGCGAGGCCGGCGACGCCGTCAATGATGATAGGGTGACCGAACGGGGTGATTTTTTGCGTGGCTTCGATGTAGCGGCGAACTCCGAGCCCCGTTGCGTCTGCTCCGAATTGTGAGACGCGAAGCCAAAGGTTCTCAAACGGCAGTCCACTGAGTTTTTGCAAAATGACGGCGCGCTGCGCTGGGTCCTTTAAAACTCGATTCGGAAGCGCCAGCACGTAGTCAAGTCCGATATTACGGCCGCCTTCTTTATCGAGGGCTGCGCGCAAATTAATGCATGCTTTGCGATCAGTCAAAAGTAATGGGTCATTCGCCGCTGAGATGAAGTGCGTAGGGCTCAGTACGGCGCTAAAATGATCCTTTACGGCAAAGCGTGCGATGTTCTCCACAAACGACGATTGTTCAATATCGCTCGGGACGAGTGGTCGTCCGCTTACCGCCCACGGAGCGCGGCTGCAAGCACCTCCAAAGCGTCCTACCACAGACAATTCGGCGACGGTGGTATCAAGAACGACTTCATAATGCTTGGCTTGGAGCGCGTTTAGTAGATCGCGCTGGCGTTCGACAGCGCCAGCATTGAACACAGCCCGGTCAAGCCGAAGTCGTCCGGACCCGAGAAGAGCATCAAGTTGGCTGTAGCCGCGACCAATTCGGATAAATTGCCCCACCGGCTCGCGGTCAGGATGAAGTTGAATAACGTTGCTCATCAGACTCCCCCGGATTCATCCGATTTCATGATACGTTCTCGTGAAATCAAACTGCAACCTGCTCCTTGCTGTCGTAAAGCGCTCTTTAAAACGATGACAATGCTGCCACGGGCCGTATCATATCCTGCGATGTGCGTTACAGGGTATGATACATTGCGTTCGTGACGCAAAAGGCGGTGGCGCGTACTACCGAGTCTCAACTGAGCGGCAGGGCCGGCTTGGGCTCGGCATCGACGCACAGAAGGCCGACGTCGCCCGCCACGTCGCCGCATTCGGGCTCCATCTGATCGCCGAATATACCGAGGTCGAGACCGGCAAGCGCGACACGCTTCAGAACCGGCCCGAGTTGAGCAAGGCGATCGCGCACGCGAAGCGCTCGAAAGCGACGCTGCTCGTTGCCAAGATGGACCGACTTACCTGGAGCGTCTATGTCACCGCCGAAATTGCACCGATCCGGTGCGGACTTCGTGGCCGTCGATAACCCGAACGTCAATCGAATGACGATCCAGATCCTCGCGGTCGTCGCAGAGAACGAAGTAAAGGCGATTTCCGAGCGCACAAAGGCTGCCCTCGCTGCGAAGAAAGCCCGTGGTGGGCTTCTCGGCGCGGCCCGTCCTGGCGCTCCTCAAATCACTCGCGAGGCAGGCCGCAAGGGCTCCGCGATCGGCGCTCAGTCAATGCGCAAGCTCGCCCGAGACGCGTACATTGATCTTATTCCGGCGTTACGCGACATGCGCGCCAACGGCCTCAGCCTCCGCGCGATCGCAGCAAGGCTTGATGCTGAAGGTCACACGACGCGCCGCGGCCGATCTTGGACACCGACTCAGGTTTCCCGGGTGATAGCTCGCTGGCCGGAGCGGGAGTTGGGATAGACTTTCGGGGCGCCGTAAACTGCGAGGCGACTGAAGTGCGATATCGTCCCGAAAACGGTCGTTTAAGGGACTGACCGCCCGCACGAGAATCATGGCTCGGCGTCTAAACTCGGAGTGATGCAGGGTCGATTTCCAGAAATTGAGCCGTACGACAGCGGCATGCTCGACGTGACTGACGGCCATCGCTTGTACTGGGAGTGTTGCGGTAGCCCCGATGGTAAACCCGCAATCTATTTGCATGGCGGCCCGGGTTCAGGCTGCACGCCGGGCCAGCGACGCTTTTTCGATCCCAGTGCTTACCGGGTAGTGCTCTTTGACCAGCGAGGGTCCGGACGCAGTCGGCCGTTGGCCAGTGATTCAAACGCTGATCTGAGCACTAACACCACTGCGCATCTTATCGCCGACATCGAGCGGCTGCGCGAGCAACACGGGATTGAAAATTGGACCGTTTTAGGCATGTCTTGGGGAACCACTCTCGGACTCGCCTACGCTCAGGCTCATCCGCAACGGGTTCAAGCGCTGGTGCTGGCCCTGGTCACCACTACGTCCGCCCGCGAAGTCCGATGGCTGACTCATGACGTCGGTCGCATTTTCCCGCAAGAGTGGGAGCGGTTCGTCGCAGCTGTACCTGAGACGCTACAGCATTTGCCGTTAGTCGATGCGTACGCGACGTTGCTGTTCGATCCGAATCCCCTTGTGCGAGAGCTTGCGGCGAGGGAGTGGTGTTCCTGGGAGGATGCTCACGTGTCGCTTACTCCCGGTTACAGGCCGAATGCACGTTTCGAAGATCCGGATTTTCGATTGCGGTTCGCACGGCTTGTCACGCATTACTGGAGGCACGCTGGCTTTTTCGCGGAGAACCAAATTATCCGCGACGCAGCAATATTGAATGGCATACCCGGCGTGCTCATCCACGGGCGCCTCGACGTGAGCAGTCCTCTAGAGACGGCCTGGCAACTGTCCAAGAGTTGGTTCACAAGTCGGCTCTACGTACTTAATGACGACGGCCACGGTGGCGGCGAAACGTTCATCGGCGCTATCGTCGACGCGTTGACGCAATTCGCGTGGAAGTAATCTCCCACTGTGAGTGCTACACTCATGGCGGCTACGTCCGGCTGGCTTTTCTGCAGGTGTTTAGATTCCCGGAAGGAGTCGGTTGTGAAACGTTTGCGATCCTCGGGATGCTGCGGAATTCCCTTGCCGAACCAATGCGCGATGCTAAGTCACATCTCGCTTGGAGTCTCGGATCTCGAACGCTCGATTGTTTTCTACGACGCAATACTTGCTACGCTAGGGTATGTGCGCGTTTGGAGGGACGCCGATTCCGCCGGCTACGGCCCTCCCGGTGGCGACGACGAATTTGCGATCAAGCATCACAAAGGTGTACTGCAAAGATCAAGCTATCGAAGTCACGTCGCATTTAACGCAAGTGAAAACGATGCTGCCAGACACTTCCATGCTACCGCCCTCATTCACGGAGCAGACGATGAGGGAGCACCTGGACTTTGTCCGGAGTACGGAGAGGGGTATTTCGCGGCGTTTGTTCGAGATCTCGACGGCTATCGGCTAGAGGCCAAAGTTCTTCCCAACAAGCTCTAACTTACGCAGCTCAAGGGTCCCTCAAAGGGTCGGTTTCGGGATGCAAATGGGCGAGGCTATGCAGGTAGTTATGCGCCTTTCAGCCCATCTTGCCTCTGAGGGCCTGCGCCACGGTGGCCCTCGTGTTGAGCTACCCGTGTGGGCGACGGCGACCCTAGGCGGCCGGTCCGCACGGTTACCCCAAGAATTCCGCTAGACGCGAAACCGATTTTTGCGCGTCCAGAAATCTGTCGCTAAACGGGACGTTAAATCGCACGCCGTCATCGAAACGGAAACGCCTAATATGATTCAACCAATACGGAAAGACGGCATAGACGCAGGCCCTTTTCGACTGAACCGAATCACTTGGCATCAACATTTTAACGAGGCGCTACATGAACACGTTGAGGCCCGCGTCGTTGTTTTAGTCGCCGGTGATTTTTACGAGCGCTTCGGAGCTCGATCGCGCGAATGCGTTCCCGGGACTGGTATCTACAGGACGCCGTGCGAGCCGCACTTCGGCAGCTATTCCCGTGATGGCGGCCTTTACGTAAGCGTTAACATCCCAACCGAGGCTTGCGGTCAGCCCGAATTTTATGGCGTCCCGCACCAGAGCGCGTACGACGTGCGAAACCCGGCGCTTGCGCTTCTTGGAGCTCGCCTTGCAGCGGAAGTCGTGTGTCGCGATCAATGGTCGCCGCTCGCGGTACACGGTCTCATCCTTGAAGTCTTGGCCGAAATGGGACGGTGTAACGAAGCACGGCCGTTACCAAAGCCTTCTTGGATCGACGGCCTCTGCGCGCTGCTGCAGGAGGACGAGCGATCGACCTGGTCGCTTACCGACCTTGCGACCTTCGCAGGTGTGCATCCCGCATATCTCGGGCGCGCTTTCCGCAAGCACGTCGGTGTCGGTCTCGGAGACTTTCAACGCGCACTGCGTGTCGAACGCGCGCGCCGCCTCCTTGAATCGACCACTCGCTCCGTTGCGGATATCGCGGCCACCACGGGATTCTGCGACCAGAGCCATTTGAATCGGTCGTTCCGCCGCGTGCTTGGCGTCACCCCGTATCGATACCGTCGAGCCGTAATGCCCGCGACCGTTGCGTCCAAAGGGTCTAATCCGTCCTAGCCGCGGGACTTCGAGCAGCTCATCATGGGGTGGTGCGCTTCGGAAGTTTGTTGATCGGTCTAGTCCTCACCGTATCTTCCACGGCGGCTGTGGCGCCGGCCGATACCACCCTTGCCGCCTTGCGTAAAGCAAGCGGCTGTACCGCTTGGGGGCATCTCGCAACATTGCGTGTCGGCGGCGTGGAGATTGCCGACGGCCTTACGGGTCGTTTTAAAATGATCGTGGACACGCGAGCGGGCCGCTCCAAAGAAGAGATGAACCGTGGACCGATTCGCGAGGGTGACGGCTTCGATGGAACGACTGCGTGGTCACGGGACTATTCCGGCGCATCGCACATTCTTAACGCGCCGGACGCGATCTCTTCGGCGATTACGAACGCATGGTTAACTCGACGGGGCTGGTGCCGACGCGATGACGGCGGCGCGGTTATCCGTACCCGCGGAACGCACATGGAAAGAGGCCGGGCCTTCGCAGTCTTAGAGGCGCTTCCGCAAGGTGGTGCACCCGTCGCGATGTGGGTCAACCGCTCCACTCATCTGCTGGATCGAACCATCGAACAATTCAACGAAAATCATGAAATCGATCACTTCTCCAATTGGCGCACCGTTGCTGGAACCCCAATCGCGTTCGAGGAGCGCGTCGAAGATCCGGAAGATCAATCGGTCCAGACATGGAGTACCACGCGCGTCGAGCTCTTACCGCCGGTTTCCGCAACATCATTCGCACGGCCGAAGACGCCCGATGACTTTTACCTGCTGGCGGGAGCACATGCTGCAAAGGTGCCGTACACGTCCGACGGCTGGAAACCGATCCTCAACGTCATGCTCAACGGCCACGGTCCTTTTCCGTTTGTCATCGATACCGGGGGGCATTTCATTCTAACGCCTGCGACGGCGCGTCGCCTCCGTGTCGTGCCGGTCGGTAACACCAACAGCGCCGGGACAGACCCAACACTATTAAAAACTCGGTTCGCACCTATTCGCGAGGTTCGAATCGGCAACGCCATAATCAAAAACCAGGTCGCCGAAATTATCCCTTACAAATTTAGCCGCCTCGAGCGAGGACCGCGACCACCGAAAGCTGGTTGGATCGGACTCGAGGTTTTCGAGCGGTTTGCGACGACGTTCGATCCGAATACTCGAACCATAACGCTGGCTCCATTGACTCAGGCGCGTCCCATCCCACGAGGGACGCGTATCCCGCTCTTGTTCTCTGAGGATGCTCCCCTCGTACGTTGTATGGTCGCTGCGCATCCTGGTCTCTGTATGATGGACACGGGCAACTCTGGTAGGACAATCGTCGAAGGTCATTGGGCCGAGCGTACCGGTCTCATCAGGCGATTACGGCGTGGGCTCGCTACCGGCGACGGTTCCTGGATAAGCCGAGAGAACGTATCAATTGGCTCCCTCGGTGACGTCCCACAAATCGTCCGATACATTCCGCCGACGAAGTTCGGTGCGGAAGCGACGACGGTCGAGGCGGCGATCCTCAGCGAGGCGCTGATTGATAACTTCGTTGCGACGTTCGACTACGGCCGAGGAGCCGTGTGGCTACAGCCCGCGATTCGTCCCGCGCAACGGCCCTTCAATCGTTCGGGAATTGAAGCGGACAAAGAGCGGGATGGAACGTTCGTGGTCTCGCACGTGTTTCCGGGTTCGCCGGCAGGCGCAGCAAAAGTCGGCGTGGGCGACCACATCGTTGCGGTCGATAGTCGCTCGGCGTCGCAGTTTTCCGGCGCTGATTTTGCTGCCGCAAACGAGGGGCAGATCGGCGCTTTGCGTAGCTACCGCGTTCTATCGCATTCCGATGGACGACCGCGAACCGTAACGCTCCGGCTGCGCGAACTCTTGCCCTTAAGGTTGCTTGAGGCGAAGCAACGCGTAAACCATCGCCAGCGCTGTCCGGAAAGGGGTCGTCAGCAGCGCGCTCGGTCGCCGCTCGGGCCGTTCTGGCTACAGCACAGGAAGACACCCGGCCCAAATACAATCTCAGCTTGCTAGCAAGCCATCCAACGAATCCGCGATTGTCTATTCCTGACGAAAATGAAAGCGGAAATCGCCCTACAGTTCGTCGAAGATAAAAAAATGCTCGGAGATAATTGGGATAACGATCTTTCAGTTAAGCACCGCCTGCTCGAAATAATGAAGAGATTCAAGACGCCGGCGTAAAAGCAAATGTCCGGGTCGGCATTGCCAAATGCGTTATTATTTAGTAACGCGACGCAATATGGCGGTGAGTACATGTCCGCTCTTGAAGCGCCTGTAGTTGACGCGCTAGGCGTTATGGAGACGATCGTGTTTGTTCCATATGCTCGAGAAGATTGGAGGGAGTACTCGCTTACGGTATGTACTAGATTGCGAAAATCGGGGCTTGCGATTGAAGAAATAGATAACGAGCAACCATCTCGCTCAATAGCTAACGCTGACGCGGTATTAGTAGGTGGCGGCAATACATTCCGGCTATTATATCACCTTCACGCCCGACAGGTCATACCGTGTTTGAGAGATGCCGTATTGCACGGGCTCCGTTACGTCGGTGTGAGCGCGGGTGCAGTTGTTGCCGGTCCGACGTTGTGTACTACAAATAGCATGCCGATCATGATGCCCGTATCATACGATGCACTCGGAATCGTTCCGTTTCAGATAAATGCCCACTATTTCGAGCAACCAGAAGACGTACGCATTATGGGTGAGTCGCGGGATCAAAGAATCGGGGAATATATCCGTCATGCTGGGCGACCGGTTGTAGCGCTTCGAGAGGGCTGTTATCTCGATGTCGCCGGCCAATCTGTAACCGTTAAAGGGAACGCCGGTGCGGTATTGTTTAGGTCCGATGGCCAACGCTATGAGTACGCCGTCGGTGCAACGCTGCCGAGCGACGATCTTATCGCAAGAGCATGACAACAGTTATGTGGTATGCCCGGTGAAGCTTGCAGGGAGAATCCGCCGCTCGCCGCCCGTGGGACCAGCCGGGGAGCGCCTTAGCGTTATCAACCAATGATTTCGAGTAGCGGCGGTTCGTCATCGATCGTTGCAGCGGCAATATAAGTGTGAATGATGCCGCTGAATCGCTTTCCGGTCACACGTTTGATATTCTCGATTGGCAACCTCTTCTTCGCCGCATTCGTAATGAACCCACGGCGAAGAGAGTGGCCAGCGAAGTCTCCGGCGACGCCAGCGGTCAACGCCCGTCGTTGTAATACGCGCGCCACGTCTCCAGAATTGAGTCGCGTGGCCGTAAGCCGCCCGTGCAGATCGAATGTCCGGAACACTGGTCCCTTCGGTCCGGCGATTGTCAGCCAGCGCTCGAGCGCCACCACGGCACAAAGTTCAGCTTTCGTCGAAGTCGCTAGCAGCCGTGGTACGAAAAGTTCGCGGCCCTTCTTCCGCGGGTCGTTCTTGGCGGTTGCGATCCAGACGTAGCATCCTGTCTTCGAAAACCGCAGCTGCTCGCCGTCGAACGCCACGAGCTCGCTCCGCCGAAACGCTCCGGCATACCGGAGCGGCAGCAGCGCCCGACCGCGGCGAGGCGCCGGCGCAGCGTTGGCAACGAGAGCCCGACCGTTCCGGCGGCGAGGCCGGCCGGAGAGCGGCTATGCTGGGTCTCCAGGGCCTTGAGATACAGTGCTAGGGCCTGCGGGGGGCCGCCGGGAGCGGCGCCAGGCCATGGCGGCCGCAGAACGCCGCGAAGTCGGCCCAGTCGTGGGCGTAGGCCCTCTCGGTGGCCGGCGCGTGGTCCGGCGTCGCGAGGTCGTGCTCGACGGCCCGCGCCAGCTCGGCCACAACGGCTCCGCCGGCTCCGCCCCCTTCGAGCGGCTCGATCGCGGCCAGCGCGTGCCCGCTAGCGGCGTTTCCGGCGAGCGGGCTGACCTGGGAGCCGTCCGCGGGCGTTTCCACGCCCACTTCTTCCGCCGGAAAGAGTCGCGGCTCCCGCGCCTGAGAATGGCTGCGTTCTCAGGCACGACATCCACTTAAGCGCGGGACGATGGTCTCGTTGCATTGTCAGGAGTGCGCCGAGAGAAAAGCTCACTTAGCGCGAGCGCGATCGGCGAGAGCACGCTCAGTTGCAACAGCGGAAAGATTCCCAATCCGAAGAGCATCGGCATGCTTGGGTCGTAAGCCCAAAATCCGAAGTGCAAAGCGACGTATTCGATAAGTGCCGCGACCGGTAGCCCGACGATCGCCGTCGTCGCATAGAGCTTCAAGCCATGAGGTGCGCTTCTCACCTCTCGTAAGACAGCGTAGGCGATCCCAACGATGCCGTACGTCATCACGGTATCGCCGATCGACGCGCAGACGCACCACGCGATGTGGACGATTACGGAGATACCGGCCGAACGATAACCGTGCATCTGCGCTAATTCCCAGATGAGATTGGTCGAAGCTGTGACGGGCGCCAGCAGTCGTAAGGTCAGCGGGTTCTGCGTGGGTCGGGTGTCCGTCAGATTCTCTCGCACGTCTCAGCGCATTCCAACGGACATCATCTTGTCACCGCAGCGGCTGCTCAATATTCCGCTCGTTATATCATAATCGGTTGTGATTACTTGACGTTGCAGCGAGGGTTGTATTGCTCATCAGTTCACTTGCCGGCGCACCGTCTCGCAGGGACGCTACGAACGCAAGCACCTTCCCTTTGACCATATCACGTATCTCGCGGACACGTTCAACCGACGCACCTTTCGGATCTGGAAGCCCCCAGTCCGCATCGATGCGCGGCACGCCTTCCACATCGCAGCCCATGGTGATGATGCGATCGGCTCGCTCCATTACTGCATTGTCAAGCAGCTTCGGACGCGCCGCCGAAATGTCGATGCCGTCCTCCGCCATGACCGTGATGACGCTCGGGTCCGGAGCATCAGCAGCGATTGTGCCGGCGGACGCGGCGGTAACGTTAGCACCACCAAGCACTCGAAGGTACGCCTCTGCCATCTGACTACGACCGGTATTGTGCTTGCAGACGAAAAGTACTGACGAGCTCATGTAGCCTCTCGTATCGTGTACTTTTGATTGATGTCTCATGACCGACCTTGAACTGACTGCGTTCCCGTTGATGGCAAACCACCACGCAAGGCCAGTGCCACGTTCACCAAGGTCAACAACACGGGGACTTCGACGAGCGGTCCGATGACCGATGCGAACGCCTCACCCGAGTTGATCCCGAACACGGCGACGCAAACGGCGATAGCCGGCTCGAAATTATTGCTGGCGGCGGTCAGCGCGAGCGACGTCGTCCGCTCATAACCCGCGCCGATGCCCTTGCCGATCCAGAACGAGAGCGCAAACATCGTGACGAAGTAGATCGCAAGTGGCGCTGCTACGAGCAGCACGTCGAGCGGGTGAGCGATGATACGCGCACCTGGCAAGGCGAAGTCGGACCGGCCGGCTACCAGCTACGCTACGTCCCTAGGGCTTCGACATCGGGCGCTGGGGCTTGGGCACTCTGGCAGCCGCACAAGCTTCCGGCGACTGCAGAAGGCGGCGAAGTTGGTCCAGCCCTAGGAAAAGGAGTGCCGCTAGTAGCTGATAAGAACTCACCAAGTCTCGACAACCACGCCGGCTGGCCGTGATGTTCGGTTTCACCGGGCCTCTGACCATATTCGCCCCAACGGCCGAAAAGAATCTCGGCTTATCACTTGCGGCTCGGCTTTGCATTCTCGCGGCCGTCGCGATTTTCGTCGGTTATCTTTGGTAGTCGTACTGCGACCAATCGAGCGGAAGCCTGCACGCCCTCTATGAGCGATTGCGCCGCTAGCGTCTCATCGTGACCGAAAGCACATTGCCGTGGCAGCCTAGTCCGGTACGTAGAGACACCTTGTCGATTCACAAGATGAGGTGATGCGCTTGCGCTTCGACTGCATAACGCGTCATAATAGCGGTGCTGGTCTTATATCAAGTCCGGTAAGATGGCAAGGGTCATAATATGACGATAACGCGTCGCTCGATCATCTTAGCTTGCGCCTCATGCGGTTGCTTATTTCCTACGCTTACTAACGCATCAACGGTAGCGTGTAGTTCACCACAGATGTCGGCTGCTTCAGCACCATTTAAGATCTTGAACCTAAAAATTATCACCGTTAACGGTGTTGATCACACGATCACCGGCTTGGATACGATGTCAGGGAGAAGCGTTACCGTATCGCTGAGCCCGACAACACGCATAAATGACCAGCCACTCGGAAGTAGCACAATACTTCCAGAAGATGCGGTAGTCGTACAGGCAGTCGAGAACCAAGGCTCTGGCTATAAAGTGGTAAATATAGAGGTTAATCAGTGGTCCGCGTATGCTTTAGTTACAGACGTCACAGCCACGAGCTTTCGCTTTGAACAACTAAATTACCACACCTTTGCTATTTATGACGGTCCCTTAACACCGCAGGATGGAAACGTCCGTGCGACGCTCGCGGTACCGCAACGTAGCGCGGCTATTTTCGGTATGTCAAGCGCTGCAATCCCATTCTCGGTGATTCATCCGGGACTTCATGTGAGAATCGTCGGCCAAAAATCGCCGTCGTCCCCCGTCGTAGAATTTACCCGCGTCGAGATCATGCTTTATCGTAAATAAGAGATGAGGGACGCTTCCTTGAGAACCAGACCTCCGAATATCGGCTGAACTTTGAATTCAGCTTGATAGCATTGCGGGACGTTTTGTTAGACTGGCTCGAAGACGGGAGTCGAAACTGAAGCAATAAGTTACGTCCCAAAGCAAGATCACGTCAGGAATCCCAGGATCACCGACTTCTCAAAGACATCTGTGCGCTTTGGGATGCAGCTGTTCTGGGAAGGGCCACATTTCTAGAATTTGGCGATCATCATTCCGAAATCGTTCAATCCACGAAAGGTGACCAGGTTCTACAAAGTGAGCTATTACGCTGACTACTCCACCATCCTCATCGATATAACTTGCATCCAGGTATGTGTCAAAGACTGAAATATCGAAATGAGGAAATCTCGAAGGCAGGACTCCGAACGTCGTATGACTCGGATCTTCACGTTTAATCGTGATCGACTCTAACTGTTGCACGAGCGTTTGTTTGGCAAATTCATCTAATAGCAGCGTAAACCGCGAGTAGATCTTGATTTCGCGATCGCTTAAATCACGTGGCACGTTAAACAACTTTCAAAGTGAGACGTTTTGCCCACGACAAGGTCGAGAACTGCGAAGGTTATGAGTATATCACGAGCCGAGGCCTAACGCGCCGTTGCGTCCGTTTCAACTTCAGCCATTTCGGTCTGGAGGTCCCACGGCCGAATGCGCCGTGCCTCACGTGCATTCCAGGCCATCAACTCGACTATACGGCCTGCCGTCTCCGATTCCCAGCCTGTGCCTTCGTCTCGCAGACGCTCGAAGGTCGCAAGCGCAGGGGGCTCCGGCTTCAAGTGATCGGCAGCGATAAAGCACAGACGCTGGTCGGGATCCCGACACAGCGTTTCTAGCGACTCTCGATAGTCCGAGCGCTTGCGCAACAGAGAGACGAGATACCATTGCTTGGAGCTGAAGGCGGAGGCCGCATCGCCGGAGCCCGCCGCCAGATGCTCTCTCTCGCGCTCCCGCGCTTCGCGTAACGCGTCTAGCAGGGCGGCCGAGCCCATCTCGTCCCACGCGACCGCCTCTGCGCCAGGATCATGGCGATCGCGTAAGTCCATCTCACGTCGTTCGTACGGTGCGTGTTGTTCTTGCAATTCGCGATCGATGTCACTCTGAATGCGCTCGATTACACGGCGCTCGTGTTCCGGTGTCGGTAGCGACACTTGGTACGGAATACCATGCCAACCTCTAAAGCGCGGGTCATCGTCAAACCACGAGATTCGATCGCCATACGGATCGAGCCAAGAGCGGATTGCGACGAGTGCGATGGTGAGCGCCTGCAATGCGTCCATGCCGACAATGCTCTCTCGAATCGGCTCGTCCAGTCCGTCGACCGCGACATCGCAGGCATAGCGTTCTTCTAGAGCTATCGGCGCCCAGATGCGGACAAGCACCTTACGGCGAGCGTCGCCGTCGGTGAGCGTGAGCATACGTGTTGCTATCGGTATGGATCCTTGCATGAGACCTGAGTTCTAGATCTCCCTCGCTTTGGAAGCCGCCTTCAAAGGCAACACTTGTTCAACACATTAGTCAAGCTACATGCACGGCCGATCGATTTGCCAATCGCTCCAGAAAGCGATACCAACCGTCGAATGGGATCGACGGCTACAATTTAGCTAAGTCCCGCGAAGCGCCTTAGCCTCTTAGCAAATCCGTACTGTTTGCACCGACCGCATGTCGCCGTCATCGGGTTCTCTCTTCTTACAAGTCGCTGCTCCTCCCATTCCTTCGCTCGACGAAGCCTCGTCTGCGCGTGACGTCCTGCATTGCGGGTGCGGAAGTCGACTGCATGATCCTGCCGACATACGTTTCGGCTAGGCTTCGTGAAATCTCGAGCGCCATCTCACGTGTTAAGACCGTTCCGGCCGGCCAGTGCGCGTCGAGCGAATCGCCCGTCATTGTCTCGATCGCAGTCTTATTGACGAGCTGCAGCGCTCGTTCGACAGCGTTTGCGATAAGCACTTTACTATTCGCGTTCGCTTGTGGCGTCCACGCACAAAGCTCGTCTGTTATCCGGATACTGGGACGTAAGACGGCGTGTGTCCCGGTCACGGGATCGACCCGGTAGAGTAGCGGCTCGAACGTCATCTGAGCGACGCCAGTCCTTCCTGCAGTCGCGATCACGCCGCCGTAGGTTGACGTCTCCCAGTAGACGGAGCCGTTCGGGCTTTGAACCGCGAGCGCGTAATGCTCTAGCCCTCGAACAGCTCAGGGACAAGGGAGCGCTGCAAGTAACCGCTCAGTACCGGCGCTACGCCGTCGATGACGAAAGCTCGCTCTTCGACGAACGCCCGATCTCGGACGGCATCGCTGTTGAGGACATACTTCCCGAGCAGGTTCAGCACCCATTTGAGCGTTTCGCGCACCGCAACGTAGTTGTCGATTCTGATCGAGATCGGTATCGGCCCAATCGCGGTCGTATCGCCGACGAACGACACGCTCGATGAGTCTTCTCCTCGAGCGACGCGGGACGCGACGACGCGTTGCATTGCCGCCTCTACCCGATCTACGTCGCCGGCGTCTGCGATCCACGAGTTCGCGTCCCGTTGCTGGAACCGAACCCTCACCCTTCCTCCGGCGCTCAGATCGTATTCAATCCCCTTGTCGTCAAGGAGGCGTCGTCGTGCCTTGTTGCTCCTCCGTCGCTTCGGCGGATCGACGAGAAGCGTCACAACCTCAAGAGCTTCGAGAAACTCAGCGTCGACGCCGGACCCTAATACTCCGTTGCAGGACGAGCAGATCAAGGACTTTGATGACAAGATCCCGCCGATCGCGTTTAAGATCACATGCTCATCCGACCCGTCGAGCAGTCTCGGACAGAATAAGCAGTGCATAGCGTCCCCATAATATGTCCGCAACATTCTTGCCTGGGCCAGGATGCTGAAGACTATCTATGTTGGAACACGTTCTCGTGTCACCAATGCGATCCATCGCGGCGAGTCCGCTCGACGCCGAGCTTAACCCGATGCTGGGCGTAGGCTCGCTCGGTACCCGGCGAGTATCCAGCGCCGCGAGGTGCCGACGGCTCTGCGAGCTCGGCAAGCACCGCTCCTCTCGCGTCGAGCGGCTCGATCGTTGCGAAAATCTTACCGCCGACGTCATTCTCGGCGAATCGGGCTCGCCTTAAGAACCGTCGAGAGGAATGTCCATACCATCTTCTTTCGCCGGGCATTTCGCGGTTCCCGTGCCGGAAAATGGCTGTATTCTCAGGCATACGCGCGTTCCGTGTATATTGGCTACACTTTCAAACGACGTTCGTGTCAGTGTGCCCTCCCGATAAACTAACCTGCTTCAGCACGCGTCTCTGAATTAAGCCGTGAAATGCCCTTCGATCGAGCGCGCGATGTGGTCGTTAGCAAGACGTAGACCAAGCTCGATGTTACTCTTATGCGCGGCCGTTGTAACGTTTGCTGACGTGACTACCGCGCAAGAGCCGTGCCCTTCTTCTTCGAACCGAATGTCCTCGACGCGAAGCGCCACAAGTTCGCTGCGCCGCAGCGCCGGAGCAAAGCCGAGAAGCGCGCCTGGTCGCGCCGATTAAGGAGCAAGGTGCCCACCGCAGAACGCATAAATCGGCTCCAGTTTACGCTGGCGCAGATGCGTTCCAGCTAAGTCGTTCAGAGACGCGACGAGCTTCTGCTGATTCAATTGCGCTAGGTAAGTCCGCTATTCCCGAGAGCCAAGCGGTGAATGCTGGAACATCGATCGAGCCATATTCAAGATTTATAAATTCGAATGCGAGAAGACGGCCATCACTGAGGAACCATAGCATGAGGTCGTGACAGCCGTTTGGTCCAAGCTCGAATGTACGGCCCTCGCTGGGCAATACGTCAAAGGGGACGCCTTCGGGCCAGTCGACGGGAGTGCCGGCGGCGACATCGCGGACGACGATCCAGCCGAAGCCATCATCGCGCGCGCGGGCAGTGTTGAGCTGTGTTCGGAGCGGCGCAAGCGCGGAGGGTGCGAGCGCGACGACGGCGTCGACGAAGGCGAGCAGCGGCGCTTCGATCGGGTCAAAGTCGCCGTCCATTAAATTTTCAATGCAGGGCATCATTGAGCTCCTTGTTAGGCCAAGCTTGACGACTTTTAGTGTTCAACCGATGATTTCAAGTAGCGGGGGCTCGTCGTCGAGCGTCGCAGTGGCAATGTAGTTAAGCACAATGCCGCTGGATCGTTGTCCGGTTACACGCTTAATGTTCTCAATCGGCACCTTCTTCTTTGCCGCGTTTGTAATGAAGCCGCGCCGTAGTGAATGCCCCGCGAAGTCACCCGCAACGCCAGCTGCCGAACTACGACGCCGGAGGATCCGCGCGACGTCGCCTGAGTCAAGCCGTGTTATCGTGAGCTCGCCGAGCAGGTTGAACGTTCGGAAGACGGCCCCCGCCGGGCCGACGATCACAAGCCATCGCTCGAGCGCTACTACGGCGCACAGCTCCGCCTTCGTCGATGTTGCCGGTAGGCGCGGCACGAAGAGCTCTCGCCCGCTCTTCCGCGGGTCGTTCTTTGCGCTGGCGATCCAGACGTAGCATCCCGCCTTCGAGAACCGCAACTGCTCGACGTCGAGCGCAACCAGCTCACTCCGCCGAAACGCCCCCGCGTACCCGAGCAAGAGCAGCGCCCGATCGCGCATCGCGAGCTCGTCGTCGGGCATCGCCATGAGGATCGCCGGCAGCTGGTCGATGAGGAGCGGCTCCTTCTTCCGCACGGCCGTGCCGCGGGCGCGGCTGTAGCGGCGCAGAAGCCGGCGCACGAGCGAGTGCTCCGTTGGCGTCTCGAGCCCAGCCGTCGCGTGGCGGCTCGCGATCGCGGCGAGGCGCCGGCGCAGCGTCGGCAGCGAGAGCCCGACGGTCCCGGCCGCAAGACCGGCTGGCGACCGGCTGCGCTGGGTCTCCAGCGCCTTGAGATAGAGCGCGAGGGTCTGCGGGGCCGCCGGGAGCAGCGCGAGGCCGTGGCGGCCGCAGAACGCCGCGAAGTCGGCCCAGTCATGGACGTAGGCCCGCTCGGTAGCCGGCGCGTGGTCCGGCGTCGCGAGGTCGTGCTCGACGGCTCGCGCGAGCTTGGCGAGGACGGCTCCGCCCCCCTCGAGCGGCTCGATCGCGGCTAGCGCGTGGCCACTAGCGCCGTTTCCGGCGAGCGGGCTGGCCTGGGAGCCGTCCACGGCCGTTTCCACCTCGTCTTCTTCCGTCAAAAGTCGTCGCGGTTCCGTGCCTGAGAAGGGGTTCTTCTCAGGCACGAACACGATGTTAACGTGTGAGACAGGACGGCTCACTCCGCGGCTCGTACGCTCAAAGCATGCCGTTCCGGCCGCTCGACGAGCTCGACGACTCGAGGACATCGGGCTTTCCCGACTTCTTCCGCTGCGCCGGATCTGCAGCACGAAGGCCTGCCCCGGGACGGCGCGGCACGGCGGCCGGCATTGCCTCGCCTGCCACGCTCGAGCGATCCAGCGCTACCGTGATCGCCACGCCCAGCAGCTCGCCGCCCGCCGGCGAGACGCCGACTCTCGACGCGACGATAGGACCCGCGCGGAAGACTCGGCGCGGGCGAAGCTCGCGATGGCGCTTCGGCGCGGGACGATGCGACGAGGGCTGTGCCAGATATGTGGCACTGCTGACGTCATGGGGGTGGTTGAGGAGCCGCAGCGGTGGCGAGACGTCGTGTGGGTCTGCCGGCGCGATCGCGACGTTGCTCGAGAGCGGCGACGTGACGAGGAAGCGCAGCTCGCCGCCAGCCGCGAACGAGCAGCGTGGGCCGAAGAACGAACACGGGTGCTTGCGG
>JAABUO010002365.1_pt1 | contig 23072 bp, 23 predicted proteins | sample 5559291 | NCBI WGS metagenome assembly JAABUO01 (sample SAMN10711878, study PRJNA513372) | rock metagenome | isolation source: Antarctica rocks | place: Antarctica: Victoria Land, Finger Mt sud
CCTGTGGAGGCAAAACCATCAAGAGAGGCCTCAAAATGCCAGCAGAAAGCTTAAGTGATCAAAACTTGCCTGGTATAGCCACGTGAGAGCAGGAGGGCCGTCGGCTTCAAAAAAGGTGTTGACTTCTTGCTTCCGCTTCCTGCAGAACATAAGGTAGTGAGCAACCCCGGACGTCGCGGGATCAAAACGACCGCATCACAAGCAGCACTCACAGCAACGCCTTCTCGACCTCCGCGCTGTTGATGTCGTACGCTTCCGCCAACTACACGTGGAAAGACAGACCATCAGTCACAAGACCTGTTCGTAGATTGCTCGGTACACTTACAGGCACAAGACCAGGAAACTGCCAGGCTGGCTACAGGTGTCATACTCATGGCAAATAACTACAGAAATCCAACTTGCCTTGCCAACAAGCCACTTGTGCCGTGCGTCCATACTTTAAAGGTTTTGATGACTTTGTCAGTGCCGTCTGAGAAAATGTGAGACTCGCTTGTTTCAGCGTTGAGAAGAGCCAGCACAACAATCACCACACCTTTTGAGACAACACCATAGGATCAAAGACAACGCGAGGTCACAGCACGGGTTGAAGACTTGCTTGACTTTTGCCGTGCCCTGCCTCTTGAACAGTAAATTGCATCGAGTAATAGAAGAAGAAGAACTGCCACCTGAAAGCAGTTCACCAGCTTTTTGGATTGTCGAACAGGCGAACCTCACTCCATGCCTGTACATGCCCTCGCATGAACCGCAGCACTGCTATATATGTATTTGCCTGAATGGCTGACATGCACATCACATGTGTGAGGTGGCAAACTTGCAGTTGCCTTGAAGGTCAAATGATTTTTTGCCTCGCCACTGATTTCTCTGCTGCTGTGAATGAGCCCTGCCAGGGAATAGGGGCTGCAGACCCATTCGAAGTGGCACACACAAGCTGATCGATGAGTGCAGTGGAGTGCAGTGGAGTGATTCGGTGATTTTGAGGTTTCCTCAGAGTCTCAAGCTTGAGCCAGCTCCTGAGCCAGCTCTTCAGTGTCCAATTGAACAGACTCTTGCGCATCGATGCACCAAACGGGAAACGTCGAATTGCCCTCTGTCAGTGCATTTTGCGATGCAACGATAATCTAGCTAGAAATCAGCTCGCTCCACAGCCTACGGCATGTTTTCCTGTGCTGCGTCCCTTCTATTGTGAGCTATGGCAGCGGGGTAAACGTGAACATTTGTTCCCTCACACGCTCCACCGTCAACATGACCTACCAGAAAGCTTCTCAGGATCACGTTGTGTATTGTTTTGACGTACTCATCCACAGCTACGGCCGTTCAGGGACAGCACCAGCTGTGCTGTTTGCACAGGCCCACTGGTAAGAATTGCTGCTTTGCATTCATTTCCTTGTTGACCGCCGTCTGCTGTAGTCGGCAATCGACTCTTGTGTCGCACATTTGCAGCCCGCTGTTTGTGACTTGGAGCAAAGTGTCCCGTTTTGGTGACTACCGCTTACGTGGCTGCATCGGGACTTTGCAGCCAAGGCACCTGCACACAGCTTTGCGCGAATACGCACTGACTAGGTACACTTGGTCCTGCATGTGCCTGCCAAAGTTATGTTGTAAGTTCCGAACATTGAAACACTGTATGTCGGCCATGGTTGTATACCTGTGACTTGACCTAAAGAGGTTCACTGTACTGCAGTGCTCTCAGAGACAAGAGGTTTCCTCCAATTGCGGAAAGTGAATTGTCACAACTGAGCTGTACTGTATCATTTCTGCACACCTTTGAGAAAGCATCTGGCTGGCAGGACTGGGAGATTGGCACTCATGGGTTGACTATAGAATTCTCAGACCCTCACACACGTGAGCAACGCAGTGCCACGTACCTTCCAGAGATTGCAGCTGCAGAGGGTTGGACAAAACAAGGCACCATTGATTCTTTGGTACGCAAGGCTGGATTCAATGGACATGTCAGCCATAGGTTGAGGGAAGGTCTGACGGTAACAAAGTATCAAAGCACAGCATACATGATGACACACACAGAGTATCTTGCAGCCAACACTGTGCCAGTTGATTCAATGCCAGCTGTTGGCAAGGTGGCAGCTGTAGCTGTCCAAGCATAGCATGGGGCTGCATTTGTTGCATGTGTCAGCAATGACCTGAGGTTGCAGGTTGAGCTGCTGGACGTCTCCTGCAAATATGTGCCATTGGCAGTCTGGCAGTGTGAAAACTGGCAAGCACTGTTGTCAATGACACTTGATGTACATTATGAGTGCGGCTTTGGACAAGTATAGACACGTTTTGTGCATGGAAAATAATGTTTACTTTGTCATCTGTATGACAGCCCTTCTGCTTAGATCAGCTTTGCGTGAAAAAAGTACTTGGCTCTAAGAAAGCCAGTTCTGTAGCTAGGCAACTTCACCTGCACTGCTATTGTTTATCAATGTGTCTTCCTCTCTCTACAGCTTTCAGCGCATCAGCTAATGTGGATACTGCAAAAACATATCTTGTCACATCCCTATATGTCACATCCTTGTGTAATTCAGGTCACGCTTTTAGATATAATGATGTCACGCTGTTGGATACAATGGTGTCACGCTCTTGAATACAAAGGCTTGTCCCGCTTTTTGTGCAAATGTGACACAGCTGGTGACTATACATGCTTGACGCTTACGTGCTTTCAGCAGAAGTTGCCTGAAACAAAGCTGCAACAACGTTTTCTGGACAGATCGGATCTCAGATACAGGTTCCCAAGGATGCACTCATTAGCAGAGCCTGGTATAATGCTGGGATCATGGAACAGTGCATTACTGTATGCAATCGAGCAGGGTTGTGTTGGGCTGCTTGTTGCGTTGAAATGCATCTCGGAGGCTAATAGCCTATAGTATATGTACAGTCATAGCAAAAAGAGTTGCTGACTAGAAGGCTACCGAAAAACATTCGTAGCAAACTGGTCAACGCTGATAGTCCTAACGGCTGGCCACAAGTGCAAGCAAAACGCACATAGAGCCGAGATTGAAGGTTGTCAATGATTAGACTTACAACAGCAGAGTGCTGCACGGACGTATGTGAATGGCACTACTAAGCAATGCACAATGACAGGACTGACAACCTCCCAGGTGCGACAGCTTGATGTGCAAAAAAGCTGTGCCTATGGAAGGCACGCTGCACGCAAAGAACGCATCAGCCAGACAAAATCACAATGCTGGAGTGATCAATAAGGTGTCAAAGAGTCTGCTACTAATGCCATAGCCAGCATCATGGTTCCTGTAGTGATGACTCATGTGAGCCTTCTTTAGGCCCCCGAGCACACCATTTTTTGAAGAGCTGTGATGTAGATGGTAATGCGTGCAGTCGTATGCTATGTATCCTAGCAGCATGCCGGTGCTGAGGCTCATTGCTGGCTCCTGCAACACATCCCACTAGGCTTTGTTATCAACCACAGATCCATGGAGAGATCATACATGCGCAGCTTTCACTGTTGTCATGCAACAATGGACACAGAGCAACCATGGCAACAGGAGATTACAAAGTAGTGGGCAGCTCACCTTTGGCAGGATTTTGTGCATAGCATAGAAAACTCCTGCTATGATGGGGGCTGCAGGGACTGGTGGGAATACCAGTCTTAGGCTGTCCAATGGCCACTTATGATGACAGCCGTGAAACATGAAATGTAGTGTGATGCCCCAGTAGCTGGTTGGTTGGATGTGGAACAGGAATCTGTGTATGCAATACTCTGTAAACTGCCAAAGAACCACACCGCATACCAGCAGTAGGCCTGTGGTAAACCTAGGCTCTGTGTGGTGCAAGTGGATATGATAGAGGCAGGCTACAGATACAGCACCCCATATGACAGGAACGTACCACCTGCATGCAATCGTTTTCTTATCATCAGAAATGCTACTCATGTTGTAAAAATTGAGCAGAATTGCAGGTCCTTCACCATGAGGTCTTGCTGATGCTTTCCAACAAATTGCTGCAAAAAAAGCGTGGTGCACCCAATCGAGGGCTATACACCCACTGATGGTATTGCTGAGGGGTTAAATTGCCAACCTGCCAATCAGGCAAAGCTTGTCACAACAACAAATAGAAGCCAGCCACAAATGGTGTTTTTCAGGGGCTAGTAGCTATTTGAACGTACCTGAAACAACATTGGCTGATCCTGCTCAAATGGCGAACCACTAACAGACGTTCCCTCGAAATCAGCTGGCATGCTGTTTTGCAAACGATATATGGTACTCTATATGCTGGTTTGTGTTTATGATCCAGCCAGCACAAACACGGCAGATTATTATTTTGAGCCTTTCCTGGACCAAAGTGTTTGGCCGGCACAATCAGACAGCGTAGTGCTTCAGCAAACGTCCGATCTGCAGCTGGTCAATGCCGGTGCATGCCGTGTGGCAAAGACGAGGGGTCACATGCGCCGCAATGTCTGCATCGGAACATATTCAATGTTGGTTGCAACGAAATTATATGTGACGCGCTTGTCTGCCCTCTGCTGAACCGCTACAAGCAAAGTCAAGATGTGTTCTGAGGTCGATGCCATGATGATACAGTCATTCATTCATCCCTTCATCCATCCATTCATTCATTCCTTCCTTCCATCCAACATCTCCTGTCTTTAGGACTCGTCAGAGCAGTCAGCAGACAATCATCATGACAAAGATTCCAAGCGTGAGATGTTATAAAACATATTCAACGCTGTTTTGCGCCTCAGAAACCAAATTCTACACGCATCCAAGGAAAAAAGAAGATGATTCCCAGTGTCGGTGGAAGCTGGCAACATAGTAGAACCAGTAGAAGTCGTCGATGACTTCGAGTTGAATAATTAGTGCAACAAAAGGCAAGATTACCTTCACAAGTAATGATCCAGTCCCCAAAAATCTGCCACTAAGCTTCCAACATAACACATGACTTCATGGTATGTCTGCAGAACACTGCAGGTCACAGATGACCATATTGCTAGCTACAGGAAAAGCACCTGTTTCCACCTATTTCTACTTCGTAGGAGTCAATGCTAAAGGACTGCAGTTCCAAGACTCTACTGTCCAAAGCATTGCTATACAAGGCACTGACGTGTCTCACTCACCACACACAGTCAGCGCCTTTAGTTCAGGCCAAACAAGAAAGCTTGACCTCAGCAAGGGGGTTGCCTCAAAACATGGTTCGTTGCTAAGCTGTGTGGTGCTCTCAAACTGCTTGCGGGCATCGACAACACCTAGTACTTCAAAAGCAGCTTCAGGAACACATGTCCACGAGAGATTCAGCTCTTCCAACAGAGGCCACTCACCCTTGACCAGGTATGCAACAGCCTCTACATTCAGCTGATTGTCAAAGAGATGCAAGCCCTTCATGTTTGGCCAACACCCTCGAGCTAGGTACATTGCAGCCAATGCATTCAGATTTGTGTCATCAATGTTCAGCCACTGCAGTGCTGGCAAGTGGCAGCTGCTCAATGACCGGACACCTGACCAGCACAGCAGATTAATGCTGAGGTCTAAACTGTCTAGTCTTGAAAAGCGAGCCTTATTCAAGCATTCCAATGCTGCTGCCTCTATTTTGCAATCTGTCAAGCTAAGATTACAGAGGTGTGGGCACGTAGTGACCCGTGACTGGATCATGTCTGCACAAAGGCTGCACTGAATCATTGTAGCAAGTTGCAGGTTGGATGAGGAATCACCCCAGAGCCAACAGACAGTAGGTGCATTGCCATGTTGGCCATGACAAATCATGCTCTCCGGACATGGCCATTTGCCCATGTACAGGTGCTTCAAAGGGTCCATACGTACTGATTTTGAGTACTGATACATGCACATGAGTCGTGCCTTGGCTTCCCATTTTGTGGCAAAGCGGGCCAGCGCACTGCCATGAGCCTTGGTGTCCATGTCTGGTGAGCTCTGATGGCTGGCGTTGACTATCAGTGCTACACTTTGCCTGACAGCTGACCTCCAATTTGTGGGATCATCTGGAGACTGTTCAAAATGTAAGCGCACAATGGTCGACCATCCCCTGTCTGACAAATGTGACTTGGCATAGTTGCCAATCTGGTGCTCATCAAGGGTGACTGTGGTGCTGATTATAACCATCACCAGGCTTGGCCACTTGTCTGCACACAGCATGGCTGTGTCCTGAGCGTTTGTCATTTGGATGTTAGTGACACTGCTACGGAAGTCTTGGCGGAGCTGTGTGCAGGTTGCTGTCAGGGCTTTGACACCCTCTGGAATCAACAACTCCAAGAAGCTTGGTGCTTGCTGCACCACATCGAAGATAGTGACTGCAGGAAAATTGAGCTGTGCACCTTTACAATCTGGCTGTCCTGCCACCTGCTGTGCATTGCAGTCTTGCATGTTTCCCACCTGCACAGCAGTACGCTACGGTTCCTGTACAACATTTGAAGCACAGTTGAACAAATATATATATACATACATATATATATAATTTGTTGAGCATCGACTCTGCGGCACACGCTGAGCTAGCAGTTTTGGTGATGCTGCACTAAAAAGCGTGAGAATGCTTGGCTGCTTTCAACTCACCAGATTGCGCCTCACTGCAGTGTTCTCCTGCTCTTATCTCAGTAGGGTCCTGCAACTCCTCTCGAGCCACTGGCCTTGTTGATTCTGGAACATCAAAATTTAGAGAACGTCGGGGCCAGCATTGACCGTGAGGTGACCATGATGTGAGATGAGCTGCTCGCGATTCGCTCGTAGACAAGCGTTAGACCATAACTGGATCAGCGGATGCGAACTGTTCTGGCGCTTCAGAATATGCAGCGTTGGACAACAGCCTAGCCTAGCCAGCTTGCTGACCGCACCAAACCTAGACCGGTACGATTGATGTTCAGCTCACTGGTACATAGGCACAACTTCCTGAAGTTTTCCAAGGACTTCAGGCAAGCAGGATTCAGGCTTGATGATGATCTCACCAGATCACAACAAGCTGAGCGAAAAAGTCTGAGCCTGGATTTCCAGAGTCTCAAAACCAAAGGATACCAGCCTTACTTTCGAAGCTCGCTTCTGCAGTACTACAGCGACAACAAGAGCCGCACATGTGTGAAGGGAAAAGCAGACAGAATTCCAGCAGTTACATGAATTGTCAGCTGTCACAAATGAGCCATACTATGATATGACATATGCATGTGGGCTGCAGACCTCCTGCAGAGTTTCTCTTGTCTGTACATAAATCTGTGTATTACGACTTCCATGTCGACATATTGACCATACCCGTGGTATCTGATACCTAATCACATGCTAAGATTCTTATTTGTTGCATATTCATGTAATTCCCAAGCATGGTGACAATTCCCCAACAGTTTCCTGTTGATGATTTTGTTTGTCTATGTTACCTTTTTGTCTGTTTCGTTTTCTGATGACAGATTGCAATTTAGCCAAATGGGCTAGCTGGCCCCAACGACCGTAAAATGCCTGACTGACTTTCGGCTTGGGGTCAGACGCACCCTGCGCACCGCAGCCGCATCCAACGTATCCACCCGAATCCGCCAGACGTATATACAACGCACCCAAAACAACACGCGTACCGCCCCAATCATGTTGAGTTGTGCTAAGCACTTGGATTGATTCAGTCAAGTCATTCATGAAGTGATTAGTCATAGTTGGGTCATGTGTCTCTATTATGGATAGTTTCGTATACCAGCGTCCCGCCGTCAGCTATTCAGGCTGATGTACAGAGTCCAGCGGACTTATAACAGAGTGATAGCAGCAACAACAGAGTGTGAAACAGTCTTGTAATGATTCTGTCCGGTTACACTAGACCGCCGTGACGTCCTTGCTTCAATAATGTCATGATGAGCATTTCTAACAAGTAACCAAAATCTGTTTGTGTGTGTCTCAGTAAGCTTTATGCATAAAGCTCATATGTGCCTTATTGAACATCTCCTGTTCAAGTCGCATAGACAAGGTAGCTCTATAAAGATCTGTCACTGGCATGAAAAGCGCAGCAAGAGTCACGTAGTAAAGTGCTTGAGCAAATGCAAGGTCAGGTGCAAAGTACTTGCAGAAATCACTGTCAAATAATCAGAGATCAGAAACGTTCGGTGCCCTATTACAGCTTACTTTTCCTCAAGCTTCAGACATACTATCACTCAGCTCTGGCAATTGCAGATTAATGCTGAACTTCAGCCGGGAATCAGAGCTGCAAAACTGACATGGCTGAGCCAATTGATCGGAGAAGCAGTCACGTTTAGGCTCCGTCGGCAGTGTTGCGCAGGCAGGGCTCCGGCAAAAATCCAGCTGACGGCATCATGCATTAGGTCTCAACAGGAAAGCTCCGGCCTTTGATGGCCTCGGCAAGCATACCTGTAACGCACATGCCAGGACAGATGCTGAATTGATGATGTGTTTCCTCTGCGCTGCCATGGAAGAAATCTCAGCCTCTGTTGTCTCGATCAGCACTGCGAGATCAAGCAGCTAACGCAGTCAGTCGATATCCATAACGTATGCGCCACCGGTGCAGCTTGCTGCTACAGACAAGAAAAGGCTTCTTCGTGGTTGTGCGTCAGGGCGAACGAAGGGAATTGCAACATGCCTGGCAGAAGCAGTCAGTCTGAAGTGGAACAAGCAGTCAGGCAACTTGTAGCTGCACATTCAAAAAAGATCGAGCCTCTTATCGACTTCCAATATTTGTGTTTGTTGCAAGACCATGTGCAGGTAAGCAGGCACAGGCACTCTTGCATAGCTACAGCCGGAGCTTCTGTGCCTTCACTGTCTTGCTGCAAAGCACAGACACGACTTGCATGATTTTATTGCAGCTCAGCAAAGCTCTCTTCAATACAGACAGTAGCAGTCTGTGCAACTACCACATTTGCATCACGGTCGAGCCCTATCTGCCTGTATCACTGCATGTGCTGCTACTCTGCAAATGTTGCTGGACATGCTTCTTTGGCTGACTGTGCAGGCCCTGGCTACTCATTGTAGCAAGATTACAGACCCCAAGCTGCTTCAGCAGTCTGGTCAAGCCATCCTCCAAACTCTGAGAGCCTGCCATGAATCTGCCAGCAACCTTGACAATAGGTCCATGGCCTCAAAGCTTTATATCGCAGGCTTCAGAGCCTTGAACAGCATCCTTGCTGCCCTGCGTGCTCAACATGGCATGAGTACAGCACAGCTTGTAGATCTGCTCAGACATTTCTTTACGTATGGCAATGAGCTAGATGCAAGCGCAAGTGGAACGCAGACTGAGTTGGCAGCAACAGCAATGGCAACAGCTTTTGGGTCAAGAAGTGTACAGGATATTGGGCTAGCCGGCAAGGGGGCATACAGGCCACCTCATGCACGCAGGCGGTCTAGCAGCACTGGTAGAATGCACTCTCTGTGGATTGCATCTGTACAACCCTTGTATGCAGATACATGCCTCATGTACACAGGCAATCGTGCAGTATTGCTTCTTCAGCGTGGTTTATGGGCAGTAGCAAGGTTCATCACACGGCGCAACTGCGCCAGCTGATATCACTGTGTGCACCAGTGTCATTGGGATTGTAGCCATAAAAGCACGCTGTGCTTTCCTAACAAGCACATTGATGCTTGAGTTTTTGACCCAATGTACTAAGCCAGCTGACTGAACTTACCAGCTGAATCTCGGAAGGATGCATGCAACTGCCCTGCTTGACTCTGGCTGTGTATCTTTGTAGGCTGGAATGATGATGTTTCCACAGGCTTGCAATCAGGCTCTGAAAGCGACACTGGCAGTGACAGCGACAGCAGCAGAGGCAGCAGAGCAAGCAGCCAGGGCAGGGCGTCTGCTGTGCGGCTGGCAGCCCTCACCTGTCTTCAGCAGCTGGCCAAGGCTGACTGCCGGGCTTTGCACCCTTTCTGGATTGTGCTGCTGCCGATGTATAATCCCTTGCAGACCAAGTACCATGCAGCCACTCTCATGGATGCCATTGTGAGAGATCCTCTGCCCAAGGTATGCTGAGCTTGGTGACTTACTGTTACTGCTGGCTGTCTTGACACATCTCAGCGACAGTCTTCGACAGAGAAAGGCTTCAGTCACAATCTGACTGGGCTTAGGATTTGTTTCAACAGTCCTGTTTAACCAGGACTGGTGCAGCCGCAACTCACACTCTGCTGCTGAAATCTACGCGAGCATGCACTGCGCTGTCATGCTGCCAACGTCATGAAGCATCTATTGTCTGACTTCCGAAGCCCGCAGTGCACCTCATAGAACCACAGGACACACACCTTGTGCTTTTGCCACAGGTAAGGGCCTTGGCAGCTGCGGTGCTGAGCAGCATGTTGGAGGGACCAGCCCAAAAGGCTTACATCATCATTGCTGAGGCAAAGTCTGCAGCTCGGCCCCCTGTCAGGCATACCTCTTCCCTATTCTGCATGAAAGCATTATATTTGTCATGATTTCAGGGATGCCGTCATACACCACTCTTGTTAAACACAGTGGTGTTGAATAGCCGGTTGAACAGCGACAAGCACTCTGTACCCAGTCTCTGTGAGTTTTGAAGCCTTAACTGTTGTGAAAGGCTGTTCACCATTAAAGCTGCTGGCATGTCTTTACACTTGTGGATAGTAGTGATGTTGGTATGCAGGGGCTTCACCACTCTGTCCTCCACGCTTGGGCATCTTGTCATTGCTCTGCATGATGGCCTGCTGCATGCTATATCTAATGAGAGTCAGGTGCCTGCTCTGATGAACATGCTGAAGGCATTAGGGACCCTCATGCTGTCTGCAGCATATACGAGACTGCCTTCAGACTTGCTCATTAGGTGCATTGAGGTAAATCTGCATGCATTGTGTCTTCACATGTCTTGCTTGATGCCATGACAACTTGAAGGCCAAGCAGCAAGCACAGCTGCAATGCTTGTTTTCTTGCACCATCTGCTAGCTCTGACTTACAGACATGAAACTGACGGCTCCAGCTTTTCTGTAAATGTGTTTGCAGACAGCAGCACACTCTATTACTGTGTGCACATGGCATCAGGTAGCATGTTTCCTGGCTTGCTTGTACCTGCCCAAAACAAGCTTGACACCAGCCCACGCAAGTTTCTAGAGTCTGGCGCTTGCAATGAGCATTTCCTGAGCTGTTGTTTTTCAGATCATGCTGCACGCATGACACCAGCTCGTGCTGTCGACGTGTGCAGGCGCTCAGCAGGCGTCTCCAAAATGCACCTCAGAAGCTGACTGCAGCCTCTGCAGATGTCCACGCAGTGCAATCAGCAGCTTGTGCCTGTTTGGCAGCGGCCTTTGGAACAAAGGCCACATACCCATCTGTTTCAAATTGGCTGGGTGCACAGTCTACCGGCACATCAACCGCGGGCCAAGGCACCCTGCTCACAACCCTACTGGACTACAGCTTGACTGGTAACTCAACATCACGCCTCATTTCTGTACAAAAGAGTTGCCATTAAATCAGTATAGATTAGGGTGTTCTGAGCACCAAGGGAAGTAGCCACAGCTAGTCAATTGTGGGAAATTGGTGACGAAGGACCATTTGAGAGTTACATGGTCATCTCCTGCAGGCACTGATGTCTGCAGACAACATGCCAGATCTGCTTCTAGGCATCTGTGCTAGGTGTTGGCTATGCTCACTGTGCTGCCGACGGCCTGCAGTGTGGTCCTTCCATGCAAAACCCAAAGCAGTCGATGTGTCCTGCAGAGGGTGCAGGCTCAGTGGTGCTGAGGACGGAAGCCTTGAGCGCGTTATGTGGTCTGGCCAAGAACTACACTGCAGTTTTGACTTTGCACTGGGCACCAATCAGTCATGCTGTGGCGCACAATTTGCAGGCCAAGAAGCTGCAGAGCATTGAGGAGTCAGGCAGTAAACCTATGGCACCACGTGAGAGCTGTGCTTTCTGCTGACTTTGTGATGAATTTGCATCAATCTGTCACCTTGGTCTGATGTGCCACGCCAAGCTTCTGTGCTGTAATTGGCTGTCCTACAGGATGCTGACTGCTGTGATTGTGAAATCAAGCCTGTCCTGTCAAGGACAAGTGCTTTTGACTGGGACCATATTTGAGGTGCATGTGAGCTGTGCTCTGCTAGTTGCACCCATTCCTCAAGATTCCATTGCCTCCTGCTGCAAAACGCTCATGCTGAATATCAGCATGGTGCTTGGGAGTATCATGTCATGCATTGCAAGGCACTGACTTCTGCTCACCATTCACAGTTTGTCATGATTTGTCAGGAACAACAAGCTCGCCTCCTGAGACAGCACCAAATGCAGAAGCGAAGTGTGCACAACAAGCAGTCAGACTGCTCAGTGAGTACCTTACCGGTTGTCATAGGCAATCCAGTGCCAACAAAAGCACCTCCGTATCATTGGATGATGTCAGCTCTGGCCGCGGCAGCAAAGACACAAGGCGCTTGTCTGAAGGGCCATTGCCCAAGCAAAAGCAAGTCAGCTCTCAAGCTGAACATGGTCTGAATTCTCAGTCTGTCTCCTCAGCCTCAAGGGCAGCAGAGTGCAGAGTGCATGAGCAGCAGTGCTCAGTCATGTGGGCAGAGGCGTGTGATGAGCACTTCCCACAGGTGAGATTGGCTCCTCCCACAGAAAGGATCCCTCAACCCTGTCTATTTGTGGAGTTTTGGTCTTCATTGTCTGAGCTGACACGGTTGGCTGACAATATGAGACCAAGAGCACCTGAATCAGCACCTCCTCCAGTATTGCTGGTCTGAGTTACTTCATCACAGCAACACTTGGTCACTTGTGAACAGACAGCTGTCTCAGGTCACAGAATCATTGGCAAAGGCATGTCTCTTCAAAATTCCTAGTCTGCACACGGTAATGTGTATCTCTGTCATGCTACCACCACCACCACCACCACCACCTCCACCACCACCACCACACCACCACCACCACCACCACCACCATCACTGAACAGCCTTCTGTTCCAGGCGGTTGCACACAGCTCGCCGTTAGTGCGCTCTGCAGCACAGGCCAGCCTCGCAGATCTGCCCTGCGCCATCCTCCAGTCTTTCACTCTGGTTCAGCAAGGCAGGGTATGGCAGTGGGTCTGGCATGCTTGTCAGCATGATGAGGCAGCCGCTGTCAGAGCTGCTGCTGCCAAGTGCCTGGGCCATGTTGCAGGCAGTGTGCCTGTGCAAGAGTGCCAGTCAGGTCTGCTCATCAGACATCAAGCTATGCCATTCTAGCACGTGCTGGTGTACTGTGTGCATTGTGTGCTTAGGCAATGCTTGTGTAATGCAGTCATGGCAGCAATAGGCATGAGTGTAGACTGTACCCGAGTGCCCGTGGTCTGGGCTGAATGTTGATGTGCACAGCGTCTAACCTTGATTGATTTTGTTGCTGTGCAGATGTTTGCAGAAGCATTGGGGTGTTGTGTACAGCCATAGGTGACTCCACTCTGTCTGTGCGTGTGTCAGCTGCTTCAGCAGCAGCCAATGTAGCAGATGCTCTGCAGCAGCAACAGCGGCGGCTTGACCGCCAGATGACAGCACCCTTGTTAGAGCTTGCAACAGGTACACAGGGGCCTGTTCATACTAGTGTTAGAGGACCGTATGTTTCACAGTGTACATCTCAGGCTCAGAAATGCCAGGGAACCTGTACCAGGCATGTTTACTGTAGCATCGTAGGTCATGCTGAGCATCGGCGTGGACTGCGAGGCTGTACATACATTTTGCCCAACTGGGTTTCAGCCTCAGGGCTCATAAATTGAGCATGCTTTCTTGCAGTGAGTCTTGACATGCAATGATAATCTCAAAAAAGTTGCTGGACTGCTGCCAAAACCTTTGTTGCTGCATCAAGCCTTACTTACTTGCTTTCTGCACATGTCCTGGTGGTGTACAACAAATTCAGACGACATTTTAATTTGTTCATAAGCATACCACCCATGAAACACATTCTCTTCTGATTGTGATGGTATGTGCTGTTCAACACGTCCAATATGATGCTCTTGTGCTTGCAGCTGCCATGGCCGCTTGTCAAGACAACGACAAGGTTCAAGTCAATGGGATCCGAGCAATAGGCAACCTGCTGGCCATTCAGCAGCTACCGTCAGCTGTCTTCACCGCCAGCCACGCCACCAATAGCTGCAGCCAGTGGTGGGGTGAGGCCTGGCTTGATCAAGGCATCAGCTGTTTGCATACTAGCCTGGCTAGCAGCACTGAGAAGGTGCCCTGCTTATATCTGACATGCCTCCTGCGCTCACAGCGTCTGCTGCAATTGGTTTCAAGCACAGTATGCCGCAGAATCAGACGTTGCATGAGCATGTGTTGTTCCAGTGTTGCAGCCCAGCTATTGCATTTCGATGTTGCAGACCACTTGTTGCAGTGTGAACTGTCTGCCAATGGGCCCACTGTTGAAGTTGTGAGATTTCCCAAACCAGGTGCTTTTGACAGTCAAACAGATCTCACCTTGATGGCATTTTTTTGTGAACATGTTGGCCGGTGTGTTTGAAAAGGACTCCTGCTGCACTGCAGGTTCAGTGGAATGCATGCTATGCTACAGGCAATTTGCTCAAAAATGATGTAGCTGCAGCCCTAGCAGCCAAGCGTAGGCAGCTGCAGTCCCTGCTGTCTGTGTTGCTTGCATTGGTCAGAGACAGCCCCAATTACAAGGTGAGCATCGGCCAACTAGGGCTTCAGACGTGCATGCCCAGCTGGGCATGGCTCAAGCATGTTCCTCGAACTTGTGCTATGGTTGGGTGACAAAATCATCTTGGCGCTGCAGTCATCTAGTGCGCTACGCAAAATTTGTGTATCTTGTACAACAGCCTGATGTACGCTGCAACAGCTAAGGATCAGCACAAAGATTTGGTAATTAATGGAAAATATGCAACGGCACGCAGATACGCAGTCATGCTGCTGCTGCATTGGTGAGCTTGGGGCAAAGAGATTTGTATGAGGGGCTGTGGGAGGAAGCCCTGGGAATCTTCTGTGATGCAGCCGCTGATTTGGAAGGCAACAGAAGCCCGCTTGACAGGGATGTTACTGAGTCAGGTACGTTATCTTCATCATGAGGCAAGTCTGAGCGTAGCAGAAGCACAGAGTGCATGGAATTCAATTGACACCAGTTTGCACAAGCAGTCTCCATTGCACTTTTGCCGCATACAGTATCATATGCTGTGCACAATGTGCAGATGTCTTGCAGAATGAACGACAGTGACAGTCTGCAGTGTGCCCATGCAGGCAAAAATTACCAGTTCAAAGACGTGCTGCAGCAGCAGCTCAAAGCAGGCATGCAGTCTCTTCTGACATTCGCTACCTCAGCAGACAAATCAACAGCAGCGTATTCCACCTCTATTCTGGTGTTGCAAAACCTGGTGATGATGTCATCTGCATTGCAGTGACGAGTGGTATGATGCTGGCTGTATCTGAGCTTGTGCATGCATTGGAGCAGCTGGTACACCTGGGAATCTGATGTGCTCTTAGATGCCGACCAATGAACACAGGCATGGCCAGCCTTTGAATGCTGTGCATAACAAACAAGTTACGCAATGCAGGAGCCCAATCGTCGAATGAACCAGGGAATAGTTTCCCAGTCTATTTTGTCAATGGATAGTTCTGAAGACAACAGGTGTGACTGGATCACGTTTGTGGCATCAAGTCATCAGCGTTTGCACACGTCAAGCCCAACAGGGCACGTTTGACAGAATAGGCAATGTCTGCATTTCCAACTTTCCTGTGCTGGCACTACCTGAGGGGTCCATACGCCTTCCCAGAAGTCTATATGTTGTTTTAATCTGAAAACAACCCATGCATGATCATACTCGTAGTTTGTCTCTCCCAGCACTTCGCTATCTGCCTGCCAGATGTAACAAACTTTGACGTGTGTGCTGCTCTGTGGCATGTTTGATATCTGCTGCTGCAGCTGCTCCGCTATTAATGTCAATGTTGTTGGCTGAGCACCATCTGGGAGCACTCCCATGGCTTTTGCATGCTGCTGCACTGTATCTGACAAGGGCCGCATCAGATCAAGATGTAGCAGGTGGAAGAACTTTGTCAATTGGGCCAGACTGCAGGTCTTTGGCAACAATTCTAACAACAGCTTATAGGTCATGACCTGCACAATGGATACTGTGTGAGCCATGACATCAATGCTGTCAGACTGCAGCATATCATTGCTAGACAGCACATGCTGTACATCTGCACACACATTTGGCTTTGCATGCCTGGCAGAGCAAGTACACACGCAGCCTGGCAAGGAAGCAAGATACACTTCACTGCAGCGGAGCTTCTGCAACTATGTATTGTGGTGCATACTAGCTGCTCAGTAGGCAGCCATGACAAGAGGCCTGCTACCTGCAACTTGGCTGTCTGTTGTTGAGCCAACATGGGCAATGAAGGTTTGCGACGCGTTTTGTGCTCAACCACTCTGATTTGTCCGTTATCATCCAACTCCAGCTGATCAATGATGCCACGCACCCACTGTCCCTGTATCTACAACCTCTCTGTCCGCGTCCTACTGTTTTACAGACTGTGCATCCAGATTAGTCACCATACTTCACCATACTAAGAGGGGTTGCTTTTTGCAAAACATAGAGACTTAACTGAGCAATACTCTGATGTGGGCTGCATGTCTGCTCTGACGACATGCAGGAAGTGCAGCACCTATTTGAAGACTGTTAGGAAGACTTCACCTGTACATTGCCCCAGATGTACATCTCTCGGGTGACCCCTTCCACTCGCAGCTGATGCAAGCCTGTCATCATGTCCACAAGGCGTACTGCCCATCCATCCTCCACAGTGCTGACTGCCACCTCTACTGCCTGTCACAACAATGCACAATGGTGACTGCAGATAGAGATTAAACTATCTTTTCTTGCCACAGCAAACATATACCGTAGACAGCTCTGCTTCCAAGGCTGCATGCACTGCTGTTCCGGCTGTCATGGCTTCTGTCTCTGTCACTTCCTAAACAGTCAGCAGCGCTGGTGATGTCCTGAAGTGAGGTAAGAATTTACAAGCAGGACCACAGCAAGCAGAGAGATTACCTTTGGCAGGCGCGCACTGAGTGTGAAAGCAACTTGTTGTTGACACCATTCAGCACTTGTGATATCTGTCACTCTCAGTCCTCCAGGGCGATATTTCGCACGCCTGTTGACTTTGACTCCAAAGTCTTCGAGGTCAGGCAGGCTGTCTTCTGCAATAGAGGCAACTGCCTGGTCGACTGCTGCGTTTGGCTGATCAGGTGCCCCAGGATACTGCTGCACAAGAGCTTCAGGCTGTAAAGCCCTGCTAAGAGAGCGATCAACTCTTTGTTGCTCGGCGGAGATCACAGCCTGTTCCCACAAAGCATACTCGTCGTCGGGTAATACTTCGACCTCAATAGTCGCATTCATGTTTGACTTTGCAACCGCAGCTGAGCTGCATGTTCAGCCGCTTGACGAGTGGCAGCGACAAGCAACTTAAGAGTTTTGATCTTCCAGACTGTGGACTGCACATTCACTTTGGCCTGAAGCGCAGCATCCAAAGCACGTCCAGTTAGGTCGCACCCCTGTGCGATTAGTCACCTGAATGGCAAAGACACGAAGCAAGTCACGGAGAAAGCTGACATGGCAGAGCCCGTTGAGATTGCCTCGTTGTGAGCGCAGCAGTATCCGTGTCGTCGAACTTCTTGTTTTGTCGATTCAATTTTGCGTCGCTAAGGTTACATCTGGAATTTTGCTTCGGGGCACCTCGCTCATAGTGATACGAGATCTGCTGGATCTGGGTGTGCAGAGCAAGCATTCAGCATTCACGTCCAAGTCGACACGGCGGCATTTAAAACTGTGTTGACAAGCGCATCTCGGTCGAACCTCTGCGCACGACGGAATGACGCCAAGCAGGCGTGATGCCTCTACGAGGTCTGAAGACCCGTTTCCGTTGGCAGGTCTGAACCGAAGGTAGGCCGCTGGCCGGTGTCGGAATGGCTTTCCGGCTGAAAAGTTGCGTTACGTCCATGCTTGATGGGTCGGTACAGGTTGCCGAAGAGCTCAGTTGGCTGTAGGGTCGAGCGAGGGGTACAAACGTGCGTCAAGCCTAAGGCCTTATCGTCCTGTCTCTACAACGCTGCCAACAGGCGCGTCACTAGACTTCAGGAGCAGGTGAGAAGGTCTTCATTCAGGATCATAATGACACGAAGCGATCGTTGCACAGGCACAAACGATCAGTCCACAAGCAGAGCTCACAACCGTTTCCCTACCTTGGTATGTTAACTATAGGTCGAGCGACTGCAGCAGCGCAATGTCGAAATGGAAGATGAGCACAGGCTTGCCCGTCAAAGTTTCCAGAACCGCTTTCAGCAGCTGCACGAGTCCTGGCAGGACTGCTTTGACAGGCACCAGCACTCTTGGTCACAGCAGAAGGCACAGGCTGAGGTGCTTGTCTGCGCTTGCATCACTACCCATGCTGGACAGACTATGTGATAGCAGCTGACCACAGTTATTATATGAGCACAGTGACCATTCTACAGTATCTGGCAGTGCATGAAATTTGCTGCTTTGCAGGCCATGTGGACTGAGGAAAGACATCAGCTGTTAGCTGAGACTGCACATCTGACACAAGTCATTGCAGGACAGCCCAGCAAAGGTACATAGCCTCGCAAATTATTGCTGTGCCATTGGTCAACTTCATGTTCACGTACGGCTTTGCTGCTGAGTCAAAGCGTGCCTCAAATCACAAGTCTTTGGCAATGATTGTCACTGTAAGGCTGCTACTCTGCACAATGTCCAGCACAAGCTGTATCTTGATGTGATCTCTTGCCCTGTATTGTTGCTGCTGTCCAACTTTGGGTCAACAGACACACAATGCCTCTTCTTCAGGTCCAGTGTGCCTTGGCATCCCTCCACTGCCCACATTGACGGTGACATTCTGTGCGTACTATTCATCAATCATCTGTTTGTGCAGCTCTCAACCAGTGCAAAGTAGCACCTGCGGTCCATCTTATAGTGCTCAGTGTCTGCAGAACTTATGGAGGATGCAGCAGTACAAGCTGGCATTACAAGTGGCAGGTCTCGGTCCTCTCAGACACCCCGCCTGAGCACCCCTCGCCCCACCACAAGCAGCAGTGATGGCATCTGGGACCTGCTACGCACACAGTCACTGCCATCTGATTCTCAGGAGTGGTTAACCGCATTAGTAAGCAACAGGTCCTCAACTGCCGAGTTTGGGGATGCAGCTGCAGAGTATGCTTTGACGGTGAGCTCACAGTCGAGACTTTGTACGTGCATAATGCCACGTCATCAAAAGTATGTCAACAAAAGCATCATGGTGGACCAGGTGTACACATGGATGGAACTTGTCTCATGTGATGTTGGAGGGAGGCATTCTGTGGCATAATTGGCGTTTCTGTTCACAACCAGGCAATGCATAGTTGTTTCTTTGTTCATTATGCTGGTTTCTTTGGTTCATGTCTAATGTATCAGTGTGTGTTGTCTGCAGGTAGCACAGGCACCTGGTGATCATCATGCAGCAGCCAACAGATTTGCAAGGGCAGCTGCCCTTCATGCTCAGGGCATGTCACAGACAGGCCCTGCTCTTTCAGACTCTGGTCTGTCATCTGCCTCATCTGATGCGTCATCCCTTGCAGAGGACGCATTCAGCTTCTTCATGCCCCTGCGCGAGGAGAGCGATAAGTTGGCGGGAAAGACAGAGAAGGCGCCAGTCCCTGATCAGTCATGGTGGGAGGAGTTTGGCGAGTGGGAAAGCGCTTCCAATGTGAGTCACCTACATGCGCTCCAGGCAGTGACTAATGCAACACAGCCTAGGCTGCTGATTGATGATCATATTGTCAGATTGCCAGTTGCAAGACCAGCAGCCAAGCTATCATATGACTCATTCCCTCAACTGAGCAACCTGATCCAGCGCTCACTCTGTGAGGATGAGGAGTATGCTTACAGCTCTAGGGCTCTTGGACCTCTGCCTGATTGGGGAGTTATCAGTGAGGTATGGGTGCTTGCCAGGCTGTCAATGCACATGATGCATGTGACAGCAACATTGCAGTAGGCTCATTTGTCATACAAGTATTGAAAGCTGCTCAGTATGGCTGCAAGGTCTGCCTAGGTACTTACAGACAGACTCGACTGCGTTAAACTGCTTGTGTTTAAAAACCTGCAGCAGCCTGTCTTGGCATCAGCTCGTGCCATCCTGACAAGGTGACACAAACCAAGCATGAGTACCAGTTTGTTGTACATGCATCACGCCTAAGGAGGACTTGTGATGCAGCTGTGCCTCACCTTGCATATGAAGTCATTCAGAAAAAATATACTTTTGTGCAGGTGTCAAAGCCAACACTGAGCGTTGAGTCAATGGCTACAGCCTTTGCTGGTGGCAGGTACAGCCCCTTTGAGGAAGAGGCTGATGACGAGAACATCTGGCACAGCTTGTGCCAGCCTGCTGCTAGGACTCAGGTCCCTAGGCAGGCTGATGGCAAGCGTGCATTTGAGGTCAGTCACCACTCATGCACGACACACACACATATATGTTTTGTTATGGGCTGATGGCATACAGTGTGCTGCTGCCACGTACACTGCATGCCACTGTTAGCAAGGTGTATCTTGCCAAGTATGCCAGGCCGCATGTGCAATGCTGCCAGTCCACCAAGTATGCTGTTTGCTGATGACTTTCAGTAGCAGAGTTGACAAAACACAGATAACCTGTGCATAGCCATCTCTGCAGTTATGCCAGCTATGTAGAACACACAGTTCTAGGCAAATGTGTTCAAGCAGACAGCAACTGCACAAGTTCAGCATGAGATATTCTCCACAGTACTTCACAACCTTTTGCCTCTTCTGCAGGAGTCTGAGGAGCTGCATGCTGACCCCAAGGTGCAGAAGGCCAGATTCCCATCACCCTCCTCCAACCCCTGGGGCCTGCAGGAATCTGAGGAGGTGTCAATCAGCATCCCCACTCTGATTCATCCCAAGTTCCCAGCACCCCCCAGCAACCCCTGGGGCCTGCAAGACTTTGCCCTTCCAGTGATGGGCATCTCCTTTCCCCCAAGTGGCAAGGCCAACCTGACCTATACACCAGTTGAGGCCTTTCAGCCTCTGCCACTAGTAAGCCCCTCGACTGATGCCCGGCAGCTCCTGTTGTATAGACAGGCATTGCTTTCTGTCTGTCTCTCATCATGTACTTACGTGTGCATTCTTCCAGTGTATTGATGCTGTCGTAACCTGAGTCACCAACCCACATGGTGTCAAACACAGTGTGCTTGTGCATCAAATGCATCAGATACCCCACAGAGGGTGTGTTTTAGGTGTGATCATGCGCTGCGGCTGTGCCTGATGCTGGCACTCATTGTATTGATGGTCTACCACATGTTGCGACCAAGGCGTAGTATGTCAGTATGCAGCAAAGCTAACCAGCTGGGCCAGCCTGCCATGACATCAAGCAGGACATTCATCACCTCTTTGTGGTTGGGAACAGCCCACCTGCAGTACAGTTCATCTTAGCATTGCTCATGCGCTTGCTCTGAGAAGCAATAGGCCTGCCTCACAAAAGAGCCAAACAGGCGTCTTTTGGCACATCAAGCAACTCTGCACCTTGGTGATCTCAAAGAAGCGCCAAAGAAACTTCAGTGAGACCATTTGGCGCTCTTTGAGTTGATCAAGCAAGAGTTGCTTGGTGTGTCAAAAGACGCCTGTCTGGCTCTTTGCGAGGCCGGCCTATTGCTGCTGATGACCAGCGCATGAACCATGCTGAGATGAAGTAGACTGCAGGTCATGTCTTGAGAAGAGGTGATACTTTTCCTGCTGAGTTCCATGATTGACTCAGCTGGTGATTGCTGAGCCTGTATGTGGCACTCAAATGTGATTTGACGACAGTCTCTGCCAAGCAATAAAGATCAGCATGTTACCTCTGAGGCTTGAAACTGTGGCCTGTCTAGTGTCAAACCGTTAACAGTAACAGCTGGCCAAACAACACCTTGCTGAAATGCATCTCTGCTCTCTGCAGACCCCAGCGCACATCGATGCACCTACCAAGCTGGATAGCAACTTCTTCAGTGCAACCACCGGCTTCCCAGTCACCTTCAATGAGGACTGCAGTGATGACTCAACTCCCATGATTGAGGTGATGGACATGTCTGCTGGTGACCTGGTTAGTGTGGGAGGTCCAAGTGTCTGTCCGTGGGATGGTACCAGCAGCATGACTCAGCACAGCACACCTAGCTTCCCCAGGTCTTCCTTGGAAGAGCGCTTTGCTGCTGACCTGGATGCTGACAGCACGGCACAGCATGAGCGTTTGGCAGCCACAGAGCAAGCTTCTCAGACCAGTGTTGAGCCCCCCTCAGAGCAAAGCATGCAAAGCAGGCATGCTGCAGATTCAAACGGCAGCTTGCTGAGCATGCACAGTGTGGGGCAGAAGCGGTACCTGGCAACGCTAGATGAGCTGGCAGGATTGCTTCTGCCACAGAGCTGCCGTGTGGCGGCTAGAGTTTCCACCAAGCTACCCCCCCTTGACCACGACCCTATGCTACCCCCCTTACCCGAAGGGTTTGTCCTTCCCCCTGAGATGCACCCTGTGGTGGGATCCTACACCTCCACAAAGGCCAAGACAGCAACCACAGGAAGCCAGACAGCACCTGCCTGGTCAGCACCTTCAGCACAGGTCACAGCAGGGCAGGTGAAGAATGACAGCCATGTGCAAGGAGGCAGAGAGGGAGGTGGTAAGTGGCTACACCTCAGGCAGGGTCCCCCAGCATCAAAAGCTAGGTGAGCAACTATGTGTTATGCCAAATCACATCGGCGAGCATACTGCTGCATACATGCAAAGTGGCATGAGACTTTATCCTTAGGGTGCCTGTAGACATACACACGAGCCAGTACAGGCGTGCATGTAGATGTTAGTCAACATGCACACACTTTCTTTGCAAGGGAATACCTTTGCATGATAGTGTGAAAAATGTGACTGACTCATGGGAACACTGGAAGCAACAATCACAAGGCTGACAACTGCTTCTATGTGTGATGACCAGTTGAACAATGTTTACAGGCAAAACGGAGATATGCTACAACGCGCAGCAGCCAGTATGAACATGACCTCACAGGACCTGCTAGCCCCAACTCCCATGACCAACTTACTCAGGGACGTCATGTCACTCACTGACAGCAGCTCAGCATTGCAGCAGGAGCCCTTATCAACATTCACCACAAGGTGATGACTCAGATTCACAAGCTGTGAGCGACCTG
>JAABUO010002369.1_pt1 | contig 23052 bp, 9 predicted proteins | sample 5559291 | NCBI WGS metagenome assembly JAABUO01 (sample SAMN10711878, study PRJNA513372) | rock metagenome | isolation source: Antarctica rocks | place: Antarctica: Victoria Land, Finger Mt sud
ACCAAGCTCTTGAGCAGCTTGCACTAGGGCCTTCTCGTCAGGTGATGCCGCCTGGTAGTCGATCTTCCCATGCTTACATCTCTCTGGTACACAGGTATGGCACAAGGCTAGGGAGAGTAAGAACAGCTGGACCTTTCTGGCGAAAAGCGTATGTGGTCTATGCTGTAAATACTGTAGCAGTTGGTCTGTTCGAAGCCCAGGGTGAGACCGATTCAGCCAGGCAGAAGGCCTTCCCCGCAAACCGTTGAGGCTATTGTAGTGCAAATGTGAGCTAGGATATGTCTCTCCAGATCCAGAGATGACATCTGATGTTTTCGGCACGTTACTGCACGTAGAAACCCCGCTGTTACGTTTCACGGGCTTCTTGCCTTTACTGAGCCTTTTTTGAATAGTAGGCCTACTGGCAGCTTCCGTGAGCGCCTCTTCCCGTAAATCCGAATCATGAAGCCAAGCGGTCCCTGCAACACTCATCTTTCGGAACCGCATTGAATTGTCCGTCAGGGTGCCGGTCTTATCAGAAAAGATGTAGCTGACCTGACCCAGCTCTTCGTTGATTGTCGATGTCCTGGATTCCATGGGTGTATTTGAATCCTCATCGTACATATCGATATCATTCATGAAAAGCATTTGGAAGAATTTGACAATCTCCAGACTGACATAGAGCGAGAGGGGAATCATTGTGTTGAATAATATAATAAATGAAGTAAGGATTGGAAAGAAAGCAACTTTGGCATTAACGATGTACCAAGATTTCTCTTCCGTTTCTTCTTGCCAGATCTGATATGCCACAGTGTTGAAGATCGCCAGGAGAAGGACGAATATGACAATGATAACTACGACCTTGTTAACCACACTCTGTAGCGCTGGGGCTTTTATGCGGGGATTTTTTGTGGCGTTCATTCTGATCTTGCATTCTTCGCCGGTGTATATGACTAGACCGTAAGCTTCAGTAGTGTTTCTTAGCACGCTTCCCCTGTAGATGATCTCGTTGTTGGTCAACGGAAGTGTTTCATGCCCAACAGTAAGTTTTCCCTCAAAGCTATACAGATTCAGATTCGGATCCTCAACAACCACGTGAGCGTTGTTTCGAATGATCTCATCAACGGATTTGCAAGTCCTAGCTAAGATTGGTGAAGCTTGCTTGCTTTTCAGATTGGTTTCACCATCCAGAGCCATAGTTTCGATATACGCAATGCCGTTAGATCCTTTTGCTTGGAGAATAACAAGATCCGTTGGAGCGGCTTCGTCGCGCTCCAGCTTGACTACATCCCCAACGTGGATATCCTTCCACTTTGTCTTTCCCCAATTGTCTGAGTCGGACTCCACCGAGGAGATTTCACTGCTGCTGCCAGAATTTACCAAGTCAGTTTTACTGGCGTGCAGAACAGAAGCAGTACTAGTGTTTTCAGCCTTATCTAATTTATAGCGTCGCAGATCGTCGTAGCCTTCCTTGGCCATGGATAGCGTAACAAAGAACAGCAGAGGTACGATAGTGGTGTATGTACCTGTCGTACTTAAACCGGGTATCAATTGGAGTATAGAAACGCAGAGAAAGTAGAAATTGGCTAATTTGGAAAATTGGGCGTACAACTGACGAGGCAGAAAGTTCCACAACGTGTAACGACTTGACCGTATTGTGTTATCGATATAAGATCTCCCAGTTCGTTCGTCTATGACTCCGTGGCTTCCGCTTGCATTGATGTCCAGATGTCTTCCATCTTTAGAAGGGCGTATCTCGTTGATTCGAAGAATTCTTCTATGAATATCTCGAAAAAACGTCCTTGTTTTTATTAGAACACTGATATGAGCCGCCCGATCCTTCAGCCATGTCTCATAATGTGGTAGCGACGTAGCTTGTCGCGTTCCCTTCCCTGAACCTGGAGTTGCGCCTCTTGCTTCGAACCCCTGTAAAATTGGAGAGATCGTGGCTGCTACCTGGGTCTTGTTACTGGGCTCATGGAAATCAATTGCTTGTGGAAATGGATTTTGCACACGAGGGATGCCTGGGGGCTGTAATTCAAGGACTGATTCACCGCCAGGAGATCGCTCATGGACGTTAGGAGTAAATAGCGACCTGCGGAGTGAGAACGTACGATCTCTAGATCCGGCTGATCGGGGTGACGGAAGTGACGATATAGTGGAGGGCGCTGTTCCTGGTGAGCTTGGTGGGGCAAAGCGTATGGACCTGGAGGGGCTCCCAGCTCTTGCACTTGGCCCACCCGTCGAAACGCTTGTATTAAGTGACAAGTTCGGAATTGTTGAAACCTGACTAGATCTATCATTCTCTTGACGGTGGGTATTACTATCCGAATCTGTTCGAGGTGCCCCCTCATCCATCCCTCTAGCTATGCCTAGGCACTTCCTTGTAACCGATTCATTGCTGACTGCAATGGAATTGGAAGCAGTAGGGTAGTCCACCAATTCATCCCTTCCTCGTAGATTCTGCGCTTCACGGCCTCGAGCATCAGCTATTATAGCTTGGTTTTCGTTGCGGTCTGTTGACTGCCTTTGACGAGGATTACTCCCGCTATAAGGTCGATCATGATGGCTCTTGGACATTTTTAATCGGTCGCAGCTTCATTGGTATTGTTACTTGGTTCAATTTCCTATAAGTATTTCATGGAGATCATAGGTATGGTAATTGTTGCCGTGGTTTCTGAGGCTTGCGTATGCACATCTCAATTGCAGCGAATTTAGGGAGGCAGCCAGACGCCAAGGGTATAGAAAACGCTCAATGAGGGAAATCCGGATGCTAGAAACTGTAAACCTCCCTTAAGACCATCGAGATCCGCCGGTAACAAGTATATGCAGACGGTATTGGGTATCCGTACAGAGGTACCATGGTCTTTGTTGCGAGGATTAAGGTATTCTATGTTTAGACGCCGCTGACGCTTTGGTACTGCATCTGATCCGCTCAAGTATTAAGTCATGTGATTAACGGTGAACAAAGTCCAACTGCTGATCCATTAGTTCAAGAACTACCTACGTGTTTTTTAAAAGTGTACGCAGCCTCCGGTGTAATAATGTTTACTACTGAATCCAGTGTTACGAGTAATACGAATGTAGGATATGATAACAGCTCATATATCCGTCAATTTCTATCATTAAGTCTGGCAAAAGGCACCAAAGGCACTGGACTCTGGAGCAGAACATGCTCAAATTGTGAGACTATCCAAAGGCTGCAGGTTTGTAATAGCTGACAGAAAATGCCTTGTGGGCTTGCGAGAAAAGACGCTTCCACCCCCTGTATCGTACACTGAATGACCCAATCAACCAGATAGGAAGTATGCAGATTAGCTATTGTCCAGACGCCGACATTAAAACATTGAAGTGTGGATTAAGCGCGAGTAGCGGTAAGTCCAGGGTGACGAACAGTCAGAATCCTCTTCGTTCAAAGGTTGGAAACCCCTTTCCTTTCCCCACCCCCAAAACCCCATGTTGCCTGGTGAAAGTCCCCCACAAACGCCCCCCCTACCTGCCCTATACCCCAATATCTTGCGATATCTGGAAGAAAGCGTTACCTAGTTGCACACTGATTATTCGGCTACATCCCCACATTTTCAGGGCTTAGGCTCGACGGGTCGATCGTGCCAAACGAGACCATGTTTTGCAAGTCCATTTCCTCGCTCGAAGACTCTTCTTGCATGTGAATTCCCTTGCCTTGCTCATCAACACCAGGTGAGTGCATAGGCAGGTTCAAGTTTTGCTTAGAGTACATTTCGCTGAGCATATATCGGTCGTCAGATATCGTCGAGTGCTGATCCTGTGCCATTGACAAGAATTCAGCCGACGGGCTTCGGTGCATATTGTTCATGGGAGGAGATTGATCAGCAATGATAGGATCGCCGTGGTGACCAGAGAAGGCCGATAGTGGCGAGACCGAAGGGTGAATCATGTTCGGATGCTCGACCATGGGTGAGAGGAATGGTAAGCTGTACGGCGCATTATAGTTGTTGGCGGGCATGGCATCCACATGGGGAGCTGATGTGTAGAATGATGGGCTAGCATAGTCGGATGGAGAATTTGTTGTCGCCGCAGACAGAGGGTAGGGTCGATAGTCCAAACCATAGCCGGAAGTGGTGTCAATGTGTAGGTTCGGCCCAAGAGGACCAAGGTTGTTATTGCGATGTTGAGGTATAGGTGCGTAAATACTTGCGTCATTCATATTCGTTGACGGATGTTGGATGTGAAAAGATGGCATTGGCGACCCGAACATTGAAAAGTCGATTGCTGCTGGGACTGATCTGCTACGAGTACGCTTATGGCCACGGGGGCCCGCATGTAGGTTTGTTCCAAAAGGATTCTCTTGGAACATAGCCAGGTGTGGATGTGGCATTTGATTCGGTTGGGATGCTGGCCGAGGGATGATGGGCGAAATTGGTGCAGTCACCCCCAATGATTGTGGATCATACCGGGTGTGTCTGTGCTGGAATGACTCTAGAGCGACGAGCTTTGCAAGCTGGCTAGCTAGCACTCTCGGGTGACCGCCAAGATGATGCACCATGATCTGGGATGCTTGTTGCTCCTCCGTGAAGTCGCCACATTGATGAAAGCCACCAGTACCAGACGAATCCATGAAGAAGTCTGGTGGTCGATTCAGCTCCACCAGAAGCCCACGAGGTCGGGAAGACATGCCATTGCAATCCTCAGGTTGATCCCCGTTTTCTAGAGTGATGCTCTTAATGTAAGAAAACGGGTATTCGATCTTGTAGCCAGCGGAGTCGTTATTTATGTAATAAGTAAGGCAGGCCTTGTCAGGCGCATAGAAGATAACAAGATCCATAGCGTTCTGACCGACGCGACGCCATGTGCCGATGCTCAACGATTTGCAAGTGAAGTGATGAATAACTTTATAGCTATTAGCAGTTCCCATATCCCAATTATTTCCAATAAACTACTCACCGACTTTGCTTGGAGTGCTAGATTCTGTGTTCAAGAGCATCCCATTATCACCATAAGCGCTCATCGTACTCGAGCGGCCAAGGAATTCTCTTGCGAGTGGTTTCCCACTTTCCATGGCCTGCATAGCAAGATACTGACGCATCGATTCCGGGATGGCATCGCAATCCTCTCCGGACTCGATGCTCTTCTTAGCAAGCAATTTTATCTTTGCGCGTCTACAATCCCCTATTAGCCCTGGCGTTTCTCTTTGCACCTCCACTGCCAGAGGTACGCACCTGTTCTGGAACCATATCTGGACAGACCGTTCGGTCATGCTGATATCCTGCGCTATACGCTCGCGTACCGCTGCGGTAGGTGTGGGGTGTTTATTGAACTCGACTTCCAGCGTGACCAACTGATCTTGTGTGGCTCTTTGGCGTTTTTGATTTTTCTGTTGCTGCGTAAGGGTGCTTTTTCGAGGTGGTCGACGGGAGTTGATCGTGCTAGCGTTGGCAGAATTACTTGGTGATGGAGTTGAAGTCGACATAATGTCGAGAGCAGTTGGAGATTGCATTATCGAGACTGTAGTGTTTGTATGATGTAGTACAGTGCCCTTGTTGATACTACAAGGTGCGAAGAATCTATGTTGAAGGATGGTTCAAATCCGCGTGAGGTAGTGTTGTAAAAGGGCTTTGTCTCGGAAATCGCGGGTCAACAAGGTCGGTGTTAAGTGAATGTATCTCTTCGCAGAGCTGGCTGAGAAGAAAGATTGCTTTGGTCAAATCCTGGATTAGTTGATGCTTTACCGGAGCAGGGTAGGGAGCTAAGATGTTAGACTTGTGGAGGCTTAGATCTCGAAGAAAAGAAAAAATAAGGTAGTGGTCAAAGATGAAAAATTAGCAAGGCAGCCAAAGGAGTGATATGGAACCGAAAGGAGTGACGGTATCCGTGGGGCAAAAAAATGAATTAGCAAAAGAAAAAGAACGTGGTGAGCGTCGTGGAGTCGACGACAACAGTGGCTGGAACAATTTGTTGATGATGGGTGAATCGAGGGAAGGGAAGTCAGATTATTCGTAGTCAAGAGGGGAAGAGGAACCTGAAGCCCCTGACCACGGCACTAGGCAGGGATCTCGGCAGAAGCGCGGACACATCGATTTCGCATATAGATTTAGACTTTACCCAGTTTGGAGGTGAGGAGTGAGAAATCATGCAGCTCCGAAGGATTGATATTGAACCCGAATATGTACGTGCCCAGGCCTCTCGACCTGATCCGATCTAGCAAGTGAGCCCGCCGCTTTTTGGGTGAGCAGCGTCACGTACACTCACCCCGGCTCACCTAGTCGAGGTGAGCCGTGAGGTCCCCTAGGGACCTAAATAAACTCCCACATCTCCATCATCCCTACCCTCGATGCGAGAATTGTCAAGTTTTAACGACGACACGATCCAAGGCAGTGCTACGATACCGCAGTGCCCGATAGCGCCGTACTGGCCAGCCCTACCCCTATATAGGGGCAGCGCGTCCCCCCTCGAGCGATAATCGTCATATCCTCTTCATCCTCCCTCCTACCGCTCGTCTTGTACTATTAAAGGCATTCGTCAGTCAGATCTTCCTCTATCCGTGCCCCCCACTTTCACTCGTTCCTCGTTTAGTGCTCGGCAGCCATGCGCCACTTTCAGTCATACACCACTAGAAGGGTTCACCTAGCTACGGGACAAACCTAGCAACGGGACAGCCCTATAGGGCTGAAAATTTATATTTCATATTCTATTGATATAATTCTTTAACATATCAGCAAAACGATGGCAGCCACCCCCTTCACCCCCTTCATGTCCTTCATATCTTCTGAAGATATAGAACTTTCACAGAAAGAGCGCATAACGCTTGCTCACGCTCGTTGAAACGAGGCTTCAGCAGTTAACAAAAATCTTTCTTAAGCAAAATTAGCTCGTTAATATGAAATATTAACTAGTACTCTTTAAAGTCGAATTAATGATTAAAAGACTGCTACTGCACGCAATTAACAATTTTAAAGACTTAGTCCCGAAGAAGAAGCAGCTATACTTAACTAAATTTTACGTCTTCAGATCTGAGACTGATCTTCTCGTGTAAAGCAAGTACGTTTAATAACTAACGAATTATTAATAAAAAAGAATAATAATAAGCTAGTCGAAGTTAATTAATCTTAAAAGTTTCTGAAACGTCATTCGCAAATTAAAACAGTATATATTTCTTCGCTTAATAAAGAGCGTGCTATGACTCAGAATCACGATATTTTAGCTGACTAATTTAATCTCTTTTAGAGTTTAAAAGAAAAGCATGAAATAAAGATAAAAGATATTTATAACATGAACGAAAAGAAGTTCATGCAGAGAATTATTATTGAGCTTCGAGTCATGATTTTTAAGTACGAAAAGAAGACTTATATAACTTAATGTAATAATCGAAAGTGAGTCTCATTAATTAAATATATATTTATGAATGAAAGAGTCTTAAAGCCGTAAATTATCTTTAAAGAAAAATTACAGAAGAAGATCTGATACGAAGTACTTAAAGAAGATCATATTACTTTAAGCGAGAATGACTGAATCAATAACGAATTAAGCCTTGCCTGAATTTAGAAATGCTTTAATTCAGAAATTAAAATCTGTTAAAAAGACGAATATCGAATGCTACTAATCGATGATCATGCTTCTCATATTATTACTTAAGTAATTAATTATTATATTAGTCAGAAAATCGTTTTACTATATCTTTTAACTCACATTATTCATTTACTTTAATTACTTAATGTTAAAGTCTTTACTTCATTAATTACTGCGTATAAGACTCATGTTCAGCGAGTTACTCGACTTAAAGACAGTTACTTAATTAATAAAACGAACTTTCTGAAGCTGTATTAACAGACTCGACATGAAGCAATTACATTACTAAATATTAAAAAGACATGAACAGCTACAGATCTTCTATTATTTAGCTCAGTTTTAGTACTTCAGCACTTTTCTTCTGTTAAGAAACTAGAGCAATCACAGTAATACAACATTATTATACGTTTAACTACGTCTTTCGAAGTTACAGTTACATATATTAATTTTAACAAAGGTTTAGAAATCGTTTTAACATTTACAAATATCTCTTAAGTATAGCAGCTTATTAAACAAGCAATAAAAGAAACAGCTTTTAGTCAGATTCTTTAAAAGATGAGTAAAGCAGTAATACGAGTAATGATGAAATTTACTATTCAGAATGTTATTAATCTGAAACTTCTGAAACTTAATAAAAGAAAGAAATAAAAGAATAATCGAATCGAGAATAATTACGATATTATAAAAGTTATGAATTAAAAGATTATTAATGAAAAAAGAAAGAATTAACGAACAAAGATATAATAAAAGAAGATTAGTTTTCTATTACGTTTAAATTCTGAGCTCTTTACTTTAAAACCTTTCTTTATTCGAAATCGAGCTGTCGTAATCTTAGCTTAACAAATAAAGCTGTAAAATAAAGAGATTAATGATCTTTTACGTTTAAATTTTAAGCTGTTCACTTTAACATTAATGACAGCAAGCTCTAGGCAAAAGAAGCAGCTGATAGTTAAACTAAGAATTAAGCAGAATTAAAAGTAGAAGCACGAGCAGAAGCACGAGTAAAAGCACGAGCAAAAGCACGAGCAAAAGCACGAGCAGAAGTAAAGAAATAACAAAATATTTATAAATGATTAATTAAAGCGAGGCATGCGTATCAGAAGAGTCTTAAAGAGGTTATATTAGCTACGTAGTTTACCTAAAACGAATCGTTAAAGCAATAGAATATGAAATATGAATTTTCAGCCCTATAGGGCTGTCCCGTTGCTAGGTTTGTCTCGTAGCTAGGTGAACCCTTTTAAATTTAACTATTTTTAATTCATCATCTTTAAAAATCGATTAAAATTTAACATCATGACTTTTATATACGCTTTAATCGAAGATTGAATTTAAAAGGCTATTAACGTTATAAACACGTGTGAAAATTCTAATCGAGCTTAAATTGCGCGCGATTTTCGTGTTTTATATAACAGGCTTCGTTCTAAACTACGAGATTATTAATTTAAGACAGCAATACGAGAACTGCATAACAGAGCTTTAAAACTCGATCAGAAGTCAGCTTTACGATAATATTTAATTATAGTAAATTAGTTAAGCCTGTTAGCTAAACTGCACATGATGTAATCGACGACAAACTGTAATGATAGCAAGCGCTAGCTTCACGTCAGCGATCACTAAGAGCAAGGTCAGATGATTTATTAAATGATCTCGAGTCGCTTAATAAGCTAATGTTTCTTATAACGTATTAAGAATGATTTATTATAATTAAATAGCGAAGTGCTAACGATAAAGTCATTAAGAATATTAAATAAGCTGAAGCTTATTTTCTTAATGTTTTTTAGCGATTAATTTTACATATCAGTATCATAATAACTAAGTATAATCATAGTAAATTTATTATGTCTCACGTTTTTTATATTTAAACGCGCTAGCGAATAATTAACGAAGTCGATCTTATAGTTTTAATCGCTTTTCTTTTAAGAAAAGACTCGAGACATAGTATAACTATGATAGCCTTCAGATCACATATCGATTATGATAATGACAGCGACTTTAAAGAACTTAATACTGAAGCTTAAAATACTTTAAGATCATTAAAACGATCTTAAGCAGGCTTATTATTCGCTCGTGTAATTAATAATAATAAAGAATAAAGTTTAAAAAATACTTTGCGTAATGAATTCGTGAATCGAATATTAATTAAGACGTAAGCGAAAGTTAATTATTTACGTGCTTTACGACAAATCGCAGAATTAAAAGTTAAAGCTCGTAAATTACGATTAACATTATTTATTACGAACGTTAACGAAACATAAACGAAATCTCGAAATTAATTAATTTCGTCTCTTAACGATGATTCAGCGACTGAATAATTATTTATTAATTTTAATGTATTTATCGTATCGAAAGCAATGACGCTTAAGTTACTACAGTTAATTTAAGCTTAAATAAAAGCGCAGATATTAATTAAGTTAACGTAATAATCGCGTAATGCGAAAATCATTAAGTTAAAGACGATGCGTCTTTATAAAGATCATAGTGAAAACGAGCATGAAAAATGATTTTAAGAAGTAAAAATTAAGTTTTAATTAAGCTTAAATTACTTTTTTAATGATGTAATAAAAATTCTTTAATGCATGCAGTTTATAATGAAAGATTTCATGAATTAATAATCTTACGAGATAAACGCAGACGTTAAGGCGACGAATTATATCTTTACGAAATTTCGTTAATTCTTACTTAATTTAATAATCGATTCAGTTAACCTGAAGCTTAAAGCTTATTAAAGATTTAAGAAAGTAAAACAAAAATCAGAACAAAGTGTAACTAGCTTTAAGTCGTATCTGAAAGATATTAAAGCTCATTTACTCGAAGCATCGTCGGCGCAGAGAATTAATAATTTCTTTATTAAACTTCTTTCGAAACTGCGTCAGAAGATTCTTATTACAGGCGATATAATGTTAAAAAATTAAGAAGAACTTTTAATAAAAGTAATAATGCTGAAAAGTATTAAATCGCGCAAGCGTAACGACGACGTCTCGAATTCTGCTGATTAAAATAATTAACGTAAGTTAAAGAATCAGAAATTCTTTTCTGATAAAGAAAATCGAAACTCACGAAGAAGTAATTAATTTAATGAAAATTTAAAGTCGCGAGCGAGTAATAAGCGTCTGTTTAAATTAATTAATTTAGATAATAAAGCTAATCACTGTTATAACTGCGATGAAAAAAAGTACTGAAAAAAGAATTATTCTAGAAAGAATAAGTGAAACACAGTTACAACGATGACTGATGTTTTTAACAAGAATTTAAAAAATGATTAAGCTTCGCTAACGCGTAAGCGAAGTAAGAAAGATTAGTAAAGACGCGTGACTTAATTATTGCTAAGAATTAAGTTAAACTTTTAAGCGAAAAGCGTTTATTATTCGAGCTCGTTAATTTAAAAGCAAAGCTAAATTTAATTAATCAGATTTACGTGATACAGTAAGAGTTATAATTAATAAAACGCGTCGTCTTATCGTTATCGAGATTTCTTAATAATTAAGATCGTTATTGTTACGACGTTTATGAGCTTACATATAATATAATTAACTCTTAAGAGCAACATTAAGAATGTATTACTCTTTTTTACGCTGTAAATTACGTCGAGCTCGATGCTATTTTTAATATGTTAATGTTAATTAATCAGAGAATTTTTATAAACTCGCAAACGACAAGTTAACGCTTTAAGATAAAATTCGAAAACCTTAAAGTATTAACATCTCAGAAGTTTTTAAAAAGTCTTTTTAAGTAAAGCGAAATCTTTACAATTATTTACGCTGACGTCGCAGAGACGTTAAGTAAATAAATCACGTCATCTGAAGTTTTAAAGAAATTAATAAATTTTAAAAATGTCTGCGATGCAGAAAAGACTAATATTCTATTAAAGCAGAACAGAGAAAATCATATCATTAATTTAATAAAAAGCGCGAAGTCGTCATTCATGTTCTTATACAATCTATTACAGATAAAGCTAACGAAGCTTTAACGCTATCTTAAAGATGCTTTAATTAAAGATTAAATTAAACATTTCGTCTCGTTAGCAGAAGTCTTTATACTTTTTATGTTTAAAAAGAATGATGAGTTACGTTTATGCGTTAATTATCGAGACTTAAATGCGATTACGATTAAGAATCGTTATTTATTATCTTTAATCATTAAGACGCTGAATCGATTAAACGAATCTAAATATTTTATTAAGTTAAATCTTAAAAACGTTTATCATCGCATACGAATTAAGCAAGATAATGAATGAAAGACGACGTTTCGCACGCGCTATAAGCATTTCGAATATTAAGTTATGTCATTTAAGTTAACTAACGCCTCGATTACTTTTTAAGCCTATATTAATAAAGCGTTAAGAGACTTAATTAATGTTATCTGTGTTATATATCTGAATGATATCTTAATTTTTAGTAACGATTCAGCGTAACATTAACGTCATGTAAGAAAGATGTTTTAACGTTTAAAAGATTATTAGCTATATGTTAATTTTAAGAAATGTTAATTCGTTATTAATAAGGTTAAATTTCTAAACTTTATAGTATTTACAGACGGAGTGAAAATGAACTCAGATAAAATTAAAATAATTAAAGAATGATTTAAATCGAAGATTTATCGCGAAGTTTAAGTATTTCTGAGCTTCGTTAACTTTTATAAGCGCTTTATTCATCGCTATTTTAAGATCGCAGCGTTTCTTACTAGTCTGCTAAAAGATAGTAAAGACGATAAGAAATCAGAATCTTTTAAATAATTTAATGCAGTCGAGCAGGCTTTTCGTTAACTGCGCGATATTTTCATGTCGACTTCATTTCTTATTCATTATAACTTAAGTAAAAGAATTAAAATGAAGATTAATGCTTTTAATTTTACAGTCGCAGATATTCTTAGTTAATAAAATATTAATGATCATTAACGATTAATAATGTTCTGATCGCGCAAGATAATATCGACGAAGTAAAATTACGAAACTTATAATTAAAAGCTCTTAACTATAGTAATCGCTTTTAAGCAATGAAGACATTATCTGAAAAATAGCTTATATTTTATTAAGATCTAATCAGATCATAACAATCTTAAAGAGTTTATGAAGCAGAAAGAGCTAAACTTCAGGCAAGCTTGCTGAGCGCTGAAGTTAATTGCTTATGACTTTAAAATTTTTCATCATTCGAGTAAACGAAACTCAGCGAATGAGTCTTTTAAGCGTTTAAATTATGAGAGAGCATCGCTTTTTAACACTAAATTGCTATTAACGTTGCAAAATAAGCTAGCGCTGTCGTTAAACGAAAAGACGCTGACGTAAAGCGAGCGAGACGAAGTAAATAAGCAAGATTTCGTATCTTAACTAGTAAAAGTTTAGCTTAATGACATAAACAGATTAAAGTCGCTGTCGTAAAGAAAGCGAAAGATATTAAATAATTTAGTCTCTGTGTTTTAATTAATTAATATTTAAGTTCTCATATCGAGAAAGAAAATTAAAGATGTATTCGAAAGTCTTTATGAGAAATCGTAAAGATTTATAAAGTTCTTAATAAAGAAGCTTCAGACAAGAAACGATTAAGCGAATGAAGTTCGTATTAAACTCGTTAAGTCTTCTCATCGTCTGCGTAAACGAAATGAGATTTAAGCTTTAAACTTTAAAAGTCTCGTTAAACGTGACGAACGTCTTTATGTTCTCAATAATGTAGTAATTAAAAAGAAGCTTATTAACAAGAATCATGATAATTTCTTAGCTGAACACTTTAAGATTAATAAGATTTTAAAACTTTTAAGAAGAAAGTATTATTAACTCGTCTGCTCAGAGTAAATGATTTCGTATGTTAAAATCTGTAACGTTTGTTAGCGAATTAAAGTGCTTAAACATAAGTCATATGATGAGCTTAAGTTCTTGCTTATATTTACGAAGTTATGAAAAGAAATCATTATGAACTTCGTTACGAATTTATTATTAAGTAAGCGTTAAGAAGTCGTTTATAATTTAATATTCGTGATTATAAATCGATGTATTAAAATGATTAAATATATATTAATAACAACACGAATTAATGTCGCAGAACTAACGAAAGTGTTTTTTAAGAAAATCGTTTTACGCTTTAACATGTTAATTAACATAATAAGTAACAAAGACTCTGTCTTTACTAATGCGTTCTGATTAATTATATGTTATCATGCACGCATAAGACGACGATTAAGCATCGCATTTCATTCGTAAACGAATAACTTAATCGAGCGATAAAATTAAATCTTAAAGCACTATTTACGTACTTTCGCTAACGCAGAGTAAACGAGTTAAGCTAATTTATTATTAATAATTAAATATGCTTATAATAATAATCGTCACGTCTTCATTAAAGTCTCGTCGTTCTTTTTAATGTATAATTATAATTCGAAAATACATTACGAGATTAAGAATAATCTCGCTAAAGAAGAAGTATTATTTATAAAAGATCGAGTTCAGCGACTTTAAGATTTAAGAAACGAGCTGACGAAGCGTCTTGTTAACGCTGTCGTTTAGCAGGTAAAGTATTATAATCGCAGTCATAAAGTTAAGACTTATACTATTAGTAATTTAGTTATGCTCTTAACTAGAAATTTAAAACAAAAAAAGCCTAGTAAGAAATTATCGCATAGATTTATTAATTCGTTCAGAATGAAGAATAAAATTAAGACTTAAGCTTATTAACTAACGTTATTTAATATTTATCATATTCATAATACTTTTCATGTTTCGTTACTGAAGTTATATTAAAATAAAGTAAACGATCAGAAGACGAAAGCTTTTATGTAAGCTTTAAAGCTCATTAACGATAAGAAGTAATGAAAAATTAAAGAAATTGTGAATAAGAGTAAAAGTAAGAAGAAGTTATAATACAAGGTGAAATGATTAAACTGAGATTATATATATGATTAATGACTACTCGAAGAAAAGCTCGAGCTTGCTTAAGAGTTAAAAGAAAAATTTAATAATTAGCTAGCGTTGCGCAAGCGACGACGAAGAAATAAGTAAGCGAGTATCGCGATAATAACGTTTAATTATTAACGACGTTAATTCGATACAACGATCGTTTACGCGTCGTTATTAATTATAACATTTTAATTAAAAACTTCTTCATTTCGTTACATAAAGTGTCGATAATAATAAGGCTAAACGCTTAACGCGCAGCGCTTAATCACAAAAATTTATTTATTTATTTATTTATCTATCTATTTATTATCGTACATATTAAGCTCGAATACTAAAACGACGACTTCGAGCTACTAGTAACGTTCGAGAACGTTAAGCTAGAGCTCGTTCAGAAATCGCTTTTAATAAACGAAGCTTTTAACAAGTTAACGTTAATTTTCATGAAAACTTACTTCAAGAGTTAACGCTTTCACGTTATTTTCTTATTTTTCTTCTTCTCATTTCTCTTATTCATCATTACATTCTTTTCTTACTTTATCTTTTTAATCGTTATTTTACTCATTATTCTTTTAACTTCATCGCGCTTAATTTAAAGTATCTTACACTTCGTTTACGTCTCGTCGCGCTTTCGTTTCGCCTTCGTTAAACGCTTAATCAGTCGAGTAATCTCGCGCTGATTACGTTTAATCGCGAATTAAGCTTTATGTACGATATTAAAAATGTATTCGTTAACGCGACGTCATTTCTTTATGACTGTTATTAATCTCTTTTGTCTGTTTTTCACGCTGACGAAAATAACACGTTAATGTTAATCTGCGCGAGTAAATTTATAAATAACGCGTTTCGTCTCGTTTCGAAAACGTTTAATAAACTAAATAATTTTTAATAGTTATCGCAGCGTTAACGAGATAAAACTTATCGTAACACAACGATTCGAGTCGTAATATTAAGCTTTACACGATTTATAAACACTTAATTCGCGTACGCACTCGCGTCTGTTAATACAGATTATACACGAAAGATCTTTATACTTTAAAGAGTAAAAGATTAGCTTTACACTTAAATTAATGAATGTACACATATCGATCGTGATCGTTATCTCGTTATTAGTTCATGTAATCGCTAAGATTATGTTGTATTTATTTTTATTAAAAAACATACACATGAGTCTGTACAGCGTCTGCTTCTTATTTTTAAGTACATATAAATTTATTAAATCTGTAATACTTCGAAGCATACATTAGCATTCGTATCGTTTGCTCGCTATTATTAAGTACATATAAAAAGTGTCTGATTAAAAGATGAAAAGAAAAAGAAAAAAGAAGAAAGAAAAAAAGAAACAATAACATTATATGTAATAAACAAGCGTTACGCAATCATCGTAACGATAATATTAAATAAACATTAAAAGCGTTATCGAAACGATAACGCGTTAGTAAACATTATAATAATAATAATTAAAATCGCAGTCTCATAAAATTTCATGAAGAAGTTATAGACTACAGTCGATTACAAAGTAATATTATATTTAGAAAACTCTTTTTCTTTTATTAATTTAAAGAGATTTAAGAGGTTTTTAATGAGCTCTAGAAAGCTGCGCTTAACAGGCGCGATTAATAACTGTCTTCACTTTAAGAGGTTAATACAGCTTCTTTGCATTAAAGATCAGTGCTTTAAAAGAAAAGGCAATTATAATGATAGTAAGCGCTAGCTTCACGTTAACGATCATTAAAGGCAAGGTCAGATAACTTATTAAATGATCTCGAATCGCTTAATAAGCTGACGTCTTTTATAACGTATTAAGAATGATTTATTATGATTAAATAGCGAAGTGTTAACGATGAAGTCATTAAGAGTATTAAATAAGCTGAAGCTCATCTTTTTAATGTTTTTCAGCGATTAGTTTTACATATTAATATCATAATAACTGAGTATAATCATAGCAAATTTATTATGTCTCACGTCTTTTATATCTAAACGCGCTAGCGAATAGCTGACGAAGCCGATCTTATACAAACGCTCTTCGTGCTTAAGACTTTTCTCGTTCGAATTCTTCATCTTTACTGAACGCTTAATAAGTTAAATGATGATTAAATCGTTAATCAGATCTTTTTAAAGCTAAACGAAAGAACGCGCATGATTCGAAAGTACTACAGGCTCATTTTAATGAGTATAAAGAGATAATGATTTAATATGATATAACGAAGAATGATACATGAAATTTTAACGAAACCGACTATCGTATGAGTATTGCACGCTCTAACTAAATTGTTATTATAGATTTAAATAAAAGAATCTATTTTAAGAATTCGAATAATAAAGAGTCATTAACGAGCATCGAATGCATCAGCGAAGAAGATAAAGATATATCGTTAATGTTAATTATGACTGAGATTTAACTTTTAACGTTTCATTTTAATAACGATCTTAATCACGACGTGTTAATCATTATCTTTAATATAAATTATTTAAATGATTAAATTTTTCTTTAATGGCTTAAGCACTTCGATCGCTTTAGTTAAAAGCATTAAAAGAAAGCTTAAAGAATGCTTGTCATGAATGATTATTAGTCTCATTATACACGCGAATTTCTATTCTATTATGAAAATCACAAGATTATATTCTTCGACTTATCTTCGCATACTACTTATCTGCTTTAACCGCTAAATGTGTATATATTTTAATCATTAAAGCATTAACATTCGAAAACGATTAACCGAGCTGTTTAAATGAGCGATGAGATCTTTTTAAAAGTTAAATTTTTAACTGTCTTTAACGAGTTTCGAATTAAAGTCTTTAAAGAATTTATTATTCGATCTGCATGAAAGCATATTAACTTAATTTCTTTTAATTCGAAGATAGTATTAAATAAAGTTTAAATTATTAAACGTTCGAATCAATCTATTACATTATCACTTACTATAAACGATTCGATCGTTTGAAAGATTTCTACTAGTCGAGCAGCATTTGCAAATCAGTTCATTAATCTGACGATCAGAAGAGATTTATTAAAAGAACTGAAACAGCAGATTAAAACGTTCTGAAAAGACGCTAATGTCATGGCTCGTAAAATAAAGTTGCTGCAGAATTAATTAAGTTAAGTACAAGTCGCTGAAAATGCTCGCAAAGCACGCAAAAAGCAGTCTAATAAGATTCTTAAAACCGAAGACATCTTGTACGCTAAAGATGCTCGAAGTATGACTTAAGATAGACAGAAATTGAAGGACGAGAGACAGCGACAGCGCGAAGAGGTCGAGAAAAAGCGCTATTTGAATGGACTAAAGAAGGTCTACAAGGCTACTAAGTTTCATAGGGCTGCTCGCATGAAGTTCGTTCAGGCTTATCAGAAGAAATGACGGGTTATTTTGAAGGAATTGGTTAAATATCATCATGTATATAATGGGTAGTTGAATCTAGTGATGTATGACTGAAAGTGGCGCATGGCTGCCGAGCACTAAACGAGGAACGAGTGAAAGTGGGGGACACGGATAGCTCTTCTAGCATTTTGCTACGAGTAATAGATCGCAAGCGTATGTTGGTCTTGACAGGCATAGTATCGATCGCGTACATACGGTATATAAGAATGCTGTCTACAAGGACTACAAGTCACCGAAGTGCGTAAGAGGGGCGAAAACAATTGGGAAGTATATTGAGTAAGTACGAATTCGCAGAGACTGTCAAGACCAACATAAGAGACGACTTGTGGACAGCGACACGGTTATCAATTTGGGTAACTGTAAATTAAGACAACTAACTAAGGAGCTGAGATGGGGAGGGGGATGCCCCTGACTAAATACATGCAGTGGCCATCTAGCCTTTAGTCTAGTGTCCTTGCTTTTCCTCAACAGTCTGTCTGACGCATCATCGCCTGTGTGGCGAGTTGCCACCGTGTTTGATCTTACGAGGTCTGGATCATGATACTCGATGTCGGTGACTCCACCGTGTTTGGTGTCGGTACGATCATGGCAGAGACGGAGAAAGGCCAGTGGTTTCGCACTCGACTGTATTCACTTTTACCTTTCGCGTAAATGAGTAATAGTTCTACCTCCAAAAATTTCCCTTCCGTATAATTTCATGCTTGCCCTCTTCTTCTATCTTTCCATCTCACAACATTCTCCTGACTTCAACAGCGCACCCAATTTACTTGGACAATTTGACAAATGGCTTCGGTTCCAGTTCACCAGGATCTTGCACGAAGGCCCAAATATGCACAATGGAGTTTTAATGACCCTCGCCCAACTCTCGTGAAATTGAATATAGATCTACGCAAGCCTTCAAGAAGGCCGAAATACGAACCGCCCAGCTCACAATTTGATCTACCTCCTCCCCGTCCCCGTCCGCAGCTTCCACAGGTAAGTAATGTATCGATTTGAGCATCTCGAGACAACCTTACTGATCGTGGCCATTCCGTGAAGCCCGGAGCCACAAGTCTGTAGAACCCCAATCTGGTAAGTTTGCTCACATTGTCTTTGTGTATTGGAGATCTAATATCTGATTTAGAAAGAGAACCAAGTACCATGGCCTTCCGATTCAAAGCTATTTGGTGCCGATCGATTTGAGGAGGTTGCACAAGGCTTCTACGGCGGACCCTTAATTCTTACGGAGCAATCTAAGTGGCGACCAGCATTTTACACGAGAGCCTTCGGGGATGTCGTTGGTGCGGAAAGTTATGACATTTGTTTCCCTGCGAACATGAGTCGGATCATACGGTCGACGGCTTCGATGGGCGACAATTGCCAACAATCAGGCTTATGGGTCTCTCCTCGCCATGTGATTGCCACTTTGCACTTCCAAAATTGGCGCAAGTTGACTCCAACCCAAGCGGAGTTGGAAGCCATCCGTGACGATGTTGAAACTTTCTCGATTGAAAGCGAAATCAGCTCCTCAATCCTGAACCCATCCTCTCCCAAAGTCAAATTAGTTGCCTTCAATATTGCGAACGATATTGGAATTTTCCAGCTCCAAGATGAATTCCCCCCAAGTCGCAACTGGGTGGAGATCGACTGGCTCATGGAGAGAGACGAGTTGCATACTGTGCGTCTACACGAGAACGCGGCGAGCAGGCGGCGAATCGGATGCGTCGGTTTCAATGGCAAAGTGGTCGGCACAGACGTTGAAGCAATCAAGCAAGAGGTACACCGACAACTAGTTGCAAACTTTGGGAATGACTGGTCAAAGGTAAGCATTTTAAATTATATTTCTTTCATCAGACCTAACGACTGATCCTTACAGGTTGCACCAATAGACTTAGATATTGTAACGAAACCAGGGATGCGAAGTTTTGCGCCTGGCACCCTTGACAGCATAGCGGCTACAGAGGGAGGGATACATCTCGGTGTTAGCTCGAGCCTTTGGAAAGGATCGAGTGGAGGGCCAGGAGTCGTATTGCAAGGACCTCATGAAGGCAGGATTATTGGACTGAGTTAGTATCTTTCCCTTCTCTCCGCTTGAAGCAGAGTCGTCCGCACTTCGGCACTGCTTCCTCCCCCCCTCTACCCCTGAAGCTCTTTCCACGTTCTTTCTAGTAAAGCTGTTACGCAATAATCTTACTGACTCTTCGAATACAGTCCGCGGCTACGATAGCTTGGCAGCTCCGTATAATTTACTGAATGGTTTTCCGAATGGCCTCAAAGAGGAACTCAAAAAATTCATAGATAAATCTGCTTGAAGGATGGACTTGTCTGGATCGTTTCGGCTTGTCTATTGTTGCAATTCCGAAATCGCAAGGGTGGTGCACATCGAAGGTGTTGGGGAGAATTTTCACAATAGGCATATGATACTTGAGGAATTAAATGGCAGTATACAAGAGACATACACCGTCTTCTTTACATAGCTTGCCGTTTTACAAATAGGTGATTCCCCGAGGATCAAAGGGATACATTCAACAATACGAGATGATCTTCTATGTATTCAAAAATGGATACTTGCCAGCTCAAGAGCAATGCAAATTCCCTTCCAATACCCAAAATCTAACTTTCAAGATCCATAACCTCCATCTTTCCCCTTTCTAATCGTCACGGCAGCAACTTTTTTCCCTCCTAAACCCAACATCTCCCTCTCCCCTCCCCTCCCGCCACTCCTCTCGCATGGAAGAAGAGGAGAGGAAGGATGATACGAGTGGCAGCCTGGCGAGTATTATAGCGATTGAAGTGCTACCTAGGCATCTCGTTAGTAAGTGCAGCGTGTTTGTTGGACCCGATGACACCAACAGGCTGGTAGCTTGCAGACAGTCGTGGGAATTCCTCGACATGCTATCCACCGCGATGTGGAAGCCGAGCAAGGGAAAGTTTACGATGATAAGAAGTCATCACGTGTTACGTTATCAATATGATATCCACGACTTCAAGTTTACAAAATGTGATATTCGTGGGTACGCAGCAAGAAGTTTCCCAAATATACACAAATTTAGGTGGTGGAGGGAGCGAGGGGGCGCGAATTTTTAAAGTTTCATCTTAGACAGCGTCTTGAATATGCCAAAAACCTATCTTGAAATCGGCGCGTTTCCACTTACACACAGAAAATGCGCGTCCCTTTTGATGGCAAACTATCGGCAGACTTACACCATCTCCAAGAGACATTGCGGCGAGCCAGTCGATGAGAAAGTCCGCCAGGAGTAAGATAGTACAGGAGTAGCTACACGGTGAAGAGTAGAGGAAGCGACAAATTATTTCTTAGTACTACAGTACGCTCTACATCGATAAAACTATAAGATATGTTTACTTAGACTATTCGTAGGTTATATAACCTCCTGCGACGACATCCCTTCGTGCCTGACGGTCTTGGATTGGGTTATTATCGCTTCGCTCCGGCAGTTTTTTCTACAGAAAATCTCTTTGAAGATGTTAATCCTCTCAGCTTCTTGACACTAATACATACTGTAAGAAGCATGCGATCTGATCTGACTAGGATCCAGGGTGAAGATAAAGGATAGCAGGCACGCTAAGTCGCGAGGGCCCGTGCCCGAGCAACCAAACTATCGTCCAAACTATCGTTGGAAGAAACCATACTATCGTTGGAAGAAAACGCGAGGGAACATGCCCGAGCATCTTCAGGGGTTTACCCCGTAACAAGTATTATCTATATAATCGCTGCTTTTCCAGTGTATACCCTAAGACTGGCCTCGTTATCGCTTTGGTATTATACTATGTAGTAGATAAGGGATAAATATAGTCTAGCAGAGATTACGTACTACGGTTGTTGGGGTATTATTCCCTAGTATACTACTAATTTTTAGCGTCGCTTTAACCGGATTAATATTAGCTTATATGCAGTTTATTTACAGCTCCTGACGAAGATATACATTTAATGTTTAGTTTGTTTTCCCTCTGCTAATATAACAGCTTCGTAACTAGACTGATCGTCGGATCGGGTTTCGAGTTCACTTTTTAAACTCGATTCAATTCGAAGTCGAATTATATTTATTGTTAACTCGACTCGAGTCGAATTAAGCTCATTTTAAATTTAATTCGACTGATAATTCGACTCGAGTCGGGTTAATTCAACTCGATCCGTTAAGAACTCGAACTTAACGTTAAGAAATTTAAAAATAGAAACATATAACAATATTTTCGCTGCTTCTTAGATAATAAATTGCATTATCTTTTCGCATTATCGATTGCACTCTATATATTATATTCACGCTATATACAATTATTATTGTGAATATAAATTATTTTACAAAATGTTTAATTCGTTAATAATTTTTAATCTGTCTGACGAATTCGATCCGTTTAAATTATCTTTAAGTAATCTTCGTTCTAAAGAATTCGTAAGTTAAGTTTAATGATTTATTCATTCGAATTCTTTCGAAAAGAAGAAAATTAAACAAGAAGCGATTAATAGAATTCAACAGAATTTTTCACAGCTTAAGCTAAAAGAGAATAACGAGTATGTTCAATGAACGTTAAATACAGATGACTCTTTTTAATAATGATAATCTTAAACTTCTGTTATTAAAAATATTTAAAACAAGACTTAAAAAAAGATAATTAATTCGCTCTGGTTTAAAAAAGCTGCAGACGATAAGCAATCTGATCTATGAAATCATTTTATGCAATTAGCTTTAATCGTTAAAGAATTATTTAAAATCTTATGCAAAATCTGTTATAAGATTATGAATCATTCTACAGCTTTCGATAACTTTAACACGTTTATTATAAAAAAGCATTTTAAATTAAACTTTTGCGTAGCGACAGAGCGAAAACGCGAACACTCGTAATTATAAATTAATCTGACTTTCGAACGAGTAAGTTATATCTGATAATGTAAATGAGTAATGTAAAATTAATAAATTATTAGAAGAAAAGTCATATCGAGTTATTCTCTGCCTTTAATTAAGAAAGCTGAGAAGATTAGCTATGTAAGATCTTTGTTAACTTGAATTTATTCTTTTAAATCATTAACAACGAGCATTTTCGAAAGCTGTTACGAATGCTTCGTTCAGATCTGCAGATTATGCATCGCATAAAAATAATAATTATGATTTTCTTACATTACGACGAGATTTATAATAAGATTAAGTCGAATCTTAAAGAGTCACGACGTATCTTTATTACTTTAAACGCGTGATTCAGTTCTTAAAGAGTAGCGTACTTAAAAGTTTTAATATACTGAATTAACACTGAATTTCAGTTTCGTGAACATCT
>JAABUO010002371.1_pt1 | contig 23048 bp, 11 predicted proteins | sample 5559291 | NCBI WGS metagenome assembly JAABUO01 (sample SAMN10711878, study PRJNA513372) | rock metagenome | isolation source: Antarctica rocks | place: Antarctica: Victoria Land, Finger Mt sud
TAACCCTCTGTGGGCCACACCTGCCAGTGGGCCACTTTGCTTTTTTAGCAGCTTTTTTTCCTCATGGTACGTCTATCCGAGTTATTATCTACTCTATCTACCTACATGCGAGTACTAAGCTATCTATATAGCTATTAGCTATGCCTTTTACTATCGATACTGCAGCCCATAGAGGGGTGTGGCCCACAGAGGGGTTAACCCTTCTAGAGATGCGGGCTGGTCCCGTTTAGCCGTAGTGTACTGGAGGCCGACGAGGTGCGATGGTCACTTTCGGGGACATTTCAAGAGCTTAAAATATGAGAAATCCGGCTATTGATGTTCGTAAAGCGTTGGTCAGGGTAATAGTACTCTACTTGATAGCTTTCATCGTACGGTTACAGCTCAATTCTCATGCGCGTCATGCTAGCTAGCAAATACCTCGAAGCTATCAGCGTGCAGATTCTAGTCCCTCTACACTCAATTTTTAGATACAATCAACTTAGGCATCCAAATCCATCATTCCCAACGTATCGAGCTCTGTGCGAACTAGCCGGTTAAATTCCTGTCTCTCCATGCCAGCACTCCAAGAGAGCCGAAATAAGCTTTTAATACTCGTGCTAATATGTTGACGTATTGCCACATCAGAATTTGAGAGCAGCTCAGCCGAATCTTCCAGGCGTGACAGAGCATCAGGAACGAGCGTTGGCGAAGAAGCATTCGGTTGATTGATGGTTGACTCTGCGGCGCCGTTTCTAAAGCCATCCGGAATTGCGTGGAAGCTTGGGACTTCCTGTTTGTCTGATCGTGATGCATGACTTATCGAAGAAGTCATAATATCACCATTGAGTGAGGAATCCCTGATTGCATTGCGTTCTTCTGATGGATCATCGTTGTCCATCTCCGGCTGAACCTGAGCATACTGGGCGTAATATTCAGCTTCTGACTTAGTCCTCATACGTCCGTTCATTTGGGCCGTTTGAACTGGTTGAGGTGAGCGTTTTGGTGCTGGCGTTCTTGCTGGGGTATTATCGTATTGTGCCCAATAATCGTCATCGTCGTCATCATCATCACCGATTGCACTGTCAGTTTGCAAAGCCCCATTCGCCGGCGGGACATCCCTCACGGTGGCACTTTGCTTGAGTGCATCCACAACGATTTGCTCGCCAGCTCTTTCTTTTGCCTCGCCGACTGTAGCCCACCAGGTATCGAACGCGGCTCCACTATCCAACGGAGCAACCTCCGATACTCGCCAACCGTCCCCACCGCCCTCTTGATCTCCTTCACACCATAAGTATATTACATCCAGATCCAAATCTGCCACTGCCACTTTTGCTTGGAGGGTCTCCTCATCTAGTCGTCTGTACCGAATATTTACATCTCGAAATTCAATCTCCCCGGAAACAGGGTGTAATTCAAATGCGTCGCTCTCGATTATTTTGGCTAATTTCTCGGATTTTTCCGCGGATCCGGGCTCTCGACATAACAAGGGAAGCCATGATTCTGATGGAGATTCAGCGGTTGAGGAAAGGAGCTGGACTCGCTGACGAAGTATGGGTGAGAGAAGTGGTAGTAGGGCAGGTGGAGGACGCGGTGATGCAAAGGCAGTAGGTAGACAAGCAAGGAGTGGTGGGAGCAGAGTTCGGGAATCGGGGGGTGGGTGGTATTGAACCATGATGCGGGAGAGCTGAGGTATTCTGAGGTTAGCTGTGAAGTACTGAATCCTCCGCTAAGTAAACGTAAGGAACATATGAAGGAAATATAAGGAGCGTCAGTCAAAGTGTTGCATATGAATGAGCGGTGACTTTGGCGGAAAAGAAGGTCTATTTCACGCAGACTGCCATTCGTCCGAAAAATTTATCAAACTTTAGATATACGTCTTCCCATTGGTGTACACCACTGCATGTATCACATCAAATGGCATATATTGCGGAAAGCTGTAGAATATGCTTCGTTGACACTTCAAAGGAATTTCATGAAGCATGTACAACTCAAGGCACGTCGACGAAGCTGTTTTCTATCGAACGTGAAAAGCATGTGATTATGGTTGGGATGTCGGCGGTCCGTGTTGCCGGTGTACGCTCGGGCACTCCCGGCGCCCTCCGAAGTAAGGGACTAGCGTTTAGCACTTTTGAAAGGTTTTCGGGCTTCCTCGGTCGTTGTGCTTGAGCATCATGACGATGATGGAAAGTTCTCACCGTAAACCAGTCCTGACCCGTTCTGTATCCTTGGTTTGCATCGTTGATGTTTTCTTCACGCATTGAACTGTCTACAAAATAAAAGTCATCCAGAAAAAGATGTCTATCAAATCATTCGGCTCGACCGATGTCTTGCCACATGTATCACATACAGATGCTGAGGATGATGTGGAGAATCTAAAGCAGGAAAAGATGATTAGATTGAAGGTTGACTTGAGACTCTGTACTATTGCAGGTCTCTTATGTAGTCTGAACCTCCTCGACAGCGGCATAATTTCTAGTGCTTCTGTTACGAGTATGCTGAAAGATCTTGGCCTCGACCAAGGAAATCGTTATTCTATCTCAATTCTTATTTTTACCGTGGCCAGTGTATGCTTTCAACTCCCTGCCACTCTTGCCGTTCGACTAGTGGGACCTCGACTTTTCTTTACCGTCATCACATTCTGCTTTGGCTTGATTACATTGGTAATCATCCCTCGTAATGATTGTATCGACCTGGCTTAATAGCACACAGTGTACTGCTTTTATACATAATTGGCAACAGATGATTCTTATGCGGGTGCTGCTTGGAATCTCCATGGTACGTGGAGTCCAGACCCTGTTAAGTTTGATATTTACCTAAAGTGTCGCTTCATAGGCAGGAATTTATCCGGGTGTTGCTCTGTTGATTTCATCGTGGTACAGACGAGGTATAACTAATACTGATAAGCAACTTGATGTAGAAATGCTGACTTAAAAGATAGAAGAGCAACAGCTTAGGTTCGCCTTCTTGCAATGTGGCGAGGTCATCGTTCTAGCGACTGGGGGGATCGTCAACTTTGGGGTAAGCACCTCCAACTTCGGGGCGTGCCCTTGGCCTAACTAAATTTAGCTAAATCGTCTGGACGGTCGAGGAGGTCTCAAAGGTTGGCAATGGATGTACGTTGTACAGGGACTGGTGATTCAACCCGAATACCTACCTTGAATGAGCAATCGTCTGAATATTATAGATGGCATGCATAATTGGACTAGCTACGTATCTCTGGATCGTGGATTTCCCAGAAAAAGCCCACCTCAGCTTTTACTTTCTGAATGAAGAAGAAACCAGGATTGCCGTATCGCGACTACAGAAAGATCGCGGAGATGTGGTTCCAACTTCCTTCGCATGGGCCGAAGTCTTGAGGAATTTTCTCGATCCGAAGATCTATGGCTTCGCGGCGCAGTTCTTCCTTCTCGTAAGCCGTACTTCTGACTCAAGCTAAAAGATACTTATTTTCAATGGTAGAACTTAGTTTCCACCGCTCTCTCCTACTTTCTACCAATAATGTAGGCCCACCTAAACTTCCATATCCCACAACGCTGCTTATGGCATGCTAGTCTCCAGAGCGGAATGGGCTTCAGCGAAAATCAAGCCATCTTACTTTCTGCCCCAGTGAGTCTTAATTATGTGCTTAGTGGTCAGTTGATACATACTGACAACGGTAAGCCTTATTACTATGCTGTGATTCCAGTATTATTATCCTCTCGTATTGCTGATAGTAAGTGATCTTGAGATGGGTGGTGCATAGCTTCGTAAACGGGACCCTGATGATCATCAGAGTACCGGCTTCGGGGGCCCATAATATCTTTCAACTCGCTGTGTTTGATAGTAGGATTCGCGATGTTAGGTTTCTCGGACCAAGTCACAGTTCGCTATGTTGGCGTCTATCTGGCCACGGGTGCATATATCTCCAACTGGGCAGCTCTCAATAGTTACCAAGCAAACAACATCACTGGGTAAGGTGTTTCTGCAGTCATGATCCATAATCCTTGTCTAACTATTTTACAGCCAGTGGAAGCGAGCCGTTACCGCTGCCGTAGTGTCAGCCTGCAACGGACTTGGGGGCGTTGCAGGCAGCTTCATTGTACGCCAGCAGGAGGCTCCTCGTTATTTCACAGCGATCTGGATCTCGATAGGGTAAGAAACCCAAATGAGGGTTAAGTCAGTAACTGATAGCGGAAGCTCGCACATACTTATGCTCGTATTCGTGGCCGCTTTTTCCATGTACTTTTATCATGCCAACTCCAGGCAGAGAATTGGCAAGAAACTCATCGAGGGAACCGTAGATCTACCTTGCTTTAATTCCGAAGGATTTTTGCTGATGCTGGGCTTAGGAAGGATTTCGATACACTTACTGAAGAGTCAAACAGCTACCTTAATCCATCTATCTCAAGCTCTCGGAAGCACCTTTTCAGGCCTTCGGTGCTCTTGAGTCCATTTATTCTTCCAAGAAGATTATTTTGAATATTGGCTTCTATCGAAAGAAAGAAACGAAGTATGAAGCTAATGAGAGATCGATGAAATGGAATGGAACGGCGACTAGACTAGACTATAGCTATTTCCAAGTAGAAGAATCGTTGCAAAAAAAAAGTATTGTATGTCTAATAGGGTTGGGGAGGTGAATATCATGCTCGTACAGCAAGCTCAATGACAAAATAGGGGTTGCTGTCAACCTTAAGATTTAGGTCATAATTAGCCGATGGGCCGAGGATGCAAGCGCGGCTCTGGGCTCTTAGTCCTGCTGCATCAACAACTGACACAGCTCATAAGGAGTCCAACCAATCGACATATCCCGCGGCCTAGGTAAAGTGTTGTTGCAGTATGCTAGAGATTAAAGGGCGCTGAGCGAAGCCGTTGGACCTCCGGAGTACCCCCAGGCCAGTTGGTCCGTTGCGGTGCAACAGCACCTAAACTCTAGCAACATGGTCTTTCTCTCAATATGCACCGCTTTGTACGATTACGTGCCCCAGAGCGACACTGAGCTAGCTATTTATGAAGGGGAGCTTGCATATATACTCGAGAAGGGTACCGAAGACAACTGGTGGAAGGCGAAGAAAAAAGCTCCAGGTGAGGAGGAGGAAGAACCGGTCGGCTTGATCCCGAACAACTACGTTGAAGAAGTGAGTACAGTGTGATTCCGTGTGACCTGGAATGCAGTCGTGCTCGCAGCTTGTGCTTAAGGGATGAACCTGCACTATAGACGGCACGGCATTAGCCAGAGGAGGGGCAATAACTGACGGAAGCTTCCCCAGGCTCAACCAACACATCATGCAAAAGCGCTTTATGACTACACCCGACAGACTGACGAAGAACTGTCTTTTTCTGAAGATGCTCCACTTTTGGTATACGACACATCCGATCCGGACTGGACTTTGGTTGGGTTCAATGGAGAGTTTGGATTTGCGCCGGCAAACTACATTGAATTATCGGGTGAAGCCCAACATAGTGCTCCACAGTCCCTAGTGCCGATTCATTCTCAGGAGCGGGAGGTTGAGCCTGAACGGCCAGCAAGCCCAACCTTGCCTCGAGGACCGGCAGCTGCCCTGGCAGGTATAATGCACCATAGATCACCCTCGACACAACCTGATGGGATACATTCTACACAAATCCCACCTCCAAATAAAACTCCTCCCCCGCGAAGACCGCAGTACACTCCAGATGATTCGGATGAATCCATGCCATCACCCCTGCCGCCATCCCTGCCGCCATCCCTACCGCAACGTCCACCCTCTCAACAATTTTCCCCTTCCTTGACACAGTATGCCTCGCCACTCACCCCAGACTCGGGAGTTGCTGCATCTCCGCCATACAATCGTGCCGTTAACCAGAACTTCGATAGTGAGAGAGGGCAGCATTTTCAAGGAGGCTATCACTTGTACAATATTAATGAGATGGTTACCGCTCTAGGCAAGAAGAAGAAATTGGCGACGACCTTGGGTCTCAATCTCGCTACTGGAGACATCATGATTGCACCGGAGAAGTCCCGAGATGGCCCACAGCAGACATGGTCAGCGGAGAAGCTCACACATTACTCCATTGAGGGGAAACACGTGTTCATGGAACTTGTGCGACCTAGTAAAAGCATTGACTTTCACGCTGGTGCTAAGGATACGGCTCAAGAGATCGTCGCTGGTTTGGGCGAGATAGCCGGTGCTGCCAGGGCTGAGGGGCTGCGAGAAGTCCTTGAGGCTGGTATCGGAGCCAAAGGTGGACAGAAAAAGGGAAAGATGTTATATGAGTTCATGGCACAAGGCGATGATGAGGTTACCGTTGCAATTGGCGACGAAGTTGTTGTGATCGACGATACCAAAAGTGACGAATGGTGGATGATTCGACGACTGAAGAATGGAAAGGTAGGCGTGGTGCCTAGTAGCTACGTTGAGGTGACGGGCATAATATCAGCTTCATCAAGTACGAGCAGGCTCAATGCGGGTCATTCGGTCGTGGAACAGAATAGACTTGAAGAAGAGAGGCTGGCAAAGGAAGCTACAAGAGTGAACAGGAGGGGTGGAGGGAGTGACGCCAAGGGCTCAGAGGTAGGCCCAGGTGTAAAGCTACCCGAAAGGGGTAGCAGCCTCACAGGTGGAGGTGATGGTAACCAACATTCTTCACAGCGAGGCAAAAAAGACAGTAAGGTGTCTACTTCGAAGTCAAGTACGTTATTACATGTAATCTGAAATGGAGACCAAACTAATGATATCGGCAGAGCCAGATGCATCAAAGACGCGAACTTGGACCGATAGATCTGGATCTTTTAAGGTGGAAGCGGAGTTCATTGGCTTGAAAGATGGTAAGATACATTTACACAAGCTTAACGGGGTCAAAATCGCAGTTCCCGTCGTCAAGATGGCCATTGAAGACCTCGAGTATGTTGAGAGGGTTACAGGGACTTCTCTCGATGATGACAAGCCGCTATCGGATATCAAGCGTAGGAGCACGCAAAAAGGGAACGATCGAAGAAAAGCAGAATCCAGCCAGAGACCAGGGGCATCGATTGAACGACCAAAGCAGCAAACGAACGGACCAGAGTACGACTGGTTTGACTTTTTCTTGAAAGCTGGCGTGAACCCTTATCAATGCGAGAGGTACGCCTCGAATTTCAACAAAGATTCAATGGATGAGAGTGTGCTTCCTGATATTACCCCACCTGTACTGCGAACCCTGGGTCTCAAGGAGGGCGATGTGCTCCGGGTAATGAAGTTTTTGGACAGTAAGTATGGACGTACCGGTGCAAAGTCGAAACTTAGGAATGTGAGTTTTGGCGGTGAAGAGGTGATTAGCGGCGAGGACGAGAGAGCTGGTGCAATATCTCCTAATGGCTCGGGCGGTGGGCTTTTCTCTGGTCCTGGTGGTGCGCTGAGGAACAATACTCGCAAAGGTCGTCCAGCTCCAGCTGTGCAAACGGATGACGTCGTCGATGCCAGCGCCTTGAGGCAAAGGACAGGCAGCGAAGCTGTAGCGAAGAGCATTCCAGACACAACATCAACCCCACTGGTATCGACACCGGCGCCAGTACCTCAAAAGAAGACTACCGGCGGCTTTGATGATGATGCTTGGGACATTAAACCTTCAAAACAAACCTCAAGTATTCCTGAATCTGCCAAAACAGTGACATCGGCGCCAGCGCCAGCACCTAGTGCTCCTGCACAACCCGCGTTGACAGGTTCAATGGCTGAATTGTCTCTATTATCTCCCCCATTACAGCCCACTCCGGCACAACCTACCGCCCCACAGCAGTCTCCACAGCAGCCTTCGCAATTGCCAAGCCAACCCCCAGCGCAGGCTCCTCTACCACAACCGTTGCAGCAGCAGCCTACCGGAGCAAACCCACCTTTTTTCTCGCAACTCGTCCAGCAACCGACTAGCGCACAGTTTCAGCAGCAGAATATCCCCCAAGCTCCACCTTTACCAAACGTCAATCTACCACAACAGTTTCAAGGCCAGCAACAACTGCAACAAAACGTTACTGCAAGACAGAGGCCACAGGCCCCACCAGTTATGCAGCAGGGATCTTTAATGTTGCCGCCGCCGCCGAGACCTTTATCCGCACCTCAAAAGCAGTCGCAAAACTTTGCTCCACCACCCTTGCAGCCACAACTAACCGGCTTTCAGAACCCTAGCATTCTGCCTCCGCTTGCTCCTCCAGGTCAAACCTTGAATGATTTGAACCAGATGCGCCAGCAGCAGTATGGCCAACATCAGATGTACGCGCAGCAAACAGGCTTTGGGCAACCCAACCAGAATTATGGCCAATCTGGGAACGGTATTCTTCCGCAGCAAACGGGCTTTGGACAACAGCCACAACAGCCACAGATTGCGCCACAGCAGCAACCTTTCATGAATGGCCAGCAGACTGGCAGTCCTTTTGCAAATCCTCAATCCGTTCAACAAACGGGTATTTTCCAACCGCTATCCTCTCAGCCCACCGGCTTTCAACAGCAGTTCCAGCCCTCTCAACCCCAGCAATTCCAGCCCCAATCCCAATTCCAACCTTCGCAGACCCAATTCCAATCTCTGCAGCCCCAACCCACAGGCTTTACCAACGGGAGCTTCCAAAGTCGCCCAGGCTTTGGCCAATCACCTCCGCCTATCCCTCCTATGCCGCCAATGCCGGCACAGCAGCCAACGCTGCAGCCACTTCAGCCGCAGAATACGGGACCCCCGCCGCCTGTGAGGTTCGGGGTTGTTGATCCGAAGAGGCTGATAGTGCAGCCGACGGGGAGGAAGGCAAATTTGAGTCATGCTAGTAAGTTGTCCCATTCTTTGCACGCTTTGATATCTTGTGAACTAAATCTTTCGCGTTTCAGCTCCTCAGAACCCGTTTGGTTTCGACTAAGAGTAGAGGAAGGAGGGAGAGTTCGTATGAATTGAGAGCGATTGACTCGGAGTGTTTTTCATATCCGCTACATTTAGGATGTGGGAAAGGCGAGAGTGTGTAAGGAGGGGAGAGCGCAGAACAGGGAGGGAAAGGGCGTGTATATACCGTTTGCTGACAAAGCTCGTCAGTTTTTGGGAGGGGGAGATGTAATTAGCTGAGTTCAAGGGGCATTTACTGGGTGGTGTGCATTGCATTCAAAAGGCTTCTGCTATTCTGAGTGTAGAACTACATGATGTGTGTATCTACTAATCCGAACCCGAAAGCCCGTTTTTGCTCGTGCGCTTCTTCCATCCCGGAATTCCCCTTGGTAATTGCTCCTTCATCTTCCGTTAGTGCTCCTTGCCTTTGATAATGATTCGTTAATGTTAACCCATTCAGTCCTTGTCCCGCGAACACCTCACTAAACAAACCCTTCTAGCGATTCTGGCAATCCATGCTGGCTCGGTCCTCTGCACTATAATAACCGCTTTCAGCCCGTAAGAGTAATCTAGCTGCAGCCACGGGGGTAGTGGATCGATACGGAAATAATGATTTTCAGCGAACGCAACCCTCAAGCACGGGCATGGTCCGTATTCCAGTCTCCTAGGTTTCTCGTCGGGTGCAGGTAGGTGCAGGCTTCAAGCCCTGTCAGCCAAGGGGATTTTTTCTGTCAAGATCGTCTGGCGGTGGGAAGCTGTACCGCAACCATCTTGATCCTCTGCCGTACTCGGCAGACGTATTATCCACCCACGGGATCAACCCTCTCGCGCTGAACCCTCGCCAACATCATCGTCTCGAGAACCAGTATACCAAGCGTCCTGATGTACCTTGCCCTTGAGCACAACCCACGGCTTAAGTACCTCGCCCTCGGCAGACGTGCATTCAACCACAGAAACCCATTCCTGATTCTCGCGCTCTTCATGCCCGGAGCACACCACCCTCAGCTTCCCCTGCGCCGCCATCGCGAACCCCTTCTCTTCCATACTGCACACGTCTTCAGGCCGAAACCCGTACTGCTCAAGCACCTCCAGGTACGTCCGAAACCACTTGTTAACCTTCTCCTCCTCCGGCATAACCGCCCGCTTCTTATTCAACGGCTGGCTAAACGTCTCCTCCAACTCCCGGTGCCGCCCCAGAAACTTCTGGATCCAGTTAACCCCCAGATCGTCCTCCCGCTGGCTATTCCGCAGCAGCTCAATCGCCATGAAACGCACTTGGTTGAACCGCGGAGGACAGCCCCATGCTCCGAGTTGCAAGATCCAGCGCGATAAAGCTTCTTCTTGCTTCGGGTGCAGTTTCTGGTGTTTGGACTGGGCGAGGTTGTTCGGTAGGGCGCCGCCGATTCGGCGGCGGAGGGTGGTGTCGACGAGGCGGTAGTGGCGGGCGATTTTGCGGACGGAGGGTTTGAGGGAGGGGGGATTGGGATGTCTTGTGTAGGTGTCCATGGCGTGGCGGTAGGCAGTTACGGCGAGCGCCATGCGCTCTTCCTTGGTGAGCTCAGTAGGGGGGTTCATGGTTGCTGAAAGATGGAACAATGGAAGGGGTGGAGGCGAGGAGAGGGGATGATGTTGGATGTGGTTGGCAGTAGTGTGAGGCTTCGGGGGGTACAGTATGCGAAATTCGGGTAGATTCAATTTGGTGGCACCCTCTTCCAGCTCCGTCTGCCATTCCTTCCTCCACATTACTACCTCGCTGCTGTCAGCATACTCAAAGAGAAGGGAGAAGGCTGGAATTGAACGAGATGGGCTCGGTCAGGGTCTTTACTCTCCTATGCTTGCTTTCCTAATACTGAGAGAGCTCCCCACAAACGAAACTCATGAATTTCATGTATAGTTAAGCTGTCTCTGCCATCAACAATCTTATCATTGTTCTATACGTTCGATATTACTCTCAATCTCTTTCATCTCCCTATTGTCTTCATTTTCTGTGGACACTGTCTGACAAGCCGAAACCATAACCTTTCCAATGTTTGTTTTTCTAGAACGACCATCTCCAAACCTGACAGGAGCCTTTATTAGCGTATGCAGAAAGGTATCGAATCCTTGGCATCGCAATTGTCGCGCCCCCCCTTAAATTTACTATTGAATCCAGACATTCTCGATGCCATCAACGCTTTCGCTTTAGAAAAATAAATCAAACAAGTAAATATGAAGCTATTCAGATCTAGTACACTGCTGACATCCTTTTAGCCCTTCTTACCCCCGAAGTCATCATGCCGTCGTCACGCCGAAGTCAGAACCTATCTCTAGAGAATTCACTCATCTTCTCAAGCATTTTATTAAGATCGAAGAAACCTTTTAACAAAGCTAAAGCAGACGCTGCTCGCAAAGCTAACGTTAACGTCGCTGCTAAAATCATTGTAAAGACTGCTATTAAAGCAAACACTGCAGACGCTGCTGTTAAAGCTAATTGTCTTCGCAATTTTAAGAAACATATCATTAATAATTTTAAAGCAGCGAAGAAAGCACGCGAAACTCACGTCGTTAAGCTTCAGCGACGAGCGAATATTATAAATCGTGTCAGAGCTTACATATTATAAGAGAAAAGAGCTCGATTTGCAGAGATTACTTACTTTAATGAGAAAAAGACTTTACGTCGTCGTAAAAAGAAAAGAGAAACTAAAAACATCGTTAACGAACTTTTTACTTCGAATATTAAAATTATAGTATTAAAGAATTAAATTATTAATTTAACGTTTAAGATTTTTATTTATCTTCGAGTTAATAAACGACTTAAATGATTAACTTTCGTAAAAACTTAAACTAATAATTTCTTTAATATATAAGACTTTAAGTAATTATTAAAAAATGTAATTAATAAAAAAAATGATTATAATAAGTATAAGATCGACTTCGTTAGTTATTCGCTAGCGCGTTTAAATATAAAAGACGTAAGATATAATAAATTTATTATAATTATACTTAGTTATTATAATATTAATATATAAAATTAATCGTTAAAAAACATTAAGAAAATGAGCTTCAGCTTATTTAATACTCTTAATGACTTCATCGTTAACATTTCGCTATTTAATCATAATAAATTATTCTTAATACGTTATAAGAAACGTTAGCTTATTAAGCGACTTAAGATCATTTAACAAGTCATTTAATCTTATTTTTAGTAAACGTTAACGTAAAACTAGCGCTTGCTATTATTATAATTATCTTTTCTTTTAAAACATTAATCTTTAATATAAAGAAGCTATATTAATTTCTTAAAGTGAAAACAGTTATTAATCGCGTCTGTTAAGCGCAGCTTTTTAAAGCTCATTAAAAATCTCTTAAATCTTTTTAAGTTAATAAAAGAAAAAGAGTTTTCTAAATATAATATCATTTTGTAATCGATTATAATTTATAATCTTTTCATGAAATTTTATAAAACTGCGATTTTAATTATTATTATTATAATGTTTACTAGCGCGTTATCGTTTCGATAACGCTTTTAATATTTATTTAATACTATCGTTATAATAATTACGTAATGCTTGTTTATTATATATAATATTATTTTTTCTTTCTTTTTTCTTTTTATTTTTATTTTTTAATTAAACACTTTTTATATATACTTAATAACAGCGAGTAAACGATACGAATATTAATATATATTTTTAAATATTACAGATTTAATAAATTTATATATATTTAAAAACAAGAAGTAAACGCTGCATAAACTTATGTATATGTTTTTTAATAAAAATAAACATAACATGATTTCAGCGATTACATAAATTAATAACGAGATAATGATCACGATTAATATATATACATTTATTAATTTAAGTATAAAATTAATCTTTTACTTTTTAAAATGTAAAGATTTCTCGTATATAATTTATATTAATAAACGTAAATGCGTGCGCGAATTAAATGTTTATAAATCGTGTAAAGTTTAACGTTACGACTTAAATCGTTACATTACGATAAGTTTTATCTCGCTAACGTTACGATAACTGCTAAAAATTATTTAATTCATTAAACGTTTTTAAAACGCGACGAAGCGCGTTATTCGTGAATTTACTCGCGTAAATTAACATTAACGTATTATTTTCGTTAACGTAAAAAACAGACGAAAAAGATTAATAACAGTTATGAAGAAATAACGTCGCGTTAATAAATACATCTTTAACATCGTATATAAAGCTTAGCTCGCGATTAAACATAATTAGCGCGAGATTACTTAATTAATTAAGCGTTTAACGAAAACGAAACGAAAGCGCGATGAAACATAAACGAAGTATAAGATACTTCGAGTTAAGCGCGATGAAGTTAAAAGAATGATAAGTAAATTAATGATTAAAGAAATAAAGTAAGAAAAGAATGTAATGATAAGTAATGTTACGAGTGTGTTAGAATTAACTAGAGCTAGATCGAGCTCGTCACGAGCAAAAGTTTTAACATATTTTAACACGGTTTAACATACTTTAATTAATATTTCTGAGTATCACACTTTCTCGATGTCATAACATCTCTTCTTCAAGCCTAGCGTAAACTCTGAGTACATAAATATCGCTTCAGTTATCTTCTTTCTTCTGTATTCTTAAACTTCTAGTTATAACTATCTTTATAAATTAAACATTCTACTCAGCTCGTTTATTAGTGATTAAATTTTAAGCATGATTTTAACATTAGTTTAAGAATTCGTTAATCATACGATATTAATTCTTATACTCATTTAAGATACTCGTTTAACACGAATCGAGTTTAAAGAAATTTATTTATTTAATAATCGACGAAATCGAAAGACAGAATAACATTTAAGAGTTAATAAAATTAACAGAATTAAGTTTAAAGAGCTTAAATTGCTGTTAAATTGCTAGAGAATTTAACGCTTATTCAGTACGCATCGTTCATTCGATTAATAAAATTAACGATAAAGAATTTTCGTTAAATTACTAAAGAATCATAAAAAATTCTTTTAACAAAATTAAAATTACTTCGAAATCGTTCCTATTTCAATAATATTACTGAGCATCGCCCTTCGCTCAGTAAATTTATTTATCTTTCGAAAATTATTTACTTAAAAATTTTAAACGATCGTCGTCCTTTAATCGTCTCTATTAATATAACTCGATTTAACGAGTTCGATTAATTCGAAAACTCATTTACAACGAACTCTGTCGTTTATTCTAAACTTTTTACTTAAGTTTTAAAATATTTGCGATTCGATGCAGTTCGAGAACGACGTATATTCGTGTTTATTTTTACAGCTTTCGATGAACTCGACGACGCTGATTCACTTTAAAATATTAAAAACATTTAACAGCTTCAGAGATGAATCGAAGAAGATTTAAACGAGATCTTAAAGATTCTTAACGAGCTACGAGTTTAACGCGACTTAAGTGTTAAAGCCTGCGATCGTTTTAACGAACTTTCTCGTTACTTTAATAAGATTACAAAGTAACTAAACGAAGCGAAGGCTCAGTTAAAATAATAATTACATCAGCTCAGAGAGATCACATCATTAATTTTTACTTATTTCAATTTAATTAATCGCTCTTAAAAGCTTTCAAATTCATCTCAGTTAATAAACAACGTTGAATCTTTCTGAGACGACTGACATGAAAAGATTCAGAATAAGCTAAAAATAAACGCGAATCACTATGAGAATGATCGTGCTCGACTAGCTTATGTTCACTTCAGAATTATTAAAGAGACATCGAAAATAATTCTGGCTCGAAGATAACGAGGTTTAATGAATCTTTATGTAACAATTAATAAACTTCTTAAAGAGCTCGCTTAGCTGTATAACGATTCGAACAAAGAGATTAACTTTCGAAGAAAATATAATAGTCTCACTTAAGAAGTTAAGAAGTTTAGCGAGTTTTATTTCATATTTCAGCGCCTGTCTTTTTACTTAAAATATTAAGAAAAGTAACTAATAATTAATCTGAAGAACAAGATGATTCCTCGCCTTCGAGCAGCTCTGAGTAATTAAGTGATTTAATTAAGTTCTCTCGTCGAAATTTAAAACTATTTAGTACGTTTAAATAACGAGTATCGAGCTATGCGAGAAATTAAGAAAAAGAAATTCATTAAATTAAAGTCGACTAAACAAGTCATCTTTATTAAAGATCTTTCTAGATCTCACTATCAGAAAAAACCTAATATATTAATGAATCAGTTAAAACAGCGTGACGCGGTTTTAACTAGTGCGAAAGAAACGAACATGCAGGATGAAAACTGCTTCGTTTGTTACAAACTCGATCATATCTTTAAAGAATGTTCTCATCGAGTCATAAAAGTTAATGCTTTAAACGATGATGTAAATGAGTTTAATCGCTTCGGTTCTAATTCGAATTTCGACTTAAAAAACTAAATATCTTTTTAAAAGTCATCGAGAGAGTAGAGATAATATCTTTGTGCAACAAAACGGAAATTCTTCAGAAAGATAGTTACTTCGAAAAGCTCTTCCTGATTAACGCGTTTCTCATCTCGCAAGATCAGTCTTTTAGTATTTAATCTCTAGTAAACAGCGAATCAGCTGCTTACATTCTAATACATATGAATCTAGTCACGGAAGTCTGTAAGAAGCTCGATTTGTAACTCATTTCGCTATTTAAAGAAAAGCTTATACGCGGCTACGATGAAAAGCTAGCTAAGAAGGCAATTACTCATAAAATTCTTTTTACTCTAACTGTTAACAATTATAAGAAATCTTCTGTATTAATGCTAATCGTTAACATCGAACATCATAAGACGATACTAAAAAAACCTTAAATGAATAAAAACGAAGTACTACTAAATATGAGTCGCGACATCATCGTTTTTTCTAGTTAACTAAAAACGTTAATATCAGTGCTGTTAGTTCCGTACGAATTAAAAACGACGGATTTAATAAACATTTCTAAAGCACTTAAAGTACTTTACCGTTTAGCTTCGATCTCAGAGAAAGAAGTCTGTTTAATTTATAATATAAACGCTGCTGCTTTTTAGACTTTAGTTAATCATTCAAAGAAAAATCACATCGAGATTTTTACTATGTCAGTCGAGAACATTAATAGAGAGCTAATTTATAATACTCAGTGTAATCTAGATTCAGTCAGTCTATCTTTAATTAACGAGACGGCTTAAAATCTAGAAAACATTAAGATTAAGTTATTCGCGGAATATCAGAATTTTCTAAACGTCTTTAATCGAGCTTAGATTAATAAGCTACTTTCGCATCGTTTCTATGATCACAAGATAAAGCTTATTAATAACGTCGTTTCACCTCGATGTTAAGCATATTAAATGTCTTTCTACAAGCTTCAGAAGATAAAGAAATATTTAAACGAGAACCTTTTCAAGAGCTTTATTATTCTCAGTAAAGCTCTTTATTCCTTATCGGTTCTGTTCGCTTTAAAAGTAAATGAAGATTTACGATTTTGCGTGAATTATCGAAAGCTTAACGTCATCATTAAAAGAAATCGTTACCCGCTACCTTTAATCGAGAAGATTATTAATAAAATTATAAGTTGAAAGCATTTAACTCGATTAAATATCATATCAGCGTTTAACAAACTTCGAATGCATCTCGATAGTGAGAATTATACGATTTTTATTATCGCTTTAGAAATTTACAAATCACGAGTTTTTTTCTTCGAGCTTATTAATGATTCTGTCTCTTTTCAGTAATATATGAATAATGTTTTATGAGACTTTTTAAACGACTTCTGTTAAACATATCTAAATGACATTTTAATTTATAATAAGACTTAACGAGAACATTAAGAACACGTTAAGATAATATTAAATCGCTTACGAGAAGCTAATTTATAAATAAACATTTGAAAATGCGAATTCGATGTAAAAGAAACGATCTTTCTAAAAGTCATCGTGTTCGAACAGAGTTTACGCATGAATTTTATTAAGATGAAAGTCATAGTCAATTAAGCTACTTCGATTAATTTAAAAGGGATTCAGAGCTTCGTGAAATTTGTTAACTTTTATTAATAATTCATTAAGAATTTCTTAAAGCTGATTAAACTCTTCACTTAGCTCACTCGCAAAAACATTCCCTTCGTATGAAATCAGGCCTGTGTTTAAGCTTTTAAAGATTTAAAGAAACTAGTCAGTTCGACTTTCATATTACGGCATTTCGATCTTAAACGTTAAATTATTCTAGAAATCGATGCATCTGACTACGTTAAAAATGATATTCTGTCTTAATACGATGACGAAGATGTTCTTCATTCAGTAATTTTCTACAGCAAAAGTATGATTCCTGCCGAATGCAATTATCATATTTATGACAAGGAATTACTAGTTATTATTAAATGCTTCGAGCACTGAAGGCTCGAGTTAAAAGACATTAAACTGTTAATTTAAATGTTCACTAATCATCAGGCTTTAAAGATCTTTATGAAAAATAAACAGTTAACTTAACGTTAAGCTAATTATCTGAATATTTTATCGAAGTTTAATTTTTAAATTATCTTTTAATCAGGCAAGAATAATACTAAAGTTAATGCTTTAACACGCATGTCTGTAGTCGATTCTTTCAAAACCGTTAAACGTATCGAGAATCGTTATCAGATCATTTTAATCTCGAATAAAGTAAATATTCTAGTAACGAAATCAGAAGCTAATCTTTATTAACGAGTATCGAACGTTAACAAAATCGATGAGCTGTGCATCGAATATTAACAAGTCATAAGCGATAATGAGCTTAAATTACATAATATTAAACTAAAGAATTGCCGAATCGTTAACGAAGTTTTACTCAGAAAGGGTTTATTATGAGTCTTCGAAAATATGCATACGAAATTGCTACGAGAAATTCACGATTAGTCGTTAATCTCTCATCTCGATAATTAAAGAATAATAGATTTAATTTAACGATTTTATTATTAATCAGATCATTAAGCTAAGATTAAGTAATACATTCGAAACTGTCATGTTTATCAGCAAAGTAAGGCGCTTCGCGATAATATTAATGAACTTCATTAATCTCTTTTAATTTCACAGAAACGCTGAAAGAATATAATCATAAACTTCATCACGAGATTATCTTTATTCGAAGATTATAACGCGATCTGCATCATAATCTGTCGTCTCATTAAAGAACGTCACTACGTACTCTGTCATTAAAAAGACGATGAAACCTCAGCTAAAGAAACGATTTAAATTATGCTTTAAAACGTTTATAGGCTTCATGATTTACTCAGTTTTATTATTTCTGACAGAGGCTCTTAATTCATATTAACGATGTGACAAAGTCTTTGCAAGCGACTAAGAATTAAAGCTAGTTTATTAACAGTTTATTACTTCGAAACAGATAATTAATCGAAACGAGCTAATTAAGACGTTAAACGCGGGCTAAGAACCTACTGCAATTACATGCAAGACGACTGAGTTAAATGACTTTCAATGATGAAATTCAGCGAAAATTTCAATATTTTCTCGATTATCTTAATGACTTCGTTTTACTTCAATAAGAATTTTCACTCACGAATGAGTTTCGATTTAAATACGATTAACTACGAAATAACTCGTGCTCGCATTAAGACTAGAAAGGTCGACGACATTATAGTTAAAATGAAAGAGCTTCTGATTTTTAATCATTAATAGCTAGAAAAGACTAAGGCAATTATCGAAGCACAGATTAATAAGCATCGTCGAGACATAATCTATAAGATAAACGATTGAGTTTAATTATTCTCTCGAAACGTTAAAATAACTAAATCATGTAAGAATCTGAAAGATAAATAGCTAGGATTCTATTAAATTACTGTTAATGTAAAAATCTTTTATCAGCTTCATTTATTCGAAAGTATAAAGCTACTTCATTCGATCTTCAGTCTCAAGCTACTACGTTCTTATCATTAAGACTCTTTGTTAAATTAACATTCGAAATCATCTCGATCGTTAATAATCGAGAACGAGAATTACTGAGAGATAAACGACATTCTGAACTTCAGACGTTATTAAGACCGATTACAATACAAGATTAAATGAACAGGCTTAAATCGAGACGACGAATGATATTATGTCGATAAAGAAGAATTCGAGAGCTTCGAGAAGGTTCTAGCCGAATTTTATAAACTTCATTCGAACAAGTCACACTAAATTGAACAAACACGGCGTTTAAAGTTTAATTTCTTGTTTTTTATTCATGCGGACATGAATATTCGAAGAGAGAAATAATGTTACGAGTGTGTTAGAATTAACTAGAGCTAGATCGAGCTCGTCACGAGCAAAAGTTCTAACATATTTTAACACGGCTTAACATACTCTAATTAACATTTCTGAGTATCACACTTTCTCGATGTCATAACATCTCTTCTTTAAGCTTAGCGCAAACTCTGAGTACATAAATATCGCTTCAGTTATCTTCTTTCTTCTGTATTCTTAAACTTCTAGTTATAGCTATCTTTATAGATTAAACATTTTACTCAGCTCGTCTATCAGTGATTAGATTCTAGGCACGATTTCAACAAGTAAAAAGAAGAATAAAAAGAAGACGTGAAAGCGCGAGATCACGAAGTAAGTTTTTAAAGAAATTAACGTTAACTTATTAAAAGCTTCGTTTATTAAAGACGATTTTTAAACGAGCTTTAACTTAACGTTCTTAAACGTTATTAATAGCTCGAAGCTATCGTTTTAATATTTAAGCTCGATGTGTATAATAATAAATAAATAAATAAATAAATAAATATTTTGTAATTAAGCGCTGCGCGTTAAGCGTTCAGTCTTATCATTATTAACACTTTATGTAACGAAATGAAAAGATTTTTAACTAAAAGTTTATAATTAATAACGATGCGAAGACGATCATTATATTAAATTAACATCGTTAATAATTAAACGTTATTATCGTAATATTCGCTTACTTATTTCTTCGTCGTCGCTTACGTAACGTTATTTAATCATTAAATTTTTCTTTCAGCTTTTTAATAAGCTTTAGCTTTTCTTTAAGTAATCATTAATCATATATATAATTTTAGTTTAATTATTTCATCTTATATTATAGCTTTTTCTTACTTTTACTCTTATTCATAATTTTTTTAATTTTTCATTACTTCTTATTATTAATAAGCTTTAAAGCTTGCATAAAAGCTTTCGTCTTTTAATCGTTTACTTTATTTTAATATAACTTTAATAATAAAACATAAAAAATATTATAAATACGATAAATATTAAGTAACGTTAATTAATAAGCTTAAGTCTTAATTTTATTCTTTATTCTGAACGAATTAATAAATTTATGCGATAATTTCTTATTAAGCTTCTTTTATTTTAAATTTCTAGTTAAGAGCATAATTAAATCATTAACAGTATAAGTTTTAGCTTTATAACTACGATTATAATACTTCGTTTACTAAGTAATAGCGTTAATAAAACGTTTCGTTAGCTCGTTTCTTAAATCTTAAAGTCGTTAAACTCGATCTTTTATAAATAATACTTCTTCTTTAATAAAATTATTCTTAATTTCGTAATGTATTTTCGAATTATAATCATATATTAAAAAGAACGACGAGACGTTAATGAAGACGTAACGATTATTATTATAAGCATATTTAATCATTAATAATAAATTAGCTTAACTCGTTTACTCTGCGTTAACGAAAGTACGTAAATAATGCTTTAAGATTTAGTTTTATCGCTTAATTAAGTTATTCGTTTATAAATGAAATGCGATACTTAATCATTATTTTATACGTACATAATAACATATAATTAATTAAAACGCGCTAATAAAAACAGAGTCTCTGTTACTTATTATGTTAGTTAACATATTAAAGCGTAAAACGATTTTCTTAAAAAACACTTTCGTTAATTTTGCGACATTAATTCGTATTATTATTAATATATATTTAATCATTTTAATACATTAATTTATAATTATAAATATTAAGTTATAAACGACTTCACGACGTTTATTTAATAATAAACTCGTAACGAAGTTTATAATGATTTCTTTTCATGACTTCGTAAATATAAACAAGAACTTAAGCTTATCATATAACTTATGCTTAAGCACTTTAATTCGTTAATAAACGTTATAAATTTTAACATACGAAGTTATTTACTTTAAGTAAACAAGCTAATAATATTTTCTTTTTAAAAGTTTTAAAATCTTATTAATCTTAAAGTGTTTAACTAAGAAATCATTATAATTCTTGTTAATAAGCTTTTTTTTAATTATTACATTATTGAGAATATAAAAACGTTCGTTACGTTTAACGAGACTTTTAAAGTTTAAAGCTTAAATTTCATTTCGCTTACGCAGACGATAAAAAGACTTAACGAGTTTAGCACGAATTTTATTCGCTTAATTGTTTCTTGTTTAAAACTTCTTTATTAAGAATTTTATAAATCTTTACGATTTCTTATAAAGACTTTTAAGTACATCTTTAGTCTTCTTTCTCGATATAAAAACTTAAATATTAATTAATTAAAATACAAAGATTACATTATTTAATATTTTTCGCTTTCTTTACGACAGCGACTTTAATCTGTTTATGTTATTAAGCTAAACTTTTACTAGTTAAATTACAAAATCTTATTTATTTATTTCGTTTCGCTCGCTTTACGTTAACGTTTTTTCGTTTAATGACAGCGCTAGCTTATTCTGTAACGTTAATAATAATTTAATATTAAAGAGCGATATTCTCTTATAATTTAAACGTTTAAAAGACTTATTCGCTAAGTTTCATTTATTCGAACGATGAAAAATTTTAAAATCATAAGCAGCTAACTTTAGCGCTCAGCGAGCTTGCCTGAAGTTTAGCTCTTTCTGCTTTATAAATTCTTTAAGATTATTATGATTTAATTAAATCTTAATAAAATATAAATTATCTTTCAGATAATATCTTCATTACTTAAAAGCGATTATTATAACTAAGAGTTTTTAATTATGAGTTTCGTAATTTTACTTCGTTAATATTATCTTACGTAATTAAAACGTTATTAATCGTTAATGATCATTAACATTCTGTTGACTAAGAATATCTGCGACTGTAAAATTAAAAGCATTAATCTTTATTTTAATTCTTTTACTTAAGTTATAATAAATAAGAAATAAAGTTAACATAAAAATATCGCGCAGTTAACGAAAAGTCTGCTTCGCTGCATCAGATCATTTAAAAGATTTTAATTTCTTATTGTTTTTATTATCTTTTAATAAATTAATAAAAGACGCTGCGATCTTAAAATAATAATAAATAAAGCGTTATAAAAGTTAACGAAGCTTAAAAACACTTAAACTTCGCGATAAGTCTTCGATTTAAGTTACTCTTTAATTATTTTAATTTTATTTAAGTTTATTTTCATCTCGTCTGTAAATATTATAAAGTTTAAAAATTTAATCTTATTAATAACGAATTAACATTTCTTAAGATTAACATATAACTAATAATCTTTTAAACGTTAAAACATCTTTCTTACATGACGTTAATGTTACGTTAAATCGTTATTAAAAATTAAGATATTATTTAGATATACGATATAAATAACATTAATTAAGTTTCTTAACGCTTTATTAATATAAAATTAAAAAGTAATTAAGACGTTAGCTAACTTAAATGACATAACTTAATATTCGAAATGTTTATAACGCGTGCGAAACGTCGTCTTTCATTCATTATCTTGCTTAATTCGTATGCGATAATAAACGTTCTTAAGATTTAGCTTAATAAAACATTTAAATTCGTTTAATTAATTCAGCGTCTTAATGATTAAAGATAATGAATAATGATTCTTAATCGTAATCGCATTTAAATCTCGATAATTAACGCATAAACGTAACTTATTATTCTTTTTAAGCATAAAAAGTATAAAGATCTTTATTAACGAGACGAAATGCTTAATTTAATCTTTAGTTAAAGCATCTTTAAGATAGCGTTAAAGCTTCGTTAGCTCTGTTTATAATAAATTATATAAAGACATGAATAACGATTTCGCGCTTTTTATTAAATTAATGATATGATTTTTTCTGTTCTGCTTTAATAAAATATTAGCATTTTTCGCATCGCAGACATTCTTAAAATTTATTAATTTCTTTAAAACTTTAAATGATGTGATTTGTTTATTTAACGTCTCTGTAACGTTAACGCAAATAACTGTAAAGATTTCGCTTTGTTCGAAAAGACTTTTTAAAAACTTCTAAGATATTATTACTTTAAGATTTTTAAATTTTATCTTAAAGCGTTAGCTTGTTATTTACGAGTTTATAAAAATTTTTTAATCGATTAATATTAACATATTAAAAATAGCATTAAGCTTAACGTAATTTA
>JAABUO010002372.1_pt1 | contig 23040 bp, 20 predicted proteins | sample 5559291 | NCBI WGS metagenome assembly JAABUO01 (sample SAMN10711878, study PRJNA513372) | rock metagenome | isolation source: Antarctica rocks | place: Antarctica: Victoria Land, Finger Mt sud
GCGCAGGCAAGGGTTTGTCGCTCTGAGGATTTCGTCGATGCGGCCAAAAAACCGCCGCGACCCTGTCTGCGGAGCCTCGGGTTCGCCGTTTCGTGCGTCCGGGGCTTTCACCCTTCACCAACCGAAGGCCCGACGGATAGGCAGTCATGCCAGACAAGACAGGGTTCGTCCATCTCCACGTCCACACCGAGTACTCGCCGCTGGACGGCATCGGGAAGCTGGACGACCTGTGCGCGACGGCCGCCGCCGACGGCTCCCCCGCCGTCGCAGTCACCGACCACGGCACCTTGGGCGCCGTCTGGAAGGCGGCGCAGGCTGCCCGCAACGCCGGCATCAAGATCATCCCTGGCCTGGAGGCCTACTTCGCCATCGGTTCCCGCTTCGAGAAGAACTCGATGAGCATCCCCCGCGACGACGACACCGACACCGGTGACGACGAGGAGGGCGGCGGTGGCCGGATGAAGACCAAGACCTACGAGCACCTGACGCTGCTGGCCACCTCCGTCGTCGGCTGGCAGAACCTGGCCAAGATGAACTCCGCGGCGTCGGACTCGTTCTGGTCCAAACCGCGGATGGATTTCGAGCTGCTCGCCGAGCACCACGAAGGCGTCATCGCCCTGACCGGCTGCATCGGCGGTCCTATCGCCGGACCGCTGACCCGCGGCGACGTCGACACCGCTCGCGCCAACCTGGCCCGGCTCGTCGCCGCGATGGGCCACACCTCCGAGAACCAGCGTGTCTTCGCCGAAGTGATGGACCACGGCATTCCCGCCGAGGACCGCGCCAACAGTCTGATCGTGGACCTGGCCGCCGAATTCGACGTCGAACTGGTCGCCACCAATGACGCGCACTACGTGCACGCCACCGACGCGCCGTCGCACGACCTGTGGCTGGCGATGGGCACCGTCGCGCAGCGGGACTCCGGCCGCTTCACCGAAGAGCTGTGGATCGACGAGCCGAACCGGTTCCACTTCCATGGCGAGGGCTACCACCTGCGGACCGAGGCCGAGATGCGCGCCCTGTTCGATCACCGCCCCGGCTTCGAGCGGGCCTGCGACAACACCCTGGTCATCGCCGACATGGTCGACGAGAACATCCTGCCCGACGCGCTGCTGCGACTGCCGACCTACGACGTGCCGGAGGAGTACGCCGACGCGATGTCCTACCTGATCCACTTGGTCATCGAAGGCGCCAAGACCCGGTGGGGCGACGGACCCCTGCGCCCCGACCGCGCGGACCGCCTCCGGCGGGAAGTGGCCACCATCCGCGAGCTGCGGTTCCCCGACTACTTCCTGATGGTCTGGGACGTCCTGAACGCTGCCCGGGCGCACGGCATCTACACCGGCGGCGGCCGCGGATCCGCCGCCGGCTCCGCCGTGTCCTACTGCCTGCGGATCGTCGAGGTCGACCCGCTGGAACACGGTTTGCTGTTCGAGCGGTTCCTGGACGAGTCGCGTACCGACCCGCCCGACATCGACCTGGACTTCGACTCCGAAGGTCAGGACTGGGTGTTCGCCTACCTGGCCAAGCGATGGGGACACGAGTACGTCGCCCGGCTGGGCTCGCTCGGCTTCTCCCGCGCCCGCGGATCGGTCAAGACCGCCGCGTCGGTGCTGCTGGATTCCGAGCGTCGCGGCGTCGGTGCCCAGCTGGCCAAGCGCATCCCGATCGGTTCCACCATCGCGCAGATGCTGGACGAGACCGACCAGACCGGCGAGTCGTTCCGCACCCTGATGAACTCCTCCCCCGACTACGTCAGCGTGGTGCAGCGGGCGCTGGAGGTTGAGGGGATGGCCGCCAACGCCGGCATTCACGCGTGCGGGGTGATCGTGTCGACCGAGCGCCTGGCCGGCATGGTGCCGATGCGCCGTGAACGGAAGAAGGACTGGGTCGGCGGCTGGGTCATCGAGTGGGACAAGAAGGACATTTCCGAGGGCGACGGCAAGACCGGCCTGCAGCCGCTGGGCCTGCTCAAGCTCGACGTGCTGGGGCTGCGGAACCTGGACGTGGTCAAGCGCTGTGTCCAGCAGATCAAGCAGACCACCGGCGAGATCATCGACCCGTACGCCGTCGACTACGACCCGGCGCTGCCGCGGGTCCGGGCGCTGTGGGACATGCTCGGACAGGGCCGCACGGCCGGCATCTTCCAGCTCGAGTCCACCGGCATCACCGAATTGACCGAAAAGGTTCGGCCGGAATCGCTGGACGAATTGTCCGCCATTCTCGCGCTGTACCGGCCGGGGCCAATGGGAATGAAGATGCACGAGATCTACGCGGCCCGTAAGCGCGGGTTCGCGCCAGTCGACTACGGCATCTTCACCAACGACCCGGAAGAAGAGAAGATCCTCTCCGCTGTCCTGGGCGACACCTTCGGTACGATTGTGTTCCAGGAACAAATTATGCAAATCGGTGCTGCTGTAGCAGGTTTCGGTGGGCCTATGACGAACAAGTTGCGATCGGCGGTGTCGAAGAAGGACCTTGCCAAGATCGCCGCCGTCGGCGAACAGTTCATCGCCGAGGCTCAGGTCGAGATCGTCGACGAATCCGGCGCACCGGTAAAAATGGCGTTCAGCAAGAAAACCGCAGAGAATCTTTGGGCGGCGATCAAGGAGTCAGGACGTTATTCCTTCAATAGGTCGCACAGCGTCGCCTACGCCTGGGTGTCTCGGCTGACAGCGTACTTCAAGGCCAGTTGGCCGGCCCAGTACGGCGCGGCGATCCTGGCCGTTACCAAGGACGCCGATCGCCGGCTGCCGGTGCTGTCGGACCTGCGCGCAGAGGCCCTGACGATTCTGCCGCCGTCGGTGAACCAGAGTTTCGCGGCGTCCACAGGATCGGCCGGCAGCGTCCGCATCGGCCTGAGCGAGATCGACGGTTCCGGCATCGAACTGGCCACCGCCATCGTCACCGAGCGCGAGGCGAACGGCCGGTTCATCTCCGCGGCGGACCTGATGACCCGGGTCCGGGTGCCGCAGGGACCCGGTAAGCCGGCGCTTCAGATCGCCAGCAACCAGGTGGGACCGCTGATCGAATCCGGCGCGCTGGATGAGTTCGGGCCGCGACTGGGCCTGATGATGGTCGCCCGCGCGCTGGCTGCGCAGCCCGACACTCCCATCATCGACGCGGAGTGGTCGATCCTGGAACGCTCCGCCCGGGAACGCAAACGCCTCAAAGGCATAGTGCTCTCGCAGCATCCGCTCGCGGCGCTGCGCGACGAGTTGACCCAGTACCGGGCGCCGAACGCGCAGAAGCCGATCGGTGTGCGCGCCATCCCGGACGAGGACGGCACCGACGTTCTCGCCCTGGGGGTGCTGGCTTCGTGGAGCCGCAGCCCCGGCAAGTTCGGTGAACGCGCCAACTTCGTACTGGAGGGAAGCGGCGCGCAGGTGCCCTGCGTCATGTGGGACAAGGCTCTCAAGTCGCTGACCGGCGAACCGATGGTCGGTTCCGTCGTGGCGCTGCGCGGGCGGACCAAGGCCCGCATCATCGAACCGCCGGTCAGCTACGAGGACACCGACGACGACGATGTGGACGAGTCGGCCGCCGTCGCCGAGATGGCCGAACCGACGGTCCGCACCGAGCTGACCGTCTATGGCCTTCACCTGGTGCCGGTGCCGTCCGCGCCCCGGGTGCAGTTGTCCGCTCCGTCGATACCGCCGATCCTCTGGCCGGTCCCGGCGCTTGTTTCCACCCCTGTCACCGATCCTGCTTCCGTCGCTGCTGCCACTGTCCCCATTGCGCCTGTCACTGCCGCTTCCTCGCAGGCACCGGTACGGCCCGCGAAGGTCCGCGCCGCTGCATCGTCTGCTCCGGCAAAAGCAGCAGAGGGCGAACGGGTACGGCCCGCACCGGCAGATACCTCCGCCGTCGACCCACCCGGCCCGCCGGCAGTTGCCGAAATCAACGCCGTCGACAACCAGGCGGACGCAACCGAGGGCGGCGCAACAGCGACTGTCGCAGCGGCGCCGGCCGCCGGGGCCGGCGCCCACCTTGACATCGTGCTGATCCAACGAGGTACCCGCCCCGCGCGGCTCGGACTGGGCTCGCTGGTGGCCAAGTACAACGGCATCCTCACCGGTGAGAACCTCGCCGCCGTCCTGTCGGCCGATGCGGGCAGCCGCACCGGCCTGCTGCCGGCCGACGCCGGCCCTGATCGGCTGGTGATCGCGGTGCTGGATCAGATAAAAGGCAGAGGAGCCCATCAGTCCCTGCCGTTACAGGTGGCGGGGGACGACGACGCGGTCACCGCGCATATCTATGGCATGGCCAAAAAGAATGCGTCTCCGGACCTGCCGTTCCACCCCGTCAAAGGGCAGATGACGCTGTTCGAGGTGCCGGGCGTCGCCGCCTGTCCGTACGGACAGGACCCGCTGCCACGGGTGAAGAAGCAGGCGGCCCTACCCACCGCAGCTTCGGGATCCGCGGCCGCCTGACCAGCCCCTCCCACGGCCACTTTCAGCCGGCCGTGGGAGATACCGGCGGACCGGTCCATATCCCCTTCAGCACCCCTGACCGCACGACTATCGAACGCAGTGCCGTACCGCTTCATCCACTCCCGATCGAACACCTTGATCGCGGCCGCCGACCAGCTCCCGCGGAACGGAGCTCAGATGATCATCGCTGTCACCGGCCGCAAGCAGCATGGTAAGAACACCGTGTGCGATGTGCTCGCCGAGCACGGTTTCATCATCATCGGTTTCGCCGACACCCTCAAAGACCTCAGCTACGCAGTCGACCCGATCATCGGGATCAGCCGCCACGGCGATCCGATCTACCTCGCCGAAGCTGTCGACGAGCTGGGCTGGGAGTACGTGAAGGAGAACTACCCGGAGGCCCGCCGGTTCCTGCAACGGATGGGCACCGAGGGTGCCCGCAAACACCTGGGCGACAGTGTCTGGATCGACAGCTGGGCCAAGAAGGTCTACGCGCTGCAGGGCGCCAACGTGGCTGTGTCAGATCTGCGGTTCGCCAACGAAGCCGAGGCAGTCCGCGCCCACGACGGGCTGGTCTGGAAGGTAGTCCGTCCCAGCCGAGTCACCACCACTACCGCAGACCAGCATGCGTCGGAGACCGAGCTCGAATCCATCGCCACCGACCACATCTTCATCAACGACGGCACCGTGGACGATCTGGCCGCACAGGTCGAGCAGGCATTATACCGGGCCCAGCATCCCGCCCACGGGCTTCGCCGCCCGACCGTCCTGGGCGCTGCGTGATGGCCGCCCTCTCGGACATGGCGTTCTCGGTGTTCATACGCGGCGTCGTCATCCCCGTCGTCGGCAAGATCGCACTCCGCTCGGGCTACTACGCCACTGTGGCGCGTGACGCCGACGACGTCATGTCCGACCGCAAGCAGGACCGGCTGCTGGTCGGCCGAGGCGTCCTACGCGATCACACCGGCATCGACGCCACCAGAGGTGTCGCTCTGTGCGGTGTCCCGGTCAGTTCCTGGACCGGCGGCGGGCTCGCCGACGTGCAGTGCCGCCTGTGCCGCAGGGCACTGCATGCCGCCGGTCGCCGCGCGAGCATGCGGCATCACCCCGCCGGTCGTGCACGCCCGCTGGCATCTTCATCGACGGCCTCGTCGTCAGCAGAGCCGCGGGGGGCATTGCGATGACTGAATCCTTGGTACTAGAGCGAGTGGTGCCGCCGCCGCCGCGAACATTCTTCGCGATGGTGACCTTGATCTGCGACGTGTGCCGGGTACCGGTTACCCGCCGGCAGGTCATCACACCTGCGGCGCTGCCCGACAAGCACTCGGACTCCGACACCTGCACCACAGAGATTGGCAGCGGTACGGCGCCAGTCCGCGGCACAGAGCCGGAATGGATCTGTCATACCTGCCTGAAGTGGATCTTCGAGGAGGTGAAACGGCGAAAGTCCGAACTCGCCAAAGCAGAGGCAGCAGATGCGCGTCGCGCCGACCCGTCCGCAAAAGTGACCAAGGCACCGCAGACGCTTGATCGCACCACCTGCTTCTCAGCGAAGGTGTTCTATCCCGACGAGCGCAAAGCCCAGAAGGCGCTGCGGGAATGGCGGGCGATCCGCCTGCCCGGGCAGTACCACATGGACATCTACCCGTGCCTGGCGTGCGGCGGCTGGCATCTGACCCACACCAAGGTCGACCGGAACGCAGTACGCAACCGCCACTACGGCGCCTGACCAGCTTCACCCCCAACAATCAGAGCCTCACTACCGACCGAGACGAGATTGACCATGGCAACCGATGCCGACCACCTGCTGTGGATCGACCTGGAGACCACCGGGCTGAGCCCCGCCGAGGACGAGATCCTCGAAATCGGGATGATCCTGACCGACGACCAGCTCAACCCCATCGCCGAACTGGAACTGTTGGTGCAGCCGAGCACGTATGGAATGGCGCGCCTCGCGGCCAAGCCGTACGTGCAGAAGATGCACACCGACAACGGCCTGCTCCGCGCACTGAGCACCGCGCCCCGGTTCGGTCCCGATGCGCCGCCGGAGGTGACCGTCGCCAGCCGCCAGATCCTGGGCTGGATTGCCGGTTTAGGCGCGCAAAAGGGTCGCGTCGCCATCTGCGGTTCCGGCGTCGCCAAATTCGATTACCAGTTCCTGGAGCGGCTGACGCCCGAGCTGACCGACTTCTGCACCTACTTCATCCCGTTCGACTCCGGCATCCTTCGGCGCTCCTACCGCACCTCCACCGGCAGCACGCTGACCACCGTCGACGAGATGAAGACCCACCGCGGCATCGACGACATCCGCTGCCACCTGGCTGAGGCGCAGCAATTCCGCAACCTGTACCGGATGGCGGCGCTGATGCTGGAGCAGAACCCTGGCATTGACCTGTCCGACCCGAACTTCGATCCGGCTGCTGTTGTGGCTAGCTTCCGCCGACCACCGGCACTCGGCGCGACGGCCCCGATCAGCGAAGAAGACGCCCGCGGGCGCCTCGCACACCTCAACCTCGCCGCCGCCGATCCGGCCCGATACGAAGCGATCCGCTGTGAACGGGGGTGGATTTTCTACTTCCGATGGGGCAGTGGACCGGTGCTGATGAATGCTCGGGCCTGGGTTGTCGCCGACGACGGACCTGCCCGGATACTGCCTACCTATGAGACGACCGAAGCCGCGGTCGGACGCAAAATTGCCAACTGATCTGCCACCGAACCATCCGGATCTGATCCAGAAAGGCCAGCCCAGTGAGCACCAGCACCATCATCCGAGTTGTCACGCAACGCAACTGGATGGTCGAGGAGTTGCGCGCCGCGATGGCTGGCACCGGCTGGACGGTGCAGCAGCACTACGGCCTGTCCGCGCCGCCGGCGGACGGGGCGGTCAGCTGGATGCCGGGTGCATTTGCCGCCCGCCTGTTTCAGCAGGGGTTGGGCCCCAGGCTGTCCAGTCCGGGCGGGTCGTTCCTGTCGCTGATGCCGCAGGAGTTCACCGGTCGGGAGGTGGCACTGTTCCCGGCCGTGTTGGCGATGCTGGAACCCAGCGAAGGTTTCTGGAAGCTCGCCGACAGCAAGGACGACCGGTTCCCGGCTGCTTGGCGCACCGCCGAGCAGTTGGCTACCGACTTGTTGACGGCGCAGGTTCCGCCAGGGGCGATGCTGCACCTGACCGACGTACGGCTGGACCTGGTCGGCGAATACCGGGCGGTCGTGGCCGGATCCACCGTGCTGACCGGAGCCTTCTACACCGACCTGATCGGACAGCCGCACGACGATCCCAACTTCGCCGTTCCGCCGGATCTCACCCACCGTTCTGCGTCCAACTTCGCCACCAAGGTGGTCGCCGCTATGAACGCCATAGCTGTGCCGGGGCCGCCGAGCTACACCTTGGACGTCGGTATCGACCGGATCACCGGACGCTGGGTCGTCGTCGAGGCCAACCCCATCTGGTCCTCCGCCTGGTACGGCAGTAACCCAACCCTGTTCGTCACCGCGCTGATCACCGACCAGATGACCGACCCGGGTATCTGGGTCTGGAAGCCGGACCCGGTGCTGTCCGAACGCGCCGCCCGCAAGCCGCCGCTGCCGGTGGACCGGCCGATCTCGGCGCGCACCTGAGACCGACCTGTTCGAGCAAGTTTCACCCTTCACCAAAATCGCCCTCGACGGATAGGTACTAGGAGAAGCGCAGAGCGCATCTCACCCGCTGCCGGGGTCTTCCCGGAGTGGAACCGCTGCCACGGAACCACCGAACGTGGCGAAAGAGAAAGGCCATTTCCATGGCTGGCGAGACCACCATCACCGTCATCGGCAACGTCACCGCTGACCCGGAGCTGCGGTTCACCACATCCGGCGCGCCCGTCGCTAACTTCACCGTGGCGTCCACGCCGCGCAGTTTCGACAAGGCGACCGGCGAGTGGAAGGACGGGGAGACCCTGTTCCTGCGCTGCTCCGTCTGGCGCGACCAGGCCGAGAACGTCGCCGAGTCGCTGGTACGCGGATCCCGCGTCACCGTCACCGGTGCGCTCAAGCAGCGTTCCTACGAGAAGGACGGCGTGAACCACACCGTCATCGAGCTGGACGCCGAAGAGGTCAGCGCGTCGCTGAAGTACGCCACGGCCAAGCTGACCAAGGCTGCCGGCAACGGCGGCAACGGCGGCGAGCGGGCCGCCAAGCCCGCTGCGGACGAGGCCCCCAAGGTCGTCGTCAAGAACGCTCCGGCCAAGGTGGCTGCGGCCGCCGAGAGCGAGTTCTGAGCCTGACAGGGCCGGGATCGAGCGCCTGAGATTCCCGGTCCGGCGTGTCCGACATGCCGGACCGGGAATCCCGGACCCGCCTCGATCCCCCGCGCCGCTCGGCGCACCAACATCCGCGCAAGTTCGCAACCGAGAGGAGGCAGGCAGATGAGCCGCCGCAGCCCCACCGCTGACCCAGCATCATTCGGATCAGCATCTTCGGTAGAGGAAATAGACCTGCTGAGCGACCTCCCCAGTTCGGACAGCGACCCCACGACAGAACCGACAGCCTCTGCGGGCGGACATCCGACAGACCCGGATGGCTCGTTGCTGATTCCGACCATCTGGCAGCGTTTTCGCTACTGGGCCTGGCATCCGGTCTCCCGGTCATCACTGGCGGTTCTGCTGGTCGCCGGCCTACTCCCGCTGCTGCTGAGCTTCACCCAGCACCTGAGCGCCGCCGACGTCACCGGGCCCACCGAGCCTGCCGTCACCCAGCCAGTGGTCACCGTTCCTATCACTGTTCCGGTCACCATTGCTGTTCCGGTCACCGTCACCTCCACCCCGCCGGATCCCATCACCGGCACCGCGGCGGCTCCGGCCCCGGTAACTGTCGTCCGCACCACCGTGCTGACGACAGTGCAGACCACAGTACAAACGACGGGAGGCACCAAAACATCGGCGGCCACCATGTCCGCGCTGCGGCCGCTCGTCGGGCCGAATGTCGGCGCGAAGGCTGTCATCTGCTTCACTCCGGCCACCCTGCAGATCACCGCTACCGGCAAGGGCGTCGTGAATCTGAACGTCACCGGCATCGCCACCGCTCATAAGTCTGGACGTGGCGGCGCCAAACTGACCGTCAACGGCCGAACCGGCACCTACGCCATAACTGCTGCCTCCACCGGCGGAAGCTCGACCATCAGCTGGTCGGCTCTGCGGGGAGCGTGTTCCTGATGACCGGAGACGGCCCGCAGCCGCTGATCAGCGACATCATGACCAGGCGACTGCGCAGCGACCGGCTGCAGCGGGACACCGCTGACGCCGATGACCGCCGCCAGCCCGCGGTCGACCGAAAGGTCGCCGATGCGCAGGCCGCCGCCATCCTGAGCGTGGCCCTGGCCGATCTCGGCGAGGAGAACACCGTCCCGATCGAGGTGTTGGCGCACTGCCTCGCCGCCGTCCTGGCCACCACCCGGCAGGCCTTCTTCCAGGTGAGTGACCTGTCCGACCGGCGGCTGCAGGAAGTGATGCCGATGATCAGCCATCTGTCGGTGCTGGCCGAGTCGATGGTCGACATCGGCGACCGAGCGGAAGCGCAGGCCGAACGCGCCGCGGAGCGCCCGGACACCGCATCCAAGTTCACCGGTCCCAAGCTGGCCGGACCGCCGCGGCTGGGGCTCCGACGTGTCTGATCTTCTCGGCAAGCTGCCGTGGTGGGCCTACCCGGTCGCGGCGGTCGTCGTGGTGCTGGTACTCGCCGGCATCGCGCGCGCGATGCGGTCCGGATTTTCCGTGCAGTGCGACCCACAGCGCGTGTTCACCTCTGCGGAACGCAAGATCGGGAACGACCGCGCCGGCAACCAGTGTGAGCACAAACCGATCCTGGGTCGCCGCTGCCCGAACCCTGGCACGCAGGGCGACCACATCATTCCGTGGAGCGCCGGCGGTGCCACCGTCATGTCGAATTTTGCCAGCCTCTGTAGTTGGCATAACCAGAGTAAAGGGGCGAAGCGCCCCACGCTCCTTGACATTTGGCGGCTGGAGCGGCGTCGTCGCAAGTACTTCCCATGCAATACTGATACTCGAATTTCTTGGAAGTTTGGTGCCTAATGAGTCGCACACGTATTGGTTTTCCCGTCCAAACGGCAGAGTCCAGACTCGTTGACGGTGTCTGGTATTGCAGCCTGAACGGGTGCTTCGCGAAGCCATACAGGCAGGGTTGGTGCGGCATCCACTTCATGGATCTTTGGACAGCTGGGATGACAGTTCGGCCGCCGCGGCAAGAAGGCTGTATGGTATGTGGCCTCAGCATTTACGGTACCCGCCGGCTGTCATTCTGCTCCCCAAGCTGCGGCACGTTATTCCAGAGGTACAGGATCACTCCTGAGCAATACAAACGCCTTATTTCCGTGACCTGCTGTGACATTTGCGGATTAGCTGGTACTTACCGCGGGCGAGGCCGCGGGTCGTTGCACGTCGATCATGATCATGGCAACGGTCAGATTCGGGGATTCCTGGACCCCGCCTGCAATCAGATATTGGGTCTAGCTGGTGAAGACACCAGCCTGATTTCGCTGTTGGCGACGTACCTAGAGACCGGCCACGGCAGGGTGCCAGCGTCCATACCGAGCATCCCATACGTTCCGGGCCGGTGCATCGTGTGTTTGAATCAATGCGACCTGGACCAACGGCAAGTAGGCCGCGCAGCTCGGCCTTCCGTCAAATGGAATCGATACTGCCGCCAGAAGTGCCGACTTTACGCTGGCAACCTTCGCTTGACATACGGCTTGGAGCCCGGGCAGTATCGATTTCTTCTAGATGAGCAGTCGGGTGACTGCCGAGCATGTGGGCGGCCGATGGAGTTGGACTCAAGGCAAACGGTGGTGGACCACAATCACGCGACCAAACAAATACGAGGTATCCTGCACAATAACTGCAACGTTATCATCGGCTTTGCCGAAGACAGTATCAATCGACTTGAGTCGATCATCGGGTATCTCGCCTCCCCGAGACCAGACGCTCCAACCGCCACGCCGAATAAGCGGACCCAGCGGCCAGCCAGATCCAACGTACCCAGTACGCTGGTGGACGCCAGCTGGGACATACGATTCATAGAACTACAGACACATATTGAGCGCTTTGGCAAATACCCAACCAGCGTCGACCCAGATCCATCGGTACGACGCCTCGCCGCCTGGATGTGGGGGCTGAGGGATAGGTACAACACCGGACGACTCCAGGCAACCCAGGCCTCGATGGTGGAATCCCTAGCAGGTTGGACCTGGGATCCGCGGGCCCACAGGTGGGAGGCGTACTTCGCTGAGACTGTGAAGACGTTCAGGCGCGAGGGAAGGATGCCAGTTCGCAAAGTTCATACCGAGGCGAGCCAGTTCGAGTGGCTAACGCGCCAACGCAACCAGAACCGACAAGGCATTCTGGACCCAACACGCAAGAGGCGACTTGACACCTCGTTGCCGGGTTGGGGCGTAATCAACCCCAATCTCGCAACTGGCGACCGTCTCGGCTGACGATCTGGCGTCTGCAGCGCCGCCGCCGCCGCTACTTTCCCGCCAACACTGACACCCAGGTGTCCTGGAAGTTCGGCCGCTTCTAGCTCCCGCGAGCAGCGGAACCGGACAACCTTGCCGTAGGAGGTCCGCGACGAACCACTCGCCCGGTGGCGAGTGCTTGCCGTCGAGGCCGAGTAACAGCCTCATTTACCGAACCGCGCCGGATAAGTTCAGATTCCTGAGATTCGCCGTACTGGCTGGGACGAGACGACACAGTTGTCGGTGGGGAGAGCTCGGATGATGCGCGGACGCTTGTGGCGTTTCGGGGCGGTGGTCGCCATCATGGTCATCGACTGCGGCATCGCCGCGACCGCCTTCTTCGTACGGCTGTGCACACCATGGGACACCCACGACCTGGGGCTCTGGCAGATGCAGGTAGCCCGCATCTGCGCCGTATCTGCGCTGGTTTTCCTGCCGATCCAGTGCGCCGCCCTGTGGCTACTGCTCCGTCCACTGTGGTTCCAGCAGAGCCGGCTTCGCAAGACGCACCGCCGGGTCAGGTCCGTTCTGAAGTCCGGGGACCTGCAGATCGCCTTCCAGCCGGTGCTGTCGATGGACAACGGCGAAGTCGTGGCGGTCGAGGCGCTTTCCCGCTTCCCCCAGCAGCCCAGTCAAGGTCCGGACAAATGGTTTGCTCAGGCTGACAAGGTGGGCCTTGGTGTCGAGCTCGAGTTGCTGGCTCTGCAGCTCGCATTGACCGAGGCAGCGAAGCTGAGCACACACCTGGATGTCGCGGTCAACCTGTCCCCCTGCGCGCTCAATGACCCCAGGGCGTTGGCGACGCTGCTGAACACCGCGACCTGCCCGCTACGGCTGATCGTCGAGATAACCGAGCACTGCGTCGTTTCGGACTACACGTTGCTCAGCCGTTCCCGCGCTCAGCTGCGCGAGCACGGCATCCGGCTTTCCATTGACGACGCCGGCGCCGGGTATTCCTCCTTCCGGCACATCGTGACGCTCGCTCCCGATTTGATCAAACTTGACCGGGCGATCATCTCCAGCCTCGACACCGACCCGGCACGCCGGGCTCTGGTGAAGTCTATGGTCGGTTTCGCCGGCGAGTGCTCCGCCCAGACCGTGGCCGAAGGCGTTGAGACCCAGGCCGAGTTGGCGACCATCAAGGGCCTGCGCGTCGATCAGGTGCAGGGCTATTGGACCGGTAGGCCGACCACCGACCCCGACGTCTGGGCGACCTGGGTCGGACCGTCGGTCAAGGCGCCGCCGGCCGTGCCAGCCCATCACCTACCGTTCCAGCGGATCAGCGCCGCCTGACGGGTGCTTCGGCAAAGCAGCCACCCGCGCACTGGGCCCACCCCGGACGCCGAGATGGCGTCGCGGGCGTTCTCGCGATGCGCGCCGACATGCACTAGTTGTGGCGCGCGCACTTCGGCTCCGGTTCGGTAGGAGCATTCCGGTGGGCACCGGGAAGCCGTCCGACGGATAGGTAGTCAGAGCGCGACCGTGCCATCGGCCGCCGCACCATTTTCCGAACGGACCGAGCACCATGATTCTTTCTGACACCGACATCCTCGCCCGGCTCGACGCCGGCGACCTGAAGATCGGCCCCACCCCGCCGGATGCGTTGCGTCCGGCCAGTATCGAGCTGCAGCCGGCCAGTATCGAGCTGCATCTGGGCCGGCAGTTCCTGGGCTACGCGAACCCGGAACGCATCATCCAGGTCGATCCCACCGACCCGGACCGGCCACAGATGAGGCCGGCCGTGCCCGACGAGGACGGCTCCATCTTGCTGACCCCGCTGTTTCTGGGCGGACCGAATAGTTTCTTGCTCGGTCACACCGTCGAGACGATGACCTTGCCGACCGATCTGTGCGGCCGGGTCGAAGGCAAATCGTCACTGGGCCGGATCGGCTGCGCCATTCACATCACTGCGGCGTTCGTCGACCCGGGATTCCGAGGCCAGATCACACTGGAGCTGGTGAACTTCTCCCCCGTCCCGGTCCGGCTGCATCCGGGCATGCGGATCGGGCAGCTGTGCCTGCTGGGGATGACCAGCCCGTCGTCTGCCCCCTACGGCCACGAGAAGTACGGTTCGCACTACCAGGGCCAGACCGGCGCCCGCGCCGGTTCCCCCGTCGGCCGCATCGAGCACCCGCGGCAAGTTTTACGATGGAAAAGGCTCCGGTAAGATCTGGAGTCCTGCGCCTTCTCCCATATCTCGATGCTGATGTCTGACCGTCAACCTACGCGCGAGCCAGTGGCGTGCTGGATCGGATCATCTCCGCGCGTGGATCTATGACTTGCTGATCCGCGAAGGGCCAGTGGCAGGGCAGGATCGGCGGATCCTGCCCTGCCACTGGCGTTTGTGTAGGGGCTGCGTCAGCTGACGGGGATGAGTTGCCAGTTCTGACCGTAGTTCCCGGATCCGCTCACGGTGTATTGCTGGATCCTTGCCGAGTCATCCAATGCCCCGCCGGATAGGTCAAGACCGAGTCCGCTGGTGCGGTTGATGATCGTGTAGTAGCCGCTACCGACCGAGGTGATCTGCCACTGCTGGTTGGAGTTCCCCGTGCCGGTGATCGCGTACTGCTGCATCTGGGTGCCATTGGTGAGGGAACCAGAGGGATCGTCCATCGCTGCGCCACTCTTGACGTTGATCAGGTTGTAGTAGCCCGATCCGGCGTCTGCCAGGCGCCACTGCTGATCACCGTCGCCGCTGTCGGTGAACTGGACGACCCCGGCGCCGTTGGCGATGGATCCGCCGTCAATCCCGACGGGCTTCCCGCTCTGCCTAGAAGCGATCTTGAAGACGTGCCCGGCCGACGGCGCTGTGGACAGGACCGGTGCGGCCGGGACGGTGCCGACGAAGGTGACCGTCGCGCGGGAAGCAAGGGTGTAGGTGAATGATCCCTGCCCATTCCAGGTGGTAGTGAACGTGGTTGAGCCGGCGTTGGTGTTGGTGGCGACTAGCACTTCTTCGCCGGTGGGGTTTTTGAACGCGGAGGTGATGATGCCGTGGGCGTTCACGGTGGAGGCAATGTGCGTGGCACCGGTCTTGACGAACTTCGCGGTCTGCGCGAACTGGTAGTAGAAGTTGTTTTTGGTCACCGTAGTGCCGTTGATAGTCAGCATGCCTTTGCAGCCGCTGCAGCCGCCCAGGTGCGGCCCGCCGTTGGGGTCCAGCGCCAGGTTCCACAACACGACACTCTTGGCCCAGTTCTGGGTGGACAGCAACGTCATGTCAGAGGTGCCGTACTTGATGATATTGGTCGGTGACGTTTCCGATGAGCACTCGGTTTCGTAGGCATCTTTCGTGGGGTTCTGATTGTGCACCAACGTCATCGCGGTGGGATCGCTGGCATTGTCGTAGCAGTGGTAGGCGATGCCCGCGAGGTCGGGTGCGGCGGGGCTAGTCAGCAGCGACTGCGGGAACGCGGTGTATTCCCAGTTGTGGTCGAAACCCAGGATGCCCTGATTCAGTCCGGCGGCGGTGAGCGTCGGCTTGAGGTAACTGTGAATCCAGGTGGCAATATCTGTTGCTGACCAGTACATGCCGGGGTAATCGCTGGGTGCGTAGAGCGGTTCGTTCTGCGGGGTGACCGCGAAGATGGGGACCCCGGCAGCTTGGTAGGCGTTGATCCACTTGACGAAATAGGTCGCCCAGGCCTGGTCGTAGGCCGGTAGCAGCGTGGAATTGACGCCGCCGGTGCTGCCGTTCATCGATCCGTTGGATTTCATCCACGCCGGCGCGCTCCAGGGGCTCGCCACGATCTTGAGGTTCGGGTTGATCGCCAGTGCGTCTTTGATGACAGGGATGATGTGGCCGGTGTCCTGGGCGGTGAGGCCGAAGTTCTGCGTGTAATTGGAGCTGGGGCCGGCGGTGTCGTCGGCGGTCCATGGTGTGCTGATGGAGTTGAAGTCACTGGAGGTCATCGGCAGCCGCCAGAATGACATGCCCAGTCCGGTGCTGGTGCTGAACATGCTGTTCATCAGGGCGTTATATTGCGTGGGGTCGCTGGCTTTGAGTTGCGCGAGCAGGTAGGTGGAGGAGTCGGTGAACGAGGCGCCGAAGCCGGCCATGGCCTGAGAGGTGATGCTGTCGTTCACGGTGACGTTGACCGATCCGGAGGAGACGGCGCCGAGTGTCGTCGCCGCCTGCGGAGCGAGGTTGGTCGAGCCGTCGGCAGTGGTAAGGGTGACTTGGAGCGTTTGGCCGACTGCGGCGGCAGGGGTGGATGAGATGGCGGTGAGGCTGCCGGCGGTGGCCAGTGCCAGGCCGAGCAGACCGATTCTGCGCCGCAACGTTGCGGGATGGTGGGACACGGGGGTTCTCCTGTTCCGTGTTGTTCGCTGAGCGGAGGTGCTCAGCTGTGGTGTGCTTAGTGATCGGCGGCGCCGATCACCATTGGCCGAGGTTGTCGGGGGTCCGCCGACTCCCGCGGGTCTCGGTTTTCTGTTATTGCTGTGCTGGTAGGCCGTTGTTGGCGATGACCTGTCGGAGCCATTGGGCGCTGTCTTTAGGGGTCCGAGTTTGCGTGGCGTAGTCGTTGTAGATGAATCCGAAGCGCCAGCCGTAACCTTCGGCCCATTCGAAGTTGTCCATCAACGACCAGACGATGTAGCCGACCAACGGGACGCCATCGGCGATCGCCTCGGCGGCCGCGCGGAAATAGCCGTCGAAGTAGGCGATCCGTTCGGGGTCATGGACCAGACCGTCCGGGGTGACGTAGTCGTGCAACGCCAGACCGCTTTCGGTGACCCACAACGGCAACGGGGTCCACTCGTTATGCAACCGGTTCAGCACCGCACGCAGCGCCTGCGGTCGGATTGCCACACCACCCGCGGTGATCGGATCCTGCGGGCTCAGCTTCCGCACCCCGCGCACCCGGTCGTTCTTGCCCTGTCCCATGTCGTGACCGGCGACGACGTGGTGCTGCTCGTAGAAGTTGACGCCGAGAAAGTCCGCCGGGGTGGAAATGAGATCGAGGTCGCCGTCTTCAACAAAACCGAAATCGGTGATACCGGCATAAAATTCCCGGGCGTCATCGGGATATTCGCCACGCAGTACGGGGGAGAGGAACATCCGGTTTTCGACCAGGTCGACCCGTCGGGCCGCATCGATGTCCTCGGCTCTGTCAGATCCGGGGTGCACATCGGAAAGGTTCAAAGTAATGCCGACTTCGGCGGTCGGGGCCACCTCCCGGATGCGTTGCAGGGCGCGGCCGTGGGCCAGCAGCACGTGATGAACGGTGGAGACGGCGAGGGCTTCGTCTTGGATGCCCGGGGCATGCCGCCCTTCGAGGTGGCTGATGTAGGTGACGCAGAACGGTTCGTTGATGGTGATCCACCGCGGCACCCGGTCCCCCAAGCGGGTGACGACCGCTTCGGTGAGATCAGCGAAATGATCGGCAACGTCGCGGTTGGCCCAGCCACCTTTGTCCTGCAACCACTGCGGTAGGTCCCAGTGATACAGCGTCATCATCGGCTCGATCCCGCGGGCGAGCAGCCCGTCGACGACCCGGTCGTAGTAATCAAGGCCGGCCGGATTGGTTTGTCCGTCGGGGCTGGGTTTGATCCGGGTCCAGGACACCGACGATCGGTACACCTGGAGTCGCAACTGGGCCATCAGGTCCAGGTCGCCGTCGAGGCGGTGGTAGTGATCGCAGGCGATGTCGCCGTGGTCACCGTGCCGGGTCCGTCCCGGGCTGTGGGCAAAGGTATCCCAGATGGACGGCGTGCGGCCGTCCTCCTCGACCGCCCCTTCGATCTGATACGCGGCGGTGGAACTGCCCCAACGAAAATGCGGCGGAAAGGTGACGGAGCCGGTCAAAGTGTCCTCCAGGGTCTTGTAGAAAGAGTTGGGTGTCAGGCGGCGCGGCCGGCGAGCTGACGCCGACGGCGGCTCAGCGAATCGATGGCGACCGCGGCGAGCAGGATGATGCCGGTGGTGGTGTTTTTCACGGCCGCGGATTCGCCGAGTAGGTCCAGGCCGTTGGACACCGACCCGATGACCAGGGCGCCGAGCAGCGCAGTGTAGGCCTTGCCGCGGCCACCGAACAGGCTGGTGCCGCCAATAACGACGGCGGCGATCGCGTTGAGACCAAGGTTGCCGCCGCCGGCGGCGTTGGACACCGCGAACTGCCGACTGGCATCAATGATGCCGGCCACCGCCCCGACGGTCGCCGCCACGATGAAGACGGTCAAAACGCTGCCCCTGACGCTGATTCCGGCACGGCGGGCCGCTTCCCGATTGCCGCCGATCGCGTAGGCATGCTGACCCCAGCCAGTCTGGGTGAGCACCGCGGTCAGCACCACGACCAGCACGACCAGGACGACCAGGATCCAGGGCACCCCGAAATAGGAGTCCAGCACCAAGATCGTCACCACCGCCGCGGCCGCGACAACGGCGGTGCGGCCGATAATCCGGGTCAGGCTGACCGCGGGGAGGCCGAACCGGGCAACCTCCCGGCGGCTGGCCAGGCCCAGCAGCAGCACCCCGCCGACGAGGATTGCTCCCAAAATCCAGGCGAAATCGGTGGTCAGGTAGCTGGCCGCGATCGATCTGATGAACGAATCCGAGATCGGTATTTCACCGGCGTCACCGATCAGGGCGAGCAGCAGACCCTGCCAGACAAGCAGGCCGGTCAAAGTGACGACGAAGGAGGGGATGTGGAAGTACACGATGAGGAGGCCATGGATCAAACCGATGAGCGCCCCGGAGATGAGCGCGGCGGCGATGGACGCGCCCGTTGACCATCCGTGGGCCAGGCATTGGGCTAGCACCCCGGCGCAGAAACCGCTCACCGCGGCGACCGAGAGGTCAATCTCGCCGATGATCAGCACCAGGACGAGCCCGACGGCCAGGGTGCCCAGGACGGCGATCTGGAGAATGAGATTGTTCAGGTTGCGGGCGGTGAGGAAGTTGCCGTTGTGGGCCTGGAAGTAAACCCAGATGCCTATCAGGCCGATGATGACCGGCAGTGGTCCAAGGTCGCCGTCTTTGACCCGCTGGATCGACGTTGTCGCCGATGATCGCAACGATCTGTTCTGGCTGGGGGTGAGGCCTGTGTCCGGGGACCCAGGTGAATGGGTGTTGGACTGCGTCTGTGCGGTCATGCGATGCGTGCTCCCGGGATTGCGTTGCCACCGGTGATGGCCGAGATAACATCCTCAGGGCTGTCCTGATCCGGTCGGAACAGGCCGGCGTTTCGCCCAAGGCGCAGTACCGCGATCTCGTCGGCGACCGCGAACACATCAGTGAGATTGTGCGAGATCAAAACTACCCCCAAACCTTTGCTGCGCAGGCTGCGGACGAGCCGGTAGACCATGGCGGTCTGCTCCACGCCCAGTGCGGCAGTTGGCTCGTCGAGGATGACCAACTGAGAACCCCACAAGACTGCCCGACTGACCGCGACGGCTTGCCGTTGACCGCCGGACAGCGCGGCGACCGGCCGGTTGAGATCAGGCAACGTGACCGACAGTTCCCGGATGACATCCCGGGCGCGGGCCTGCATGGCCGGTCTGGCCAAAAGCCGGTTTCGGCGCCGCAACTCCCGACCCAAATATAGATTGGCGACCACGCTGAGGTTGTCGCACAAAGCCAAATCCTGGTACACCGTTTCGATTCCCAGCTGGGCCGCATCGGTCGGTGAACTGATCCTCACCTGCTTGCCCAGCATGGTGATGCTGCCGGCGTCGAACGGCGCTGTTCCGGCGAGACCTTTGACCAGGGTCGATTTGCCCGCGCCGTTGTCCCCGACCAACGCCAGGACCTGACCCGCCCGGACGGTGAGGTCGACATCGGTCAGCGCCGACACCGACCCGTATCGTTTGCGGCCGCCGCGCAGGGACAATAACTCGTCTGGAACGGGCGGGGTTGATGGCTTCGTCACGAAGTCCCCGTGCAGAGCGTGCTGGTGGTGGCGGCGCCGATGCAGATTTTCGCCTTGGTGGTGAAGCCGTCTTTCAGGACGGTGCTGGCGATGTTGCTCTTGTCGACCACGACCGGCTTGAGCAGCAGGCTGGGGATATCCGCGGTTCCGTTGTTGACCGTGGTGGTGGCCACCGCGGCCGCGTCGGCGGGTTTCTTGTCGACCAGGGCAACGGCGATCTTCGCCGCGGCGTCTGCTTCGGCGTGCAGCGATTTGTACACCGTCATCGACTGGGTACCTTCCAGGATCCGCTGCAGCCCGGCATCGGTGGCGTCCTGACCCGTGACCAGCACCTGGCCGGCCAATTTTCGGGCCGTCAGCGCGGTGATCACCGAGTTCGCCAGGCCGTCGTTGGCCACCAACACCCCGTCCACCTTGTCCTGCAGTTTCGTCAGCGCCTGCTCCATCTCCTGCTGACCGGCCGCCCCGTCGAAGTTAGGGGTGTCGGCCTCATAGGCTTTCGTGAACTTCCCCGCAGAGAACATCGGATCGAGCGCTGCGTGGGCACCCTTCTTGAACGCCTGCCCGGGTGCGCTGTCTGGCGCCCCGTTGATCAACGCAACCTTCGCGCCTTGCTTCAAATGGTCGACCAGGTATTGCCCCTGCAACTTGCCTACACTCTCGTTGTCGAACGAGACGTAGTACGCCGGCTTCGCACCGCCGGCAACCATCCCGTCATAGGCCACCACCGACGCGCCGACAGCATCGGCCTTGGCCACCGTGGTGGCACCGGACTGGGCGGTCATCGGGCTCATCACGATCACGCTAGCCCCGTTGGTCAACGCCGATTCCGCCTGCTGCAATTGGGTGTCCCCGCTGCCCTGCGCATTGTTGGCGATCACTTGGATCGACGGGTCCAGATCGTGCACGGCCTGGATGAAGTACGGCTTGTCCTTACTCTCGAACCGATCCGCGCAGGTGGAACACGGCATCAAGAAGGCGATCACCTTCTTCCCTGCACTTGTGCTACCGCTTTGGCTTGGTGAGGAGGCAATACTGCCCTGACTTGCTGGGGAGGCGACACCACCCTGAGTTGCCGGGGAGGCGGCCGTTCTGGTCGTGCCGCAGGCACTTGCCGTGAGGGCGAGAGTCACGGCGGCGAGGCCGGCGATGTGTTTCCGGACGGTGATAGACATGAATCTCTCCTCATTGAGTGAATCACGAGTGCATGACGAATGGTGACGGCTAGGAGCAGAGACTAGCCATTTACCCTGCGGCGCTTAGCGATATGCGATACCGGTGCCGTGGGGCTGGCCGGCGCAGACCGCCGCACCACGACGGAGGTCGATAAAACAATCGGCGACGCCGCAACCGCGGCGCCGTCGAGCATGCTCAAGAGGGTGCGCGCGGCGGTGGCGGCAATCTCACGGGACGGCTGACGAACGGTGGTCAGGGGTGGTTCGGTGTGCGCAGCAGTGGGAATGTCATCGAAACCGACCACCGCGACGTCGTCGGGAATCGCGACGCCCTCCCCCCGCAAAGCCCGCATCGCCCCGATCGCCATCAGATCGTTGTGCGCAAACAATCCATCAAAGGTCTTCCCTGACCTGAGCAACGCCGTAGTGGCGGTGAACGCGCCGCTCTCGGTGAAATCACCCAGAACGACCAGAGCCGGATCAACCGGCGCACCGGAATTTTCGGCGCAGAGAAGGAAGCCCCTGGTGCGGTCGGTCGTGCACCCATATTCCAGCGGGCCACTGATCATGGCCAGATGACGCCGACCACTTTCCAGCAGATGGGTCGCGGCCTGCTCTCCGCCCAGGGCGTTGGTGGTGACGACCGACGGGAATTCTGGGTGATGACCCCGATCATCTATCAGCACCACGGGAAGGCCGCCGCGGTAAAGGCTGGAGATGTACTCCAAAGTGTTGGGTGGCTCGATGACCAGCAGCCCGTCGAATGAGCTGCTGGACACCTGGGCTGCGAACGTAGCCAGTGACTCCGCACCACGAGTCATCGTGTAAAGCAACAGACCATAGCCTTGTACCTCCAGTACATCCACCGCACCTTGCAGGACGTCGGCCATCCACGGCCACATCAACGATGGCACCAACATCCCCACCGTCTTCGCCTGACCCTTGGCCAAGCTCACCGCCCGAGCGCTCGGTGTGTAACGAGTCTCGGCGACGATGCGGCGGATCCGAGCCGCAGTCACGTCATCGACATCCGGCTTGCCGTTCAGAACACGTGACACTGTCGTCTTGCTGACCCCGGCAATCCGGGCGACATCTGACATCGTGACTGCCATATCGCCATCCTTCGTAACCGGTACCGTAACCGGTTACGCCAACGTAGAACTGCGACGGACCTCTGTCAAGGGCATGGGCAAATCAGTGCTTTTGTCAGGAGGTTTTGTTTCGATCTACTCGAGAGCCTGGCGCATTCCTTGCTGCTAGAACGCACCTTCGCCGGTTCGCCCCCAGTTCGCGAACATGGCCCCATAGGGGGCCGCCCACCGTCTTGGGCCCGGACATTCCCGCAGCCGCCCAGGGAGGCCCCCTGTGTCTTGTTCCTGTCTCCGTTGCGTCCCCTTGGTGGCGGGCGCATCGATCCCCGTTGCCGGTGGTGCCGGTTTCGGTTTCCCCGGTTCGTACCCGAGGCAGTCAGCGTCCGTGAGTCCCACGGCCGGGCAGAGTTTGAGGCCCTCTGCCGGGGCACCGTTCGGTGCTGGTGTGGTGCTGTCGCGTTGGTAGGCGCGGTGTTTGATGTTGTTGGCGGCGTTGTAGTCGGCGTTTCCGGTCCATCCGCAGGCCGGGTTGAGGCAGTTGAACAACGCTTGGTTCTGACGTTGCCCGGGGGCCGTGGACTGGCAGCGGTGGCACGTCTGGGAGGTGCCGGGGGCGGGGACGAAGACTATTTCACCTCCGCTCTCATCGATTTTGTAGCTGATCTTCCACAGGTGCGCCGACCAGCCTTCGTTCAGGATGGTTCGGTTCAAACCAGATTTTTGGGCGACGTTCCGGCCGGGTTCGGCGGTGGTTCCTTTCGCTGATCGGGTCATGTAATGCGCCCGGCGAAAAGGACGAGCGCCGCGTTGGTGCTGTCGTTGGTGTTGGCGTTGATTCCGTTCTTGACGTTCAGTTTCTCGAACGCCATGCCTTGGTAGGTCTGGGCCAGGTGCCGGGACGTTTGGTGTTGCCAGTCTTCGCGGCGTCGGGTGGCCCGGGCCCGCAGGGTCGCCAGGATCTGGTAC
>JAABUO010002373.1_pt1 | contig 23025 bp, 10 predicted proteins | sample 5559291 | NCBI WGS metagenome assembly JAABUO01 (sample SAMN10711878, study PRJNA513372) | rock metagenome | isolation source: Antarctica rocks | place: Antarctica: Victoria Land, Finger Mt sud
GAACGACAAAGCTGATTGATTAAATCAAGCAAACTGTGGCACTCTGAAACTTGAAGCAAACAATCATCGTAGAGTAAGGTAGTACCCGACGGCACGGCAATGACGGCACGACAATGAAACAACAAGGCAAGGGGGCGGGCGAAGTAAAGTCTTAGCTTTACAGTCTGAAACGTGAGAAACAAAGTGTCTCGCTAATAAAAGCCCATGAATGCCAAATCATCATCATCTCCAGTCTCCAGTCTCCACAACCCTCATCGATAAGAATTGCTTGCTTGTTATCTTGACATGGACTGATGCAATCACTCGGGAATTTTATCCTGGGGAATCTGAGCTGCCTGCTATTTCATTATTCAGTACTTCCGTACACATCTCACTATTTCACCTTACTGCGGCGCTTTATATAATTACTTCGAGCCAACCGGGTGAAACTGACTCCGGCATGGCTTTTGAGGCTCAGACCGATGGTGTGCAGTCAGTGCAGAGTACTGAACCACAAGCGATCTATGGATTGAGCCAAGGCGTTATTCGCACAAAGGAACACTAATTGCTGTCAACCCAGAATATCTTCTTCCTTACCGAGTTTATGTCGTCTTTCCTTTGATTGTTTATATTTACCTTCAATGTTCTGAGGCTTTCCCACCCAGCAGGAGAGACAAAGGAAAACGCCCAATGATGATTGAAGCGCTTTCGGAACAAACGAGACGGCGGAGCAAAGTAAGTATACGATCACCGTGATGATCACTTTCGGAATGAATCCGATGTCGTGGTTGACCGATGATCCAATTAGACGTTTAGATGTGACTTTGTAAGCGCCCCTGATCTGTCATGCTGCCAAGTGCCAGCTACTTTCTAGGATCTTTGTAGTTTTGTTCCTGCGTCTGCTAAGTCTACTAACTCGGTAGTATTTTCTCCGTACTTGACTGCTACAGTACTAGTGGCTTGTCGTTAGACTGCAAAATACCCCTGTCGCATGTATCACCAATTCACCCAGTCAATTCACCCGCCCACTCTCCCACACATTCTAATTATCGTATCCCGGTCCAACGCAATCAATCCCGCTCCCTTCATTTCCCCTCCCTCTCCCAACAACATTAATCTGCTTCCTTCTTCTTTCCCTTCTTTTCCTTTCTTACCTCCAAAGACTTGCAGTTTTTGCCTACGCTCTCTTTTTGCATTTCGTTCGTGTTGGGATATTCTCTCATTCAACAGTCACTCTTTCGCGAATAGATTTCGCTCACGCTCCTTAAAGCCCTCACGATTGTAGCACAAGAACATATTTCAGCCTCGAATACCCAATACACGCAGTCAAGAATTACCACGTTTGGGAGTACAGTTGCGGCAAGATACAAGCACAAGATCCAATTCAAACACAGAGACGTTAAAGCATACTCAATCGCATAACACAAGATGTTGACCAAGGTTTCCGTTTCTTGCCTGATGGCTTTGGCCGCTGTCGCTCAGGCGGCCATGAGCGACAGCCTTCCTGGCGGTCAGTACGGGTACAGGAATGGAACTGTTTCGACTTCAACCGTCATAGTATCCCCAGTCCCAGTCACTACCTCCACCCCCAGTGGTACAGCACCTGTTGGCACAGCACCGATCGAGAAGCCTTCCGGTCCATCTGCCCCTATCGAGAGCCGCCCTCTGGTACCCATCAGTACTGGCGTGTCATCGGCATCCAGCAACAGTCCGCTGTCGGGTACGGGATCTCCCAGTGGCTATGGTCCCATTGGCAGTGGGTCAGCTACCTCCAGCTCCACTCAAGCCCCGTATCCTACTGGTACTGGAGCTCCAGGCAGCGGATACGGTCCCATTGGCACAGGCCCGACTGGAACTGGCCCGATCGGAACCGGTACTGGCGCATCCACCGCATACACAACCAAGACCATTGACACCACTGTTACCTCTGACACAACTCTTACTTACACTGTTGGCTCCGGCGCATCAAAGACCGTTGTGACAACCACGGTCCACCACACCTCAACCAGGACCCAATTCTCTGTAAGTATATGATCTTTGATACATCTTCATTCAGTTCTAACATGTCTTCCCATAGACCCTCTATGCAACCAAGTCTGCCGCAGCCGGAGGAAACGGTCCGGAATCTGGTTACAACTCTGCTTCCAGTAACGCCGCCGCCAGCAGCAACGGTGCCAACGGTGCCAACGGTGCCAGTTCCATCACTACCACCGTTTCGTCTACCTCCACGTTGACTCACTTAATCACCGTTTCGGCGACCGCAAGCAGTGGTTCTGAGAATAACAACAGCCCTCTTGGCGCTGGTGGAGCTGGAGGTTCCGGCTGCGCTTCTCAAGTCACTGTTACCGTTTCTGGCCCCGCACAGACCGTCACCGTTGTAAGTATACTGCGGAGGATGTGATACATAGCCAGATTCGTACTAATCTGCCACAGACCGCATCAGCTTCAACTAGTGCAGCAGATGTTTCTGGCAATGACAACGCCGCAGTCACCACAGCTGTGCCTACAATCAGCAACTCTCCCTACTACGGCAATGGCACCGAGACGAGCGCAACCAAGTCCAAGAAGAAGTGCTCGTCGTCCGGATTCCTGACTGTCCCATCTGGAAGCTATATGCCAGTAGGCACTGGCAAGCACCCAAATCCCACTGGCTACAAGCACTAAATGAGTTGTCACGAGTTTTCGAATTTTGCTGGGCGAGCTGGACAGACGGGAAGCGGGCATCCTTCTAGACCGCCGCGATAGATTGGTTACTTTGACATTAATCTGTCCATTTTTCTGTATTTACATTCTGCTTCTACAACCTTCAAAATTTTGGAAACATCTGAAAAGCCTCGAAGGAAGTTGGTTTTTACCTACTACCCCTACGCGAACGACGAGAGTTGACCATCAGGCATGGAGCGGAGTTTTGTTGTTCATCTGTTTGGCATCAATGTGTATAGCGAGCGGCGAGCACAATACCCCTCGAAAGACGTTTGTTTTTGGGCGATTTTATATCATCTGTGTCACGGATCGACATGACCAGGTTATGAATGAGAACACTTGTCAACTTAGCTTGCACTGTGCCGACTGATGGGGACTGCTTCGAGCTTTTATCTTCGCAGCGGGCTTATGCTGGATTCGCTGGTAGAATCCGAACTTTCACTTCCCCATCCGTCCATTCCAGAATAGTTTGCCGTATGGTTTGCCTGCATAAGAGGTAAAGTTTTAAGCATTTAAGTCTGGGAGTTTATTCCGCCTCGGGAGCCATAGAATTTGCCAGGCTTGAAAGTAATTGGATGCTGCATTCGATTCAAACGCTGCCACCTACTCTCATCATATCGACGCCAGGTGTCTCATCCCGAATCCATGCACATGCGGTCTACCTTGCTTGTAGTCACAGGCCTCGCATACTTTGATTAACTTGAAACGCTTCATGGGTCTATAAGAGTCGACCTCTGTATGTGAGATATATGACATTGTTTACGAGTACATCATATATCTGTAATTGACCTGCAGAACGAAGTATAGAGGGTGAGGGTTAATCGAGCCGAAGCAAATCGAAGCTTGAAGCGCTGCTGAGTAATTTTTGCTTTTCAGCCTCCACCATTGAGACTTCCGTCACAGGCCGCTAGAGTCATCATCCCGCCGTTGTTCCCAACCTCTGGAGTTCTCCAGACTGACCATCTCAGGTGCTGATCGTGGCCTCTTACCTTATCTTCTTACTTTTGCATCATTTGATTTTTTTCTCTTACTGATAGCTGGTGAATGCCCATTGACCGATTTCAGACCTTCACTTGTTGTACTTATTGTTTGATCTCGTGCTTGCCGCAAACAGCCCACTCCACTTTCACTGAACTTCAGCAAGCGCGTCGAACGCTTCAACCGGTTGATCAGTAGTCTTTCTTTGTGATATCTGTACCGAACATTCCATAAAAGCCACCAGACTAGCGGCATAATGCACACACACTCGGATTCGTCTGACCTTGAGCCTGATGTTTCTGGCCTCGACCACACTAGCATCTCGGAAGAAACCCACGAAATGATGATTTGCTCCGATGGTGATGGACCTAGCATTTATCTACCCCCACCTCATATCGCAGCACGCTTCTACCGATCCACGAGCGCGCGCCGAAAGTCCTCAGCAGCTTCTTCTCGCCGCAACTCCATGTCTTCCCATCATTCCAGCAGATCTTCCCGGTCCGCTCATGGCGGGCCTTACAGCACCCATGTCGCTCAGCACCTTCGTCGGGCCTCGATCATCGAAACAAGAAAGGCTAGATTGGCGGAGAGAGCTGCACACGCCGAGAAAGTCAGACTCCGAGCTGCAATGGCGAAGGCAGCGCCACGTGTCTCTCCAATCAGTGAAGAACGTGCCATTGCTGCTAAGCAGGCAAGAGAGAGATTTCTTGCACAGGTTGCCGCAAATTGCGCAGAGGAAGTCAAACGGGCAAAGAGGGTGGCAGAAGATACAAGGGAAAAGAAAGCGGCGGAGCACCTCAAGCTGAAGGAGGACATGGAGGAAAGGGCTGCCGAAGCCGAGAGGAGGAGGCTGCTTCACAATCACCATCAAAGTCAACGCCGGGCCAAGATCTCTAATCTTCAGTCGGTCGAAGAGAAGGTCATAACGAGGCCGTGGAAACCAAGAAACGATGAAGAGGCCGCAAAGCTTATCCAAAAAGCGTGGCGAAATCGGCAACGTCGAAATATCGTGTTCGATTTCATGCAGCTTGGGTTGACTGTTGAAAACGTACAGAGAACTAGCTTCGAAGATGTCAGAGTTCTCTTGAGCCAAGAGAAAGTCCTCGCGTGTACGGCGAAAATACTTCACCTTTTGGGTCTGCAAGATGGCGAAGGTGGCAGTGTTGGCGAGAAAACAGTAACACGGACGTTTCTTAGCAGCTTTCTCGTGTTAGGTCACCCATCCTACGTACTGAGTCAAGATGGTGTCCAAGAGCAGGATCTCAGCGTGAAAGCCAAGGATCTCTTGCTAGCTTTTGAACAAGTCATATCAACGCCACTGAGCTCTCAATTCTCACCCTTTTCTGCGAACCTCGCTGCTCTCTCAGAAGCATACTCTTCGTTCCAGACTGGCTTTACAGCTTGGAAAGACCACGATTCTTCGATCCTCATCAATACGATGCTTTCACAATTTGCTGAGCTCGATGCTATATGGCAGACGGTGAGGAACGATAGGAGTGGTGACGTTGCTGCGGACTATCGAGAAGGAATCAGGCACAATCAAACCCTACTTCTCGCAAGGCTTAAAAGGCTTGCAGGTCCAGAAAAGGCAATGGAAATGGTTAGAGTTGCTCTTAGGAAAAGAAGATCGGTAGGCTCCAAGAAGCCTGAGGACGATGTTAGACCAAGAATAGCCTCGAATATCGAGGATACTTCATCGGCTTCGGCATTATCAGCAGCATCCACCGACAATAAGAGAAATGTCGTTGTATCCTCAGCCTCAGATCTAAGCTTGCCAGCGGAGCAGAAGAGGAAAAAGGCAAGTGTCCTACCTGACAATCGAACGCTGGTCCATGAGCTTGCGATCAACAAGGAGTACAGAATCGACCTTGAGCCAAGGTTGGAAAACCGTGAAGCCGTCATAAAAACTATGTCTACGAGTATGCGGGCCCGTCTGCAAAGCCAAACGAGCGATGAGTGGATTGTCGATATGGCTGAAAGTACTCGCGATAAGCTCTTAGGCTTAGTGGCACCTGGGAAGTCACTTCACATTCTCATATCCGAGACCCTCGATCTTGCAATGATCGCCAACCAAGTCAAGATGGGAGCATTTTCTTACCAGAAATTCTTCTCATTCATGAATACTATTCTACCCAAGCTTTGCGCACCTGTCCGCGACGCAGAAGTAAAGGCAGAAGCCGAGGATCAGAGCGAAGACTTTATCGAGCGTCTAGCACGACTTCACTACGTCATCGACTTGCTCATGGTCGACAATGCAAACTTCACCTTGCAGAGGCACGCTCCTGCGCTCCTAGAGAGGCTCCCTGCGTACGAGCAAGGTTGTTTCCGGGAAAGTCTAAATGGTCGCTCACCAAATAAAATGACAAAGTGGTGGATTCGCGCACTGGCAAAGACACGGGAAGGCTCTGCTCGGCGGGCAGCTGAAGTCTCCCCCATTCGAACGAGCAGAGTTACTCCTGATAAAATCTACATGCAGGGTCTTGTCGACCTTGCCATCGCAGTGACTACGCTAGAGGATGAAGATCTTCCCGAAACTTTAGAATTGGACCGAGAGCGCATTCAGCGCATTAGATCTGATACCCTCCGCATGATCACTATTGACTCCATTCTGCTCACGGCAAAGAATCTACTAAAGCGTGACGTCCGCTCGCAATGGAAGGCCGAAGCCCAAAGGATGTGGGACCTTTCCTACGATGACTCCCAAGCTTTCTTCTCTATAATCGACAATCGTTACGCTATGCCTGCAAATACGAAAAGCCAGCTTTCAGGCACCATTGAGCGCGTCTTAGTCGACGGCCGAAACGGCCAAACCACTCACCCAGTCATGAAGGTGCTCTTGCAGAAAATCAAGACCCACGTATTTACCCGTCTATCAGCCGCGAGCGCTGACGAGCGAATCCGGGTAACCACCACCGCAAGCGAAATACTTGCTTCAAGCGGGCTACCGGAGTTTGTGGTGCAGATTGGCGCTTTGGTAGAGGAGTTGGCAAAGGTTGCCAATGTAGATCGCGAGGCGCATGGGAAGTGGTATGATGATGTTGCTGCGCTGGCTGCGAGGGAAACGCCCGAAAGCTCATGATTTTACGACATGTGGAGAAATCGGACTTGGTTTTTGGGTTTGGCTAATATTACATATCCATAACAGAGTACAGGTTAGATTACATCATTTCTATGCAGGAGGGAATCTGGGCTTGGAATGCGGTTGAAGCAGATGTTATGCTGAGATGGTATGACGGGAGCATGCTGGTGCAATCAAGGCTTTTACGAGCTCTCTTTCGCTTTGCACTGCAATTAGAGAAATAACAGCACGGGATCTTCTTTATCTCAGGTCCGCTTCGGTTCTGCGCATTTCTCACTTCCTTCATCTAGATTCATTCCACATTCCTGTCACCTTCCTCCCGAATTCATCTTCATTAGCGTGGATGTCCCCTCGCTAATGCCCATAAGACCGTTTCCTCTCACATCTCTTTTTCATCTCTTCCAACAACCAACCTCGAGGGAAAACACATGCAATTGCAATAATAACTATTTTATATATACGCTCCTTATAGACGATGATTGCAATTCTCATTGATATACTGGACAATCACTCGCAGTCTATACTTGGAGGTTATTCCGTTTCTACAACAGAAAGAATCAGCAAGAACATGCTTTAAGCATTGTTTGTTTGGCGGGTTTTCCGAGATGAGCGAGCGTTACGACAGTCGAAGCCGTCTTGACGCCGTTTACATAGCAGCATTTGATCCAGGAACCTTCGTCTTGATCTTTGAATCAGATTACATTTGGTCGAATATTTGAGCCATTCCAAAACCGAAGTAAAGAATGAAAGGATTGCGAAGTGTACGGTATACCTCCTTTGTGGTACTCTTTACCTTAATATCTTACGGCTCTGCTTAGGCTTGATAGCTCAGACGCTGGGAAAGAGTTCGATGAAGGGAATAAGAGGGAGGGGAAATAGAAGAAGTGCATTGAGAACGTCGGGCCCTACTGACACAAGCCGGTAGTTTTGCGTCTCTGTAGGAGCTCTCCGGACCCTCTACCATTTTCTTTTCGCAAGTGGACGCAACCTACAGACGCGCAGCTTGAAGTGCTTGCCGTTGAACTGGTTCGCATTTGTAATCCTTTTCGCGTGTATATTTTGTGCCCGAACCTCATCATCGAACTTTGCACTGATGACCAGAGAGTGTACCAGCCAGGATCGCTTCCCCGAAGGATTGGTGGCTTTGCGGTTCATTATCACCATGGTACGGATCCATTCGGCGAGCCAGGACTGCGAAGACTTCACGCTGGAACTTTGGGAACTCACAAGCACTCTCTTTAAGAGAGATTCGTTGCGGATGAATCCAGGTGGTTTGTTTATGGTGGACGGATGTCGCTGACACTTTATTTGGTCTGGATGGTTCTCGAGTCTCGGTGGAGAACTTGTCGGTATAACGGTCTCGAACTGTACACTTTTTGCGGAACCTATACGGTGTCGGCCTGGTCGGCGTTTTTCGAAGTAATGACAATCTCGTCACCTCACCTCACGTTCACGACAAGAGAAGAAAGCGAGGGTATTGAAGAAGTGTAAGAGAGGATGCGGTACTGGAGATCTGAATGCCTCTCTTGTGGTTTATAGGTCTAGACCAGGATCCCTTGACGAGGAATTTTGTTTTGGGCTACAACGGCTTCGAGCTTAACTTTATTTCTATACTTTACGCAGTTCAAGGTGCTCAGATCAGCTCGCTTCCGCAAAATGAGCTTCGAGGACGATGATATTCTAATAGATTTCAAGGAAGCGTTCGATGGGTGAGGCAACGACGACCTGGAAATATCACTCAACTTGTAAGGAACTTGTATGAGAGCCTAAGGACTCGTTCGTGGGAAAAAAAGGCACCTGGGAAATCACACGAAGAATGCCACGAAGATGGTCGAACATTTATGAGTATGCCGGGGTGTTTCTTGGCCAAGAGAGAAGTGAGTTTTATCCAGCAATAATATCACTAAACTTTGGAAGACGTGATTCATTGGCCATTCATCTAAATTTCCCTGGGTTGGCAACAACGACGATTCAGCCAATTGGGAGGTTCTATTGTGCCGATCGATTTTGAAGGTAATCCGGCAGATTTTCCACGACGGGAGTCTCGCCAACACGGCACTACAAAGATCTCATCGTTGCCTTCCGTTAATCTTAGCTTTTGAATTGTGGATTTTTATATAGGAAGAGCGCTAGCCATTCTACACACATTGGCTGGAGTATAAGATGCATTTTTGATGGCACAAAGCATTGCTATTACTATATCTCAATGTTCTCGTGGGCACCGCCATACCCTTGTCCCTATCGCAGGAGGAAACTAGTACCCAGCACCACAAGCGATAATGCGTTGAAAGAAAGACTAGCTACCGACTTCGTCTCGAGAGAATTAAGTTCTTGTTTTCATCAAACAAATTCAAAGTTCGGCTTGCTACGACATACGAAGATGTTCACATAAACACTTTAACGATTGTATATCCTTTTTAGAGACTACAAATATACAAACACGTTTTACTGAACATACCATCAGCAAATTTTATCGAGGGCTGATTGATGTTCAAGATGTATGTCATTCACGCCCCTTTAAGAAAGTCTCAGCTCTATGGTAGAACATTCCCTTTTTCAACTATGCGCCAGCTATGATTTGTTCGCATCTACATAGAGACCCCGAAGCTCATTCGCCGAAGAACAGTTGAACTGGGCCCCGTGGTTATGATGAGCGTCATAGACTTAATGAAGCGCCTTTCTCGCTCTGAGATGATGTTAAGGATGGCTTCCGCCTATCGACATCTTCAGTGAAGAGTTGACTGTTCACTCGATACAAGGCCAGTGCAATTGGATTTCGGTTTCCAATGATAGTCAACGAGACTATCACTTGCACAAGAGGGTCGCTAACGACGAGTTTGATAACAAAATCGAGCTCGTGAATATCCCTCTCGCTTCTCGATGCACACCGGCAGCGTCCGTCAACTTCTGTCTTCAAAGAACTGCTCCAACGTGATCTTTCTAACGTTGCGGCAAATGAAATAATAGTTTTCTAGGATTATACGGGTTAAGTGCCCCGCAAAAGCAAAGGAAAATCACAGCGGATATGAGCTTGCACCTTCGACCACATATACGATATAAATTATCAAGCTGTAGCATGCGTATACCGCAATATCTCAAAGCCCAGAATTTCAACAATTTGGATCCCTAATTGAACCAGCAAAAGACCAGCAACTTATTGAGTGATGTATCAGAGAATATCGCCAGGCTGAACAGAAACTTCGAAATTCCTGGTTGGAAGATTCAGGAAGTAAAAAAACTTTACTGTTAACTTGCTAGGTCTTCCGTCCACACCAAGTAGGGGCAGCGAAAGAGAGAAGAAGTTCGACTCTGCTTTCACAGCCGCCAAGCGTCGTAGGAACTGGGAGAACAAACGGCATGAAAGCGGTTCCTGAACAGGCGGAGAACGAGGAGGATGTGGACCCCAGCTTGACTGTTTTCGTGTGTAAAACTTTCCCAATATAATCAGTCATATTCCTTTCTAGTTCAAAACGTATTGCTGATGCATTTTAGACACCTGTCAAGGGAACCCCCCTGAGAGGAAAAAAGGGACCCAAGCTGTTTGGCTTCTTGATACAAACCAACAAGGTATTCCTAATCATTCCATTTATAATTTGTTTATAGTACACTAATTCTCGGTTGCGGAAGCAAAGAAACTGTTCGAGCTCTCCTCCATTCATGACACATGTGAACCTTGCAAAGCTGCTAGAAAAGATGACTTTTCATTACTGATGGATTTCAAATGCATTATAATGATATTTGCAATGTATTAGCATGTCGAAAAGATCAATCTTGCAGGATTTCGACTTCTTGAATCGAGATGAATCGATCATTATTTATTCTCTTCATGGGAAACCACAAGCGGCGGGATAAGAGTTGAAAATTCTCGAATTTCCTGTTGGATTCGAATTATAAGATATATAAAGTTAAAGATATTGGGAGCTGATGCGTTGTTGGGCAGCAGATTTAAAATGACTACTTGTTGTTCTAGAGATTCTTTTTGTTGCAACCTTCTCAACTCATAGCAGGTACAAGATTTCAAGAATTTGAAACCCGACCGCTTATTGCTTGGCTAGTCCAGAATGCTCTATCGCTGCTCTAGTCGTCCAGAAAATAAGTATCTCAGCCTGATTTCGAACGACTCTCGGCCGGACTACTTACTACCTCTCAAGAGATCTCTCGCGTGCCTTCTTTAACTTCGAGAATCTTTGGGCAGATGTCCCTCGCCCTCGAATAACACCGCATATAAAGTACGATGCTCTACCATCGCAAACAGTCAAGACGATAGGCTAATAGATGGCTTTTGGCGGACAACGGCTGGCTAACTTGCGTTACTGATTTCCCAATATCAGTCACTAGACTTTATACCGGTACAAAGATTACATCCAAAACCAGGTCTAAATGGGTGAAGACGGAAAAAAAGACCAAACATCGTATCTCCCGGGGAAAGGCCAAGGAAGTACTAAAGCAGAAAAGTAAAGCAGCCGCGTCAGCTGTAGTGGTGGAGGATGCAGACATGAAGCATCAAGTCATGAAGGGTAAATTCATGGGGGATGAAACTATGAACGATGCTATCGTGACGGGAAAGACAACTCTGCTGATGAAAATGATAAGCCTAATCACGAAAGGTATCAGGAACACCAAATATCCTCCGGTCGTATTCCCAGTTTCGATTGCCGTTACTTCGAACCCCTCTCAGGCATCATACATGTCATCAAAACATCTAGCAGTAATCTTTACTCACCTTTCTTCTTCTGGCGTAGCGAGTCAAAAGATATCCCGTTTATCGTAAGCCGAAACTCACGAAGAAAGGGAGAGACGTGTCACAATGGTTATGGCCGAGGAAAGGCTAATCCAAGACAAGGGATTTCTACGGCCTCTCAAATCTGAGCATGGTGCGGAGTAAGAAGATCACTTACTGAGACTGCGATAGCTTTAATACTGTGTTCGCTACGGCGACTATTTCAAGATCATTTCGACACGACTGAGACTTCATGTTAGCAAGAACAAAGTAGAGAACTCAGCACGCCATCCTCAACAGAAATACTCAGGCCAGCCTCTTAATTTCACAACGCGTTCTGATCACTTGCGCCCCCTTCATAGCAATACCAAAATAATACAAAAGTCAAGTCATTCGCCCTTCTCCGCTCATTTGAGATCATGGCTAATAGTAATGCGCCGGCCGAAGGTCCGCTCAGCACAGTCACGATGAGCCTCGCAATCCCCATGGGGACACAGAAAAAGTCATAGATTTGTTGAGAAGTCAATTTGCCATGTTCATCGGGCTTCAAAGGGACTGCTCGCACAGAGAAAGAAGTGAGCTGATTAATCTCAGCAGACGTGAAACCCTTTTGCCGTTCTCGACTCGTCTGAGACTCTTGTGCCTCGCACTTTCAGAGTCGATAAGTCACGCTGCATGCAGTGTAATTAATGTATTTATTTATTATCTGAGAGTTTAACTGACACGACTGAGTCGCATGCAATTCTCTTCGCCTATCATTAACTCGACGTTAAAGAAGTAAAGAACGAGATTTACGAAAAAGATGACATAGCGTTTGAGACCATACATCGCGAGGTACAAGCCAATACCGACGAAGTATTGAGCAAATATCAAGATTAACTTTCACTTCAAGATGATCGGCAATGGTGGTGGCTTGTAATAGGGCTGGAGGGCCTCATGCTCGACCCGTGGTCATGGCAATGTTACGTCTCATTATACTATCGCCATAAAATATAAGAAATGGTGGGTATACCATGAAGCAATTCGAAAAATCAACAACATTCTCTCATAAACGCGCAGATTGGTAATAAATTTATACAACAACTGCGAAAGCAAAGTCTCTTTCCCAAATGTGACTAGAAAGGCGAAGTTTCTAGAGACCACACTCTCGGCAGATCTTGAACAGCTAACTCCTGACGTGACTAGAACGGCCCGAAAAAGCGTCTCGCATCTGTGTTCGGTTACTTCTCATAGTGGAAAATGAGAATCATTCATGACCGAGACGGATGATGAATCTCAGACCGATCGGTGAATGCGTGTGGCCCAAACGCAAGCGATCAGTAAACGTTAAGGGCTGATTAATTTTGAAGACAAGATAAAGAAAAAGTTTCTAAGCATTTTTACATACAACGTTCATTTCACAAAAGATGGGTCGCGGAGGTTGGAAGACGAGCTGTTTTGGATTGAAGAGGCGGCAGAACGTGCCCGGGCTAAGACTGAAGCTAAATTGAAGGAAATGGCTGTGGCTTTGAAAAATATGATTCAAGGTCCGTCACAAGCTCAAGAGGCTTTGGCGTTAGTACTACGCTGGCTACTGCTGAAACGATTGGACCCGAACGGTAAATTCATGATCGTGACTGGCTTTCCTCGATGCTTTCCTCGATGCTTTCCGAAGCATGAGCATGAGCTACAGAATTTAGAGACGTAAGTTGCGATTCTCGTTTCAAGCAACTGAAAAAATCATGATGTACTGTAACATGAGACGATTTTCTAGGGAAAGGTCGGAGATCGAATACTACTCGAGACTACTCCAGACTATTCCATCTTTTTGCTTCAGATCGTGTCGACAATAGTTTCTTTAGTAAGAGTGCTTTCTTAACGACTACAAGACTCGGTATACTATGAGAATAATTCTTGTGAAGCTCGAAGAACCCTTCGACTCATCTTTAACGACTTACAGATGAAAACCGTTGTGCCTTTGCTTGGCTATATTCTTGAAGAAAACCTTATTAATCTGATATGTGAGACTCAAGAACGATGAACATATAGTATCGAGATCGACCACCTCAGATTCAAAAGAGGAAAGGAAGCGGGAAAGCAAGTCATGATTTAGAGGTCTATCAGTAGACCTTTATGTATAGCAGTGAGTGCATTGAGTACGCAGAAATGAATCTTTGAATAGCTCAAATTAATGTTCACGGGTTTGCTGAGCGAGGGTATATTGAAAGCCTCAACCCTTCCCCTTTCTTTCATCCAGTCCTAATTCTTCAACAATACATTTAAGCACAAATGGGAGCAAGATATGGAAGCAGAATTTCAACGCAATTAGACGAATAAAGGCAATGATATGCTCAAAATGGCACGCCCGCTCCTCGCAGGCCGGGACGAAGGCCTTGGAAAAGGAGTCAGTACGAAACTCCACCATTTCAGGCCTGAACTGATGTGATCGGGTCTGGACTGCGTACAGCAAAAGGAGGGCGTGCTGCTCCAGACTCGGGCAACGCAGATTTTACCTGGAACCCTAGCATGCAGTCAATGTGTAGGCACTACACAAGGCCCCGGAGGTCCTTTCATCATAAAATCGTTTCGCTTCTGACATCACAACAAATTTCCAAAGCCGAAGATGAAAAGAGAATACGTCTTCTATAGTGGAGACGACAAAAATGGGATGCGGTCGCTTTTCGCTCCGAATGGAAATCACGGCCATCAAGGCTCAACAATCGGTAGAAATACGTGTCGAGAGTGCTCTGACCGCTTGTTTACCCTGAATACACAAGGCTAGGCAAGAAGCCACAAGTTTTACGCCAGATCTACCGTACGTGGTAGCCGGATAAGCTGCCCCCATCATACAAAAATCACAAGCCTGGCTTAAAAGGTTCCATATGCTTCTTTCAAAAGTCTGGCTGAAAAACAAAGTCTCGAAAATGAAAAGGTCACCATTTGCTATTCATGTAGGGCTGATCCCTATCTATGAAATAAGTCAATACCAGTAAAAGAAGGAGAAGTTATGTTATCTTCCTTACGACACTCTGGGAGTACTCCTCCATACATTTTCCACCTTCATTACAAACAGCACTCGATATGTGATGCGGGAAAAGTTGGATCTTTCGACAAAACTATACTCAATTACGAAAAAGTCCTGCTGCTCACTGCAAACCAAGCTATGTCTATTGCCGAAAACGATATCTGCTGTGTTAAAAGAGGTCTCGTTAACATCCATTATATGCGTACGTAAAGTATATACGCAGAACATGGCAGATGGGCCATTCTATAAGACGGCGGCTCAACGTAAAGAAAAGAACTCGGAGAAAAGTCACAAAGTGCTAATTTCGTGAGACAGGTAAAGATGGTTCAAACTCGGATACAAGCCACGAACGTAAACATCGTACACTGCAAAGGTTAAAAATGACTACACCTTCAGATGAAAGCAAAACGATATCACTTGCTGCTTTCTGCCATTTTCAGGAGAGATGCTCTAGAGTGCATACGAGCTGGTAGGCGACGTTGACCAAATATTCTCAAGCAGCTATGCTAGCTTATATATATATCAATGTATCTGCATAGATTGCACATGACCTCGAAGCAAGCAGACAGCTTCTCCGCAAACGCCGATTGTTATGAAGTACCTTTGACGAATATTTGCGCAGATTTCGATGCTGGGAGAAATCTCATGAAGGGAAAGGTGCGAACTAGTGTTTAGAAATCTGGGACTGGCAGAGAGACGTTACAGTTAGTGCAGGCTGTGGACGGAAGTCATGAAACATAGCTTTGAAGATGACCTTCACGGTTCTTGCCCTTGACGAGAACTTTTCACACTGCTGATATACAGTCCAGCCAGTTATACATTCTTCACTTCTATCCTGGGAAATCTCTAGGAAAAGCTAAAAAGAGAATGAAGCTCATATCATTCAATCTGCTCTATTTCTTCATTGATTTTCTCTCGTTTCTTACAATCAAAGATGAAACGCTAAGGCAATGACAGAGGATCCATGCCCGCCCCTCCTCAACATCTCCCCCAATCTTCTCGGGCCATCGAGATAGACAACTACCATCCCCCACTCGTATGTTGAGACGACAAATAGAAAATCCAACGAGCGGTGAGCGCGGTTGATACGGTTGCGTAGTTATATCCATCTGTAGGAGCATCTCGGACGAAGTTCTGCTGATAGCCGAGGGAGCCTCCCATACTGATATACTCGACTTCAGGCCAGTCAGAAGGGAATTCGGACAACTCAGACCAGGACAAGCTTGACGATGTATTGCGGAGATTTTCTGGGATTTTTTCCCATGCTATGCACAGGAAGCTGTATTGCCCTTTTTCTGAATCGCTTGATAGTTGTACGAACCAAGCCAATCGCCTCCAGTATTGGTGAGTATTCCAGATTGATCATCATTGAATTGACGATCAGCTTGCAGAGCAAACTCAGGGTCAGACAGAGATGAAGCTGTTATAACGTCCACCCGCCAACTGGGGCCCATGAGAACATGGTCCTATCACAGGCTAGGTGCTATTCCTGGAGAAGAGTGCAGTCCACATTCACATACCCACATGTTCTGCCCAACGCCTGGTCTATCAGCTAAAACGGGAATCTTGTGTTTTTGTAAAGTTGTAGCCGGCCCGATCCCAGATACCATCAAAAGTTGCGGAGATTGAAAAGTACCCGCAGAGGTAATAACCTCCTTGGCCGCGGAAAGTGCATAGGATAGACCGTGTGAATCAACCTGCACGCCGACCGCCTTACTGTTTTGGTCGAACAAAATCTTCTTTGCAAGGGTCGATTGGTAAACGGTCAAGTTGATGTTACCCAGGGCTGACCTCAGGAATGATGTTTCCGAAGAGTCTCGAGTTTGCGTTGAAGCATTGATGGTCTCCAAAACATAGGACGACCCTAGAAGCTTGCCGCTGGTGAAGCCGTTGATTGGGGAAATTCCTATCTCTTCGAAGCCTTTCGCCACCCAGGACGTGGCGGCTTGAGCATAATTCGAGAAGGTTACGGATAGAGGCCCTTTCCCCCCACCCAGGGTTTGCAGATCGACCTGTGGGGTCGCATTCGTGGGTCTCTTGAGTGGATCTGGTGGGGTATAGTGGAGGCTTTTTTCGAAATAGGGTAGCCACTCCTTGAAGGTATAGCTCGAGTCACCAACTTGATCTGCCCACATTTGATATGCTTCTTCCGTCGCACGATGGTACGCCATGTAGTTTCTGGCGGAACAGCCACCCCAAAGTCTTCCCTCGGGCGTAGTGAATTGACGCATTAAGTACACCCTGCAAACTATTAGCTCATTACGTTATCGGATGAAGTTCCTCAGGAATGTAAAGTGATCGAAAAACGACCTTTCTGTCGACGCTTTCAATAGGATAGCTACTCACAGCTTGTGGTATAGTGACAAATCCCCAATCAATGAGCGGACTGGTGTCTTTGGGATCTTTCCCAGAGAACCATATACTATAAGCGGGGATTTGGCTCAAATTACCATTATCAATCTCGTAAAAACTGCCTGCCTCGACGACGGCCACTGAGCTCGTCTCAGCAAGGCGTGCTGCAATTGTCAGGCCTGCAGTACCACCTCCAACGACGACATAATCGTAGCTTGCGTTTCTCGGAACCCCGAACGAAGAGCCTAAGAGATGCCTCGCTGTAATATGTGACCGCCGTGTCGGGCTTGACAATACGAGTCCTAAGAGCCCTAAGAGTCTTAGCAGCATCAAAGCAATACGGGAATCTTTCTTCATCTTCAACAAAAGAGACCGGAACGGGTACAACGAGAAGACGACGTTGACTCAACCACAGGTTCATGAGTGAGAATCAGAAGGGGCATGGACACGCAGCTTAAATGAGACTTCATGATTGCCTACAGCGTGCTGTGCCAGCATCTGCTCAAAGCTTGTAGACTTGATGTAGCGTAGAGGCGGTGTCTGGTTCGGGGATTACTGAGAACAGATTGGAAGGAGTGTTGGTGCCGCACTCATGTACAACTCACATATAGGATAGCCTTAAATAGCAGGCTGTTGGTACATCTGCAACCAAGGCCGGACACAAAACATGCGTCGGTCCGAAGTGATCTGTTATCTCGTACCACACTGTTGATCCGAGAGTGTCGTAACCTGCGTACTGAGGACGAGACAGGAGTAGTGGGTCTACTTGAAGACCCGGGATTGGTCACTAAAAGCTAGCTATGACCGAGTTGCTCGGCACAAAATGCTCACCGCAAGATTCGTTTATAATTGATTCTTTCAATGATAGTAGAAGCGTATTCCGCAAAAATAGCTAAATTTAAACATGATCCCCCATCCCTTTGTTGCGTATTTCTATTTTTCTTTACCATGGAGGAATTGCACCATCGTACTGATTCAAGCCTTCGTTCTTCTCCCATCCAGCGACCAGGATATTGATGAACTTGCCGTTTGATTCTTTTTCATTCTTATGCACAATCTCGAGAACAGCTTTAGCTCCAGTGTGCGCACTCAGATCTGCATTCTCGCCTCCAAGGTCGGTTTGCAGCCACTTGATTACAGGCATCAGCGTTGACTTTCTATATCGAATTTTCTAAATGGAGTTTCAAGACCTACCCCTGGACTAATAGTAATGAATGTAAACCCTTCTTGTTCATAGGTCTGAGCGTACTGGATTGTCAACATATTCAAGGCGGCCTTCGAGATTTTATACGCTGGCGCAGGAAACAGTTGGAACCTAGGTGCCATGCCAAGTGACCCCAGTGTTGACGAGCTAGCGGTGATGTCAATTCTTCTAGCATAACCAGACTAGGGGCAGCAATGCTCTCATCTCCTTACATGTTGGATACCTTCTTCAAGCCTCCCTTTTGCAACAGTGGTAGAAACGTGCGGGTCACAATGTGGGTGCCGGTAACGTTGATATGGAAAGTAGAATCGAGGTCCTCCCTGCAATTTCCCCGGCATCATCAATTCGAGTGCAATATTGAATAGAAATTAGAAATTCGCAAAGAAGGTGGTATGTGAGACTAAATGAACTCACATAGTATGTATCCCGTTAGGCGTCCAAGTCATGATTCCGGCGTTGTTAATAAGGTGATCAAGACCCTGATCTCCCAGCAAAATCTCAACGCTCTTGGCCGCTTCAGTTACGCTACTCTGGTTGGTAGTGTCAAGTTGCACGAACACAACACGACCTGCTGAGTTTTGTACCAATTCTTTGAATTTGGGAGAAGCATCGCTGCGAGCGGTCGCGAAAATTGTTCCAACTTTTGTGGATGGCATTGATGCGAGCTCAGCTACAAGGGCGAGGCCTAAGCCTCTAGATGACCCTGTGACTAGATATGTCGACATTCCGTAAAGCCTCAGTGATTAATTGAACTTTTGGCACTGGGTGAGAAGAGTTTTGTCTGCTGGCTTAACTGTTCTCACGCTACCTTATATCTACTATATACTGTTCGGTATCTTCGGTATCTTCCGATTAGCTCTGGTTTCGCGTACCACGTGACTGCGGTAACGTCTACTAATGTATATATCTTTTTTTCAAAGCTCGATTCCGATTGGTTCGGATTTCTACTGTCCCGAGATCTGACTTTCCGTTGCATCTGTATGCGTACTACGTAAATGCTTTCGAGCACGTAGCAAAATACACTCGAGAAGAGCTAGAAGAAAAAGATATACGCGTTATAGACTGATCTTTATAGTCACACTCGATTTAAATCCCATTGAAGCCGTATGAAACATTATGAAAAACTGAATACAGAAGCGTTATGGCGATCAGGACAAGCTCTTCTATAATACTTTAAGAAAAGCAGTGAAGAAAGCCTAAGATGCAGTCACACCCGAATAATTGAAGGAGCTTATTAATTCGATGCATGACCGTTGCGAGGCCGTTATTACTGCCGAGGGGAAGCATATTAAATATTAAACTGTAGATATTATGCCCATAAGCTATATTACATTGGGCTAGACATGAGCCTAATGCAGCTAAAAATTAATGGCGCGTTAACAATTAAAACCCTGAAGACCACAGTAAACTGACCGCCGGGCCGGGTTTCGGTATTAACATTCTGGCCCGGCTCGAATACTCGGTATTAACATCATAATCCGGCCCGAATACTCGATATTAACTAGACTGACCGCCGGGCCGGGTTTCGGTATCAACATCAGGATCCGGCCGGAATACTCGATATTAACATCATGGCCCGGCCCGAATACTTAATTTTAATATCGTAATTCGGCTCGATATTAACCTTAAGTCGAGTTATAATCTGAGTTCTCGACTTAACTCGTTTAAGTAATTAAAAATGACGTTAAATGTTAAGATTTACTAAAAAAAATCTATTACGTTATTATTATTAAAAGATATCGTTGTTTATATTATTCTGTTACATTATTAATAATATATATTATAAAATGTTTAATTTTAATAATCTTTAATAATTTAATTAATAAATTACATTACTTTTTTACATTACTCTTTTATATTATTATGTAATTATTAAATATATAACGAGAATTTAATCATATATAAGTAGCAGTAATAATAAACGATGTCGCTAGCATACAGCGTATGTATTATGTATTTAGTATGTAATTATTAAAGTGTATAAGAAGTACGATTTGTAACGTACGAAAGTACGATGAAAACTTTACATTTAACATTAATTTTAATAAAAATAATTAACTACGTCGTACGATGTAATGACTTAAATATTTAATAGTAATAAGTTAAATATTATATCGCTTTATATTTTAACGAGTTAAATTAAAAATTCGAGTTAATACTCAATATTAACATTATAACTTAACTTAAATACTTAATATTAACATTAAAATTCGACTCGAATACTTAATATTAATATTAAAATTTAACTCGAATACTTAATTTTAAAATCGTAACTCGAATTAAATCTTAACGAGTTAAGAACTCGACTTAAGCTTAATATATTAACTCGTCGCGATTAGTTTAATATTAACATTATAACTTAATTTAAATATTTAATTTTAACATCGTAACTTAACTTAATATTAATTTTAAGTCGAGTTATAATTTAAGTTCTTAATTTAACTCGTTAAGTAATTAAAAATAACGTTAAATGTTAAATATTAAGATTTATTATTTTTAAATCTATTACGTTATTATTATTAAAAGACTTATAATAATAATTAAAATTATTTTCTTATTCTTTTATATTATCTTTTTATTATTTATATTATTTTATTTTATTATATTATTAATAATATATATTATAAAATGTTTTAATTTTAATAAAATATACGAATTATTAAAATCTTTAATTAAGAAAGAATTTAATTCTTTTATCATTCATCTGTTTACTTTTAATAATTATTATTTTAATTAATTCGTAAGTTAAAATTCACGAAATATTAATTAAATTTTCGTTAATAAAAAACGAATTTTTTAAAAAACGATAAATAAAATTCATCGTAATACTTTTCTTTTAAAATTAAAAAAGAAAAATTAATATGTTAAGTAAAATTTTAATATTAATGCTTAATTTTAGTAATAATAATTATAAACGTTTATTAACGAAAGTATTATTAATAAAACTTAAAGAAAGATAATAAATTTACTTTAAATTAAGAAAATCGAAGTAAATAAATAATTTTACATTTAAAATAATTTTATTTAAATAATTTTATTTAAATAATTTTAACATTAAAAGAATATTTTAAAATTTTATACAAGATTTATTATAAGATTTTAAATCATTTTACAATTATTAATAAATTTAATACATTTAATATAATTAAATATTTTAAGTTAAATGCTTATATAAAACGAAAATAACTCGACTTTCTTTCGCAGCTCGAGATAGCTTTTAATCGTATAAGTTTAATACAATAATGTAAATAAATAATATAAAGTTAATATTTTTATAAAAGAAAAGTTGTATTAATTTATTAATTTAATTTAATTAACAAAATTAAAAAAAGATATTATGTTAAATCTTTATTACACTAAATTAATCTTTTTAAATTATTAAAAACGAGCATTTTTAATAGTTATTATAAATGCTTCGTTTAGAAATTAATTTCGTGTATCGCATTAAATTATTAAGCATAATTTTCTTAAATTATGATAAGATTCGTGAAAAGATAAAGAAAGATTTAAAAAATTTACGACGTGTTTTTATTACGTTAAATGTATGATTTAATTCTTAAAAAGTCGCTTATTTAAAAGTATTAATATATTAAATGAATGCTACATTTTAATATCGTGAACATTTTATTAAATTTATGTCTTTTAAAGTTAAATATATTAATCATTATTTAATGCAAAAGCTGTTTAAGATTTTAAATATTATTATTAATAACGTAAATAATATTATAATAATAATACTTTAAATAAGAAACTTAAAAAAGCGCTTAATTAACGTAACATTTTATAAAATAATATTTTATAAGCTTTATAAAAGCTAGTTCGCAAGCTTAAAGAATAAGTGCTTGCGAAGTACATGCATTATTACGTATAATTATCTTAATAATATTAAGATGATTAAAAAAAGTATTAAACATTTAAATTTTTAAATATATATTAATATTATTAATTTAATAAATATCTTTTCAATAATAATGTAAAGATTATAACTTTTAATTATATTCTTAACTTAATTTATTTTTAATGATACAGCAGAATCATTATTTAAAGTCTTTAATTTAATAATTTTAATAAACTTTTAAGTTATTAAATTAATAATATAAGTTAAATAAGAAATTAAGTTTTATATTTTATTTTAAAACGAAAAGTAAAGATAAATTAATATATAATCTCGCGATAATTTTAAATTTTACTTAAAAGTTAGAATTATATTAAAATTAAGATACAAACGAGAACGATGAACATAATTTTAATAAAAATGTTTATTTTTATTACGATAAGTATAAAAAGAAATTTAAAAATTATTTTCTTCGTCATTATAACATTAACAGTTTGTAAAGAGTAGTAGAAACAGATTTTAACGCTTTATGCGACTAATATTTTAAATATTCGTTAAATTTTATGTTTTAAATTTTCGTCGTATTAAGCTGAAACATATTTATAAATGCGTTAACATTTATAATATTTATAAAAGCGTTAATATTTATAAAAGCGTTAACATTTATTAAAGCGTTAACATTTTTAAAATGTTTATGAACGCAGCATTTACTTCTGTTTATTAATTTAATAAACTCGAGTTTAATACTTATAGTATTAATAATCGCAATGTTAAATATTATTATTAAAGCATGTTACGAGTATGTTAAAATTAATTAAAGCTAGATTAAGCTTATCACGAGTAAAAAGCTTTAACATATTTTAACATTCTTTAACACAGCTTTAACACGAACTAATTAACACTTTTAAGTATTACATTTTCTTTATATTATAACATTTTCTTTTTAAGTTTAGCACGAACTTTGAGTTTTTAAACATAAATATCGCTTCAGAAACTTTCTTTCTTCTGTATTCTTAAACTTTTAGTTATAACTATCTTTATAAATTAAACATTTTATTAGCTTTTCTATTAGTAATTTAAACTTTAAACATAATTTTAATATTAGTTTAAGAATTCGTTAATCATACGATATTAATTCTTATACTTATTTAAATTTACTTAACTAATAATA
>JAABUO010002374.1_pt1 | contig 23023 bp, 22 predicted proteins | sample 5559291 | NCBI WGS metagenome assembly JAABUO01 (sample SAMN10711878, study PRJNA513372) | rock metagenome | isolation source: Antarctica rocks | place: Antarctica: Victoria Land, Finger Mt sud
GGCATGGTACGCCCTCAGTTCGTCAGCCAGGTCGGCGACATCGCGGGGCGTGAGCGTGAGCGCCAGCGGAGCCGCGCTCGTCACATCGTCGGCGTCCAGCATAACGGTCATCGGCGGCTCCTCCTGTAAGACTATGCGCGCACGCACTGCGGCACCATGCGGCAAGCGGCGTGCCCGATGTCTCGTTGTAATACTAGTACCCTTGACGCCTTTCTCGCCCGCTCTCGGTCGCGTGGCACTCCCGGCGCGTCGTCGCCACCGGCCCCGTGGCTCTCCCCACGCCTCATGAGGCATCGGGCGATGATTATCGCGGGTGATGGGGCAAAACGCCGTCGAGCGCCGTCGAGATTCTGGTGTTATTATGCGGTTATGAGTGTGCCTCTGGATGTGTTCGTGGTGGTCGCGGGGCCGCCAGGGTCCGGTAAGACGACGCTGGCTGGACCGCTCGCGGCGGAGTTGCGACTCCCGCTCATCGCCAAGGACGTCATCAAGGAGGCCCTGATGGACGTTCTGGGGCGCCCGACGAGCCTCGACGAGTCTCGCCGACTCGGTCGCGCGGCCGTGATGGCCATGCTGTCCGTGGCCGCCGCCAGCCCTGGCGCGGTGATGGACAGCGCCTGGCTCCCCTACACGCTGCCCCTGTTGCGTACCCTCCCCGGTCCGCTGGTGGAGGTGCGCTGTGTCTGCCCGATCGAGGTGGCGCGCGATCGATACCAGCGGCGCAGCCGCTACCGACACCCCGGACACCTCGACGCGCTCAGGCCGCCACAGGAACTCTGGAACGAGTGGAATAGTCAGCCTCTCGGCGTCGGCCCGGTTGTGACGGTAGACACCGCGTCCGCCGTCGATATCCAGGCCCTCGCGGCGGCCGTCCGGGCGTCCTTATGAACCGGGATGAACCGGGGCGCGGCGAGGCGTCGAGAATGACATGACCCTGGGGTGAGGATTCTTCCACCGGCATGCGGGTGGCTCGCGCGGTACGCGCGGTACACTCACCACATACCGTTAGGACGACGTAGGACGTAGTACCGTTAGGACGACGTAGAAGGAGAGACCATGCCGAATCGTGTCCTGCTTGCGCTGGCGAATCAGCAGGGCCTGGCGCATTACTCGATGGAGAGCGCCGCGCTGCGGCCGATGGTGCTGCGCTTCGTGGCCGGCGAGTTGCTCGACGACGCCGTCGAGGTCACGCGCGCGCTCAATGGGCGGGGGTTCCATGTCGCCCTCGATCACCTGGGCGAGAACACGACGAACCGGGAGGACGCGCGCGCCGCCGCCGCCGCGTACGAGGCGGCCCTCGACGCCGTCGTCGCCCACGGCCTCGACGCCACTATCTCGGTCAAGCTCACCGCGCTGGGACTCGACATCGCCGATAGCGTCGCGGAGGACAATTTGCGGACGGTGCTCGAGGCGGCGCGCGCGCGCCGTATTTTCGTGCGCGTCGACATGGAGGGCTCGGCCTATACGGCCCGGACGCTGGAGATCGTCGACCATGCGCGCGCGGCGGGCTACACCGACATGGGGACGGTCATCCAGTCCTATCTGTACCGCAGCCCGCGCGACGTCGAACGCCTCGTGGCGGCGGGAGTGCGCGTGCGGCTCGTCAAAGGCGCCTACAACGAGGCCCCCAACGTGGCCTTCCGGCGCAAGCGCGACACCGACCGCGCCTACATGCGGCTCATGGAGGTCCTGCTGGAGCGCGGAACCTACCCGGCCATCGCCACGCAGGACGAGCGTATCATCGCCCACGCGCGCGCGTTCGCGCGTGAACGCGATATCGCGCCTGACCGCTTCGAGTTCCAGATGCTCTACGGCGTGCGCCGCGATGTGCAGGAGAGTCTCGTCGCGGCGGGCTACAACGTGCGTGTGTACCTGCCCTACGGCGCGCAGTGGTATCCCTACCTCGTGCGCCGTATGGCCGAGCGCCCCGCCAACCTCACGTTCGTGCTCGGCAGCATGACGCGCGAGGGTACGGCCGCCGCCAGGCCGGCGGCGGCCGCACGGTAGCGGGTAGGCTACGTCTCGTACTGCCCCGGCCGGTACTCCCGCAGGCCGTCGCGGACGGACGCGGGCAGGTCGACATGTACGAGGTCGTCGAGGAGGTCGACGATGTATTGCGCCGGGACGACGACGTCGTGCGTGAAGATGACGCCGCGCCGCACGACGAGGCCGGCGACGAGGTTCGATGCGTCGTCCATCAGCACGCGGTCGAGGTCGCCGATGTGCTCGTGCGGGTCGCGGCTCCAGACCGCCGCGCCGTGACTGAGGTGGCGCTCGTTGGGGCCGCGGTTCTCCTGCTCGTCGTGCGGCGGCCGGTAGACCGAGCCGCCCAGGCCCGCGCCCAGACGCATCACCGCGTCTTCGGTCTCGTACCCCGGCGGCGGCGTCCACTCCCCATCGGGTTCGGGGCGGTCGCCGACGATGTATGGCGGGAGCGCCAGGAACTCCTCTTCGGTGATGGTGATGCGTATCTCGTCCTCGTCGGCCCCCACCACCGCCGCGATCGGGACGATCAGGTCGCGCGGCTTCTCCAGGCCGCCCGGCTTGAGCAGGTTGCCCGTCTCGAGCAGCCCGCGCCGCACCGTCACCGCCGTTACGGCGCGACTCCCTTCGTCAATCACCACGCGGTACAGATCGCCCATATCGCGGTCGTCCGATGTGCGCGTCGAGACCCCGAATGTCAATGGTTGCAGCATGCCCCCCCCACTCCTGTCATCAGCGTCGGTCATGTCGGCCGTTTTCCTTCTCAGTCTACATACGCGTCTACAATAATTTACGAGCCCCGGGGATGTAAGGGGAACTGATGTTTACGAGCCTGGGGGATGTAAGGGGAACTGATGTGGGCGCTAGGGCGCGCCGCACGTATACTGGTGGGGGCAGGGCCGGGCCTCTAGGGAGGGGGTGGGGCGCTTGCGCACGAGGATCACGACAGTGAGGTTGTGAATGCCGACACCGATAACGATGCCGCAGCTTGGCGAGTCCGTCACCGAGGGCGTGGTCGCGCGCTGGCTCAAGGCCGAGGGCGACCACGTCGAGCGCGATGAGCTGCTGCTCGAAATCATCACCGATAAAGTCAACGCCGAGATGCCGTCGCCGGTCGCCGGTACCCTGGTCAAGATCGTCGCGCCCGAGGGGGCTACGATCCCCGTCGGCGGCGAGATCGCGCGGATAGAGGTGGAGAGCGCCGTGGGCGCGGCCTCGCCGGCCGCCCCCGTTTCCATCCCGGCCCCCGCTGCTTCGGCCGCCCTCGTCGAAGCGGCGGCGGGGTCCAACGGGGCGGCCCCGTCGAACGCGGCTTCGCCGTCATCCATGGGGGAAGCGAGTATGGGGGAAGCGGATACGGGGGAAGCCGGTGAAGAGCGTCGGCGCTACTCGCCGGTGGTCAAGCGGCTGGCGCGGGAGCATGACATCGACCTGGCGCGGGTCGGCGGTACGGGACTCTCCGGGCGTGTGACGAAGGACGACGTGCTCGGCTACATCGCCGGGCGTCAATCCCAACCCGCCTCCACCGCCGCTGCCGAGTCCACGGCCCCGGCCGCCCCAGCTCTCGCGGCCGAGTCCACGGCGTCATCCACGGTCCCGGAGATGGCCGCGACGTCCGCTCCGCTCACGCCGGCCCCGTCCACCACGGCCGAGCCCGTGACGCCGCCGCTGGGGGCCACGCTCCCGTCGCGCCCCGCTCCGCCGCTGGCCGGGAACGGGAACGGGGCTGGGAACGGGCCGACGCGGCCGTTCGACCGCATGGAGGCGCTCGAGGCGGGGCTCGACGTATCCGCGCCGTCGCCTGCCCCGCCGACGACGACGTCGGGGACGCCAGCGGCGAGCGCCGACGAGGAGTACATACCGCTCACGCCGATGCGCAAGGCCATCGCCGAGCACATGGTGCGCAGCAAGCACACCGCGCCGCACGCCACGACCACGATCGAGGTCGACATGACGCGGCTAGTGCGCTGGCGCGCGCGGAACAAAGAGGCGGTGCGCGCGCGCCACGGAGTCGACATAACATATGTGCCACTGATGATGCACGCCGTCGTCGACGCGCTCAAAGCCTTCCCGATCCTGAACGCGTCGTGGGGCGATGACCGCATCATCCTCAAGCGCCGCATCAACCTCGGCCTGGCGGTCGGCCTCGACGACGGCCTCGTCGTCCCGGTCGTTCGCGACGCCGACGAGAAGAGCGTCGTCGGGCTGGCCCGCGCCGTGGCGGACCTGTCGGCGCGCGCGCGCGCCAACCGCCTGACGCTGCAGGACATTCAGGGCGGCACCTTCACCGTCAACAACACGGGCGTCTTCGGCGCCATCGTCACGACCCCCGTTATCAACCAGCCCCAGGCGGCCATCCTGGCCATGAACGCTATCGTCAAGCGCCCGGTCGTGATCGAGGACGACGCCATCGCCGTCCGCTCCATCATGACGCTGTCGCTCTCGTTCGACCACCGCATCGTCGACGGCCTGACGGCGGGCCGCTTCATGCAGCGCGTCGTCCATAACGTCGACCGGCTCGACCCATCGACCCTGTAGCGGCGCGCGCGGCGGACGCCGATCCCGTCACGCGCTATATCCACGGATACGGATACGGATACGGAGCAAGAGACCAATGATCGACCAGGCCCAGATCCAGAAGCGACCCGAGTGGCTCAAGGTGCGCGTGCCGGGCGGCCGGAACTACACCGAGCTCAAGACCATCATGCGTGACCTCGACCTGCACACGGTCTGCGAGGAGGCGCGCTGTCCCAATATGGGCGAGTGCTGGGGCCACCGCACGGCCACCTTCATGATCCTGGGCGACACCTGCACGCGGGCCTGCGGCTTCTGCGCCGTCAAGACCGGCCGGCCGGGCACGCTCGACCTGCTGGAGCCCGAGCGCGTGGCCCGCGCCGTCCAGAAGATGGGGCTCAAGCACGTCGTCGTGACCTCGGTCAATCGCGACGACGTCGCGGACGGCGGCTCCAAAGTCTTCGCGGCCACGATCCGCAAGATCCGCCAGTACGTGCCCGGCTGCACCGTCGAGGTGCTGACCCCCGACTTCGAGGGCGCGCAAACCTCGTTGGAGACGTTGTGGGGGGCCGCGCCCGACGTGTTCAACCACAACATCGAGACGTGCGAGCGCCTCACCAAGCTCGTGCGCCGGCGCGCCAAGTACCGTCGCTCGCTCGACGTCTTGCGCGCCGCCAAGCGGTTCGACCCGTCGATGCGCACGAAGTCGGGGATCATGGTGGGGCTGGGCGAGACGCGTGAGGAACTCACGCGGACGATGCGCGACCTGCGCGAGGCCGAGGTCGATATCCTGACGATCGGCCAGTACCTGCGCCCGACCCCCGAGCACCTCGACATCGTGCGCTACTACCACCCCGACGAGTTCGCCGCGCTCAAGGTCGAGGCGCTGGACCTCGGCTTCAAGCACGTCGAGTCGGGCCCGCTCGTGCGCAGCTCCTACCACGCCCACGAGCACGCGTCCGTGTAGTAGTAGACTGTCGCTTGCTCTAGCCCACGCCAACGCGTCCCCCCTGTTCGTGCGCCTCTGATGGAAGGGATCTATGTCTTCGTCCGGCTGTTATACCCGTTTTGTCGTCGCCCTCAGCGCGCTGCTCCTCGGCGTCGCGAGCGTCGCGCCCGCCGGTCCGCTGCGTCCGGCCCACGTCGTTCTCGCCGCGAGCCCCTCGGGCGCCCTCGCCGCGCGACCGCATAGTATCCAGGCCGTGAGCCCGGCCGATACGGCCGCCGTGACGCCGCCGGGTACGACGACCGTGACCCCGGACACGGCGACGGCGACCGCCGACGCTAGCCCGATATCCACGGCGACGGCGACGTCCAGCCCCACGGCGACAGCGACGGCCACGGCGACAGCGACGGCCACCGCGTCCCCCACGGCGACCGGGACGGCGACGTCCAGCCCCACGGCGACGGCGACGTTCAGTCCAACCGGGACGGCGACGGCGATGGCGCGTCCCAGCCCGACGCGCCGTCCCGTGACACGGCCCCGACCGCGCCCGACCTCGACGCCCCGTCCCACGGCGACCCCGCGGGCGGCCATCGTCGTGGCGCCCGCGTCGATCAATCCGGGCGGCGTCCTGACGGTCAGCGGCGCCGGGTTCGCGCCAGGGGAGATCGTCGTCGTCGGGCTCGACGGGGCGGCCTACGCGCAGACGCGCGCCACGGCCCAGGGGCTCCTGGCTCCGACCGGGTTCGCCCTGCCGCGGACGGCCGCGACGGGACGCCGCGCGGTTTTCGCCCAGGGTGTGCGTAGCCGCCGGGTGGCCCGCGCGTCGGTGACGGTCAACCCGCTGCGCGTCACGCTGAGGCTGGACCACGCCGATGTCGGCGTCGGCGCCCGTCTCTGCGCCAGCGGGGCGGGCTTCCTGCCCGGCGAGATCGTGACGGTGGCCGTCAACAGCGTGTCGGTCACGGCGGCGACGGCGTCGGGGCGCGGCGCCGTCACCGCGTGTTTCATCGCTCCCGGGAACATCTCGGCCGGACCCAACAGCGTGACGGCGGTGGGGGCGAGCAGCGGGGCCGTCGCCCTCGCGCGGTTCGACGGCGCGCCCGGCGTCGTCAGCACAGCCTACTTCGTCGGCGCCAGCACGGCCGGGGGCGACGAGACGGATATCGCCCTCGTCAACCCGCAAAGCGCGCCGGCCGCGGTGACGCTACGGTTCTACCTGCCCTTCGCGGCGTCGTTCGATCGCGCCGTCACCGTCCCGGCGCACGCCCGCGCCACGGTCGTGCTCAACCCGTACGTCGCGGGGGTGCGCGGGTTCGGGTTGCGCGTTACGTCCGACCGCGTCGTGGCGGCGCAGATGGTGGTCCGCCGCGGCTCCAACAACCCCTATACCTCCCTGGGGAGCGGCTTGCTCTCGCGTCGCTGGTACCTGGCGGAGGGCTATACAGGGTTCTCGTTCCACGAGACGATCCTGATCCTTAACCCCAATGCGGCCGCCGCGACGGTCGCGGTGCAACTGCTCCCCGGCGACGGGCGGCCCGCGCGCGTCGCCACGCTGGTCGTGCCGGCCAACCGCGCCTACAGCGTCGACGTCAACCGCCTGTACCCGCGCGCGGCGGTCGCCGCCGTGGTCACGAGCAGCGCGCCCACGAGCGTCGAGCGCGTCATGACGTTCGGCGCCGGCGGCTACGGCGCGACGGGGAATACGGGGACGGCCGACGCCGCGACGAGTTGGCTCTTCGCCGAGGGCTCGACCGCCAACGGTTTCGAGACGTACCTCACGGTCCTCAATCCAGGGCCGCGGTCCGCCGCGGTGACGGCGGTCCTGCGCGACACGGCCGGGCGGGTCATCGGCGCCCGCACGATCGTCGTCGGATCCGCGCGGCGCGGCACCATCCGGCTCAACGGCGTCGCGCGCGCGAGTTCGCTGGCGACGACGGTCACGAGCGACGCGCCCGTCGTGGTGGAGCGCCCGCTCTATTTCGGTCCGCCCAACGGGGGGCGGACGGGCGGCTCGATCGTGTTCGGCCGCAACGGGCCAGGGCTGAGTTGGACCTTCCCCGCCGGCGACACGACGCCCAACTCGCGCGAGTTCCTGCTGGTTCAGAATCCCGGCGCGGCGACGCTCGCGCTGCGCGCCACGTTCTACCTGACGGACGCGCGAACCGTCGTGCGCGATTTCTCCGTCCCGGTCGGCGCGCGCCTCACGATCGACGTCAATCGGGATGCGCCCGCTCTCGGCGGCTCGCTCCACGGCGCCCGGCTGACCGTGATGACCGGCAGCGGCTTTATCGCCGAGCAGAGCATCTACAACGCGCGCCTCACCGCCGGGTACAGCGCCGCCGGCCTCGCGCAGTAGGGGCTGGAAGTATTGTAGGGGGCGTTAGCAACCGGCCGCCAGTGGGCGGGGAGGGGTGATATCATGCAGAATAATACGCCGCATAGAGTTGCGCCGGAGGAGGAGTCCACGCCGCGATGACGACCACGATCCTGTCGCCCACGCCGTCTCGCCCCGCGATCCGGCAACTCGACGCGGCGCTCGCCGCCAAGGTCGCCGCGGGCGAGGTCGTCGAGCGCCCCGCCTCGGTCGTGAAGGAACTGCTGGAGAACGCGATCGACGCCGGGGCGACGCGCGTCCGCGTCGAGATCGAGGGGGGCGGGCAGGTTCTCATCCGCGTACAGGACGACGGCTGTGGCATCCCGGCCGCGGAGGTCGAGACGGCCTTCCGCCGCCACGCCACGAGCAAGCTGGCCGGGTTCGACGACCTCTTCCGCGTGCGCACGCTCGGCTTCCGCGGCGAGGCGCTGCCCAGTATCGCGGCCGTGGCCGAGGTCAAGCTTGCCACCTGCGTCGAGGGGGCGCCGCATGGGGTTGTCGTCGGCGCCCACGGGGCCACGGTGACGCGCGCGGCCCCGCGCGGGCTGCCGACCGGTACGACCGTGACGGTGCGCGACCTTTTCGCCGCCGTCCCCGCCCGCCTCAAGTTTCTCAAGAGCCGCTCGGGCGAGGTCGCCGCCGTGCAGGGGGTCGTCGCGCACTACGCCATGGCCTATCCCGCGCTGCGCCTGAGCCTCTACAGCGACGGCCGCCCCGTCTTTACGTCGGCGGGGACGGGGGCGCTCGCCGACGTCGTGGGCGCGCTCTACGGCGCGACGGTGGCGGCGCGCATGCTCGCGATCGGGGGGGAGCATCGCGACATCGCCGTGTGGGGCCTCGTCAGCCCGCCCGACGTCAGCCGCCCCAGCCGCGCCTACCAGTCGTTCTTCGTCAACGGGCGCTGGGTGCGCAACCGCATGCTCGCCGTCGCGCTGGAGGAGGCCTACCGCACGCACCTGATGGTCGGCCGCCACCCCGTCGCGGTCGTACATCTGACGCTCCCGCCCGAGCTTGTCGACGTCAACGTACACCCCACGAAGAGCGAGATCAAATTCCTCTACGATCGCGAGGTCTTCGCGGCGGTGCGCGCGGCGGCGGCCGCCGCCGTGCTGGCCACGATGCCCGCCCCCGGCAAGACCCTCATGGGGATCGACGGGCCGGGCGGGGCGGGGGCGGACGGCGTGAACGGGACGACGGGGGGGATGATGGAGGCGCGGCAGGGCGCGCTCGACCTCGGCGCGGAGGGGGCGGGGCAGGCGCCGCTCACGCCCCGCGGGGATGGGGATCACGGTGGGGGACCCGCCCCACGTGAGCGCGCCGATATGGTCCCCGTCCTGCGCGTGCTCGGGCAGGTCAACAGCCTCTACATCATCGCGGAAGGGCCCGACGGGGTGTATATGGTCGATCAGCACGCCGCACACGAGCGCGTCCTGTTCGATGACCTCGTGGCCCGGTCGCGGGGGGGCGACGTCGAGGCGCAGTTTCTGTTGGAGCCGCTGGCGGTCGAGCTCAGCGCGGCGCAGTTCGACGTGCTGGAGACGGGGGAGGGGGCGGCCGACCTCGCGCCGTTAGGCTTCGCCGTCGAGCCGTTCGGGACCGCGGCGTGCCTCATGCGCGCGGTCCCGGCGATCCTTGCCGCGGGCGACCCGGTCGACGCCCTGCGTGAGTTGCTGGAGGGGCGCGCGACACGCGGCGAGTCGGCGGACTGGCGCGAGCGTTCGCTGGCCACGATCGCCTGCAAGAGCGCGGTCAAGGCGGGCCAGCCGCTCGCGCTGGAGGAGATGCGCCAGCTTGTCTACCGCCTGGAGAACACCACGCGCCCGCGCACCTGCCCGCACGGCCGTCCGACGATGATCCTGCTCTCGGCCAGCCAACTCGAGCGCGAGTTCGGGCGGCGTGGGTAGGACATGCGAGAAGGATGAGCAGGGGGGATTCCCTGGCATAAACATTGCGCGATGTAGTGGGGTATAGCTCCGATCGCGCGCTCCTCCCGTGTTCATCGCGCGACTGTCGCGGCGGAGGCGCGACCGCACGCTACGCTAGCCCGTTCGCAACGAGACCGGCGCCCTTTTGTTGAAGATGCCCAATTGCGAGGAGAAACTATTTATGCCGCTCCACCCTGTGTTCCTGCTCGACGCCTGGCAAATCATCCTGTATATCGTGATCATCCTCGTCGCGCTGGTGTCGCTCGTCGCGATCGTCGCGATCATCCTGCTGGTCCAGCAAATCCTTGGCCTCGTCAAACAGGTGCGGGGCGAGATCAAGCCCCTGCTCGATCAGGCCCAGGAGACCGTGCGGACCGTGCAGGGCACGACCGAGTTCGTCAGCGCGGGCCTCGTCAAGCCGGGCATACAGATCGCCAGCGTCGCCGCGGGGGTAGCGCGCACGATCTCGGTTCTACGCAGCGGCGTTTTCCAGCCGAAGCCCGGCACGGCGCCGCGCGACACGGTTATCAGCAAGATGCCCGACGGCGAGACGACCGTGTATGACTACGATGCCGGCGAGCGGGAGACGCTCGTGCGCACCGTGAAGGAGGGGTGATAGCGCCATGCTGTACGACATCTTCAACGCGGTCGCGCACCTGTGCATGATTCTACTGGCGCTCTATGTCCTGGCCTTCATGGTCGTGCCCGCGCTCGGCATCGGGCTCGGCGGCCTGTTCGGGCTCTCTTTCGTACGCCGCAAGATGCCGGACTGGCTGAAGCGCGCCGGTCCGCTGCCGGGCAAGGGCCTGACCCTCATCGACCGCGCCTGTTACCTCGCCGCCTGGCCCGTCATCACGGCGACCAGCCTCTGGCGCGGCGCTAAAGCCGCTCTCGCCGCACTCCGCAAACAGGCGGCGCATTAGCGGCAACTTGCGTTAGGCCGGCCGTCAGGCGATAGCGCTTGAGCAGCGGGCCGAACGGGGAAGGATCGGCCGCGCTCGCCCAGCGTCGCGCGCAGCGCGGCGGCGGCGCCACATAGGCGCACGGCCCGTTCGGCGCGCCCTGGCACGGCGCTCAAGAGCGCGAGTCCCTCGATACAGTCGGCGATCCCGTGTCGATCGTCCACGTTTGCGAAGAGCGCGACGGCCTCGGCCAAAAGAGCGCGCGCCCGGTCGCGGTCGCCCACATGCGCGGCGACGTGACCCAGGCCGGTCAGCGAGACCGCCGTTCCGCGACGGTCGCCCACGGCGCGCCGCTTGGCGCAACTCTCCTCGTAGTACGCGCGCGCCCGCGTGTCGTCGCCCCGGTCGCGCGCGACGTTGCCGAGGTCGCACAGCGCCATGGCCATGCCCCACTGATCGCCCCGCGCGGCGAAGATGGCCAGGCTCTGCTCGTAGAGATGGCGCGCCGCGTCGGCGTCGCCCTCGTGCTGCGTCACGCTGCCCTGGTTGTTGAGGTTGATGGCCTTCCACGTCCTGTTGCCCAGCGCGCGGTTGATGGAGATCGCCTCCGTGAAGCGGGCGCGCGCCGCCGCGTAGTCGCCGCGCCCGCGCGCGATCAGCGCCAGGTTGTTGAGCGAGCCCGCGATCCCCTGCTGGTCGCCGATGGCGCGCCGGATGGAGAGGCTCTCGTCGTGCGCCGCGCGCGCCGCCGCGTCGTCGCCCTGATTGTAGGCCAGGTTGCCCACACCGTTGAGCGCCTTCGCGCGCGCGTCTGTCGGCGGCGCCGCCGACGGCAGGGCCAGGATCTCCAACAGCCAGCGGCGTCCCTCGCCGAAGTGGCTATGCACGTACCAGAAGCGCCACAGCGCGCTGCCCAGGCGGAGACTGTGCGCGCCGTTCCCGCGCGCGATGTACCAGCGCAGGGCCACGCGCAAATTGTCGTGCTCCCGTTCCAGACGCGCCAGCCACGCCGCCTGCTCGGCGCCCATCAAGCCCGGCTCGGCCTCTTCGGCCAGCGCGAGATAGAAGGCGGCGTGTCGCGCGCCCGTGCGTTCTCCCTCTCCGGTCGCGGACAGCCGCTCTAGCCCATACGCCCGCACCGTGGCCAGCATCCTCACGCGCAACTCGCCGTCTTCGGCGTCCCCTCCCCCGTGCGTTGGGTCCTCGGCGCGCGTTGGGTCCTCGGCGCGCGTTGGGTCCTCGGCGCGCGTTGGGTCCTCGGCGCGCGTTGGGTCCTCGGCGCGCGTTGGGCCGACGCGTCGCCACACGAGGCTCTTGTCGAGCAACGAGGTCAGCCAGTCGAGCACATCTCCCTCGATGCGCTCGCCATCGGCCTGGCACACCGCCTCGATCGCATCGAGCGTGGCGCCGCCGGCGAACACCGCCAGACGGCGGAAGAGCGCCTGCTCCCCGGCGTGCAGGAGGTCGTAGCTCCAGGCGATGGTGGCGCGCATGGTACGCTGCCGCTCCGGCAGGTCGCGCGCCCCATCGGTCAGCAGCGACAGCGCGCGATCGAGCCGCGCCAGCAACGCGGGAGAGGGCAGCAGCCGGACACGGCCCGCGGCGAGCTCGATAGCCAGGGGTAACCCGTCGAGACGGCGACAAATCGCGGCCACGGCGGGGCTGTTGGCGGGCGTGAGGGCGAAGTCCGTCGTGGCCGCCCGCGCCCGCTGCACGAAGAGCTCGACCGCGGCGTAGCGCGCGATCTCCGCGGGGGTGAGCGGGGAGCCTGGATCGGGCAGAGCCGGCGGCGGGACCTCCAGTGGCGGGACATCCAGCACGTGTTCTCCCCGCAGGCGCAGCGGCGCCCTGCTCGTCACCAGCAGCGTAAGCCCGGCGCTGGCGGCAAGCATGTCGGCCAGTAGGGGGGCCGCCGCGGCGACATGCTCGAAATTGTCGAGCAGCAAGAGTAGCCGCTTGTCACGCAGGGACGTCACGAGGCCGGCCGCGCGCAGACCGAGCGCGCCGGCGATCGTGGGGGCGACGAGAGCGGGATCGGCGAGCGGAGTGAGGGGGACGAAGACCGCGCCGTCGGGATAGCAGGAACTCAACTCGGCGGCGATACCCAGTCCCAGGCGTGTCTTGCCGACGCCGCCGGGTCCGATGAGGGTGAGTAGGCGCACGGTTGGACGACACAGCAGCGCGCGGGCGGCGGCAACCTGCTCGTCGCGCCCCAGGAGGGGGGTCGGCGGCAACGGGAGGGACGTGTGGGGTGGAGGTTTATCCTTCTCCTCGGCGTCCATAGCCGTGTCTGGTGGGGGTGGGGAGGGCGCGCGGCGGCGCGCGACGGCGACCTCGAGCGTGGCGTGTTCGTCCGCGGTGAGGCCGAGCGCCTTGGCGAGGAGGGTAACCGTGTCGCGGTAGGGGGCGCGGCGGGCGCCCCGCTCGAGATCGCTGATGGCGCGCGTGCTAAGACCGGCGCGTTCGGCGAGCGCCTCTTGCGTCAGCCCGCCCGCCCGCCGGTAGCGCCGGAGTAGCGCCGGAGTAGCGCCGCGAAGTCGAGAACCTCGCGTTGCTCGCGTTGGATCATCTCTCGTCCCTACCTCCGTCCTGGTCCCCCTGGTCCCCCCTGGTCCACTTCAGACTGTTTTTGACGGTCGGACGCGATCATATTTGTCGCTATATTACCATGTCGATACACGGGATTGGCGCGGAGGGGCGGAGGGCGTATACCCCTGCGCTCCGACGATCGGGCGCGGCCGGCCCATTTGTGTGTTCGCAACCAAAGCTAAAGAGGCCGCATCACATGTGTGATGCGGCCTCTTTAGCTTTGGTTGCAGGGGTTGGATTCGAACCAACGACCTTCGGGTTATGAGCCCGACGAGCTGCCACTGCTCCACCCTGCGACATGGAGCGAGAAAAGAACCCCTGGCAAGGGCCTATCCTCCCACAGAGTTGCCCCTGCAGTACTGTCGGTGCTGCGGCGTTTCACGACCGTGTTCGGAAAGGGAACGGGTGGGTCCACCGCGCGGTATCACCAGGGATATTCAAACGCTCTAGTGTGTGCCCAGTCTCCCGCGCACAAAGGTAATGTACCAGCTTTCTCCGACGTGTGTCAAGGGCATTTTTTTAGCACATACCTGCCCCCTCTCCCTATACGTCGGAATACGCCGGAGACGGGGCGGCGGATGAGGGCATAACCGGCGGGAGGGTGGAAGGGCGGACCGGTCCTACTGTAATTGACACGGTTCGGTCTCTCCGCTACAGTAGAGATACCTAGACAGTCTTTGCATAGGAGAGCGTAGGGGCGTGGGTGCGTAGGAGGGTGACGGTGGCGACGGGGACGGACCTTAAACGGGGCTCGACGACGACGATTGTGCTGACCGTGCTGCGCGACGGTCCACTGCACGGCTATCAGATCGCGCGCGAGATCGAGCGGCGCAGCGACGGCTATTTCGATTGCAAGGAGGGAACCCTCTATCCCGCTCTGCATAAGCTGGAGCGCGAGGGGCTGCTGCGGGGCGAGTGGCGGCCGGCCGGTGAACAGCGCAAGCGCAAGTACTACGCGCTGACGGCGGCCGGCGAGCGCCACCTCACCGCCTCGGTCGAGGAGTGGCGCTCGTTCGCGACGCGCCTGCTCACGATCATTGAGGCTTGACACCATGACCATGGGACATGACACCGACAAGGGGATCGATTCCTACGTGGCGGATCTGAGCGCCGGCCTGGCCCTACCCGCGTCACGGGCGCGCGAGGTGACCGATGAGGTGCGCGCCCACCTCGAAGACGCCGTCCGCGATCTGCAGCTGTCGGGGCTGCCGGCCGCCGCGAGCGAGCGCGAGGCGGTGCGCCGTTTCGGCGCGCCCGCGGAGATCGCCGCCGTCGTCGTCGCGACGGAACGCCGACCGACCCGCCTGGCCGCGCGCGCGCGGCGGCCGGTCGCCGCCCTGCTTATCGCGGCCGCCCTCGCGGCCCTCGGGGGCGGCGCCGTCGCCTCGGCGCACACGCCGCCCGCGGCGCGCGTCACGCCCACGACCACGAGCGTAGGGCACGCCATGGTACACACACGGGCGGAGGCGCGGCGATGAGGAAGGCGGTCAACGCGTTCCGCGAGCTTTCCCTGACGGCCCTCCTCGTCGTGGCCGTGTTCTTCGTCAGCCACCAGGTCGTCGAGAACGTGCAGGTGCGCGGACACAGCATGGATTCGACGCTGCATGACAACGAACTCATCCTCGTCGACACCATCAGCTACCGGCTGCTGCACCCCCCCCGCCGCGGCGACATCATCATTTTCCACCCGCCTCCGGGGGTCGACACCGGCGAGGATTTCGTCAAGCGCGTCATCGGGCTGCCGGGTGACCGCGTGCAAGTTAAGCGCGGCGTCACGCGCGCCACGGTCTACATCAACGGCGTCCCCCTCAAGGAGCCCTATATCGACATGTCCGACAACTACGATTGGGGGCCGGGGCCGGTCCCGAAGGGCGACCTGTTCGTCCTGGGCGACAATCGCGACATGAGCTATGACTCGCACCTCTGGGGCGGAATGCAGCCCAACAGCCTCTCTTTCCTGGCCCAGAACAGGGTCATCGGCCGCGCGGTCGTCGCGTACTGGCCCCTGCGCGACTTGCGCATCTTCACCGACCCCTCCTATGCGGGGATCAAGTAGCGGTTTCTTGATACACTAGGGATATGATGGAAGAACAGGTTTCGCAGGTCTCCCAGGGCGCGCCGTCCGCGGACGCGCTCGCCACCGCCCACCTCGCCGTCGACGCCGCCTCCGATAAGAAGGCGCAGGATATCCTGCTGCTCGACGTCAGCAACGTGGCCGGGTTCACCGACTATTTCGTGATCTGCTCCGGCTCCTCGGAGCGCCAGATACGCGCCATTATCGATGGGATCGAGGAGGCGCTGGCGCGGCGGGGCATCCAGGCGTACAAGCGCGAGGGTAAGCCGCTCGACGGGTGGGTGCTTCTCGACTATAGCGATGTCGTCATTCATGTCTTCGCGCCCGAGCAGCGCTCTTTCTACGGCCTCGAACGGTTGTGGGAGCGCGGCCGCACCGTCGCGCGGCTCGTGTAGGGGGCGCGCAAGGGTGGATGGACGCTCACGTAGCTTTATCATGGGCTCGATCGTCGGCGGCGTGAGCGGCGTCGTCCTCGGCGGCGTCCTCGCCGCCCTCTTTTGGGGCGACGTCGCCGCCGCGATCCGCAAACTCTCGCGCCGCCTCCTCAAGCGCGACGAGCGCATCAACTTCGAGATTTTGCTGCAATAACGACGTGGTCACGCGATGACCATGATGACGTGGTCACGCGACGACTGTGTTCGCGTGGCCACCCGGAAGCCGCCGACCAACGGCATATAGACGTGGGGGTCGCCGCATGAGTGAGACGACGGTCGCGCCGTTTGGGTCCTGGGTATCGCCGATTACGTCGGGGCTCATCGTCGCCGACGCGATTGGGCTGCGCCGCCAGCAGGTCGTGCTCGACGGCGACGACATCTACTGGAGCGAGAGCCGCCCGTCCGAGGGCGGGCGTGTCGTCGTCGTGCGGCGGACCCCCGACGGGCGCGTCTCCGACGTCACGCCCGCCCCTTTCAACGCGCGCAGCCGCGTCCACGAGTACGGCGGCGGGGCCTTCGCGGTCGACGGCGGAACCCTCGTCTTCTCCAACGCGGCCGACGGGCGGCTCTACCTTCTGGACGTGGCGCGGCCCGCCGCGCCGCGCCCCCTGACCCCCGAGGTCCCCGACGCGGCGCGGCGCTACGCCGATATCGTGTTCGACCGTCGCCGCGACCGCCTTGTCGCGGTGCGCGAGGACCACACCGCGGGGGGACACGAGCCGGTCAACGCGGTCGTGTCCGTCCCGCTGACGGGCGCGGACCCACACCCTGGAGAGGTTCTCGTCCGCGGGAACAGTTTCTACGCCGCGCCGCGCCTCAGCTCCTACGGGTCACGCCTCGCCTGGCTAACCTGGAACCAGCCGGATATGCCGTGGGACGGGACCGAGTTGTGGGCCGCGCTGGTCGGAGACGATGGGGCGCCGGGGCCGGCCGCGCGCGTGGCCGGCGGGCGCGACGAGTCGATCTTCCAGCCCGAGTGGGCCCCCGACGGGACGCTGTACTACGTCTCGGACCGCACCGGTTGGTGGAACCTCTACCGGCGTCGTGACAATGGGGACGGGGGCGATGGCGACGAGGCGCTGCATTCCATGGAGGCCGAGTTCGGGCTCCCGTTGTGGAACTTCGGCATGTCGACCTACGCCTTCGCGTCCGCCGACGTCCTCGTCTGCGCCTACACGCGGGCGGGCGCGTGGCGCCTGGCGCGTATCGACCTCCGGACGCTCGCCTTCACGCCGATCGAGACCCCGTACACCGATATCTCGTCCCCGCGCGCGGCGGATGGCCGCGTCGTGTTCGTCGGCGCGTCGCCGTCGACCCCCGGCGCCGTGGTGGATCTCGACCTCGCGACGGGCGCGGCCCAGGAGGTGCGCCACGCGCGCGCGGTCGCGGTCGACCCCGGCTACCTCTCGGTTCCCCGCGCGATCGACTACCCGGCGCGCGATGGGGCGACGGCCCACGCCTTCTACTATCCGCCCCGCAACAGGGACTACGCGGCGCCGCCCGGCGAGCGTCCGCCGCTCCTCGTCAAGAGCCACGGCGGCCCGACCGCCGCGACCTCGACCGCGCTCGACCTGACCGTGCAGTACTGGACGAGCCGCGGCGTCGCTGTCCTCGACGTCGACTATGGCGGCAGCACGGGGTACGGCCGCGCCTACCGCGCGCGCCTCGATGGGCAATGGGGGATCGTCGACGTCGACGATTGTGTCGACGGGGCGCGCTACCTGGCCGGGCGCGGCGAGGTCGACGGCGGCCGGCTGGCGATCGACGGCGGGAGCGCGGGCGGCTACACAACACTGTGCGCGCTCGTCTTCCGCGACGACTTCAAGGCCGGGGCGAGCTATTACGGCGTGAGCGATCTGGAAGCGCTGGCGCGCGACACGCACAAGTTCGAGGCGCGCTACCTCGACCGGATGGTGGGCCCCTACCCCGCGCGGCGCGATCTCTACGTAGAGCGCTCGCCGATCCACCACGTCGACCGGCTCTCCGCGCCGGCGGTCTTCCTCCAGGGGGCCGAGGACAAGGTCGTCCCGCCCGACCAAGCCGAGAGGATGGTGGCCGCGCTGCGGGCCAAGGGGTTGCCGGTGGCCTACCTCCTGTTCGAGGGCGAGGGGCACGGCTTCCGCCGCGCCGAGAACATCGCGCGCGCCCTCGACGCCGAGCTGTACTTCTTCGCTCGCGTCTTCGGCTTCACCCCCGCCGACCCCATCGAGCCCGTCGCGATCGAGAACCTTTGAGCCCGCGACGGCTATGCCGCCACATGCATCTGTCATTGTCCCTTTCAGGGTAGGGGGGTTACCGGCGTGAGATGAGCCGGCCGGGGCGCCGGCGTGAGACGGCCATGCTCGCCAGCGCGCCCGCGATGAGGGCCGGCCCGATCACGGAGTCGAACGTGGATGTGACGGCCCAGAATGGGGCGTAAGCCACGAAGAAGCGAGCGGTGTCCGCGGGCAAGGAGAGGAGGATCCACAAGGCGGGCAGCACGGCGCACCACGTCTGCGGCTCGCCCAGGAGCCGCCGCCACGCCGCCCGGCCCCCCGCGTCGGCCCAGCGCAACCCGACCACGGCGAGGCCGAGCGTCTGTCCCCGCGCGGCGAGGCGGGCGAGCAGGGCCACCACCGCTCCGTCGAGCACAAGCGTGATCGCGGACATGAGTAGGATTCACCACCAGGATAAGGGCCCTGCCTGGGGGAAAACGACGCCGAGCAGCGTGTTGAGTTGGGCCATGAGGAACCCAAGGATCGGCAGCGTGGCGAGGCCCACGGCCAGGTCCACGACGATCGCGGCGCGCATGCGCCAGGCGTGCCCGCCGACGGGCGCGGAGGATAGGGATAGGGCGACAGCCATTGGACGACTCCTTGGTGTTCCAGATGGGTACGGTACAGCGCGTAGTGTAGACATCTCCAACGAGAAGCGCATCACCCGTTCGGGCCATTTTCCTGGTATTCGTTCGTGGCTGAGGCAAACGACGACGTGGCTCAAGTGATGTGCAATAATACGGGCACAAACTAGCACAGGTTTGCATAGAGGTGTTGTAATGGCAAGCGACATGTATATCGATATGAGCCACCTGGCGGAGGTGGCCGACGAGGTAGAACGGACGAAGCGACCCCGCACGGTCGGGATCAGACGGGGCGTGGTTGCCGTGCTCAAACCAGCGACGCGAAAGGTCGCGCGACCAGTCCGGCGCGAACCGACAGCAGAGGACGTCGCCGCGTTTGAGGCGGCGGCAGGCGGCTGGGCAGACGTTGACACTGACCGATTTGTGACAGACGCCTACAAGAGCCGGCGCATCGCTACCCGTCCCCCGTCGAGCTATGACCTACTTGATCGACACTGATTGGACGGCTGACTACCTCAAGGATAAGCCCGATGCCTACGACGCGCGGGCCGCGCGCGCCACCGCCTTTGTCAGTTGGGCGTATGTCACCAGCTCCGCTGAGGCGAAACGGATGATACCCTTGCGATCGATGACATACAGCGCCGGCGGCCCACTGTACGCGTTGGACGCGGCCAGGTTCCGCTGGACCAGCAGGGGATAGGCGCCGCCGAACGTCCGCGCGAATGCCGCGATGTCCGCCGCCGTGGCAAGCGGGCGCCGGCGCGACGACGCGTCGTCGACACCCCCGTAAGGATCGTCCAGGACGGCCAGCACGCGGACGGCGCTCCCGCCCGGGATCCGCGCGCGCCGCAGCCGCTCGAGCGCGGGCGCTTCCCGACGGCAGATCGAACACCACACGGCGAAGAACTTCAGGACGACCACATGGCCGCGCTGGTCCGACAAGCGATACCGTCGCCCGGCGAGGGTCGCGGCCGCGAAATCGGGCGCCGCCGTGCCGGCGCGGAGCAGGTTGGCGGCGGGTCTATACGCATCGGGGTCCGCGATCGCCGCCGCGGGCAGCCTCGTCACGACGGCCGCCCGGGCGCGGGCCGACACGGCGGGGGCGGCGGAGCCATTCCCGGATAGCGCGCCGTAGCCCGCGGCGGCCGTCGCCAGGAGATAGTGCCGGCCCACGATCCGCACGGCGGTCCCGACCGCGGAGAACGGGCTCGTGGTGAGGCGGCACGCCCACGCGCCGCCCGCGCGGATGGCCGCGACGCACGAGCCGAGGCTCGCCGGCGATCCGTAGCCCGGTTGTGGCCGCGGATCGGACACCAGGCTCACGAACACCAGTGTCCCTGGCGCGAGCCCGCGTGACACTCCCGAGACCCGGAAGGACAGGCGGTCCACGGGTCCGCGCAGGTCGGAGGACGGCTCTAGGATGGAGATGCTTGGGCGCGGCTTGCGCGCGACGCCGATCATAACGGGGGCCGTGAGCGCCCCAATCGAGAGGGCTGGGTCGTTATAGTCCGTCCACGTCGCCGTGACGTCCTCGCGGTGGATGGCCGCGACGTCGTGGAGAGAGAGCGCGCAGGGCAAGCCGGTCCGATGGTCGAGATCGATGTAGCCGGTGAGCGTCTCGTCTGGCGTGCGCTCACGCACCTTGCGCCGGTCGCAGGCCATGACGCCGTCGGTGACGGGGGTTGTCGGCGTCAGGGCGACGGACGCGTCCGGGACTTGCCGCAGGATCTGGTCCGCCGTGATCAGTTCTGGAAGGGGGGCCTCCCCGAACACAAGCCCGCATGTCGGGGAAGCGTCGCGCGACGCGACGACGGCGCACTCACTCGCGCCCTGGATGCGGGCCGTCACGAGGGTCCGCGTGATGGCCGCCACGTCGTCCTGTACGCGCGTCGCGGACACCGAGTCGGTCCGCGCCACGCCGGTCCCCCTGATCACGTCGTGGACGGACGGGAAAGAGGACGACGCGAACGATGTTACGGGGTCGGAGGCTCCCCCGGCCGTGTCCGTGAGCGCCAGCGTCAGATCGGTCTGATACGACACGACGCCGGCGAGGGCTCTCGTCGCGGCGCCGATAAGACCGCGCGAGCCGGATGCCGGGATGGCCCGCGCGGCGGCGACGGGCCGCGGCGACGCGCCGGCCCGCGCGGCCACGACGGGCGTCGCCGCCAGGGAGAGAAGGAGGAGCGACGCCGCCCATGGGCCGCGATGACGCGCCGATAGGCGCACGAGGTGCTTCAACATGACCAGTAACCTCCGAATGACTAGTAACCTCCGACGATACTTAAACGCGCGCGGGCTATCCGGCGCGCGCGGGCGCGCACAGCGCCCCGGCGTTCTTCGGGCGACACACGTTTCACGCGGCGGTAGGGACGCGCCGCTCGCGCATGAGCCAGACGTAGCTGTCCTCCAGGCTGGGATCGGCGGGGACGGCCCCGCGATGGGACGCGCCGTCCCCGATGACGCGGTACTGTACCGTGTCGCCCAGGTGCAGCGTCGAGACCACGGCGAGGTCCTCCGCCGGCTTCTCGCCGGCGGTCGTGACCGTCCAGACCCGCCCCCGCGCCGCCGCGACAAGCTCCGCCGCCGTGCCCTGGAAGAGCACCCGCCCCCCGGTCAGCACGGCCAGCGTGCGGCACGTCTGCGCGACGTCCTCCACGATGTGCGTGGAGAGCAGTACGGTGCGGTCTCCGCCCAACTCGGAGAGCAGGTTGCGGAAGCGGATGCGCTCCTCCGGGTCGAGCCCCACGGTCGGCTCGTCCACGATCAGTACACGCGGCTCGCTGAGCAGAGCCTGGGCGATGCCGACGCGGCGCTTCATGCCGCCCGAGAAGGTCTTGAGCTTGCGGTCGGCGTCGCCGGAGAGCGCCACGACATCCAACACCTCCTCGACGCGCCGGCGGCGCGCCGCGCGATCGTGCAACTCTTTGAGGATGCCGACGTAGTCCAGGAACTCGCGCGCCGAGAGGTCGGGGTAGAGGCCCAACTCCTGCGGCAGGTAGCCGAGCACGCGCTTGACCGCCGTGCGCCCGGCCTCGGTCGTGCCGTCGTAGGGTCCCACCCGGACCGCGCCGCCGGTCGGGCGCAGGATGCCGGCCAGGATGCGCATGAGCGTGGTCTTCCCGGCGCCGTTGGGGCCGAGCAGCCCGAACATGCCGGTAGGGATCGTCAGGTCGATGCCCGACAGCGCCTCCACCTTGCCCTTATAGGTCTTCCGCAATCCACGCACCTCGATGTCCATATCTTCTCTCCTCGTTCTCGTCGCCATTCGTCTCGCCAGGGTAGGTCTGCCGTGACGCTGTATCCGCGCAACCGGTCGGCGCTATCCGCGCGCGTCGCCCACGACGCCGGCGCTCGTGTCCTACTGCCCGGTCTGCCGCCGTTGTAGGTAGCCTTACTGCCCGGTCTGCCGCCGTTGTAGGTAGCCCTGCGTGCCCACGAGTATCAGCGCCGCGCAGAGGAGCAGGAGCGTGACGCTGAGGACGCCGTCGAGCGCGGTGGCGCGCCGGAACCAGTACACCCCGAAGAACCCGCCCGCCGCGTTGCCGCCCAGCGGGGTGATCCAGGTCGCGCTCGGCGTCGGCAGTTGTGACCGGGGGCCGAGCATGTTCGGCGCGAGCAGGTTGCCCCAGAACCAGTAGAAGACGAACAGGAACTGGTAGAGCGGCCCCCAGACGAAGGCCGGCCCGGAGACCGAGAGCGCCCCGACGAACAGCAGGCCCGGCAGGATGACCGTGGCGAAGGCGGCCAGGCCGAGCGGGATCGCCCGCGGGTCGCCCCAGCGGAGGGTCACGGCGACCAGGCCGGCGCCGTAGACCAGGGCGACGGGGACGGCGGTCGCCAGCGTGGCACCCAGGAACTTGCCGCACAAGCGGCCGCCGCCCGGAGCCGGGAGCGTGCCGAAGAGTTCTACCACGTTGATGCGGCGGTCCCGTGTGAGCCGGTCGGCCAGCAGGATGCCGACGCCGAGGCAGAGGATGGCGTTGACGACCATCGCCCAGTTGCCCGCCACGAAGGCGACGGACATGTCGCGCGTGAAGTTCTGCCCCGTGAGCAGATCGGTCAGGACGAGGCCGCCCAGCAGGGCCAGCGTGACCCATAGGCCGCGCCGGCGTACCTGCATGCGAAACTCGTAGCGCGTCGCCCCCCACACGGCGGGCCACCATATACCAGTGCCGGTCATTCTTCCCCTCCCAGCAGATGGGCCTCAGCGCGGCCCAGTAAGACCCACGCGACGCCTCCTAGGTTCGCGCCGGGGCGCGTAGACGACAGGGGTTGGCCCTCGTTGGTCCTCGTTGGTCCTCCGGCGCTTCTGCCGCTTCTGCTTCCGCAAAGGCGCTCACGCCGTGCTGGCTCTGCTGCTACCAACAGAAGCAGAAGGCACAGCAGACCAAGGCCCAATGCCGGCGCATCGCCAGAGCGGAGCGGACCTGCTAGTCGCTCCAG
>JAABUO010002375.1_pt1 | contig 23015 bp, 18 predicted proteins | sample 5559291 | NCBI WGS metagenome assembly JAABUO01 (sample SAMN10711878, study PRJNA513372) | rock metagenome | isolation source: Antarctica rocks | place: Antarctica: Victoria Land, Finger Mt sud
TCACTTCATCAAACCGATGATTCGTCTCTATGCCTGTCCTGCTCCCGTTGACCCCAGCTGCTGGACCTGTCCCCAGTCCGCTCTGGAGTCGGAGCGGAACCAAGCTTCAAATATCTCGTCCTTGCTGCACCCCTTCCATTTCCATTTCCTTGCACTCCATCCGCGCCTCCAAGATGACTTCCTTGCTAGCTTCCGCCAATCCATCCGTTGTTGCCCTTCAGCAAGCGACCAACTGAGCTCATCGACAGATCACATCCATCTGTCACTAATTATCACTCGCGACACTCTTGTCATTCCGTTTCCCATCTCTCACGAGGGTCGGAGTTCCTTCAGGCTCTTTGGATCTGCCTGTCTTTTTGGTCTGTGGACTGCTGCATGAATGAGCTGAATGTCATGACACGGCCTATAGACTACCTCATACTCTCTGCTCTCTCCGGACCAGCAGCGTCAACACCTGCAGCATCAAAGCAAGCAAGCGATGCCAGCAGCGGGGAAGGCATTTAGGGTGCAAAGCACACTCTGTCGATCCCACCACGCCTACCCAAGCTTGACATACCTCCCACACGCCCAGCGAGACTCGAACGCCGGTAGTCCCCTATCAAGAGGCTTGTGACAGAAGGAAGATGCGAAAGATGCGAAGGAGCTGCAGGAAGTAGGTTGAGAAAAGCATTGACGGCATGCCGTGACTGCATCAGAGTGCGGCCAAGCATTCCGAACATCTTATGACTAGGGAGGGGAGCCTGAACGTGGCGTCGGAGGCCTCTGAGACCATTGACCATGCAGCTTGACCTGCTTCAGGCCCATCAATCCCTCAAAGGCTGTTTTCGCATGCTACCTACATCATCAGGCGTACACCTACCATCGCTCAGCCGCTCATCTCCGCCGCTCCGCCGCTGCGCCACCGCGCCACCAGGTGTCAATATCTCATCAAAAGAAGTCGGTCGGGCCAGACTTTACTTCGCGAGGCTGCCATCCTACAGTAAGCACCCTCGGCATTGCCTCAACACCATACACATTGCAACATATGACCTTGGTCATTGGGGCTGCAAAGTGGAAGCATCTGACTGGCTGCCTGAAGTCTCTGTCATGTTAGACGCCGGGCACCACTGCCTTCCAGTCCATGAATAAATGCACACCATCGCATATACATTGTATTTCGGTTGCAGCCACCTAGCCACCACTGCCAACGCAGTCCGAAGCTCAAGGAGGAAACCTTCTCTATCGGGTACTTGGTGGGGGCTCATTAATACGCGTTGATGTTTCCAGCACAACAGCGTCATGTTTTCTCTCATTGACCAATCAGTGGGCTGCCTGTGGAATGTTTAGAATGAAAGGCGGCTCCTGTATTTATTATTCTCAGAACTTCAAAAGTAGGGCTCCGCACAAACTGAATCAAATCAAATAATGCCATTTTGCATTTGTATTTGGAGTACTCTTGGTCATGGAATCAGCCCTCTTGCTTCTCAAGAGTTTTCACCCCATGATTTCTTGCCATAGAAAGAACGTGGAGGACCCATACTTGGAAGACGCAACAGAACAAGAGAGGAGAGTAAGAAAGAATAGCTATGTAATGTAGTTTTACGTCTTATGCACCCTCTGTCTAGTCCACTTCTTCCATGGCACTGCCGGCTGCAGCGCCCTCGGTCTCCAGCGTCGGCATATCCTCGTCCGCCTTCGTCTCCTCCGCCTCCGTCTCCTCAATGTTCAGCCCCAGGGATATCAGCCTGATGATGCGCGAGGCAAAGTCTGCAGGCTGGTCAAGCGAGAAGCCAGACGTCAGGAGAGCAGTCTCGTATAGGAGAGTGGTGAGATCCTTAACCGTGCGGTCCTCGACACCGTTCTCCGCCAGCTTGCTCTTGAGCTCCTTGATGATGGCCGACTTCGGGTTGATCTCGAGCGTCTTTTTGGAAGACATGTACGAGGACATGCTGGTGTCACGAAGAGCCTGTGCGCGCATGATACGCTCCATGTTGGCAGACCACCCAAACGAGCCCGATGACAGCACGCATGGAGACCCAACAATTTTGTTGGAGACGACAACCTTCTCGACCTTGTCTCCGAGCACCGTCTTGAGCTGCTTGGCAGTCTCCTCAAAGTCCTTCTCTTCCTTCTCACGGTCGGCCTTCTCCTCTGGCGTTTCCTCCAACTCAAGTCCATCTTTGGTGATGTTGACCATCTTCTTGTCGTCGTACTCCTTCATCTGGGTGACTGCATACTCATCGATCGGATCGGTCATGAAGAGAACGTCAAATTTCTTCTTTCGGAAGATCTCAAGGAAGGGCGACTTTTCGACAAATGCCTTGCTCTCACCAGTGATGAAGTAGATGTTCTTTTGGTGCTCTGGCATGTGCGACACGTAGTCGGGAAAGGAGATGGGGTCTTCGTGCTGGAGCGACGAGTATCGCAATAGCTTGGCAAGAGCCATCCGGTTTTGCGAGTCTTCGTGGATACCGAGCTTCAGATTCTTTGCAAAAGCCTCATAAAATTTGGTGAATTTCTCCTTGTCCTCTCCGATCTCCTGGAACATTTCAAGACACTTCTTGACGATGTTTTTGCGGATGACTTTGAGAATCTTGTTTTGCTGAAGCATCTCTCGTGAAAGGTTAAGGGGGAGGTCCTCAGAGTCAACGACTCCCTTGACAAACCCAAGCCATTCAGGAACGAGATCCTCGCAGTCGTCAGTGATAAAGACACGTCGGACGTAGAGCTTGATGTTGTTCTTCTTCTTCTTTGACTCGAACAGGTCGAACGGAGCCCGCTTGGGAACAAAGAGAATAGCTCGGAACTCGAGCTGACCCTCAACAGAGAAGTGCTTTACGGCAAGGTGGTCCTCCCAGTCGTTCGAGATCGATTTGTAGAAACCTCCATATTCTTCCTCCGTAATATCGGAGGGATTCCTTGTCCACAATGGCTTCGTCTTGTTGAGCTCTTCATTCTCCTGCACGGTTTCTTTGATTTTCTTTGTCTTTGGCTTCTTTTCTTTGCCTTCTTCCTCTTCATCGACCTCTTCTATCTTTGCCTTTTGGTCATCGTCGGCCTTCTCGTCTTTGCTTTCTTCCGCATCTGCGTCGGGGACGTCTTTTTCAATTTCCTTCGTGACCAGTAGCTGGATGGGGTAGGAAAGGAACTCAGAATGCCTCTTGACAACATCCTTAATTCTCTTCTCCTCCAGATAGTCGAGCTGGTCTTCCTTCAAGAACAACTTGACAATCGTGCCTCGTGCCAGGTCGACATTGTTAACGGGAGTGATAGTGAAGCTTCCTCCGGCAGCAGATTCCCAGAGGTAAGCTTCGTCATCATTGTGCTTTGAAATCACCTCGACTCGGTCCGCAACCAGGAAGGAAGAGTAGAAACCAACACCAAATTGACCAATCATGGAGATGTCAGCTCCAGCCATAGCAGCCTCCATGAAAGCCTTCGTGCCGGACTTTGCGATGGTGCCCAGGTTGTTGACCATGTCGGCCTTGGTCATGCCGATACCCGTGTCCTTGATAGAGAGGGAATTGTCCTCCTTGTTGGGGATGATCCGGATGTAGAGGTCTTGCTCCGTCTCCATCTTGCTCTTGTCTGACAAGGCTTCGTACCTGATCTTGTCCAAGGCATCGCTGGCGTTGGAGATGATTTCGCGCAAAAAGATCTCTTTATTCGAGTAGACCGCATTGATGATCAGACTCATCAACTGAGAGATCTCAGCCTGAAACGCAAAAGTCTCTGGTTGTTCCGCCATGATAGTGCTTTCGATGGGGTGAGTGAGAAAAAGTGGTTATGAATGGATTGTGGGTGCGACTTCTTTTTCAACCCGAGCGTCAGGAACGTCGTGGAAAATTCGATGGAAGGTTCTGGAACACTCTGCCACGACGACGATGATTGGACGGTTGATGGGATGAGGGAAAAGGCAGGAGCGCGAATGAGGGGAACGAGGAATTCTGGGAGAAGGCCAAAAAAGGACTGCGCTCACCGGGGTTCGAACCCGGGCCCTAAGCTTGGGAAGCTCATATGCTAACCACTACACTATGGGCGCTGCTCAGGAACACAAGCGTTTTTGGCATATAAACCTTTGATAGTTAGCTCGTGACCATTATGTCACGTGCACCGCCAGTAGGCTTTCGCGCATCAACCTCCGTCTCAGGATCCCATGGTCTACCATTGTTCCCTTCCCCCGATCCGAAGGCAAAGGGAGTGATCTAGCCTAAATAGAGCCCAGAAGAGGAACTTCGCCTCTGGTGAAGAATATCCATCCCACGTCTCCCTCGAGATTCACAAGAGCTAGTCCCTGCCATTCTCCAGCTTCCTAGCATTACAGTTCACCCCACTTGGCACTCCGCGAACACCACCTCGGTACACAGGTATGGCTTTGTGACACATTAGGCGCTAAATATGACGGATGTAGGAGAGTGAGAGCTCTTATGCCCGAGCTATCGCATCACATCGATGTCGCTAGGAATGGGGAGCTTCATGGCATAGGATTCATCGGTATGTCGATAAAGTGGGAGAAATGCGCACAAATCTCTAAATGAGAATGCACCTCATCACTCAGCCTGCTCCTCGTCTACCTGCCCAAGACTGCACGTGCATACTTTGCTTGCAGTCGCTACAGGAGAGCGAAGAGCAGTGATGGAGTGTGGAAGAGGATTTTCACCAGGTCCCAGGAGGGTTGGAAGAGGAGTCAAAAATATCGACGGTGCGCCTGCTGTCGGAAGAAACGCTTCCTGGTTGTCAGCAGCACCAAAAAGCAAAAGGTCGGCACACCATTGTGAATCGCAGCCGGAGACAACTATGGACGCGCGAATGGAAGCTTGGGGCGATGTTCGCTTATCGAACAGAGCTATATATTACATTGCACACCCTCCTACCCACCGACCTACGGGCTGTGGATAGGGAAGGCCACCGTGCGGTCCGTGGAAGAATTTTCCATTACTCCTAAGTCTGCACCTCCTGCTTGAACACTCTCTGCTTCGACCTCTACTTCTCGATAAATTATAAAAATTAAACCTGCAACAGCGCGCCACGGCACCATTCTTGGCCTTGGTGGAGGATGCTGTGAGTTCGCTGCAGCAAAATCTGCCCATGGAGAGCATCTTGCATCATATGCTGAATGTAGTGCTGCGTGGAGAGTTGGCGGCTGTGGAATGGCGGCTGTGTATTAAGCTGGCAAAGTACCACGAACACAAGCAATTTCCGGACCTCTTTCCGACCCAGCATGTGGGCGAGTGTGCAGCCGTCAAAGTGAACCGACATCCCCGCCCGACCTGGAAAAGCCCAAGGAGGATGTGAGCGGCATGTGGCACTATGTGGAGACGACTGTTGATCTGGGAAGCAGCAAGCCGTGGACATTGGCGGGCGTGGCATAATCGTACATGGGCTTGTAGTCTCTAATATCATTCATTCTCCACGAATCCTGCCATCTTATCTAACCAGATCTCGGCTGGGGTCGGGTGGGAAAATCCGGTGGGCAGTGCTCCTTTAAAAAACTCCACGAATCATTGTGGAAACTGCCCCTCTCCCCACCACCATGCACCAACTCCAGCGATTCGCGACCGAAGACACGGATCCACGGCATGGGGAAAATAGATTGCAGTGGCAGGAGGTAAGGCCGAGGAGCCACACCATCGCCTATCTGCCAGCCTACCGCGATTACAGTCCGACTAACTCCGCCAGATTCCCCGTCACCCCGCGCGCTGAGGAGGGGAAGGAGAAGCTGCCCTCCTACTCTGCAGCCGTACAGAAGAGCGCCATCCTGCCGCAGAAGATGGAGCTGCTGGCACCGTCGACTCGCTCACCCGACCGCAGGTGGAAGTATGTCCAGGTGGTACTCGACTCTACCATGCTCTCCATCTACTCCCTGGGCCAGCAGCCCTCGATCTTCCACCGCAACGTCGTCCTGGCACGCGATGGTGAACTGCTCAAGTGCTACACCCTGCAGCACGCAGAAATTGGGCTAGCTACGGACTACCCTAAACGACCCTTCTCCCTGCGCATCCGAGCAGAGAGCGACCAGTTCCTTCTCTGCTGCGGCGACGGGGTGGTTGTCCAGGAGTGGCTGGAAGCATTGCAGGCCGGGGCGAACCTGTCCCTTCCACTGGACGATCGGATGCTGCCGACCTTTCGCACCCTACCGCGAGGACGGGGGCGCCTGACTGTCATTGTGGTCCCCAGCGTCCCTTCTGCCCCCCCTACTACGACCACCTCCCCCCTCCCCCGCCCGACAAGCACCATAGCTGTTGGGGTGCAGCAAACAGTTGAACCAGACAAGAGGCAGGTCGCGGTCGTGGAGGTCTCGGACGTGGCCTTTGCCCGGCGCTGTCTCTCGACGCTGCGCCAGAACAGTCCGCGGCAATGTCCGTTCCTCATCCACGACGGGCGGCGGATGCGCATCTTGCCCGGCGGGGCCTTGGAAAGTATATAGGTTAGGGTACAGGGTTAGGAATCCATTTTATTTACTAGACGCGCTGAACAACCGCCCGAACCCTTAGGCACAATCGCGGCGTGCCCTCTGCGCGTAAATGGAGAGACTATGCTGGGCACCGAGACTCTTGTGAGTGGAGGAATCAGTCGTCTTACATGCTCCGTCCTGCCACTCGCCTGCGTCCTGGCCGTCTGCGCCTCCTGCACGAAAGGGCTGGCCACAGTCATGGCCATGAGCACAGTCACGGCGCGACGGTCGGGCTCATGCTCTCCGACTCGCCCGGCGCTCGCATCACGCGCATCGGGTTCTACGTCAATGTGAGCATGGCGGTCGGCAAGATCGCCGGCGGATGGGCCTTCCACTCGCAGGCCCTCATGGCGGACGGCTTCCACGCGCTGAGCGACCTGCTCAGCGACCTGCTCACCCTCAGCTCCCTCTCCCTGGCTGCGCGCCCGCCTACACCCGCTTATCCACTGGGCTTTGGCAAGGTGGAGACGATGGGCGCGGTTGGAGTAGCGGGATTGCTGCTCTTTGCTGGCCTGGGGACGGGGTACACGTCCGCCATGCAGCTGGTGGCTGTGTTCGGCAGCAGCAGCAGTGGCGGCGATGGGGCTGGCATTGCGCACGCAGTTGACCCGAATGCGCTCTGGCTGGCTGCCTCGTCCATTGTGGTCAAGGAATGGCTCTACCGAAGGACCATAAAGGTCGCGCGAGACACGCACTCTACCGTGCTGGCGGCCAACGCATGGCACCACCGGGTCGACAGCCTGACCTCCGTGGTGGCCTGTGTGGCCATTGGAGGGTCGTATCTCTCGTCATATGACTGGCTGGATGCGGTCGGCGGTGCGCTGGTGTCGGTGGCCGTTGTGCGGGCTGGGTGGCAGAGCCTGCGCCAGGCCACGCTTGAGCTCCTCGACCACAGCATCGACCCCGACATGGCGCGTGCAGTCGGGGAGAGTGCAGGCAAGCGGCTGGGCCCCGGCATGGCGGTGGACTCGGTCGTCGGCACCAAGTCTGGGCCAAAGTTATTGGTCGAGGTGACGGTCGCTGCGGGGGACGTCTCGCTGCAGCAGGCCACCCAAGTACAAAAGGAGGTCGAGCAAGCTATCCTGCACGAGCACCAGCAGGTCAAGAGGGTGCGCGTGGGCATGGTGTATAGAATCTAGACGGTGTTGTGTTTGTAGCCAAGCAATAGACGAACGTATGGATTTCGAGCAAGCGCCGTGGGACGATGCGGTTTCCATTGGCCCTGCGAAACAGGAGGAGGCGGAGGGAAAGGGCGTGACGAAGGAGAGGGCCCGCGTGCAGCGAACCACGTCGGCACAGTTCGAGAATCTGGATGTGGATGCCGGTCCTCTGGGGCCACTGAGTGCACGGCCCGAGTCGCCGGTAGAGGCAGCGCCTGCGCCATCCCACTCGCCCAGGCCTTCACCCTCTGCCAATGTGCGGCAGGAGGCCAGAGAGAGGGATTCGGAGAGAGGGCAGCGAAGTAAGCCGCCCGTGAAGGCGCCAAAGTTCGACATCACGGTCGGCGACCCGCACAAGATTGGCGACATAACGTCCGCCCATACGGTCTACAAGGTCACCACGCGCACGGACAGCAAGGCCTTTCGCAGTGGCGAGTTCTCCGTCACACGACGGTACCGCGACTTTCGCTGGCTCTACGACACCCTCAATACAAACAACCCTGGCATCGTCATCCCGCCTCCTCCCGATAAGCAGGCCATGGGACGCTTTGGGGAGGACTTTGTGGAGACACGGAGAATGGCCTTGGAGCGCATGCTGCAGAAATGCGTCACACACCCGACCCTTCAGCACGACGGGGACCTCAAGATCTTTCTCGAGTCCGAGGCTTTTCACGTAGACGTCAAGCAGAAGGAGCGTGAGCGGTCTGGGTCGCTGGAGGGTAAGAGCGGCTTTATGAGCTCGCTCGGGGCGGCTGTGCCCACTATGCCCAGCTTTGGCGGCAGCGGCAAGTTTGTCGAGCATGATGAATGGTTCCACGAGCGCAAAATCACACTTGATGCACTCGAGAATCAGCTCAAAGGCTTAAACAAAGCTGTAGATGGAGTGATGAAGCAGCGCAGGGAGCTGGCAGACGCGACTGGCGAGTTTGGCGCTGCGCTGTCGCGTGTAGCAGCAACAGAACTCACTTTCTCCCTCTCCACCGCCTTCTCTCTCCTCTCGGATTTGCAATTCCGCATCAAAGAGCTGCAGGAGCGGCAGACGCTGCAGGAGCTGCTAACGATTGGCACGACGGTGGATGAGTATTTACGTCTGGTGGATTCCGCCAAAGTCGCCATTGGGCAACGTCAAAAGGCCTACTTTACGTGGCAGGGGGCTGAAGCCGACCTGGTCAGGCGAAAGGCAGCATGCGACAAGATGCGGCGATCAGGCAAAACGCAGCAGGACCGAATGGCGCAGATGAGTGCCGAGTTGGGGGAGGTGGAACGGAAATGTCATCAGCTCAGACTGCAGTTTGAGGATATGGGCCGGCTGCTGAAGCAGGAGCTTGCACGCATCGATACGGAGAAGGTCGAGGACTTCAAGTCGTCCATTGAGACCTTCCTGGAGAGTGTGGTTGAGGGTCAGAAGGAGGTGAGATGTTTTGCGTGCCTGCCTATGCTAATCCCCAGCTCATTGAACATTGGGAGACCTTTCTCCTGCGCTTTGATCAGGAGATCGAACCCGAGCCCGAACCCCAGCCGGCTCCTGTGCAAGCCCCACATCATGTCGACTCTGCGCCGGCAGCTGCGGACCATGTAGACAGGGATGGCGCGGGGGCAAAGAGTGAGCCGACGCCGCCGCCGCCCCCATCCGAGCCCTAGGATACGTGGACCCTAATACTCGATCTTGCCATAGCGCTCCTTGAACCTCGCCATCCTGCCTGCCTCCTCTGCGCCTTGCATCGACTTGGACATGTTTGGGTTCCACAGCGGGTGATTGCGGCAATCGCGTGTTAGTCTCAGCGTGGCCCGGGGCGAGGTTGTCTGCTGCTCGTACGCGCTCCCATCCGACAGCACCACCATCTGCGTGAAAGTCGCTGGACTCGGCAGTCGTCTCTTCGCCAGCAGGCGTGGGGAGCAGCGCATCGTTCGTCGGTGATGTGACGATGAACGACGAATGATGGCCACCAATGACGATACCAGCGACAGCGATATCTTCTCGTCGGCAAATTCGACACCGCATGAGCTCGAGGGGAGCAGTGCATACGATGTGGTGCAGAAGGTGTCGGCGCTCTTGGCTGACCTGGAGTCAGCACCAGGCATTCTTCCCAAAAGCACCCTTCTAGATGCTACAGCCCTGCTTACTCTGCTGCAGAGGTTTGGCCGCCTTGGCAGCTGCACGGCTTTGATGCTATGGATCTACAATTATCTGAGCCTCCCGCCTATTGCAAATGTTGCCTCGTTCGGCTGGTGGACGTCGACACCAGCCCCCGGGCAGCCTTCCATGATGCTCATCATCCTGGTCGACGGCATACTTGCCAGCTTCTCCTATTCCCTTCTCCGAACTCGCGAATTTCTCCTCTGCTTTGGACTGGCCATTGTGGCCACACAAGTCAGCGGAGGTGGTATGCAGGACGCCTTCTTCCTCACATGCCTACGGGTCCTCGTCTCCAAAGCCTCGTCCTACCTCCCATCGGAACAGGCAGCTTCGCCTGCCGGCCCCTCTGCCAACGAGACCTGGCTCGGCCTTATCCAGCATGTGCTGACACTTCAAGTGGTGGCGCTGACGTGCATGCTTGCCACAAGGCAGTTTGCCCTTTCCTACAGTGCTGACCAGGCACCTCCTGCCAGCCAGACCACCGCCAAGAGGGAGACCGAAGCGGCTGCTGGGCAGACAGCCAAGAAGAGAAAGCAGCCTGGTTCAACTTGGGCGCAGCCGTTGTGGGAGAAGCTTGCCAGCATGCTTGTCTCCTGGCATATCCATGATTTTGAGATCGACAACAACAATCGCGCGCAGCAGAGCCTGGCATCCTCAGACAGATTTTACATTGCCAGCCTTGATTCGGCAGAGGTCACACTGGCGTGGTTCCCCCGCTTGCCAAAGGAGATGGACGCGTCAGTCATTCAAAGCCGTGTGAATGGCATCTTATGGGCGCAGTCGTCACTGCAGCAGGCTTCAGACGACTGCACCATCCAAGGCATTCCGCGCCAGCCTGTGTGGTTCCTGCTGCTTTACGGTCTTACACCCGCCACAGAGTATGACGTCGAGGTGTACAACACCCAGCGAGGGGAAGGCATGTTCCGCGCGCAGATTTGTACCTCGGTACGCACGGTCGACGACGACCGTGAGGTCGTTGGCCCGCGTCCTGTGTCACCTACAACCTTCCTTCGCGATACCCTCGTCACGGCAAGGGAGGTTCTTCACGATAGTCGCCAGCGGCTGAAGCGCGCCAAACGGGACCATTCAAAGCATTTGACATCTCAGCGAACAGAAATCGACTTCATCCGTTCACGCGTCGGAAATGGCGACAAGGTCGACGAGCGGATTTACCGGCGCGTTCTCTACCTGCGGGGCTATATCAAGCGCGCTGAGGAGGAGTCGGAGAGTATGTGCAAGGAGCAGGAGGCGCTTGAAGATGCGCTGGAAGCTAGCGAGGAGGAGTGGCGGCTGAAGAAGGCGGAGTGGGAGGCCATGGAAGTGCGACTGCGCGAAGCTGAGCACGCTGCATTACGGCATCGGGAGTCGTGTGAACGCCGGATGGCGCGCGTGCAGGCGAAAAAGTCGACGCATCTGACGCGTCGCGAGCGCGTGCAGGCGCGCAAGGCCAAGATGGTCGCGGAGCTTGAGGCGCTCATTGAGGAGCGCGATCAGGTGGGCCAGGAACAGCGACAGGAGGCGCGCCAGAAGCGCCAGGAGCTGGCTAGTCGGCGCAAGCGCATCGAAGATGAGTTTTCTGTCAATATTGGCAAGATGGAGCGGGCGATTGTGGATCGACAGCAGCGCACGCTGGCTACGCGGCAAGCCATTGACGCTCAGCGATCGCTTGCGCACGACGATCTGCGCCGCTCGTCCTCTTCGAATGTACATATATCCTAGATTGCCACCGACGCGATGCAGGTGTATCCTTCGTAGCCAGCGCCCATTTCGAACAACCCAAACGCGTCGATCTCGACCGCGGCCTCAAAGGGGAGCCGCAGAATGTCCTCCGTGGCAATGCGTCGCCGTCGGCCTTTGGCGTAGCGCGTGTTGAGGACCGTGCAGTGCAGATGCAGTGGCCGCTTGTCGAGAAAGTAATCCATGTCTACAAAGGCGCTGCGAATGCATTCTCCTAGCGCCTGAAGGCGTCGGGCTCCTTCGTCCTCGCGCAGTGCGGTGTAGACTACGTGCGCGGAGTCGCCTCCCGACATGCTGTGCAGGCCGGAAAGGTTCGCTTGGATTGCTCCGGCATGCGGAATGGCGTGCAGCTTGTGCACGACATCAGTGATGTGCGCGGGGGAGAGTGAAAGCACGCCGAGAGTAAAGTGCAACGTGCTGAGGGGGCGCACGATGGCGCGGTCGAGCTTGGGTAGGGCGGCCAGCAGCGACTCGTACTGGTGTTGCAGCGAGGCTCCCTTGAAGGACAGTGCAAGGAAGTGTGTAGGCGACATGATGGTCCATGTCAATGTAACGCGCAAGTCGATGCAACTTGTGTTATGCTACAAACCGTATCTAGCAAGGTAGCTCCAGACCCATTCTCCAAACTCCAGTTCCGTCATTCTGCTCTATGGGACAAAAACTTTCGAGTAGCCAGCAACTGGCTGTCGACACGCGGTACAATTCGAATGGTTCCGCAGGGCGAGTTCTATACGGCAGTCTTCGCATATCGCCAGACAGCGGCAGGGGAGGACCAAGCATTGTCGAGGATTGACTTGGCAAATAATACAGATTGAGGACATCGATTCTTCCGGGATGACGAATTGCCGCCTTTTCTGTATGATTGAAACAAGGTCTGCGGACGCGTCATGTACGTGACTAGCGTGTTGTGCGCGAGTGACTATGCTTTTACTGCCGAAGTGTGACTGAACAATTTCTGCATCCTGGAGCGTATCGCTCACAAGATCGCCGATAGGAATCTCGTCTCGCCTGAAAATGCCGTCCTCCTCTTCATCCTCACTCGAAGACGACTTGCTGGATGGTGTCATGGGAACATACTCCACATCGTCCTCCTCGAGCAGATCGCCAGCCAGGAAGCGAGCATAGTCGTCTTCCTCATCCCAGTACCGTATTTGTGGCTGCAGGCGCGCTACATTAATGGCACGAAACATGAGTCGCACGCTCATTATGGATCGTTGCGCAAGTTGTAACAGCGTGGTCCCAAGTGTTTCCCGTCGTCTTTGCTTATCTTGCTGCCCAACTCTCATCTCCTGGGCGTACGGGCTCTTGCCCCATGCACTCGGTGCCTCCAAGTAGGTTGAGAGTGGGAGATAAATGTGTTCATACTCGTGCAGAAACTGGGTTTCAATTGCGGAAAAGCTGGCCAGCAAAGCCGTCTTCATCAGGATGGCGAAAAAATCCTCGTGTAGGGCAATCTCTATACGTCCATGATTGGACAGTCGCGAGTGTGAGACGAACATGGATGCAAATAGGTAGATTGCGGTGCATAGGACAATCGCAAGTGAGGCAAGCAAGTGTGGCATAAATCCAGCAATGATGATGGTCGGGAATTCGAAGACATGGCCCATGAACGCGCGCGCTCCAAAGTAGGTTAGCATCCCTACACCCAAGAATGTCGTCCACAGGAGCCGGTACTTTCTGCCCCAAAAGATCATGCTCACCTGTCCTATGAGACTGCCCAATGTTCCCCACAACGTAATAGTTAGCACTTCCTCATTTACACCGGTCATACTTGCCTCTGTGAAGGCAAATGCATACTCAAACAAGGTCAGTCCGTGATCCGTCACTCGGGACCTTGCGACAACAGCGCTTTCAAACGTCTCCACAAATGCACTGAGGCAGATACACTTGTAAGCAAACCATAGCAGTTTTGGATCATTTTCACATACCGTAGGCACAGGAAGATGTAGAAACGTTGCCCACGAGGGAGAAACGCATCTCAGATGTAGCAAGGTGCGGTGCAAGGAGTGGGAGAGCACAAGTATCGGCACAAGCCTCAGTACCAATCTCTTCATAAACCCCATGCTAGACGGCCTTCGCACAGCTGCGTATACCAACGTTCTGTTCAGCAGGATTGCCATAAATAAGCACAGCATAACAAACGGGCTTGTTGCAAAGGTCATGAAGTTGTTGCGCCTCTCGCCAAGAAATGAGCGCATGCTCGGAGCGTACTCTTTGCTGCCAGTAAAGTCGAGGGCATCCATTTCCTGGCCTATTTCTACCGACGCCTTGGTTTTGATGTCATACCGTTGCGGAACTGGACTATCCGGAGAATTCACACGTGACCGGAGTAAGCACACCGTGGGGGAGCTGTCATGCAATTTTATCAAAGGGAGTGGAGGGCAGAGAACGAGGTGGCAAGAGTCGTCTTCGTCCATGGTTTTGACGAATGGATTGATCGATATGACAAGCTGTTTAGCAACATGCAGGCCAATGCAATCTCTGTATTTGCTTGGGATCAGAGAGGGTTCGGAAGGACAAGTGAAGCTAAGCGTGAATGGGCTGTGACTGGCGGCTACGAGCAAGTGTTGCAAGACGTTGACCAACATGTTTTTGCACAATCAAAGACGTGCAAATCGCCGTTGTTTTTATGGGGCCATTCCATGGGAGGTGCGATCGTCATAAATTATGGATGTTTTGGTAAACACAGAGAACTATTGGCCGGCATCATCTCTAGCTCTCCCTTAATCGAACTTCATACAGCTACAAAACCGAAAATACCATACATCTTCTCCATGGCAAGGATGGCCTCCTACTTGGTGCCACACCAACAGATTCAGGTGACTGTCGACCCGAAATATCTAAATAACAATGACCAACTTATCCAGGAGTACGCCAGCTCACCATTCCAGCGAGGAGTCATGACCCTTCAAAGTGGCAGCGACATGTTTTTAAGAGGTCAAGATCTCCTCCACGCAGACGTTTACTCGAAGTTGGTGGACTGCTCACTTCTCATGACACATGCGGATAATGATTATGTGAACTCTTGTGAGGCTTCTCGAACGTTCTTTGAAAGGGTAAGTGTCAAAGACAAGACTCTCCAGATCTACCCTGGGGGTATGCACGAAGTACATAATCATCTCCAAATTGGTCCACAGATGATGAAAGACATTATTGCCTGGCTTTTGAAACATTCGACAGTCTCACGGCTGTGAAATATTCCTACAATGTGTCATGCCAAGTCCTGAGCAGACTGTTGCCGCAGGAAAGCAGTGTAATGAAATTTGTTCAAACTTGAAATGAAATGCCGACCTGCTAGGTGCGTTGACATCCTTTTCAAAAGATGAAGTACAATGTCTCGGGTCGTCGCATCAGGATGAAAGAGTCCGTTGGCAATGACCATGATGCCACCTTGTGATTGTGGTAATAAACTAAGCAACTAGCGTCAGCGGTGCTTCCTCTGTCATATACCTGGCAAATCGAGTCGTAATCAACAATATATCTCTCCAAGGCTTGGTAGATTCTGGTTGCTTCGTTATTGGATAAACGGAGGAAGCGAAGACGATCTATGTGATATTGCAAGTCCATGCACAGCACCGGCGCAGACTGACACAGGGCCACTAGATCTTTGACATAATTGTTATAAGACCTGGTGCCTCTCCAGCCTTCTATTCTGGCCATATTTGCTGCCAAATCTTTTGACCTTGTGGACTCGTCAATCCATACGTAGCCATGCCCTTTCATTACGAACTTTTCTTCATTTCCAATCCATAGTGAAGAATGCTGGTAGTTCAATTCCTCATAAGCAGATGCTACTTGAATAAATTTGTGGACTCGTTGCCTAAATTTTCTACGAATGGCACTTTCATCATGACGGGCTAGGATCATATTCTGAATCTCTTCCATGAAAGCTGTATCGCTTCCATCATATCGTCCAGCATCTCCGTTAGGTACGGTGGACTGAAACTTTGCAAATCTTTCAGCCTGTATTTCAGGTACAGGAGCAATATCCTTGGAAATGCGAATCCGACCGGTGTCAATGTTGCATAACAGGTCCCACCAGGACTCGTGCAGCTCAAAAGCAGGGTTAGTGACACCCGCAGTAAATCCAGACCTGCAATCATTAGAAGCTCAACATTGACAGACACATACACTTGCAGGAGATGGTCAACCTTTGATAGCTCGGTGTACGGAAACGCATACTCTGAAAAGCCGCGCAAAATACCACCGCTCGTCATTGCACAAGCGGCCAGCACAATATCTGCCACTTCTCCCGAAGGCTTTCCATGCCCCATGAACACTACTCTCTTTTGTGTGATTATAGCATTGATAAGGACAATAATAGGATGTGTGAGAGGTCCATTCGTGGTGAGATGCGGGTGCGGTTGGAAAGGTTGAGGCAGTAAGTTATGCGGGCCAGCAAAAATGTTGAAAAGCTTAATTACTGATGCCTGAGGTTAGTGGCATCTTCCAGTACTGACGTCTCCAATTGTTTCCGGGAACATCATGACAGGAAGCTTAATAGGTACGTTGAAGCCATTGTAATTTATTTTCGTCTCATATTCGTGTGTGTCGTGGCTTATCTTTCCGTTGATTAACCTTTTACTTGCACCAGGCGCAAGATCGATGTAAGTTTTGGAATCGGCGTGATAAGCCTGATTCTGGTCGCTGTCCATCCCGTTAGAAAACTTCTCGGCAAACATGGTGGTGCTTGTAGAGTCTGCAAGTATACACTGCTCATAGTATGATAGTTTAGGAACTCTCGAAACATCTATCGAATTGACTGATTCGTATATTCGAGCTAATGTTTCCAAAGTGGGCGTATAGAAATAATCATTCAAGCCGAGCAGAAGGACCGATTTGAAGACATGTAAGAAAGGGAATGGCGTACATATTGCCATTGCTGTCACATAGGCGCCCCTAGTGGTAAGAATGGTGCGCTGCAAGCCAACCGTTTTGCATCTTTATCGAGCTTAGTATTCACAAGATTTAAAACATGGGTTATGGAAGAAGTTGACATGTCATTTGGGGCCTGTAGATCCCCGCTTTGTTGTACTTCATGCAGGAAGAAAATAGTCCAGTCATCTTCCCTGGCATGCGCCTGGTCGGGAAGCATCAAGTTTGCGAGCAACTGCTTATCCCCATTGATTGCCTGCGGATACTGGTGCTTAATTTGAGGGCCCTTATCTATGTCAAATGTGGCCGTCAATAAAAAGGAGCAGGCTTCTGCGCCCATCTGGCTGGGGCGTTCGTGGGGTAAATTTGACCTGCCGTATTTCCTTGGTTGCCACATGAACCACTGGTAATAAACAAAGAGTCGAGGTCAAGGCGTTTAAATTCATCGCGAATTGAAGGCACTCTGGCACGGCATTAATTGCTTCGTGGTATGCGAAGGGATGCTGTTAGTGTATCATCTATCAGCAAGAGCTTGTCATGTCCATTGGCTTGTTCAGCAAAAGTTGTAGATGCTGTCGACAAATATCTACAACACCATTGTAGCCTGAACGAGGTCGAACAAAAGGCGAGCTCAGCAGGTGTCCTAATTCAGAAAGATCGTGTAATTAGTGTATGGATTAAGACTGCTACAAAAACCCTTGGAGAATACCAGAAATCTGGCAACAGTCTACACCAACTAAAACCGTCAGGCCGGAAAGAACTTGACGCTTCTTCAGCTCTAGAATATTTAGATGGACTTGAGAGACTTGTGCGTATATTAAAACTGTGTTTCAAAATCAAAGGGCTCCATGAGCCGATGGAGAAGGGTGGATCTCTGGATCTCGATAGGGCTCGGCTCAATTTGATCCGTAAACTGATTGGGCTTGACATGGTAAGCTTTTCCTTATTAAGTACAATGCTAATTTTAGCTGCTTGCAGCCGGTGCCGAGCTCGAGCAATTACAAACACGTTTGCGGATTTACAATGGGGAAAGTGGTCAATCATCAGGATTCGGAGATAAATGTCAATTGATACTGTTTCCTGTACAGAATTCACTGGGAAATTTGCAATCACTAATTACATTTCTCGACTACCAGCTCAACGTCTTACGTTTATTGTCTCGACGGCCTGACGTGTCGATCAATCCTAATATTATTGAAAATCTTCGTATGCCGGGTGGTCCTCGACTGCTTTGTTCATACTTACTAAAACGAGACGAGACAGAAGCTCGAAAATACATGGAAATGTTATGGAAAGTACTCTTCAATTGCTCCACAGACCGAGACTCGACTACCTCCATATCTTTGAGATTGGAAGGCTGTCACGTTAAATTCATTCTTGAAAAAGATTGCGAGAAGTTCGCCACAGAAGTTTTACAAAGTGTAAATCGGCTGTATCGTCGAAGTGACTCAAATACTGTAGGGTTTTTTTGGGCCGCCCGCTCTTCACTGAATGGTCTTCTAGAGGCAAACAGCTGCGCAGCACTGTCATTAGAATCATTCTCGATCGTTTACTTACGTCTCGCTCATTTAGCGTCTAAGGTGAGTAGTTGAGGTGGATTCAGCTGACAAAGCTCAATTTGACAGAAGAAGCTGTTCAGATATATGGAATGTTTCCCAATGCCAAGATATCTACACTACAGGAAGAAAGTTTACAAGTGGAGGTTGACGACTTGTCGAAAGCGTTTAGAGATCTAGTGGTTGATTCAAAAGTTGATGTGCTTTCTTTAAAGACTTTTGAGATGAAAATTGACAATATCAGTAGAGATGAGACTTGGAGCAACATTTCCGGGAAAGAGGCTCTGTCAAGAAAGTCTGTCGATTATCTGGCAGCTTCAATTGTTAAGCTCGGGATCCTTCATCCACAAACATTGGAAGAAAGTGCTACATTTTGGAAGTCTATCGCTTTCTGTATCAAGTTTTATATTAGCACCAAACGGCCAGATACCGATTGCACCGAAACTTTAAATTGCGGTATGTCTAAAAAGTTTGGAGAGGTTGCTACACATTTTGTAACTTCGCGTTTTCCTGCTACTACAATGGTACACTCATTCCCAGCTTACATGTATTGTGTTCGCTTACTCATTGATTTGCTTGTTTCGAACATGGATGAGAATGGTCTTACCAAACTCTACAAAATATTATCTAGACGGTCTAGAGAACTGCAAACTTCTGTGGAGCAGGCTGAGAGCACAATTCAATTCGCACAGCTTGCAATTACGTGCATTGAACGTAAAGCAAAGCCGCCTTCAAATATGGAAGAGCTTGCTAGTGCCAAATATGATTTTGCCATGGCTTTGGAGTGGAAGTTGAAATTGCGAATGACCGACGTAAGTGATTGTTTGAATGAAGATGCCGAGAATAAGAGGATACAACTCACTGAAGCGATACGCAACAGTCTTTGGAGTGCTTTTGTGGTGAAGTTTTTTTCACAAAGACCTACCGAATATACAAACGTACTGGGGTATGAATCGACCATCTCTGACTCAACGCTTAGTCTCTATTCGAAATACATTTCTTATGTTATTCAATTAGAAGGGGCTCTTGATGAAATCAATTCATTCAACGATGAAGAATGTGACATTTACAAAGCTATACCTTTATTGTTATGGCAACTTAAATATCATACTGCAAATAAACTAGAAGAAACTCATCCTTATGCTCAAATAGTTGGTGTTCTTCTTCAACAATGTGAGAAAGCAACTACAATTCAGTCGGCAAAGGTGGTGCTACGCATTATTCAAATATCTGATCGAAAGGTGCATGCAAGCAACGGAGCTAAGCTCTACAATAAGCTTGAAGAAGCTGTCTCAACAATAAGTGGATGCGTGCAGTCGTCAGTCGACTCGAGTGTACCTACTGATTGGTTGCTGGGGATTTGTTTGCTTGAGTTGGGAATAAAAGAAGGAAAACTTGTTGACATCATCTCGGCAGCTTCCGGCCTCCGAACGCTTCAAACGGTAATTGAGGTTCTACCGCGAAGGAAACCAACGGAATTGGAAGATGATGATTTAAGGCTGTGTGTACCTGCATTGTGCGGGGCAGTCTTCGCATTCAAAGGTTTTGATGAAATTGACTCGCATAGAAGTTTGTGTGCTTTGCTTGCCTATATTCTCTCTTTCTCTGAGGAACCACAAAAAAGGAGCTCTTTGATGGAAGCAGTACTGTTGCAAGCTCGATTACAACTTCTTCAAGGAATGACGCAGACTGCCGGACAGCTTCTTGGCGCAATGCATAAATGGTCAAATGATTTGTGCCCCATGCTGGCTCTTCAATATAACATAATATACGCAAGATACTACTTGTTCATTGGCAAGCGGGATAAGGCCTTAATCTATTTGCATAAAAGTAGCGGTGTCTATCGAGAGTGGCAGAACTCAATTAAGAAGAATCGGAAATCATGCTTTTTGTGGCTTGCTGAAGCTGCACAAATCTTATCAAGAATATCGCAAGATTATGGTTTACTGGGAAGGACGGTTTCCCACGCTTCATATAGCGCAAGGATGTGTCGCAGGTATCTTCTGGGGATGATCAAAGACTTGCCAGATAATCAAATGCCAATATCTAGTCTAGCTTCGCTAACAGATATTCTGCCGAAGAAAATAACACAACGGGAAGCTCTCTACGAGCCGGTAAAGACACTTCTTCTGGCCTATCGTGATCTTGCTATGGCTTATTCATTGAATGGCGACCCTATAGATACTGAATATTACCTTCAGCAGAGCCTTGACTTGGCAAAAACTTCCGAAATAATTGAACTTCAATTTGTCTCGCATATGCATGTTGCACAGCACTTTTGTCGTATGGGAAAACTGGATAATGCAGAGACACATCTAAACATTGCACAATCACTCAATTGCAGAGAAATTTCACCTCTTAACGACGTAACGAGAGATATCATTCAGGCTGCAGTCTTTCGGAAAAGACACAAAAAAGGCGATGAAAATTTACAATATCAAATCATTGAAGAAAAATTGTCAAACATGCTGCTTCTTCAATGTGGAAATGCATTGAAACTGAACAACAGTCACGGTCGCAAGAGCAAGAGTAGTCGTCTGTATTTAATCATTCAGCAGTGCATTGCACTTGAGGAGACAAATGAATACCGCAGCATTCATCTTTTGGATTTGGTACGAACTCTGCTCAGGCTCCAAGCCTCTGTGGAGCCACGCACGGACAAAGCCGATAATTTATTGAAATTAGCCGCACAAATTCCGTCATATTTCAATCAGGACTTGGTTGCGCAGAAGAAAGCTGAAGCTGAACTAATGACAAAGACAGGTCATCTCATGCTTCTTCAGGACCCTGTGTATGGATCATTAAGGGATTCTGTACTTTCAATACCCAATATAAATGTGCAGAAGGCGAAAGGTAGCATCTCCCCAAGGCATTCATCAGGAAATTCAAGGATTCCACCCACCAAGGCTTTGACAAAATCTGTCAAAAACGGCTTCAAGAGTCTGAGTCAAGCGACTCAATCGACCAAGGCAATCCTTCCCGTTGCGGTCCAACTTTCAGATTCCAATGATGTACGTGAACTGGTGAATATCCAAAACTCAGCGTTTGCAACACTGGCGGCTACTGAGGCCTCCTGTGGCGTGGAAGGTAATAATGATCAATTATATGGGGAGTTTTCAAGAGCTTTAGCATTCCAAAGAATTCAAGCCTTATCCATAAGAAATCAAGAACCAGATTCCCTCGACTTTCCAGTCACTGCAATGGAGGCATCTCCAATGGCTGCGACGACAGAAAACTTGATTTCACATGAAGTGAGTGAACTGATACCTCCATCGTGGAATGTTATAACCATTGAAGCCAATGACAATTTCAAAACCTTGTCAATTACGCGGAGAGATCCAAAACAGGCATCTTTTACCTTGAAATTACCTTTGGACCGCGTGATCGCAGACGAAGGAAACAAATCCATGAATTTGATTGACGGATTGCAAGAGCTCAATCAAATTGTTCAACAAAACAACCTCACTACTGCAGAGTCTAGAAGTGTTAAATCTAAGGAATCTAGAGTATCGTGGTGGACACGGCGAATGGAACTAAACTCTCGCCTCAAAGTCTTCTTGGCAAATGTAGAAAAGTGCTGGCTCGGAGGATTTCGTGGCATATTCCATCAATACCCTATTGACATTAGCGTTCTTGCCAGTTTCAAAGCCTCTTTCGATAAAATAGTGTCGAAGCATCTACCTTCACGCCGGAGTGCCAAGCGAGACAAGCCCCGAGCTGAGCTCGACCGAAAAATCTATGAGCTATTTGTATCTATTGATGATTATCGCGACAATTTTGTCGACCGAAGTGAGTTGTTGGAAGATCTGTTGGGCTTTGTTATCGACATCTTCCAATTTCATGGAGAAACTAACGCTTATGACGAGATTGAGATTGATTCGGTACAGTCTTTATATGTGAAGACTAATAGCCCAGATGATTGTTGAAATTGATGAATCGATTCGCTTCTACCACAGATTGGCGAAATGCGAGGAAGCTGAAAATGAAGCACACACAATCTTGATTTTGGATAAAACTGTTCAAGCTATTCCTTGGGAATCCATGCCTTGCCTTCGTGGGAAGTCAGTGACAAGAGTGCCTTCCTTGCTCATTCTTAAACAGTCTTTGGATCGATTTAAAGGCAGTTCAGCATTATCTGTGGGAGCTGAGAACGGTCGGTTCATCTTGAATCCCGGGGGGGATCTGGTGGGTACAGAAAATGAGTTTAAGCATATTTTGTCGAAGTATCGTCTTCTAATCAATCTTCTAATTTAGTCTTCCGGGCTGGAGTGGTATTGCCAACCAAATCCCTTCAACATCTGACATTATTGACTATTTGACGAATAGCAATATTTTTATGTAATTTCTACGATATCGACGTTCTGACGTTAGTTACTTTGGTCACGGAGGAGCCGAGCAGTACATTCGTTCGAAAGATATTAAAGAATTGCGAATTGAAGCAGTCTGTCTTCTATTGGGTTGCAGTAGCGGCAGTCTGCGAGATTGTGGGGATTTTGATCCAGTTGGAACACCTATCAACTATTTCCTCGGTGGCTGCAGCACGCTGTTAGCAAACCTCTGGGACGTTACAGACAAAGACATTGATAAGTTCGGTCGGAGTGTATTAGATAAATGGGGTCTACTGCGCGAAGACGCAAAATCCTGTCACCTAAGTCGAGCAGTCGCAGAGTCTAGAAATGCATGCAAATTGGAGTATTTGAACGGCGCAGCACCGGTGGTTTATGGAGTTCCTGTGTACTTAAAACGATAGGATAACGTTGGTGCATAATGATTTCCATGGATTTGTTTACGGCGAATGACGACAGGCTTTTATAAACAGAGCATCAGATGCTCATTACGAAACTTACGACGCCGCCGCAATTTCACAACATTTTGGACCAGCCAATCGTTTTATAAAGCGGCTCAATGGGAACCCAGTGATGTTAATATCCCCTTTGTGATCGAACAAACTGGTAGAAGCATTAACACTTACGACATATTCAGTCGTCTACTCAAAGAGCGGATAGTATGTCTCAATGGGCCGGTGCATGATGGCCTTGCTTCTGTGGTCGTAGCACAATTGCTGTTCTTAGAAGCAGAAAACCCTGAGAAACCTATTTCGTACATGAGACAGTCTT
>JAABUO010002376.1_pt1 | contig 23011 bp, 27 predicted proteins | sample 5559291 | NCBI WGS metagenome assembly JAABUO01 (sample SAMN10711878, study PRJNA513372) | rock metagenome | isolation source: Antarctica rocks | place: Antarctica: Victoria Land, Finger Mt sud
CACACACACACACACACACACACACACACACACACACACACACACACACAGTGCGCTGTGCTCCAAAGCTCGCAAGGGCCTTCAAAGCTTGAAGCATTGCAAAGACCCTCACGGACTTATGCTCCCCTTGACTCAGCATGTTGACAGGGAGACAACATGCAGAAGAAGAGTGTGGCATTTGGGAGCCATGCAGGAGATCAACAAATGTATATGATGCTAATCATCATCACAATACTAATAATGACTAACATACTAAAACTTTATAATATAATATATATAGTATACTAATACAATTTACTAATACAATTTACTAATAATATAATAATAAGGAATGTAGTGAGAAGAATGGGGTCACCCGCATGTCCTTAGCGTCCACTTCAGCACCTTGGGACAGCAGCCACTGCACGATGTGGACATGGCCCTCTGAGGCTGCCCTCATCATGGGGGCCTTTCCCTGCACCACACACAACAGGATTTGCTGACTGTATGGGCACCATGTGCCTGAAGCTGACAATGATTTACACATGCTGGTGGACACAGCTCTTGTACATGAAACATGCAGCTACCCCTGAGCTATCAATACAAGGCACCGCAGATTAGATGACAGCAATGATTTTGGTTCGAACTAAAGTAAAAAGTTGAAGGGATCAATGGCAGAATTTAAGATAAAGGCACAGGGGGTGAGGAGGGGTGCATGGGGCTGAAAGGGGGAGGGCGTAACAGCTGCTGGGGAAAGGTAGGGCAACTGAGGGGGGTTGGGGTTGTTACGGTTGACTAATGGCGCTAGTACCGCACCAAGGCCTCGTTTCGCGCAACCGCTGGGTGCGCGCACCGGGTTCGCGCACCGCCGCACCCAGCTTCAAAAATTGCCGCACCGTGGAAACTATGTTTGCAATCAGACAAATTCTGCATGGAAGAGTACTTGACAGGTCCTATTACTATGCATGCCTGGTGTTCAAGCACTGTGGTTGTTCAGGCCAATTGGAAGTCGAAGCAATGTTAGATCTAAACACACCACAGACAAGTCTAGACTCATCAAAGACAAAATTAACAACTTAATGTTACAGAATGTCAAGCTAAACTGAAAGTACTGAGCTCTGTAGCCGTACTTGAGCAGTCTTGTCACACTCGCGTTGCGCACAAGTTTGTGGGCCATGTATGTGATCCCCCAGCCTGACTTTACCAGAGTATGCCAGTCTGGTATTGCCAGAGGAATTGCCTGAAATTTGCTGCATTTGACTTCAGCCTTGCTAAATTCATCCCGGAAATTTGTCCGGTTGATTGCACCTCGCCAAACAGGACTGACAGCGGCCCGAAGATGGAGCAATTTGACATTACGCCGGAAGCAATGGCGGTCTAAGCAACCAACGAGCGCACCTCGAGTGTGTGGTACAGACAAGCCAACTGACCAAGCGTTGTGCATGTTTGCTGTTGATCAGTCCTGTAGGTCAGACAGTCAGGGGCGACGCAGGTGCTCCTGACAGATGCGAAGTCTCTCTTCTCAGACATCAAACGCATTAGGACGGTGGCATCTGCAGGCAAGTGATGTGCTGCTTCGTTTGTGGCCTGGTCAACGATTCCGACACACTTTTGCGCTGCACAGGATGGGAGATGCTTCCCAGCTCCTCCTGCGTATTGCATTGTCCTTGACAAGGAGAATACGGCCCCCGCAGATAACTCAGAGGGTGCCTCCCGTAAGTAGCTAAGATGCAAACAACAGGACAGCAAGTCAGCGCTGATCAGTCCTTGATCAGTCTAGGCAGTGCATTTGTCATATGCCTTGCTAACTAGACAATCGCTTGTGCAGAGGAACCGGCTCTTATTGAGGCTCAGGTTGCATTGTCTGCCTCTTCTCTATACTTCAAGCATGACCTTGAAGCCGTCTTGCAGCTCCAGGCAAGGCAGCCATTTGGCCAAAGTTGCTGTTATTTGCAGCACATCATGGACTTGATGCTTTGCTGACCATGACAGATGAAGGCACCACACTCATAGCACAAACTCCTTCTGACCACACATGACCTGCAGGAATTCATACGCAAGGGGAGGACCATTCTGGCTGCATTGTATACGTTTCGCAGCATGGCCAAAGCAAGCCTCAAGGTAAGTTGCTCTCAAGCTACCAAAGATGATTGTGTTGTCCACCAGTGTTGTCAGCTTGCAGCATGCTGATGGTTCCCACATTTGAGCATGAGGCATCCTACTGTTGCTGAGAGCGTGTCTGCAGCTTGGGCAGACTGACGTTGACCATTTGTGAGTAGGATGTCACACCAGCTGGCGGCCTCAGTGCTTCTCTACAGCAACAGACTGTCTATCAGCCTGCTTTGAGGGTTGTGGCTGCTGCTCAGCAGTTCTGCACAGAGGCTGGAGAGGCTTTGATCATGATCTTTGTTGGCATGGTAGCACCTGATGGCATTGGTGTCAACTCCTCTCAAGCATTGCTCAGGTGGTCAAGTGCTTACCTTGCTGAATTCTCTGCAAGTGCATCATGTACAAGAAGATAGACATGTCATGCATAGTAATAACCAACATAATGTTCCAACATAATGAGGTAGGTATGTGTCATGCATGTACTTGCCAAAGTAAGACTGTTGTGACAATGTTCTGCTGTCACGAATGCACATGTGAGAACAGCAATCTGACTTTTGCAGGCACATCACCATGCTGTTTGATCAGATACATGTTTTGGATGCTCTGAAGACAGCCAGAGTCAGCTTGGCAGACAGCATTGCCATGGCAAGGCATGCGCAGCAGCAGCACAACAGCAGCTTCGGTCAGCAGCAAGACCAGGAAGAAGAAGCTGACTTTGATGGCCTGCTGGAGTTTCTTGAAGACCCCTGGTGGTGTGTGAAGATGCTGCATAGCAGCACCAAGCAGGTCAACTACCAGCACCGGGTGGTGGGCAGGATGGTGCAGTATATTTGCGAGTCCTTGACAGACAAGGTAGGCATGGCTCGCTGTCAAACAGCGTGCACACTCAATGACTCATGCTGAAGCCATCATTAGTCAGCTCAATGACTCATGCTGAAGCCATCATTAGTCAGCTCAATGCGGTCCTTGCTCATCTTGCATCTATCAGCAGCTGCCGTTGCGTTAATCAGTTGGTCACGTTCCCTCCCATAGTAGCACAGCACGCGACTGCACACAGCAAAGCTGCATCAATGGCGCAGTTGTCCTTGCTGAGAGCTGGCGTCATCACGCAGGAAAATTCAGCACCACAAGTTGTCGGGCTTGAGAGCCACGTCTACCTCAGGGCTCTGCCAGTAGCACTCTACCTTCTCTTCCCATCTGAGGAAGGCAAAGTTGGCCTAGAGGCCATCGGCAGCAGGCAAATGCAAAGGGGGCTGAAGCTCCTGAAGCAGAAACCAGTGGTGCCTGCTATTGGCGATCTGCCTCTGTTGCTGATGCACCTCCTGCACCAGCTATCGCCCTTTCTGGTCGCTCATGGTGTGTGTTTACTGACTTCATTGACTGTGATGCACAACAGTGCAAAGCTGCTTGCGCTAGCTGCTGCTCTCTCAAATGCTCCTCATACCAGCTCAAGCCCAGCATCAGCACTCCGCAGCTGTGTCTGTGGATCCAGGGTTTCCGGTACTGGTCTTGTCAGCGTTGCAGGTCCCTGACACTACCCAAATCATCATGTCAACCTGGAAGGATGGCGTACCATGCACTCATTTTGCAAGGGTTAGCCTCGTTAGGAGACGACTGGATGGGCATGCTATGTGTATCATGCCTTCAAGATGAAACCCTAAACGCTAAAGCATAGGAACTGTAAATGTGCTCTGACACACATGACTGCTTGCAGGGCAAGAGAACAAGGAATCTGGAATCCTGCCGGCAGACCAGCTGGGCAGCAAGCAGCATGCTGCAGTTGGGCAGCAGTACGACCTGCAAAGGAAGACTGCAGCTGTTGTTGCCAATCACGATGCTTTCACAGAGGCATTTGCAGGATATGCTGTGCAAATGGATGACTACAGAATGACTGGACAAGCTGTTGCGCCCCAGGTATTACATACGCACAACTATATTGTGAACACAGGCACAAGCAGTGATTACATGGTTTTCAGCATGCTGGCTGACAGCAACTTGTATATATAGTCAGATTGCATGAAGGAGCTCATCACGACCTTGGCATTGGTGTTGATCGTGCTACCACTACATCCAAACAATGGAACATTCTACCATGAAGGTTCTGCTCATCAGCTAACACACAGGATAATTGACCACCATTTGTGTAGTATCATCAGTCTTTGTTACACACCTTTTGCACCGACACATCAACAACACAGGCAAAAACACAGCCATGTGAGCATCACTTTGTGCTGTTGCAGCTTCTTCAGCAAGGTCTAGCTCTGGCAACAGAGGGCCTGAAGCATGTCAGCACCTGGTCAGCACACATCCAAGAGCTGCACAGCTGGAAGCTCAGCAACCACCAGCCTCAACCTCTGAGGCGAGTCAATGTCAAGCAGGTTGTTGAGTCACCCAGAGACCACTCTCTGCGCCAACAGTACTCACCCCAGACCAGCCCAGCACAAGCACCTGCCCAACAGGATGACCTTATTGCAACACCACAGCATCAGCAGCAAACGCTATTGGCTCAGCAAAGCTCCCGATCTCCAACAAATGTGGCCTCAGACCTTGTTCTGGAGCAGCAGGGTGCAGCTACCCACCTGGCATCTCCGACACAGCTTGGTCAGACTGCTGAGTCACCTTCCGGGTCTGTGGCTGATCAGCAGGCAGCTGCCTACTCTGCAGAGCAGATCACAACCCATCTGCAGCAGCTGTCGCCCAGTCAGCGTCTGGCACAGTCAAGCGCCTTGAAAGCTGCCCTGGCAGCTGCTGCTGCATCCTCCCCTGCACCTGCTTCACACCCACTCACCATCTCTGGTGCAGATCCTGCCCTGAGAGAAGCCAGCCACGTCAGCACTGCTGAGCTCTTTGCCTCTCCTGCTGCCCAGGCTGCTCGATTTTATGCCTCTCCAGAGCCCAGCCCAGCATATGCTTCACAGCTGTATGTTGAGTCAGCCGGCAGCCCAGCAACAACACTGACTGTGGAGGCTGCTGCTAGCCCTGTGTCCCCACAGACTGTCAAGCAAACACAGCCAGTGGGACTCCAGTCAGTGTATGCCCTTCCTGCTGCCAGAGCTGCCCGCATAGTTCCAGCACAGATGCAACAGTCACCGTCAGTACCCGTCGTCTCAAGAGATGTGGGCATTGTCTCTGTCGGCCATGGCATCCCTGGCCCACTACTTGCGCCTGCACCAGTCAGCATGATGCTGCAGCAGACTGCAGTACAGCCACCACCAACTGTGGAGGCTGTCGGTGCAGACAGGAGTCTGAAGCCGCCCTTGGGAACACAGCCAGTCCCAGCAGCGCCTGTGCTCAGACCAGCTGGTGCCTTCTCATACACAGCTCCTCCTGGTGTTCCCAGCACAGCACCGGCATCTGCTGACAGATACATCCCTGCTATAGGATACAGCCCCTCAAGGGCTCGTGTGACCCGTGACCCACCTGCTGATGCATTGATGGGTCACGTCAGGAAACAGAGCTTTGCTGCTAATGCCTTGGACCAGTGGCCTGCTGTGCCTGCTGTGCAAAGGCCGGAGGTGCCTTCTGACTCCAGCACAGTGGCAGCACCCCTGCCTACAGCATCAACAAGCACAGATGAGTCAGCACATTCGGAGGTAAACGGTGTGATGACAGCAGCATCCAATGGGGTTGTCTATGGACCAGGTGTTACCAGCAGACCCCTGGCATCTGCCGCCCCAGATCAGGCTGTCACCATACCTGGCCCCCAGCCTGCACCAGCCCCACAGGCAGTACAGCCCAAGGCCCCGGCTGACATTGCTAGCTCTGCTGCTGAGCAGGTTATTATGGCAGAGTCTGTTGGGGTGCCAGCTGCCCCATCAGTGACTGCCCCACCCATGAGGGAAAGCAACAAGCTGCGCAATGCCACAGGAATCCGTGACATAGTCCCTGCCATTCCAGTTGCTGTTGCTCAGGTCCCAGGGCCTAGTGTCAGCATCCCGGCAAGAGCAGAGCGGGGTTTGATCACTGATGGGACTGTCCTAAAGGTTGGTGCAGATACTATTGGGGATCCAATCATGACTCCAGTGGGTGAGGGCAGCACCCCAGAGGCTCTGCTGGAAGGCCCTGATGAGGGCACTCTGGCTGGTCATGAGGCAGAGGGGCTGCATGGCTCAGCTGCTTTGGACTCTGACTCAGACGCATGGACAGATGCTGACTCAGATGACTCACCGACAGGTCATGAGGCGGGCCCCGTGTGCGAAGGAGTTGAGACCAACTCAGACGCCTGGTCAGACTCAATTGCATCCGAGCCAGACTCACCTGTGGCCAACAGTCAAGCTGCAACAACAGGTCCTCAGTCTGCCAAGCGCTCACGCTTTGGCAAGCTGCTGTCACGAGCCAAGGGGCCAGGAGCTGCCTCTGTACCTGAGCAGCCGCAGCAGCCACTGGTCGCAGAGTCAGCTTCACCACACTCAACTGCTCCAGCTGCTGCCGAGATGACCTCACCAACTACTGTGGCAGCGCCAGCACGTCGCAGCATGCGCTCAAGGCTGTTTGGCCGGACAAAGCAGGACTCTTCAGCGGGCTTGCCTGTTGTGCAAAATGATGACCTGGGGACCCTTCAAGAAGAACTGGACGAGGGATTCAGCAACGCAGCGGCAGATTTTGGTGAGTACATGCAGAACAGCATCCATATGCCAGATGCTGTTGTGCATGACAGCAGCTTGGGGATCTATGACAATGCCCCTCAAGAGTCAACGCCAGCTGCTTTTGCACTTCCAAGCTCAGCACTTCCTAGCGGTGTGTTGAGCGCAACTCCCATCCTTAGCCAGGCCGAACCTGCTGAGGAAGCTGAGCTGGACCCGCTGTCATCACTGTTTGAGGATCGTGTCTGGAGTCCAAGGCTGCAGTTGCCATCAGTCATGACCCCAGCCACAGCAGAAGCTGACACTGCAAGTCATCAGCAGCATCATCTGCATCCCGTGACACCCGTGTGCAGTGAGTTTGACGCCTTGACTGCCACAATCGAGGATTATAACGCATTCCACCGCTCTCGGGAGGAAGAAGTGGCGCCACCGCCAGAGCTGCTTGGCTTCCAAGAAGCTCAACAGCCACAGGAAACTCTTGTGGCAGATGCTGCAGCACAGCCTCGCAAGACGCGGTCTATGCCCCGCCTCTTCAAGCTACGCAAAAGTGCCAAGCCAGGCGGCAGTCCTACAGCTGGTGTTGCATCTGTCACAGAGCTGACTGAGGCCACAGCAATGGAAGAAGACATTGCGCAGCTGACAGGCTCAGAGGAGCCTGGGCCAAGTGCAGTGGACATTGATGTCATCCAAACAGCAGCAGCGTCTAAGCCTCGTTCCAAGAAGCCATTCAGTCTGCTCAGGAAACACAGCAAGGGCAATGCACAGGCGGCTGAGATGGTGCAAGAACAGCAGCGAATGGCTGCTGGTACTGTTGTTCACCCAAATGCCATCTCTGCACCTCTTCCAGCATTGGCTGGAAGCACTGAAGAACCAACTGGGCAGCAAAGCACGGTGGAGAGAGTGCCATTCACTGACAAGGATCCAGAACAGGCGCCACATGCCAACACACTGCTGGGCTTGTCAGCAGGCTTGCCGTCAACCTTTGGCAGCTTCATGGCAGCTGCTCCCAGGGCCCCTGCAGAGGCTGTTTCTGGCAGCCCCCACAAGCTGCCCTCGCCTAGCCCGGACCTGGCGCAGGCGCCTCCCCATCAGGTCACTCTGATTTGATTGGCCCCTGTCTGTTTGATTCACCGTGCTACTGGCCAATCGTGCTGCCAAAACAGCAGCAGGCCTCAAAATCAATGATCACAGTCTTGCCGTGTGCTAGCTTGCGTCTAGATCAGTGTGCTGATCTGCTGATGGTGTGCAACAGGACAATGGAACTGACAAGGTTGCTGTTGAAGGCTCAACTTCTGTTTGGGCATCGTCAGAAGCTGACATGCAGGTCAGTGATGACCACCCTTCACTTTTAGGTCCAAACACACGCAGCACAGGCATTGAACTCCTTGTCCTGGCTGGTCAACAAACCAGGCTGCCTGAGAATCTTTTGTTCTGTAAAGCTTGGCACAAACCTGTCCAGTCTGATTGTGACTACATTATTGCTGGCATGCTGACTGCTCAAAGAGGTCATCATAGAAGGAGTCACTTAGGGCTGTACATATGTGACCTCAGGAAAGACACATATTTAATGCATCCTCCTGTGAATAAGTTGAACATAAGATGTTGTTAAGTTAGTGCCCATTGCTGCATTGCAGCCTGTGCAATGGAGCCTTATTGTTGCTCTTCTGCTCGCAGAGAAGCGTGGCAGCTGGTGGCAACACCAGTGCTAGTCATTATGACTCTAGATCAGCTGTTCATGCATCATCATATGACAGTGTCGCTTACAGTACTCAGCATGAAGAAGCTGCCCCTGTAGCTTCTCAGGAGCCTGACTCTGAGGAAGATGCTGCTGTCATAGCAGCAACAACTGACGAGGAGGGTCTGCAAAGCGATGATGTCACTCTGGAAGTTGCAGGTGAGCTCCACACCATTTGCTACGGTCACTTTTTGATGTACGCCATGCCTGTCAGTCCACAATACATGGTTTCAGACAATACCTGAGGAGCCTCAAAGCTACTGAACACTATGCAGTGCAATACTGTGCTGAGAGAGTGTCATCTGTCAGTCTCTTCATCTTCATGTGCTGCTGTGTCTGCAGAGACGTCTGCAACAGTAGCACCCACCACGTCAGCACCCGCTGAAGCCTTCAAGAGCATTTGGAGGATGCTGTCTTTGAACAAAAGCAAGTCAACAGCCGACGCCAACCTGCCTGACGAAGAAGCAGCAAAGCGCCAGATATCAGCCCAGCTGGCGCTTGCCAGAGAAGTGTCAGAGCCTGCAGTGATTCAAGCTGCCAGTGATGACCAGCTGCAACGGCCAGCTGACCTACCACAGCCAGCCTTGGCCTCAGATGCAGACACAGACAGGTCCCAGGCGGCAGCATTGGCCAAGCAGCCATCTGCCATGGCAAAGCGCTTTAGCTTCCTCAGCACCCTAAGGCGAGGCTCAACTACTGCTGAGTCAGACAGCCGCTCTGAGGCTCAGCTGCCTGAGATCCCAGAGTCACTGACTGAGCAGACTGAAGGGGCAGCTGCCATGCCACCTGCTGCAGCTCAGCCAGCTGCCGTAACAAATGCCACAGCTGCAGCTCAACGAGGCAATGCAGCTGCTCCTCAGGGCAAAGCAGAGCGCATGGCTGCAAACCCAATAGAGCTGCCTCCTGTCTTTGAGTATGGGAGTGATGCCGATGAATCTGGCAGTCCAGGCACACGCAATGCGCCTGCCGTGACGGTTGTCACCACTGAGGTGTGCTGACCGTGCCTTGACTGCCCTGATGCAGCAACTGTCTGCTGCCTGACGCACTAAGTGTCTACCACTTGATGTGGCAAATGGTCACTACTTGATGTAGCAACGTTTACTACCTGATGCGGCAGCTGCCTTCTACTTCATGCAGCAAATGTGTATTGATTGATGCAAGTTGAAGTAATGGCTGCGCTCTGTCTTGTACCATCCTCTGTCATTCGTCGTTGCTGTGTATTTGTGATGCTAGCCAGCACTTGTGCAGACTGCTGCCTGTGAAACACTGCACATCATGTCTTTACATGCCACTCTCTGCCAGATGACTCCTTCATAACGTAATCAGCAATCCACAATATGTAGTGAGCAACCTGTACTCAACACAAGGCTCCGCACTGCAGGGACTGTCCAAGGAAACTGACAGAGCCATTGAAACCCCTGCGGCCACGTCAGACATGGGTCCAGTGCAGTATCCAGCCTTTGCTGGCAGTGTGCCTGCTCCAGTGGATGAGTATGCACCCTACCCAGAGCTCTCACCAGTGTCTAAGGCCCCTCAGGTTACTCAGAGGACCGAGCTCTTCCTAGACTACTACTCAGATGTGTCTAGGTGACGCATCTACTATCAGCACAATCATCACGATTCGAGGCCTGCCTCATTGGCAAATGATGCAGGCCTCGTAGGGCCTTTTGATGCATCACAATTACAATGCAAGCAATTCCAGCATTTGCAGATCTGAGCAAGCTGTGCAATGCGCGGGCTGATGGTACCCTCCAAGCTGACAGTGCAAATGATTCGTCCACTTAACAGTTTGACCAAGTCTGGTCAGCATTGCATGACTCTGTTCTATATTTGGGGTTTGGAGATCAGCAACAGCATCCATAAGTGACACCCCCTTGTTGTAAGTCCCTGTTTCCCTACATCTCATGCTGATTTTGCCTTGCCTCATGCCATGCTCTGTTGACAAGCATGTTTCCCCACATCTCACGCTGATTTTGCCTGCCTCATGCCCTGCTTTCTTGATAGGTATGACTACCAGCCTGAGAACCTGGCATGCATGCTGGAGATCCTTTCCTGCATCAAGGGAGTGGCGGCGCTGCTGCAGCAGGCAGATGTTTGGCTGTCAGGCTACATCTGCCAGGCTGTCTTCCTACAGATGCAGGGCTTTGTGCAGTTGGCCATGACCCATCTGGACCCCCGCAACAAGGTACTGACTGCACATACCTGACCCCAGGTTGAATGAGCGCTTGAGCAAACAAACAAAGGAATGGATGAATAAAGAAAGGGAGGGAGGGAGGAAGGAACAAGAGAACGAGCAAAATAAAGGAATGAATGAATGAACGAACGAACGAACGAACGAACGAACGAACGAACGAACGAACGAACGAACGAACGAATGAATGAATGAATGAATGAACGAACGAATGAACGAATGAACAAATGAACAACCAGGTACAGCATACCAATGCCTCCCTAATTGCCACAGTAGTATAAAGCTTCACGAAGAAGAGCTGGCAAGCAAGCTGCCATTGGACAAAATGCCCCTTGGGGACAGGCCGCCAGATAGCTTGCACTCAATGTTTGTATGCATGAGCCACGACCTGTGTACAGGACGCACAGGCTGTGATGCTACATATTCCCCACGTACCTTACACATGGGTCATCACCTGTACACCGAGTCATTGCTGGTGCTCCTGCAGGGCATGCAGACCGTGAGGGTGCTACACAATGCTTTGGGCAGTCCCTCAGCCCCTCAGGCCGCACCAGCCCTTGTTGCTAAGGCCAAGACCTTCCAGAAGGCCAAGAGCCTGTTGTCCTTCAGACACCAAGCGTCCACAGCAGCAAGCTTGGGCTCCAGCCGTAGCAGCATGCTGCCAGCGGCCTACCCACCACTGCTTCCAGGTGATCTACACCAGCAGCCGGTCTTACAAATTGGCATACCTTGTAAAGGTATCGGGGGTGCAAATCCTCCCTGACCCATATATATTAGTGATTGTTATTGTTATTATGGTCACCCATTGTTTTCTTCTGAAGCTTGTATAAGTAGTGTGTTTGGTCCTTGTCGGTTTTTTTGGTGATTTTTTGTTGTTTGCTTGTGAAGAAACCAATGGTGATCAGAACAAATAGATACCAGTGCACGTCAGTGACACAGCTGACGTTCCTCTAGACCATAGCAGGGTCTAGGATTCAGCATTTGTCAGGGCATCAGCAGCTTTGTGGAGACAACCAAGATGTCATGGCATGTGTATCACATGGTCTCTTGGTCAGGCTGGTATGTAGCGTGCTAGTGTACAGCACTGACAGCCTTGTCTGAGGTGTGGTAATGTGATGAATGAGAGAGCACAGTCACGCAGGCTGGTATGTAGCGTGCTAGTGTACAGCACTGACAGCTTTGTCTGTGGTGTGATACTGTGATGAATGAGAGAGCACAGTCACGCAGGCTGGTATGTAGCGTGCTAGTGTACAGCACTGACAGCCTTGTCTGTGGTGTGATACTGTGATGAGTGAGAGCACAGTCATGCAAGCTTCCACATCCCACTCCAATGGTCTTCAAAGACTTGATCATCATAGTTTTGTGCAGCTGCAGGTCAGCAGCAAGCAGTCCAGCAGGTGGCGCCCACATGTGTCCAGATATTGACACTGCAGTACACTGCTGAGCAGATGATCAAGGAGGAAGCAGGCAAGTCTAACCTGCTGCAGTGCAACCTAATCTGCTGCTGTGCAACCTAACCTGCTGCTGTGCAACCTAATCTGCTGCAGTGCAACCTAACCTGCTGCAGCGCAGCATCACAGACTGTCATGCCGCTGACCATTCTCAGCCTGTGTCACAGGCATGTTGCTGACGCAAGGGTGCTTGTCATCTTGCCTCGTTCTGGTAGTCGCCTGCACAATAAACAAGCTGGCCTAGAAAGCACTCAAAACACAAGCCTTGGGACCTGACTTCATAGACCGCCTATGTGTACAGCTACCCGCCCCGTCAGCCAACTTGTTGCTGCACTTTTTGCTGCACTTGGTGCTGCACCCAGCACCCTTGGCCGCTGCCGGGTTTACAACCTTCCATGCACCAAGCTCTTGATGACAATATGTGTGTTGCTTTGTGTTCAGGAGGCAAGCAATGGATGAAGAGTGTGATGGACACAGAGTCCAGCCTGAGCAAGGATGTGAAGCGCTTCCTCAGCACCTCACAGTCCTGGGAGCCAGCCCTGACCCTGTCTGCATCATGTCAGCAGGCAAGCTGTACTGTCTACACATCTTTCTACCCATCTGTCTACACATCTGTCAATACATCTGTCTACACATCTGTCTACATATCTGCCTAGCTTGTCATTCTACCTGGGGTGCCTGCTTAAATCTGAGATAGATTGTGACATGCACACTGCTGCATTGCCTGTTGTGTCTGTTTGGCTACAGTGTAACAGCACAGAGCAGCCACAAGCCATCTCAGCCATCTCGTCTCAGCAGCATGTCGAATCCAGACAACACGACACAAAGCAGTGCGCAGCACAGCAGAGGATGAACGCAATGCAGAGCATACAGAGCAACCCTGCTGGTTCAAAGTAGTATAGCAGGTCTACTTACACTATGCATGAGGATTTCGAGTCGACATGAAAGCATGCTAAACGTGGCTGTCCTTACTAACAAACCACAACATAATGTGTTTGTACACATGCAGGCTGCTGACATGTCAGCACTGTGGCTGAAAGAGATCCATCTGGAGAACACCTTGCCCTCCCACAGTCAGCCACTGGTGCATTCAGTCCCCTGGCAGCTGGCTCACCACGCTTTAGTGTACCCACAGGAGAGACACATAGAGGTATTTGCACCAGGAAACCGACCCTGCCCGTCTTTGTAGAAGTGAAGCATCAAAGTCGAGGCACTAACTGATCATGTGTTCTGAATGTGTGCGCTGCACCCTGCGCTGCATGAGCAAGATTTGGTTGTGGTTGGAACGCGCGCGCAGCAGATAACAGCTGCAATACTCTGACACCTTGTCAGAAATTTATGCAACTGCTGACAATCTCCAGCCTAATATTAGTATGTCTTACCAGCCAGCTTCTGCTGCATGTTGAACTTGTACACAATGCTCAAGGTGCTTGCACGACAAATCGCGCTTGGGTTGTGTAGGTGGTCTTGCAGTCGTTGAAAATCTACAATGACGTGCAATGCTCGGCAGTCCCTGCCCTGACTGCACAGCATCTTGCTGCTGAAGCGCAAGCAGATGCTGAAGTCTGCATGCGCAAGCTGATCACCAATCTTGCAACCGAGGTAAGAGTTTGCATGCATTGACCTGATTTTGTTTCACTTCACAAGGATTGAGGCAATGCTTACATGCATTGAGCTTATGCTGCTCTGTTCCAATGTATCCTCGTGGTTTGTGGCTCGGCCATCATGCCATAGCACACCATGAGATGATTGTATCATCAGATGGGCATGCACAAACACTTGTTGACCTCCTGATACTGACAAGCTGTCTGAAATCATTTCTTTGCGTGAATAGTGTGCTCTTTTACTTTCCTGTTTTGCGTCAATTCACGCATAGGCTTTTTCCATACACACAAAGGGTTGCAAGCATCAATCACTGAGTATGCACCTTGGCCACAGTTGGCATGCATGCGCAGGCGTTTGTGCAGTACAAGACAGCAGCAGCCAACAGTCTCACAGACTGGGCATTTGTCAGAGCCCAGTACAGAGACACTGTGCTACCAACAGCTGGCATTCTGCGGCAATTTAAGGAGCTGTTCCGGCAGCACAATGTGGTGGTGATGGGGCATTCAGTGGACCTCGGTTCTGCTGTGGCAGAGCGTGTGCAAGGGCTGCTGTACAGCAACGCGCAGTACCTGGTGGCGCTCTGTGAGGTGTGTCCCATTCTGGTTGCCATGCTTCATATGTAGTTTCTAAGCCAGGATGCCTGATGAGTCATGAGTGATTGACCTGGGGGGTCAACTAAAATCACCCCCCAGACAGTTGAATGCACCCGTCAAGGGTGCTCAACTGTTGATGTACCATGCAGTCATTCATTTACCTCGGATGTACAAAATGCTTTTGTGATCATACTAGCCATGTTTGCACCGGCTTATACCAGGAGTGAGCTGTATTCACTGTGCTGGGACAAAGCAGCAGAAGGTCAAACACTACACTGTGCTGGGGCAAAGCAGCAGAAGTTGAAGACTACACTGTGCTGGGACAAAGCAGCAGAAGGCTAAATGGTCCTACGCTGCATTTGCAGATTGACGCCCATGCATGCGCTGTGTCAGCACAACAACATGCCGCTTGCTGTGTACAATGCAGGCAAGCAACATCACCTCCCTTGTGTCCATCGAAGGGCAAGTGGCAGTCCTGCGAAAGGCACACGCAATGCTGTCAGCTCATCTGGAGTTGGACACGTGGGCTCAGACCTGGGCAGAAGCAGATGGGCAGCAGGCTTTTGACGCATTCTCTGGGCGCATGTCGCATTGCATCACAGTGCAAGTGCTCACTGACCTGCTGCCCAACTTTGGGTACTGTGAACCAACACAACGCTTCACTAGGCTGGTAGGTAGCCATTAGTACGTATACAGTAACACCAGCTGTACCTGGACAGCAACACCAGCTGTACCTGTACAGTAACAACAGCTGTACCTGTACAGTAACACCAGCTGTACTTGTACAGTACCAATAGCTGTACCTGGACAGTAACACCAGCTCACTACCTGCCTACTTACTGTATGCTAATGCAAGACGGCAACTGGCCCTCATCTTCTGGCATTGCACATGCCCGTCAGGAAGCATGGCACAATTTTGCGTTACATAAGCATGCGACATATGCCAGGCATTAAAAGCAGCTAGACGTGGTCTGTGAAACTTGCGCATCGCTTTGCATCCAAAGCAACCGTGTTTGACACAATGAATTTTGAGCCCCGGCCTGCCGCCTTAGTAGGGTCTTGTTATGATCGTTGGAAAGCGTAAACTTTTTTTTTTGCTTTGCACTGAACTCTCTTGGCAGAAGCATTATTGTTTGCATGGCGCCTGCAGCATGGCAGCAGCTGTCATAGCATAACTGAGCCAAGATTGACTTGCTGGTACTCAGCCTACGTCTTTGTCATCTGCAACATCTGAGCATGGCAATGCTACATGTGACAATAAACTGACATGGCAGGCTGCTCAAGAAGCAAGGGTTCCTGAACCTGAAGCCCACCTTCCAGCTTTTGCTTATGGTCCTGGAGGGTCAGTGAGTGGTGCCTTTGGGGGTTGGGCTTCAGCCCACCAGGGTTGGCTGGGGCAACAGCATCTGGAAGCCCTGATGAAGCTGACAGGTAATGTCACAATGTGTGTGTGTGTGTGTGTGTGTGTGTGTGTGTGTGTGTGTGTGTGTGTCGTACTGACTGACCGACTACATGCGCTTGACCTACAATCAGCTGTTGTTTGTTGCCAGACAGGCTTGCCTTCGGCCAAGCAGTCTTTTGTCAGGTTGGCTGGCTGCAACCATGTGGCCATGCTAGAAGACTGCACACATGCTGTCACATGTATTCCTGCATTGACTGGTTGGTTGGTTGATTGATTGATTGACATCCCGCATCGCCCTGCAGTGAGCACCTTGTGCTATAACAGACCGTACGGTGTGCATGCAACCTCTTTGTGATGGTTTGGCAATGCACGCAGGTCTGACTTGTCCTGCACGTACCTAGCTCATCACGAGCTGGAAAGCATCAAAGTATTACTTCTTATTATTATTGTGCAGGTCCAGCAGGCCATGCAATGATTGTGACAGCAGTCATGCAGCACCTGGGGCAGCTGTTGCAGGGCCCCTTGCCCTCAGCCCTGAGGCCCTTGCTGCAGAACTACCCTGACGAGCTTCTGAGGGTTGCTCACTCGGGTGCTGCCCTGGGCAATGCTGCAGGCTTGCTTGCTCATGTCCAGCACCAGGTGCACCAGGTGAGTTGCAATCCTAGAGGCACTCCTGCACACGGGTTGTAGTGCGCAGAAGACACAGAGGGGGTGTTCTGTTTTTAGGCTTCAGGAATTTAGGTCATGTCAGGACAGCAGTATACCATGCCCGCTGCATTGTCAGCAAATGATGATTGCTGCAAATGTATGCCACGCCCGCTGCATTATCAGCAAGTGATGATTGCTGCAAATGCAGGGTTTTTGGACATGTTGTGCATGTCAGCTAAGGGTTTTTCAGAAAAATGAAGTGATGTTGTACATACTGTGTAACTCCCCATACATGCATTGCCTCAGGAATGTAGCTCTTCTGTGGTTGCTGTCATGGGCTATGTTGCAAGCGACAGACATTGCCCAGGCTGCTATCACACTCAAATGCTGCACAATCAGCAGACAGAATTAGAGTCGTGACAGAATAAACAGAGAATGTTTGACAGCACAAGTTTTGTGTCTGAATGCTCAGTATATTCTAAACAACGTGAGTTCTCAGCACTTGTTACCGCTTAAGCAGTCTTTCAGCAGGGCTTGCTGTTGCTGTATGGCTGGCTCCACATGAGATGTCTCCTTTGCATAGTGGCTAGCAAGCAGCTCTGCTTACACTGACATATCCACGCAGTGTCGTTGCTGTTTATTCACAAACAATGCACCCCAACCTCACCTACCTCCTTCGTTTTGACTATATAATATTAAAAAATCCCAAAAAAAAAGGATCTAAATATAAATATGTATGTACATATATTTTTGCATGCAGATGCTGATGTTCCGTGGTGACTGGCAAGCTGCTTTGCCAAAGCTGACAGAGCTAGGCAATGGCCTGGCCCTGATCAGCAGCCTGGACGCAGTGCTAGGGGCACACAGAGATGCTGTCAGCATGCAGCTAGCACCCATGCTAGGCGTGTCAGTCACCTCAGCAGGGCACTTGCAGCGCATGGTATGTACTGATGTGCTGTTGTCTCACAGTCTCTGCCCCAATGTTCACGCAGATATGTCACGCACACACATGGGTGAGATGATGACTGGACAGACTTCCAATCCCAGAGATGCTGCCTGCGATGGCCACCATAAGCCGTCGGCCAGTTGCAACTGACTCTGTGTACCCTTCTGTATATGCACAGGTCTCACACTGTCTACAAGCTACTTACAACCTAGGGACTCAGAAGTGATTCGTGCCATAACATGGCATCAAGCAGGCTTGTTGTGTGAGGTCGCTTGCTGGTGTTGCAGGATCAGGATGCACTGACTCCCCTTGCAGCAGCTCTGAGAGGCAGTCAGAATCCCGGTGCTCAGGCTCAGGCTCAGGAGGTATTGATGCACACTCAGCAGGCCTACAGCATTGCTGCCTGATTCCTGCTCTGTCTTGCTTTACTGTCCTCCTGGACTCTAAGCAGGTACTAGCATTTCACATGATGCAGACAACCTAGCTTTGCATGTTGCACCCGGACCTTCTTTCCATCAGCAGCTGACTAGCTGACTGTTGAATAGGGCTTGCAGCACAAGATGCATCAAGCTGTCACTCACACACCAACGCACTCCTAAAAAGCAAATCCACCTGCATGATCGCTGGGTCACTCACTTACTTACACCCCTTTCACTCATGCACAGGCTCGGTAACTACCTTGCTCACTCCCTCACTCACTGACATTTTTGTTCACATTCACTCACTCACTCACTCACAGACTCAGTCATTAGCTTGCGCACACCCAGGCCTTCCATGGACTGCAGGCTGAAGCGGGGGCGTGGCAGGCCAGTGCCATGACCAGCCTGATGCCACAGTTCCTGCAGAGCCTACAGCAAAGCTTGCAGGCCAGTCTGACTGAGCTGGATGCTGGCTCTGTCAAGTTCTGCCATGCATGGAGCGTCTTGATGCTTGCCTTGGCCTCTTCTGACCAAGCAAACCAACAGCAGGCTGCTAGGTATGCTTATGCACAGGCTTGTCCTTCAGAAGTCTGTGTACTTGGTTCAGCTCAAGATATGGTGCAGCTCAGGAATGGTACAATGTGGAAGTCCTGGCAATCTGTGCCAGCTTGAATGGATCTGGGCTCATGGAAACAATGACCAGTTGAGGGCAATTATGCAGAGATAGAATGGAAAGCATGGAGAGCATCGCCTGCAATGCAAATGCATGTTTAGATGTGATGCCATAGATTGCTATGCAGAAGCAGCATATGACTCATCTCATGCAATGCCCTCAATGCCACTTCCACCAGAGACATCATGCACGTCTATCCAGTCTGTTCAAGGTCTGTGGACCGGATGGCATGTGCCGCACTGCAGGCAATGTCTGTTGCATGATTGCAGCGTACCAAGGCAAGGCCAGAGCCAGTACTCAAGACCGGTGGAGCTCAGCAGCTATGGAGATGGCCTGCTGTGGGGAGCAGGCTTGTTGCTGCATCTGCTCAACCAGACAGCCTGGTTCAAGCTGACGGACCTGAGTGCTCTGATTGTTCAGCGGCAGCAGCTTGAGTACAGGACTGCAGGTGGGGATGTTGCCAGCGCAGTAGCAAGCTGCTTCAAGGGCTATGCCACAACTCTCCATTCCTACTCATTTGCTCTGATCATGCATGTAAACCATTCTGATGGAAGCACAACCTCGGTCATGACAATAGCACAGGGATAGTAAATGCATGATAGGGGCAAGACTGTGTGGTCAAGCGCAGCACTTGCAATGGTATTACCCAGGTGCAAAGATACTTGGTGTGCAGTCACAAAGCTTTCCTGAGAGGCATTTGTGGTGCAGGCTCAAACGCTCTGCCACAGGATCTTACTGTGTTCCTGATGAAGGCTCAAGCAGCCAGGGGCAGTATCAACCACATGCTGTCAAGCCTGTCTGCTCTTCAGCCACAGTCGCCGCAGCCAATCACTGTGCAAACATCAGCCTCTGGGCCACCACTGCAGTACGCAGCTGAAGCTGCTAGCTTTGCTGCAGCGCCAGCACAGACGGCAGCTGTGCTGACTGATGCAGAAGCAAAGCAACAGCTGGCTTGGGCTTCAGCCCACCTGGCACAGGTAGAGCGTCAACTTTTGCAGCCAATTTCTCAATTGTCACATTGTTCATTTTGACCGCAAATGGTGCCAGGCTATGTCTTGCATGGAGTGGCAGTGTGTCTAGAATGAATGCAGGTACAGACATTGACTTGCGCTGACTGCTGACCTCAGGTTGCTCCTGTCCAGGCTGCAATGCCAGATGTTTCTCAGGCTGGGCCTTTGGCAAGTCAAGCCAGCGGGTTGGGGTATGCAAAAGGGCCATTGGCATATAGTGTCCATGGCTCACATGACGTGGATGGTGACTTGATTCTTGCAGGCAATGTGCAGCGATTGCACGCTGAACATAGCAGATCTAGCATGGCGACGTCCTTAGTGTGACAAGTGTGACAAAGACTTGTGCAGTGTGACGAAGACTCTTGCAACATCAAATCATTTGGAAGCTGTGTTTAAATGCCGTTAGTGTTCCTAGAAAGCTTCTTAAAAGTTGTAATCTTGGATTGCTGTCCATCTGCTTGTCTGTCATTATCCTTTCTGCAACAATGCACACGAATCTGCCAGCGACTCCGACGGCAGTTATTTGGTCAAATTCACCGGCTATGCATCTACCTCGACCATGCGCGTTCATGCAAAACTTCACATCATATTGCGAGTTTTGGTAGAGATATCCTTAATGCAGGCGGCCGCGGGGTAGGCAATATCATTAATGATCTTCGAACGCATCATCCTCACAGGGCAATCGGACCCTACTTCTGCAAGGGCAAAGCATGCCTTGCTGCAGCAATGGGATCATGATAGGAGCGGACAGAACGGAATTTTTCCTGACAACACAACTTTACGAAGCAGAGAACTCATTTTGTGGTGCTGCCTTGAACAAAATTAAACAGACACCTTGGCCATATTTTGCTCAAGGCTTACAGCAAGCACAAGGTCTGGTAGTCATGTGATCAACGCCCAGATGGCTTTCCACACGCTTGGGAGGCTTTGGTGCACAGCAGGACCCAAGGGGCAGGCTGTCCTTTCTGCTCAGGCAGGGCCATTTGTCAGCACAACAGCCTTGCCAGAAATGCACCTGAAGTTGCCCTGTTTTGGGATGCCAAGAAGAACCATCTATTGTCTCCAGACCAAGTGACTGTCTCCAGCGGTATCAGAGCACATTGGAAATGCAGTATTTGCTTGCACGAGTGGCAAGCTCCAGTGGTGCTGAAGGCACGCAGCAACACTGGGTGACCCAAGTGTGCAAAGGCACACGGCTGCAGGACAGCAAATGGCACAATGCAAAAGCACCCTACATTTGCAAGGGCAAAGCATGCCTTGCTGTGGCAATGGAATCATGACAGGAACAAAGAAAATGGAAATTTTCCTGACAACAGGACATTACAAAGCAACAAACTCATTTGGTGCTGCCATGAATGTCCCAAGGGCAAGGTGCACAGCTGGCAGGCTCGTCCAGCTGAATGAACCTCACCCAAAAAGCCAACAGGATGCCCTTGTTGTTTTGTGCACCAGCTTTGTGATTGCAACTCTTTGGAAAGTGTCTGTCCTGATAGTGCTGCTGATGTTGACATTGAAAACAATGGTGTCGCTGCTGCTGAAGTGACAAGGTCAACAGGCACCAGATATAGCTGGTTGTCAGGTGAGCCTGGCGCCAAGAAGAGTTCTGTGAATCAGTGCACGGCTTACTTAAGGAAACAGCTTGCCACTCATGCTAGGCGCTGAAGATAACGCAGCAAACAGCCATGCCTTCTGTGTGTTCACACTTTTGGCTAGTTTGACATACTGTCAAATGGCTTGTAGCTCAATGTTCACAAATGTGCTATTGCTTCAGAGATTAAGGCAGAAGAGGGGCGAGTTCCTTTTCCTGGAGTTCAAGCCTTCCTGTGCGTCGGCCTAGCTATCAGTATGCTCTGCTTTGCCCCCTTCTTGCCATGTCGAGGCATACTGCATCTCTACTTTGTCATTTGTCATTGCACAGCTCTATCTGGCCTGTGCAGACACTTGAGCATTGACACGCCTTTATTGTCAGGAACACAGCATGACTGCAATGATGTCATTGTTGGTTGCCTTTTTAGCATGTGTTGATATCCAGATCTGTACTATTTAAAACGTTAGTTGAAGCCTCGCTGAACGCTTTTTGAGGGACAACCTTGATAACATGAGCCTGTCTGTGCAGGAGTATGTGATCTGGGAACTGGTAATGACACAAGAGGACTGAAGGCCAAGACACATGTGATCGCTGATGTGGTCTATGGTGCACCACAATAACAGCAAAGCCAGGCGGGGTTCTGCTGTCTTCCTGAGTTATTTTTGTCGGCATGAACGCTACTCAATATTGTGATTACATATAGTTCTGCCTAACAAAGCAAGCTGGCATGCATACATCACATTCATACTTTTGAAGATAGCAGCTGGCACCTTTTCTTCAGAAGCATTCATATAAATGCACTCATGTCAGCATAGTCTCATCAGAGCTCAACTGTGTTGATGCCTGTGCCCAGTTCAGTCAAAGTGCAGCACACACATCACCCATGCTCTCACTGCAGGGTGCCCTTCTATGCCAAGCTGCGCTTTGTCAGCGACACACAGAGAGCCTGTTCACAGCTGCAGTTCTTGCGGGTCATCGATGCAGATGCAGAAGTGCTCAGGTTGGCAGTGTGTAAGCTATACCGTGCTAGGTATGGCACAGCTGAAGATGTCATGACAGCCAGCCTGAGCAGCCGCACACAGCAAGTGTTGGCTGTTGACATCTCAGAGCTGGACACGAAGCTGGTCACAACCACGGAGAGACACAAGCTGTTTGGGCTGGTCTAGTAGAGGGCTGGTCGAGTAGGGCTGGTGTAGTACAAGAACATGTCTGGCATGATATGCAGGCTCAGTGTATTCTGCAACCCATCACATAAGGCACAACACTAGTACTAGTGTTAGCATGTATTTACCAAGGTATGCCTGTTTAGGTCAATTTTAGTCAGGTCAGTGGTCCTTCACTGCAGTAGCTCTGCAGGGCATTTTGTTTCGTAGCTACATTTTAACAGTGTTCTGTCTCCTGACGTGCATGCTAGACTGTGATAATTGTACTCTAGCCAATTTCCAGACAGGATATTTCTGGCTGTCAAAAACGAACGAATTGGATAAGCTGCAGGCGTTAATTGGCGTTTTATATTGCTTTAAGCTGTCTTGATGTCTTCCAAATTTGACCTTTGTCTTCTTCTATATGTGATCAGACTTGCTGGCTGGCTAAAGCATTGTAATCTTTCTCTCTCTCTTAGACAGCGTCTGCAGCTGCTAACCCAGGTTCACCGCTGCGTGAAGGGCTCCGACACACACTGCAGATTCTCCGTGAGCATGCTCTCTGCTCACACACACCCAAAATATCAGGCAGCGACTGCTCTGTGGTTTGATCAAACCCTGCTCAAGTCGAGTGGTGTGAGAGCGACGCTCTCATGCACCGCCCGCTACATCAGGTGTGCTGTAATGACTCTTGCAGCATGAAGATAAAGGTTAGACGCCGTGCACGACTGTTGCAACTGACAATAGTATTCAAACCTGGCAGTAGCCTACTTTCAGGCGGACCTCGCAAGTGCCTCACCGCGTCAGGCGGTTGACCAGCTACGCACAAGAGCCCCAGAAAGATGCTCGAAAACTATACGGAAGTACGCATGCGGTTGTCTGTTGCGTTGTGTTTTCTGACCTGGCAGCCAGCTTAAGCAGTTTTTTTGTCAACTCT
>JAABUO010002377.1_pt1 | contig 23004 bp, 31 predicted proteins | sample 5559291 | NCBI WGS metagenome assembly JAABUO01 (sample SAMN10711878, study PRJNA513372) | rock metagenome | isolation source: Antarctica rocks | place: Antarctica: Victoria Land, Finger Mt sud
GCCAATCACACTGTTCACGCCCGATCGCCATGCCCTCGAGTTTAGCAAGCGTGCTTTGCGTATTGTGCCTCCTTATCCTGACAACCATCTCACACTCACAACATAAAGGACATAAGTATCTGTGGTTGACAAAGGGCTCGGCTTGTGTCATGTGTCTGAACCCACTCCCCGTGCTAGATCAGGTGTCCCATTCAGGAAGGATGTCAGACATACGGCTAGCAGCTGACTGAAGTGGCGTTCAAGTGCAACGATGATTTTCGACATCTCTTTCACGAGCTGGTTCCGCCGCGTGGACCTTGTTTAGCGGCGTGTCGGTACGTAACTCGAGCTGTTGTGAGGTACTTGGTGTCGACAGCATAGAGATCTTTTCGCCGACACCACACCAAGGCAGCTGTGCGGGCTTTGCAGCTGAGCTGAGTAAGAACCAGAAGGGTGTCAGTTCATCGTCGAACGCGCCTGTCACAGACAAAGCGAGTGCGCGAACCTGGCAAGGCCTTGACTTTGTACTTTGGCGCCAAGCTTTAGCATTTACCCCGGTTGAGTCCGGAGGCACCCAGCCCTTGCCCTTCAGGAGAAAGTGCGGTCCCCGTATCATAACTTTTGGGATTACACAACCAGCTCAGGCGCAGGTGCAGCATGTTATTATGAGTTTGCATGCTATTCTCAGTGGAGGCCGTAAGCTGTTCTGAAACCGTCTGTGGTCGCTCAAAGTGGTGTTGTAAGCTTGTGCGACAGCACGTCTGCGCCAGACTCTTTTGTAATGAGACAATAAGTGCCTGCAGGTTCATGCACAACCAGCAGAGACAGTGTACAGCTCCCACAGAAAGCTTGAGCCAGACAGGAGAGAGCAGCTTTTGGCTTTGGGAGGGCCATCCCAAACAATTTCTGAATCCAGTTGCTGAAGCAGAGGATGCAGCAGCTTGGGCTGTGAAGTCTGGCAAGCCACAAGCAACAATTTGGCATGAGATATGCAAACAGCTCCATGCCCGGCCAGTTGAATGAGCAGCATCAGCAGCAATTTTTAGGTTACTGGAGTCAACAGGACGACAGAATTTTGTCACCATATATGCCTGGGTATCAATCTCAGGAACCAAGAACAAATTCATCTCCTGCCCTCAGCATAGAGCCTGTGACAGGCCATCAAGGTACCCTTCTTTCATGCGCCTTGACCATGCGTCTCCATGCACCGGATTTCATCTTATGCAGCCTCTGGCGACCAGCATGCTTCATGACATTGTCTTGTTGCATATGTATGCAGGTGCTCTTGAGGCAAGGGCTGACATGGTGCTTCCAGAAGAATTTGAAGATGACTACTTGCTAATGGAGAGCTTGGATCTGCCAGCATCAACTCTTCCCAGGTGAGCTGTAGCACACATGCTTCAGTCTAACTTCAAACGCACACCTTCAGCATTGTTTGCAAGGCCTGGAGGAATTCAACCTGAGCACAGTGTTGTCATATTCTATGCCAATGCCACTAGCATTGTAAGCAATCCTCTCATCACACCTGCTTGCTGCTTCAGGTCAAATAGTGCCCACGACCTTGGCGAGACTGTAGACCCAGAGCTTTTGCCTGACCTAGAAACTTTGCAAGAGTCTTTCGAAATCCCTGATCAGCTCAGGCTAGATGTATCCCATGCTGGGATCCCACCAGACAATGAGCATCGAAGCCAAGCTACTTACAGCCATCAAGACCATGGCCAAGAGCAGCATCGACAGCAGCAGCATCATCTGTCCACTGTTGATCACTTCAACAGAAGTCAGGGAGGCGCCAGCACAGATCAACACAGCTGTTGCTCAGCCCGGTTCTGGAGCTGCCACTCCTTCAGGACCATGCAGCACAGCCTCTGACGATTCTCTACAGCCTGGACCTCAGTATCTTCATAAAAGCATGCATCAGCAGCCGCACGGCGCTTCGACGCATACTGGTGGACAGTCTTCACCTGCAGGACCTGTGCGCTTGGCGCACTCAAAGTCCCTGCCCCTTTTGGAAGACATTGATGGCTTGACAGAGCTTCAGCAACAGGCAGCTGACATGCTGGCAGATGTAAGCAGTGCTTGTTGTGAAATCAAATGCAACCTTCCACGAGAACCATAACCATGTGCAGCGTCTCGTACCTGCCTAGTGTCGTGCTCAGTCATCTATCTTTGCAGCGCACTTAGGCTGCAGGCTGGCCTTTGATGATTGTGGAAGTGCCCGGTATTGCTATGCTGATAACCCATTCATCTAACCTTTGTGTGGACTAGACATATCTAGATCTCAGAAGTTGGTGGTGCATGCATGCAGGGCCTAGATGATAACCTATGGTACCCAATGCAGCATGATGAGGTGGTTGCTCAAGACACTGCTGCTGCTTTAGAGGGACTGGATCTGGCTGCAACTGTCGTCCCTTCACCAGGCATGCCTAGAGCCATGTCCTCCGACCTGGACTGCCCCCAGGCACATGACCTTGAGGATTGGCAAGACTATGATCCTGCTGAGCAAACAGGTCCAGCTTTCATCGTGCATGGTTTCTAGTCCTTGTACAGTGTGTTTTGATGGCTTTCTGAAATGTGCTACAAGGCCTCAGACACAAAAAGAGCATTGTGGGGTCAAAGGATTATAACTTTGTGTCTGCGGCAGCCTCGTCTCATGCATGGACTTGCATTTGGTCGGTTGTATGGGTATTCCAAGAAGTGCGTCAGAACAATCTTTTTGCCTTGTCATTGCGTGCATGTCTGTCACATTGACATGCTTCCATTGTTGCTGCATCAACCCACATGTTGGTGCTTTGTATGTGACTGACTGACAGGTATGTTGGTGCAGGGGTTGATACCATGAGCACAGCAGATGTACTAGCAGAGCTGGCTTATCTCAGTCCATGCAACAAGAGGAAGGGCAAGGGGGGCAGACAGCCTGCAATGGACCCCAGGCTTGACCCCAATGTGGACCCCAAGAAGGCCAAGCGCATCCTGGCTAACAGGCTGAGTGCTGCTCGCTCAAAGATGAAGCAGAAGTCACATGTTGAGGTTTGCCACCTCATTCTTGAAGTGTTTCCTGTGTTCACTGATGCTCTTCTTCAGCGTGGCGTATCAACTGATTGCCCTTAGATTTGGCATCACTCGGCCAAATATAAACCTAGCAAGTTGCTGGCAAATCTACCAACAGCACTTTAATCACATGTACCCTTGGGCCCAGTGGGCACCCCCCCCCCAGTCCATGCAATGTCAGGCTCACATTATTCAGATGACGCTGATCAGATGACGCAACTTGTGGAGAGCAGTAGCTGATCTGCAATGTGTGTTGCAGACTCTGCGTCGGCGCATTGATGTGCTGAGCAAGCAGAAGAGCGACATCAAAGCCAGCTTGACAGCTGCAAAGTCAAGCTGTGAAAGCAAGTCTGGTGACAACGACAGCCTTAGATCTCAGATCAAGGTCAGAAACCTTTGCAATGAGGACTCATGGGACTATCATGTGCATGTCCCTGTCATCACCTGTGTTGTCTGTCGTTGGTCTGCAGTTGGACGGTTTTTTGGAAGCATTGCTGCCAGACTGGTCCTTGCTATATGACCTTGCAAGTCTGATAACCTGTCCTTACTATGATGGATGAGATCCTGCAAAAGTTGGCTATCTGGCTGATGTCTTTCACCTCCACCTCTGGCTGCCGATCATGCAGGCGCTGGAAGCACAGTGTCACAGGCAGTCTGTGATGACGGCCAGGATGGTTGAGGAGCGCAATTGCATTCTTGGCATTGCAGCCCCGCTTGAAGAAAGAGCTTCGTCTACACGCGACGGGAGAACAAATGCTGCAATGTATGTGCCCTACCCCAACTCAAGGGGTAGGCCCTTGGGTCTTGACCCAGGGTCAAGCATAGAGTCAAGACACAGAGCCTCGCTACCACCCTCTTCAAGATCTGCTAAGGTCAAGGATAGCCAAACACGGCTTTCAGCACATCAGGGCTTAGATGCCTCAAAAAGTCAACAGCATATGAGCAGGATGGCATCTGCAGGGACCAACTCTGGACAGACTGTCGGTTTGTGTGATCAAAATGGGGGTGCATCCCTGCAGCCCTCTCTCAAGACCTGGGGCAGCACTGGTAAGAGGCAGCCAGGCAGACCTCGCCACAAAGCCTGAACAATTTTTCATTTCCCCTTTCTCTTCTTGAGGTGCCCTTCTTGGCCCAGCGTGCCTTGATGTACAGCAGCAGCTTTACGCGTGCCTTACAGTTGCCTGACATGTGTTGTGATTAGACCCCCTGCTTGTGTCAGACATTGTGTTTGTAGACTGGTTCCCGCTGCCTTGCTAGCTAGATGTGATTAGTGATTAGTCAAGACTGCATTGTGTTGAGGTGTTCATGGGCAAGCACACTTCCTGAACCTTGCAAATTTTGCTGCGTGCTGGCTTCTTTGTTGGTTGAATCTGGCTTTACATTCTGAAAACGAATCTGTACACATCTAGATGAGGATGCGAAGCACATCCTCCACTTGCACTTTCCCGTCTTTCGCCAACCTTCTGTGCAAACTGATGATCTGGTGGCGTGTCAGTTCAATGCCTGCCTGTCGCAAAGCTGCCTCGAATTGGTGTTCTGTCAGACTTCCAATGCCTGCCTGGTCTACATTGATAAAGGCAGAGCGAACAGCCTCCTCTCCTGCAACAAAAGCCTAAGCTCTTGAGTTGCCTGTCAGGCCATAGCCAATGCACACATCGAAAGCTGGCTGTTGCCAGTTGCACTCAAGGGGCATGGTGGAGGCCAGACATGACTGTACATGCAGGCAAATGTTACTGGCATGACACACATACTCAAACGTGTCGAGCGTGATACATAACATCATCTTGACAAGTCAACACATAGGCTTGTGCACAAGGCAGAAGCTTCGACACCTTCTACTGCACAATTGCTTACACCAACAATCACAAGCACTTCTTTGCAAAGATGGGTTTGGCCAAGGCTGACCTTGCAACTGTGCCTGTATGGCCTTCAAGGCTGCTTCCCAGTCAGCCATGAGGTACACATGGCGGTTGTTCTCCATGTACTGGTAAGTGAACTCATCAGCCTCCAGCAGCTCAAAGGTGCGCTGATGGACAGACAGCACCTTGCCCACATACAAGTCCTTCTCACTGTACATCTCTGTACTGTTCTTCAGCACCTGCACCAATGCAATGACTCACTGCTGTCAAGAGTGAAAAGGCTCTGGCTGCAACATGATTCCAATTGACCTTTGATAATGTCACATGTACCATGTCAGGTGTATAGACTTTGCTGAAGTGCCCAGGGAATGTCCATGTATGCAAAACACCTGCTACAGTGCTTACAGCAAGCAAGCAAGAAGCGCTGAGCACAGCAGTGTCAAAGGAAACCCTCAGATATTTTCACATTCACTTGATGGGAATGTTGATATTTGTAGTACAGCTGGTATAGTGCTTACAGCAGAAAGAAGCCTACCTTGCTTCGCTCCAGGTACTTGCCACCAGTGATGCCAGTGTTACGCTGAGGAGGCTCAAAGATAGACAGGGTGTCATCAGCCAAGAAGTACGACAGCACAAACTTGCGCTCCCTGCATCACACAATTTGCTGCTTGATATGCCAACAGCATCTGCCACTGAACAAGGATTGCGCAAGCTAGAGTCCTGGGCTTTTCATAGAGGTGCTCAACAAGCAGGGACTGCTTGCTCCCCTGGAAAGCATGCTGCTGTCTGTCTGTGCATCATCCTGAGGGATGTGATGGCCTGAGTGGCCAATTGATATGCTGATGCATATGTGCGTTTTAATTATTATTATTGATTATGCATATGTGTCTTGCATCACAAGCCGTCAGCATGTCCAAAGCACATGACACGCTGGAGCATGACCTGCCAAGAAGCGGTCTGCAGATGCCTGAATGCTAGCACTGGTAATGCACTGGTATTGCTACACAACATACCTGTCAGAACTGCTGAGCTGATGAGTAGGAGTCTCGACAAAGCGGGTGCTGAAGCGCAGCACGATCTTGTCCTTGTTCATCAGCTTGTAGAAGTCCTTCTTCGGTGGCTTAGGCACCTGTGGCACAACAGAATTTGATGAACTTCAATTTCATGTCCAGTAAGTCTTGGCGCGATCAACCAAAGTCCCTTCTGACTGTGAGTCAGGTGATCTAGGCCATACTACACGCCTGTGATGCGCAAAGACAGCATTGCATGAACGCCATGTGGCAGTCAATCTGTTCTACGCATGTTCCAGATGTTGACTGAGGAGGTCATGTGATATACTGTCTGGTCATAAGTTGTGTTCAGAAGCTGTGCAGAAGTCATAAGAACAATTGTTGCTTCATTGAACTGTCCCAGAAACTCTGGCAGGCAGATAGACAGACAGACACACAGACAGGCAGGCACAGGCAATTGCAGACCAGCGATGAGACAAACGCATAGACAGGCAAGGTATGCAGGAAGAATAGGACTGACCAGGTTCTTGCAGCTCTGCTCACTGTCCTCAAAGGAGCCAAAGCCATTGTAGGGGGGCAGGGCAGGTACAGGAATGGGCCTGATACCCTCACCCACCGGGATTGGCTCCATGGCATCTGTTGCCCCCAGATTCTCCTGCAATGACAATGGTGTTAGTAAGACTTATGCAATGCATGACTCATGGCCTAGATCAAGCCAAGGGCCTGCGCCAGAATGCTATGAGTCAATGCCTGCCTGCCTGACTAGACATGCTGAGCACGCAAAACATGAAGCATGTGATGTCTAGTATGTTCTCATGCTGATGCACATCATCTGTAATGTCTCAGTATTGCTGACATCATCGCGGCTCGTGCTGGTGTGTCTCAACCTTGACATGTGATGACTGAATGCATGCATGCCAGTGCTCCCCAGCTGCAGCAGCATCAGTGCAGAAATTTGACCTGCTGACTTGACTTGCATGGCAGCATCCATGTGCACGGGATCCTTGCTGTTAATTTCATGATGTACCAGCCTTACATCATTGCAGCAGCTACAGCTGCTTGCCATGCAGTGGCAGTCATGTTGCTATTTTGGGAAGACGCACCGAGTACCACTGCTTGGTGAAGTCATCAGCATCATGGATGAAGAAGTCACGTCCATACACATGGATGAAGGTCCCCAGGGCCAGGTCCTGGGGCCCGTAGCACTGCTCCCTCATCAGCTTCTTGCCAGTGCGAGTCACGTGGAAGTCCTGCAGTCATGACCATCCTGAGCAGTATATATGACATGCACACTCGCCTGTTTGCGCCTTGTACCATCTGCCCACAGCCGAGTGTAATACTGCTCCCTCAGCAACTACTCACAAATTGCAAGTTACAGAGAATTCCAGTCTATGTTCAGCACCGTCATATCTATCTTCAGCAATGTGGCAACTGGTTGTGAAGGCAGGTTGCACAGCGGCTTGCCACCCAGCTTGTTGGGGCTGAGTGTGCTGCACAGCTGTTCAACAGACCTGGTGTCAAAATAAAATTGGAAAAGGTAACAATACGTATTTCTTGATAAGATTCACAGCGCTTTTGCTTGATAACAGCGTTGTATAGGTTGTGACTCTACTAGCACGGCTCTCAACCAAACTCAGCCTATGTTTTCCACATGGAGCCTATGTTTTCCACATGCAGTCATAGCTGTGTGCAATGACATACAAACCAAACAGCATGTCAGACAGCGATCTGACAGCCTTGCTAGATTCTGACAACTGTAGCAATGTCATGACGTATACACTGTGCACATGGTGCAGATGTCCTGCAATCGTTCCTGCCGTCACACAACTAATGAGTTGCCTCACCTGTGCATGGTGTGTAGTGATATGAAGTTTGTTCTGCATGGAAACTCAAGCGCAGGGACCCCCTCCTAAGAACTTCAGGAAAGGGCTCGCAGTCAGTGTTGTTTTGCTTGGCCAGTCATTGCTATTATAACCAGGAAGGGCTAGTCACATGTTTGCGTCATGCAGGACAATATGACTGTAACATTTGTGGATATGTATGATGTGACTGCAACATAGCTGACTATGCATGTAGGAACAGGGGCAATACCTTGGGCAGGGGACCCCTCCTAAGGAAGACAGGGAAGGGGTCGCGCCCATCGTTGTTCTCATGCAGCTCCAGGATCTCCACTGTGTCATCTTCCAAGAAGTAGTGCAGCCTGTAGGGCCTCCTGTCCCCATACAGAGCCTGCCTATCATCCCATACACAGTAGAACCGCAACACCTGCGGCCCATATACACCATGCATGTGAGGATGGCAGTACCATACACACATCAAATGTACTTTGATTGTGTCCTGGGCATCTGCAAGCCATGTAGTTGGTGCCATCATTTCAGTGCCTGTCATGGGAATTATGGTGTAAGCAAAGCTCATGCGTCCAGCAAGTTGATCACTGCACTGCATGACCTAACACCAACAGAAGCAGCGATGGGGCTCAATGCCCTGCTTGTCACCACGACTAAATGCCTGCTTATCACCACAATTAAATGCCTGGTTGTCACCATGAGTAAATGCCTGCTTGTCACCATGACTAAATGCCTGCTTATCACCACAGCTAAATGCCTTGTTGTCATGATGAGGAAATGCCTGCTTGTCACCATGAGTAAATGCCTGCTTGTCACCGCAAACACGTGTCTGGACCACCAGCAGAAGCAGCGATGGGACTCAATGCCTGCTTGTACACCATGACTAGAAATGGCTATACATACATGTCCAACTATAAAGCCCTAAACCCAACAAAAGTGCTGTCTGCATGACCAGGCAGGCCATGTTGGATGACAGCCGACTGCAAACACAGCCTTGCTGGCCATAAGGCCGCCTGTCGCCTCCAGGTGCCCTTCCTGCCTGTGCCTGCTACAGGGTTACACTCTGCTTTGCAGCAGCAAGAGGAATCTGCCTATGCAGCGCTGATTGAGTGGTCACACAGGCGTGGCATGGTCTGGCCCCACATGTGAAGCAAGCAGTGCATTGCAAGGCATTCGGGATTTCAGTATCAACATCAATCTAGGGCGCATGTTGTGTCAAGCTGTTGCTGCAGCAGGCCCACCTTGCGAGCATTGTGCATGAACTGCTGCAACTTCTTCTTGCCGTCATCCTTCCTGAGGGTGACCCCAGTCGACCCCGGGGACATGGGGCTCCCTGTACCATTGGACCCCCCTATGAAAGGTCACATCACAGCTTCAGCTGCACTGAACATGCTTGCCAGACTGACCCTCAAGCAGATGCGCATACGAATCCTTTGTAACAGCCTTGTGCGCCAAAGGCAGCAGCAGAAGGCAACAGTGGGCAGCAGCAAAAGGCAACAATGGGCAGCAAAAAGCAACAGTGGGCAGCAGCAAAAGGCAACAGTGGGCAGCAGCAAAAGGCAACAGTGGGCAGCAGCAAAAGGCAACAGTGGGCAGCAGGGCCTGACCTGAGGCATGGCGCTGCATGCTGAGCCTCTTGGTAGTGAATGGGTCATTAGGGTATGCCTCAGCAGGACCATACTCCAGGCCAGCATCTGCCAGGGTCTGGCGTGTGAAGACATCAGCATCCACAATGTGAAAGGTGCGCCCATAGAAGCTCACGTTGTCGCCCACAACAAAGTCCCCAGGAGCAAAGAAGCTGCCGTCAGACTTTTCGATGCGGTGACGCCTGATGAGGACACCCTGCGCAGCCAAGCAGACACGTGTGAGCAGCCTGTAACTCACAACAGTGGAACACTACATGGGCTTGCACATTTTGGGTCCTGCTGTGTGTTCCTGCACTGCCATGCCTTGTGTGCCTAAATTGTCAAGGGGCAATTCCGCACCACCACCTGCAAGCAAATTAATCCATTTGGCACATTTATCAGTTTGTCGGGGTTCACATACTCTGGCACACTCATCAGACACAAAGGCTGGTCAACGGATAAGAAACTTCTCTCTCTGCCTCCAACAAGAAGACTTTTAGGGCAAAGCAAGAAATATACAGTCACAATCTTTCACTCAGTGATGTGCGATCCAGACTTTCTGAGCCGGGAGGGAGCACCCAGTGAGCAGCCACTGAAGACTCTCAGAGTAATTGGCGGCCGCATACAGCCAGCCTGGCTCCTGCTGCTTTGCAAGACGTTCAACAGATCAGACAAGCCTGCGTGACAGACGGCGCATGCCAAGCTGATTGTCACCCTGTGTTGTAGAGCACGACTCAGTGCAAAGCTAGCAGTAGCATTGTTCATTGCAGCTTCCCATGGCGCCAAAGTATCAGTGCAGTGCAGTGCATTGCTGCAAGCACTGCTGCGTCAGTGACTTTGCACATGCCCTGAATTTGGTAATGATAGGCCAGGCGGTGTGCACACATGCTGAGGTTGGACCTGCTTGCCCTGTCACCCATGCTTCACTTAGCAGCAACATGCTGGACAGGAGACTGATGTAAAGGCTCAGAGAGGAGTATGAGCTGATGTTGACAAATGCTGACATCACTGCGCCAGGCAGTCTCCACACCAAAACCCATAGTGGTGAATCTCAGCCTCAATTCACCCTTGGCTGAATCTGGCTAGGAGAAGTGTTTGATGACGTCTATATGGGCAGTGCAAATTCAGGACCAGCATCAGGGCACTATGCACATGGTGTGAAGCTATGACGAAGCAAGCTGCTATGGGCGTGCGTGAGGTGTACAGTGCACGACAGACAGGCAAATGACAGCACGGCGACAGAATCAACAGACCTTCACACTGGAGGGAACAGATACAGGTCCACTGAGATGTGGACACTGAAGATGATGAGGCTTGCCAGCTGTCACATGCGCCTTGCAGGGCTCACTCACAGACCCCATGCCTGATGAATGCCTTGGGCTGGCATGCGTGAGGAGCAAGGGTGCAGCAAAGCTTGAAACCTACTTGACTTCAGGGCGCATAGAGTGGTGTATGATGGCAGGGTTGGGGGCAGAGTGGTGGGGTTACCTGGGGGAGCCCACTGTTGTCCTCCTTTGGCTCTACAACCTGGCAGCTGTTGTCCTCTAGATAGAAGAAGATGACCACCTTGCGCACCCTGTAATTCTCCACTGCGCTCTCAGTCACAGCTTCCTTGAAGTAGCCATACCACCGCAGCACCTGCACAAGACACCAGATGTTCAGCATCAGCAGCTTTCTGCAACCTTGAACAGCCCCTCTAGAATTCACGATACAGAGAGCACAGGATGTGAACGTTGATGTCAATGTAACTTCACAACCAGCCACAGATTGCATTTTACACAACTGTAAAAAGCCGATAGAGGGAAGGCGGGGGGGGGGGGGATTTGGGCAGGGGTCACCTTATTGTTGTTGACAACCCAGTCAGGTAGAGTCTCTTCTTTCTTAGCACTAGCGTAAGTGGGGCTGCTAGTGTAGGTTGAAGGGTTGTATCCTCCTGATCGGTACATCTCAGTAACCCCTGATGCCATATGAGGGTCCTGAACAGTCATCTCTGGTGCCTCATGGGCATAACCTTTGACATATCGCAAGGTTTGCTGCTTATTGAAAGCATGGTCATCGAGGGAGACCTGTGGACATGCAAAGAAATCCTTTGCGACTGTTCTTATAGCAGCTTGTGACTTTGATTAGCAAAGTCTGGAAGGATAGGACAGAAGACAGAGTTTGGGGTTGCAGGGCAAGTGGGGACCACAGGACGGCCTGCTGCAAGGTGCCCATGCAGCTTGCTTTCGCTAGAGCTTGTCGAACGAGTGAGCGACATGGGTATTACCGGGCTTGAGACGGTGTACCCAGGCAGCTTAGGGATGACTACACGTCCGGGCATCCTTGCAGCAGCGTTGAGCCCTCGAGTCACCCCACCGGCGCTTAGCACCTTCCCAACGGCCGCTGATACTGTCCAAGCAGAAGATTATGTAGCAAGCGCGGCACAGCCAAGTCAGGTCAACTTTAGAAGAGCCTTGGAGTCAGTAACCTAATTTCGATTCCTGTAATCTGAAGTGACCCGCCGCTGATGAGTCATCTGCAAGCGCTCTTCGGGGACACTATTTGCTGCTTCGGCATTTGCTCCGCGTGACCTGCACACAGAATCCACAAGTCATCGCTTCAATCAATGCGCAAGTGGTCTCACCGAGCTCGCATGTACAAAAGTCATTGAGACGGCTACTGACCAGCTGCAGTCTTATTCTCCCTGCGCGATCCCTCTGTTCAGTGCAACCCACTCGCTTACACCGTGAGCCGCACCGCACCCAGTGCGCTAGTGTATGTTGGGAAGGCTCAAACTAGCTAGTCAAGTTTGCACATTGCGGACTGCGCAAGCGTCCACTCGACGTCGTCAGGTGTGCCACTGTTAGTGCGTCGATCTTCGCCGCGCAGCCCGCTGTGTTTGTATGCTGCTCCGCGCGATAGTGTGCTGCCATGATGGAGTCACACTTAACAAGATGTGCAATGCAGGCCGGCCAGCATCTTTTCACTGCGGCCTTCATTCAGAACGTAACTATGTCATCAACCACAGCTGCACACTCAACAACAGGCGCAAAGGTGCGCAAGCTTCTGGCCAGATCAACAGTTCCAAGATACTCAATGACTTTGATCGAAGGTTGCCCTCTTGTCTGCAGGACATTGACCTATCAGGTGCTGGCTTTCCAGTGACCACAATGAGCAGGAGCATTGTGTTTGTTTTGGGTGGACCAGGGTCTGGCAAGGGTACCCAGGTCAGTCCACTCACGTTCATTCATTGCCAGCACGCTTCACTCACCAACATTTCATGGCCAATGACTGTTTTCATCATCACCCATCTTCCAAACATTAATGTGGATGATCATGCCTATATGTCCTGAAGTGTGATATTCAACATGTATTCTGCTTTATGTTGCAGTGCGCAAAGCTTGTTGAGGAGTTTGGGATTGTCCATTTAAGCGCTGGGGATTTGCTGAGAGCCCATATGAAGTCAGGCAGCCCTGATGGCAATATGGTAGCACAAATGATCAAGGATGGCCAGATTGTTCCATCCCATGTCACCATCAGTCTTCTTCAGAAGGCAATGGCAGACAGTGGCCAAGACAAGTTCCTCATAGATGGCTTCCCACGAAATGATGAGAATCGTAATGCCTTTGAGCAGCAGGTATGCACCTGTAGACTAGTCACGCTCATAATTGCATAATATGATAATTGCATAACTGCATAACTTGATGTCATTGCTAGTACCTGTGTCATCTGTGCCTCACTGATTGCATAGCCGTGTATCATGGCATACATTATTGGCTCACACCTTGATCAAACAAACAGAAGCCAGGCAGGGCCCAGGTGCTTGCCTTGGTGTGAAGTAAACTTGCTTTAGCATACCATTTGGCATGTGCAGCTTTTCTGCACTAACATGCAACATTGAATCTGTGAGTGCAGACTGGCACAGAACCAGACTTTGTTCTGTTTTTGGACTGTCCTGAGGATGTGATGGAGAAGCGGTTGCTGGGCAGGCAAGAAGGACGCACAGATGACAACATTGAGAGCATCAAGAAGCGGTTCAGGGTGAGTGTGTGCACCTCGTGCTTGCATCAGAACAAGCTCTGCATTCCATCAGCACAGGGCTTTGTTAGATGACTCACAGCAGATGCGTGTTGTCACAACAGCCAGGTTGAAACTTCAGGCTGTTGGCATGATCTTGACTGCTGCAAGCATGCTCGGAGCAGTATGCCGAACACGTGGGAGCACAGCTGCAAAGCACTGTCCCTGACAGCTCACAATGCAATTATTGGCAGTGAGTGTGAAGCTGCTGGTTTCAGGTTTTTGTGGAGTCAAGTATGCCAGTCATCAACCACTATGAGGGCAAAGGCAAAGTGCGCAGATTTGATGCAACTCCACCTCCAAGCGAAGTGTTTGAAAAGGTCAAAAAGCTGTTTGTGCAGAGTCCAGCCAAGAAGCTGTAGCCTGCCCAAGCCTTGACCAGGCTCACAGCCACGCAATAGACGAGGACTTGTCTATAGACAGCCAACAAAGCAGATTTGCTTACATGTGCAGACAGCGCTCAGCCTGATGGCTTCAAACCAAGCACATGCAATTGTATTTCTGCTGCTTCCGTCTACACAGCATCGATTGATATCATGGGCAATCGTGGGCATTACTGCTGTGTTCTGTTCTGCTGCATCCATCAGCAGCTATTTTGCAGACAATGATTTGCAGCCTTGGTATCCCAACAGAGTGCACTTACAAACGATCCTGCATGCAAGGGTGCGTTAACGTGCAACGTTGTACTCATTGCCTTGTAAAGCACAAATTGGCCTTTTTTGATCAAGTTTGGTTTGTCGTTCGCACTACTGGTAAATCAGAAAACTTAACTACTTCCCCATTTCATGTCCCAAGAAGCCACATGCCAAAGTCTACACCGAAATTCGAAATACCCATTTCATGTCCCAAGAAGCCACATGCCAGACTTAAAAGTCTACACCGAAATTCTAAATACAATGTAGTACATGTATGAAGAAAGAACTGACTACAAGAAAAGGGTTCGTATTCAAAACAAGGGTTTATCACCTATTGAAATAAGTTCCTAAGACAAGCACCCTAGCTCCAGGATTCTTCAAGAGAACTGCTGAAAACAGAGCTTATGGACTGGGAGGGTGATACATGGCCATTATTGTCCAGATCATTGGTGAGGGTTCTGTGCCAACAGTTGCAAAATCTCAAATCCAACAACATTGCGGTGACCACCGCATCCATTTAAAGCCCATCAGCAATGCTGTCACAGGTGCTGTCATCACAGACTTTGCTAACACGCCACCACAGTAACGGCCTGACTGGCACCATCCCTGCCACAAGCATAAAAAAGTAACACTGTCTCAGACAATTCAGAAGGGGCAGAAAGGGGGTTAAAAGGGGTTTCAGTCAAAAATGAAATAAAGGAGGACAAGATCAGCCTGCATTGCTCAAGCAGCGCCTCATGTAATGCAGATCTTGGTACTGTTAGCCAGTGTGATGCTCATCGCGGTTACTCCAGGTTGCTCAACCGCGACTTCATCAGTTCTTCCGTAATATTGTTCTCCTGTTGCAGCATCACTGCAATTGTGTCCAGTAGCAGCTGCAAAGCCAGTTCATATGCCGAGCCCATGGGCAAGACACTGTTATGAACTAGTAACCGTGCTGGTTCTGCACTGCTACCAGCAAAGGACTTGAGGTGGGTAGGGCTGATCGGGGCTTGGGCGGGTAGCCGCACCACTGTATCTGCAAAAGGCAATGGCGCTGTCCGATGCGCCGTGAATGCCACTACCCTCGCACCTGCAGCAATGTCAGCTCAATCGTCCCTTAACGTTCAGCAATGAGGATCATGCTAAACAGATAGCAGTGGAATAGACTCCAAGGCAGCCCAGTGTATCTTATACAACAGTTACCTCCACACGACTTGACAGTGCATCAGATGCAAGGCAGTGAGAGCAGCAGGGAAAGCAATCTCACCTGCTCTTCTTGCTTCTGAAGCGACCGTGTTGGCACTAGCATAGTAGCTGGGGCCATCACTGATCAGCACCAAATCCCCACTGCCCACCGCACCACAACAGCTGTCCCCAACTGCACTGGCCTGCATCACATCCATGCATCAAGGCTGTCCCACACTGCTGCACAACTTTCTTGTTCTTGGCCATGAGACTACTGCAAAAGCAGTAAGACTTGTCCGGTGGCTATCTTGAGTGTTTGTGTGATGCATGACATGATGCATGCAAGCAAGAGTACTAGCCATGCAGGGTAATCACCTTGATGCCCAGTTGATGCAGGCGAGTGGCAAAGGCTTTGAGAACCAGGCCTTCCCTGCCAGGGCCATAGCAGCACACCTGCCCTGCCCTGCGCAGCGCTCCACGCAGCCCAACTACCACCTCAGGGCTCATCTCCTCCATAGTGTTCCGGGTCTCACGCAGCTACAGCAGGCATAACACTGATCAGAGGTATGTCAAGCTCAAGAGCATTCAGAAGTGACAGTCAACATCACCACGACAACAAGCCAAACATTGCGCATGCCGGAGACAAATGCAGCAAGGTCCTGTCCCAAACAGAGTACATGGAGTAAAGATGCGACAAACGCTGATGAACTACTGGCAATATAGTAGGATGTCTGCATGGGGCCCTTTGTGTGTGAGACGCCTGCCAGGTCACTGATGACTGGCATACTGCTAAGTTGACAATGCCGTGGAAGTCCACAGGCATGTTCTGTTCCTCAGCCTCACTGTTGTCTCCTTCCTCCTCAGAGCTGCGAGACCTTTTCCTGCCAGACCTGCGCTGCGTACAGTATGATGTGAGCATTAAGTGCCAAGATGCTCCTAACATGTTACAGTAAGCGTTGTCCTCTGCAACAGTTAGAATGATTTCAATTCTGGATGTTATGTATAACAATCCATATGCTCTCTAACAACAAACCAATGACGCTGCGGTTTCACAGGATGGCTGATACATCACCCACCATCTGACAACGTTCTGCATAGCGACATTGGTACATGGTTGATGTTGCATCAACATTTGAAGCCATAGCGTCAATGGATGTTCTTATGGAGCCTCCTATGCAGTAAGACATCAATGCTGCTCAGGAGCCGTCATCTTGTTAAGGACTTTGCACCCTGAGGCTCAGAACGTGAGTGACATTTCACCTGCTCACATTAAACAGTTTATGCATGATACAATTTGGTGTGTACAGCGCAGCTGGCTGGTCTAAGCATAACATGACTTGATTCACAACATACTGGCAGAGGCAATTTGTGAGACCAAGGCTAATGCAATGATCCATCAAGAATCATGCCATGCCACATGGCCAAAGCATGACTCATCAGCATGACTACATTGCCATGTGTGGCGGTACACTTACTCAGCTCTATCACTGGAGTGGGTTTGGTGCAATGGATTTTGCTGTGCAGATGTGGTCTACTTGGAGTCCTGCAACAGTAAGTAATTCTTTTCTTTTGGAGAAAAGCTTTTTTGCAGTACAGTTTTGCATGTGTACTTTTGATGAAGCTTTAGCAAACCTTGCAGCTACAGTCAGTATGGCAAAGCAACAGCATCTGCTGCATAATGACTCAAACTGCACTGTGCAGTGACGACAAGGAGGATTGCGCAGCATGAGGAAGCTTCACCTTGGCATCTCGCTTTGCCCTGGCCAGGCGATTCTTGAGCCAGACAACGACCTATGTTACATAGCACAAGTTCTGTGGCAGGTGTGGGTGTAGCTTGCTGGATCTTTGGTGTACAGCACACTAGACAATGGATCAGCAACTTGCAGAGTGTAATACCTGCTGCTCAGTAGCACTGCCAGCCTGTTGAACAGCCGATGTCAGTTCTGGTGTAGGTTTTGTGTGCCCAGCACTGAAACGCTGCTCTAGTAGTCCAATCTGGGCGGCGTTAGGCTTCCATCTGGGCCTGCGAATGCATTCGCTCCTTGTTTGTCACAACTGCTGATATATGTCAACAATAGAGAGTGTGCAGAAGGCCTTTCTGGCAGAAGAGTGGTTTTGAGGCCAAAGTGTGACTGACCCACCTTGGTGCTGCTGCCAGTTGCTGTGCCTGCAGCTGATACTGAGCTAACAGGCTGTGGGTATCGGTGCCAGCAGGCACAAAGGGCTCGTTTGGCAATACAGAGCTTGGTTGATCATCGTTTCGCCGTTGCAAGCCCCGTTGAAGCTGCTGCTGCTGCTGCTGCTGTAGCTGCTGTTGTAATGCGGATGCTTGTTGCAGCTGATGACTTGACTGGTGCTGTCCTGCCTGCGGACTGGCAGCGGACCTTCCGGCGCCAGCCAAAGCCGCTGGAAAGCTGACTCCGGAGAAAGCCTCTGATATCGCCGCTGCCTGATCTCCTCGCTCCAGCAAACCAAACAGCGTGTCAGCTGCCTCCCTTGACCATGTCGGAAACGCGGCTGCCAATTGAGCAGGCACGGTCAGCGTTCTGGAGGGTTGCTGATGCTGTAGTTGGGTAGGAAGAACTTTGTCAACGTCAGACTGGCGTCGGTGTGAGACATGCTGTCTCGTGTAAGTGCCTCTGGGCGACAACGGGTCATCTCCGCTGTTACCGCGTTCGTCCATGCTCTGCGGCGGGATGCATGGCACAGTCGAGATGATCTCTTTGGGGAATCGGGTAAATTGCACTGCTAGAGCTGTGGTTTATGTAAGAACTTACAGTGAAAGTGAGATAAAGTACTGATACAAGCAAACCTGGAATCGTAAGACCGTTGGTGAGGATCTGCTGTCATTATTGCCTGAGTCTCTTTAAACTTTCGCTACGATGGCTCTGGCTGCTGCGCGAGAAGCTGCAGCACCCATTGAGGCGTCTTTGGCATGATGAGATTTTCCAACGTTCATCATGCCAATGTACCGTGGAACGCTCATTCGCCTTTGACGCAATTTGAACTTCTCCATCGGATGACATCCCATGGATATGCCCCTTCACACATCGATTGAATGCATGATCACTGGGTGACACTGCCAGAACGCCGTCATACCGTATTGAGGGATGCACGCAGATCACAAGAAACAATGATGCTGCAGAAGAGGTTGACTTGCAGCATGACTATCCTCGCACAGCATCACTAAGCAGCAATACTATATATGCTGGCATCACTACACTGGCAGCCAGGATGCTGACAGATGGAAAGGCAGGTTCTCGTACTAACTCATCACTGGCTGGCTGCTTGCTGCATTGCCACAGCAGCAGTTGCAAAGTGCACTGCATGTTGCAGTTGGATGCCACCCAGATATGAGTCAGGTCAAGGGTATACTGCCTCGGACAATGCCCAGCAGTCGTTCCAGGATTCTGGCGCCATCATCCCGTATGCCAGAATGCATGTATTCATTTGTGACCCATTGCCTGACCCCCTGAATCTTGCTGGCTGTCTCCTGAGCAAGCTCAAAGTCCACATACAAGTCCTGTAGAACAGCAAAGCTGCAGATTGTTCCATCAAGCCAGTGTACACACAAGCTTGAGCCAGTCGGCAAATTGGTTGTGGTGGGTGTACATTACAGCAGAGAGGGCAGGCCTGCCTGCAAATTATACAAGCATGCTGCAGCAGACAGAAACACAACAGCCTTTGCTGCGTCAGCGCAGACAAGTTTTCAGGGCTGGCTTCAGCAGCACAGGAGGCACAATGACAGGCTACAGAAGGTGTATTTTGTGACAAAGATAGCAGGCTGCTGATCACCTCATAGTAGGTTGCAGACGCAACAGGGACCTGGTTCTTGCCCAGGGCAGTGCTGTCATACATGGCTCCCCAGTCAGACTTAGCTGCTACAACTTCAGCTGTTTCCTGCAAACACGTCAGTGCGCATGCTATCCCCAACTCCGCATGCGGAATATGGACATGGTCTGCCACAACTTAGCCAACCAGTACAAGAATGCAGTCAGGACATGCTCATCAGCTGCTGTCGTCTCATGCCAGTGCACAAGATGAGAGCGCCAGAAGGTGAGTGACATGCAGCACCATGATTGCTGTGCAGAGTATGTTTTGCTGTGGGGAAGATGGCAGGGGCCGACAGCGATGTGGAAACAACAGGCAAGCTTGAAAACTCACTCGTAGCTTTCTGAGGGAAGCAAAATCTTCAAACATCCATGGAAATACCATCTCACCTGTAAGACAGGTGTCAGTTCAGCACCACCACCTGGAACAGGCGGTCCCTACCACAGTATAGACACAGACACAGGTAGGAGAGGACAGCTTTGTCATGTCCACAGAGAGGCACCAAACAAGCTGTGTGGCAGCGATGGTTGAAGCGTATTGGGACACCATAGCGCATGATACACATGTACTGATGGCAAATGAAAAGGAAACAAAAGAAGGTGTATGCAAGGAGGCAAAAGGAGTGGGGTGCTGCTTGTGAGCAACAGGTGTGTGTGAGTGTGAGCAAGCTAGAATGCAAGCAGGCTGGAAGCACATACCCGTCATGAGAACAGGTTTTCCAGCATTGGCAGCGGCTACGGCGTCAAAGTCATTTGCAAAATGTTCCTGCAAACAACACAGGCAAAGCTGGTTCAATGAGGCAAGCGATGTATGCCGTGTAAGAAAGCACAGACAGGCCTGACAGCAGGGCACCATGAGGTAGAATGAGCCATTGCACCATACAACGATATGCAGCTAAAGCTCACAGACAGTTGGCACAAGTGAATTTTTAGCACAACAAAGGCTTCCTCACAGCATGTCTCAATCTGAAGCCAACAAGGAGTCAAGCAGCTGACACGCAGCACAGTCTCTCAGCACAAGTCTCAATCCTGGAATGAGCGAATGAAAGAGGGCTTGTGTGTGCACACCTGGCGCACTCTATGAGCAGCCCAATTGGAGGCTCCTAGACTGCAGTAGATAGATTCATGCATGATGGCGTACAAGGGGTTGGTATCCCAGGGCATGGATGCCTGCCACCCCTGCGCACACACACACACGCGAATCACTGCATTGTGGGCTACAGTGGCACTAAAGAGGGGCTCTGTTCATAATGCATTATAGCAAAACTCTTTCCTTTGTGTCTCTGGTGTTGTGCCTGGCACAAATGCATTGACAACTGCAGCGACGACAGCAGTGCAGGCAGCAAGTTTACTTCATTAACGTCGCATGACAATGGCGCCTGCACAAGTAAAAGGGCAGCACAAATGCCCACCTCTGTGGCACTGCACCTGGCAGCCACTGCACCACAACTCAAGAGCCATCAGATACATATGTGCTTACACCACCAAGCTGCTGACTGCAGGAGGTCAAATGTACAGTTTGGCAAACGAGCACGCATACATACCGAGGTGAATGTTGGACTAAGCTGACCAATTTCCTCATCAAAAGCTCTCTCTAACAGCCAGTGAAGCCTCTCCATGCCCCCCCCCCCCCCCCACCCCAGGCCTAGCAGCTGAAACGCCCTGCGTGCATGAACACTCCAAAGCTGATGATACTATCATCATGTACAGTAACCAGCATGGTCTGAGTCAGCTAATGTAGATCTTTATACAGGCATGCTCTGTTTTGCAATACGTACATAGTGCATGTGTGGAGCTCATGTCCTATGTCCTGTAAGTGGCCTTGCAAAGAGGCATCAACGTCACCCAAATTAATGCAGCGTTTTGAGCTGAATACACAATGCAAAACGCTATGCATTATGTATGCTTGCTGAAGAGGAAGCTGCAGCAAGGGATACGGAAGAGGCAATGCAGGAGAGGCAATGAAGTCTGTTTCCAATTTGTACAGCTGCCAGCGTAGTTGCATTTAAGCACTATGTTGCTCTGTTGTATTGCCCACGAGTTTTGCAGCAGAACAATCAGCAAAACATCAACACGCAGTCAGCATGTGCACGCCACTCTGACTGACCAACCTGGGAGTCAAGTGATCACCGTTGGCCAATCGCAAACCACCGCCAGGCTGCTCAGACAGGTACGTGATTATTCTCTGGACCCTTGCCACATCACTTGGAAACCTTTTGTAAAATTTATGGTTCTGAGCAATGACACGAGGGTACAGATGGCGATAGGCATCCTCTGCTGCACAGTGGGAGTCTATGCAAGGCGGAAGGCCACCAGTCAGCATCACCTCAGTCAGGGCTGCGTACAGCAGACAAGGTTTGCATGGGGACTGATTGACAACTTTTGCAGTGCATATGCATGGAGTGCAGCATCATGATGTGTTTGCAATTCTGATAGAGACTCTGCCTTGTCAGGTATGGCACATGATGTCCTGCATCTCTCTGAACTGGTCCTCAACAAGTGCAAGGCTTGAACGTAACCACATTGCGCAGGCAGTGACTGAGCCAAGCAAAGATGTGTCTGACCACAAAACGGTATCGACAGTGTGTGTCAGGCTTGCCTGAAAAGCCTGGTTTGTGCAGCCACCAAGTTACAAGAATTTTGTTCACCTTGAGGTGCGGCAGATAGGTACTGCACAGTGCAAAACCCGCCAAATGACTGTCCTAAAAGACTCCAGCGGCTGTTCTGAGCATCTGAAGAGATCAGCAGAGTCTCTCGCACCAATTCAGCATCAGCAACAATGCTGTCAGCCCTGGAAGCAGTTGAGTACAGTATCATTGTTGGTAATGCCTTGGGTTCCCAAACAATAGCAATGTGAGTATACAGATTGCATGAGAGCAGGATGTTACTTTTGCTGCAAGTGCGGGCCACAGTGCACAAGCTCTCCATGAGGTGAATGATGACGACATTGTGGAGCATCAGGTTGGAAACACTGTTGCTGGTCGGGCAGGAAGTTTGACGACACACGCCAGACCGTATCTATACTTCTGGTTGTAGCAATAGTAATTGCTTTGAATGATGCTGCTTGGGAACACGACACACAGATTTTACCTGAAGTGCTGTAGGTAGGACGCCTGCTGTTGTGCAGAACCCCTGGCAACAAGATTGGCTGTAGTGATGGGGCTGGACCGGCCGGTGCCCCTCTGATCCATGAGCAGCACCTTGAAATGTGCAGTTGCACACTTGATCCAGGAGCTGCTTTCCACTGGACGTGGTGCCTCAAAGCCTGGACCACCTGGGCTCAACAGATCACGTCCATGCCAGGGCCAACCACTCTCATCCGCGCTACACTGCTACTTATGGCAGGTAGGCATGGCAGCAAAAGGTAGATGATGCCAACCTTGCAGGAACAGCAAAGTTGGCAGCTTATGTCCTATTTTGCTAAGTGCGCTGACGTCTCGTACAAACAGATTGATACAGGCACCCTGCTTGTTGCTATGGTCTAGTGGAACCTGCAGAAGGCAAGACATAAAAGATTTTGCCTGACGACAGGCAGCCTGCGTGTTGCTTCTCATGAACTGCAAGGCTGCTTGCAGATGTTGCTGTGCCCGCACTGTTGCCCGACAGTTGTTGCCAACAGCTGCCACGGTGCCCACTACTGATCACATGGTACAGCTAACGCCAGCTGCACAGAACATGTCACACATTTATGCGATGAGTAGTACCTGAAATGTGTGGTCTGTCAACCTGAGACCCGGAACTACGAGTGATTCTCCCACAGCATGTTCGAGCGTCATCGTTGTAGCAATCGAGGCAGCCGGAGACGCAAATACACTGTTCTGAAAAACACCTGAGTGCGAGTGGCCGTGGCGTGCTTTGTTCGTTTGCGCCCTTGGCTTCAGCCGGGTTGCAAACAGGGGATACGCATAGCGGGCACCTGCAATTGTGTTTGGGTGAAAAGACTGCAAC